>Ga0137360_10000189_pt1 | contig 34924 bp, 25 predicted proteins | sample Mad1_60_16metaG_FD_104924 | JGI IMG/M metagenome (GOLD analysis project Ga0137360, IMG submission 104924) | Vadose zone soil microbial communities from Angelo Coast Range Reserve, California, USA - Mad1_60_16 metaG | ecosystem: Environmental > Terrestrial > Soil > Vadose zone | place: USA... | reverse complement strand
TTAGCCGCGAGCCCCAGGGAAAGAATAAGGGCATCGCCAGACGCCCCGGTATGGAAGCTCATTATCAACAAAATGTAGGAAGCGATAAACGAAAGCCGAAGCGCGCGGCGTTCCGTTTCCGTGGGTGAGATGCCCGCGCGTCGGGCGAACATCATCAGCAATCCGAAGTTTTGCCCCGTGTAGTGCCACGGGCTCCAGCAGATGTAAAGCGTGAAGATCCAGGGCAGCAGCGCATACCAGAGGTGAGTGACGACTCCGGCCAGCGCAAGCAGCAACGCGACGTGAACAGTATAGAGGCGATATTTTTCGAACTCGTCGCGTGTGTGGTACGCCCGATAGACGGTGGCCATGAAGTGCGGGTAGTTTGACAGCAGCGCGAGAAAATAAAACGCCACGCTCCAGCCACGCCCGTAGGAATTCGCAAAATAGAATCCTGCGAGCAAGAGCGGCGCGGACCACGCGCCGCAGCCGACCGTCAAGTCAATCCATGGTCGATAAATCCAGGGATTCGGTAGCCGGGAGGGCGAGGCAGGCGGCGAAGAACGCTGCTCCTCGGGAGGAGTTATGGTGATTGTTCCCACGCTATTGCAGAGTAACGCAGGCTTGGCGCGCCTGGGCGCCGACCGCCGCCGCCGCATGCGGAATCGGTTACTTGTACTTGCAAACGAACTTCCGGTAACAGCTTCAGAAAACGCCAAGGAAGCGCAGAAGCAATCCTGCCAGTGCTCCGCCGAGCATTGGACCGATGACCGGGATAGGCGAGTAGCCCCAATCGGACCCACCTTTTCCGGCGATCGGCAGAACGGCGTGGGCGATGCGCGGACCCAAGTCGCGCGCTGGATTGATGGCATAGCCGGTGGTGCCGCCCAGGGAAAGCCCGACGCCCCACACCAGGCTGCCCACAAGATAAGGGCCCAATCCAGCGGCAGGACCCGTCGCCGCCACCTTCTTCGAGAAAATCGCGCCAATTACGAAGACGAGAACAAACGTTGCGCAGACTTCACTGAATAAATTCGCCGCCAGGTTACGGATGGCAGGCGCGGTGCAAAAACAAGCCAGCTTAGCGGCAGCATCCGGAGTTTCTTTCCAATGCGGCAAATAGTGGAGCCAGACAAGAGTGGCTCCTGCGATAGCGCCGAGGAGTTGCGCCGCAAGATAGGGAGCTAGCTTGCTGAAGCTTGCGTCACGCACCGCGAAACCTATCGTGACTACAGGGTTCAAGTGTGCGTCATTGCTTCCACCGGCAATGGAAACGAACACGCCTGCCATGACGGCAAAAGCCCAGCCCGCCGTAATGACTATCCATCCGCTACCTTCGGCTTTCGAGCGCTTCAAGAGCACTCCAGCAACAACTCCATTGCCTAGCAGCACGATAATCATGGTGCCCAGGAATTCGCCGAGAAAAGGGGAAGTCATTCAACTATCTCCTCTGTATGGAATTGGCCTGTAGCAATACGCCGTCCCGCGCTTCAAGAATCAACCCAATCAAACGAGCGCGTGATCGCTTTCTTCCACTGCTTATAGAGTTCTTCGCGCTGTGCTTCTAGGAAATGTGGCGTCCAAGTCTGATCCACGGCCCAATTGGTTCGCAGTTCGTCCAGGCCTGAGAAAAATCCAACAGCGAGCCCCGCCGCATAAGCAGCGCCGAGCGCCGTCGTCTCCTGAATCACGGGGCGCACAACCTCGCGATTCAAAATGTCCGCTTGAAATTGCATCAGAAGCTCGTTCACGACCATCCCGCCGTCGACGCGCAGGGACGACAGCGCGATCTGCGAATCTTTTTCCATCGCTTCTACGACTTCGCGCGTCTGAAACGCGGTTGCTTCCAGAACCGCTCTCGCGAGATGTCCTTTGTTGACGTAGCGCGTTAGCCCGGCGATCACTCCGCGCGCATTCTCTTTCCAGTACGGCGCGTACAGCCCGGAGAACGCCGGAACAAAGTAGATGCCTCCGTTGTCTTTCACCGTGCGCGCCAGTGTTTCGATGTCGGAGCTTTTCTCGATCATGCCGAGATTGTCGCGGACCCATTGCACCAGCGCTCCCGAAATCGCAACGCCGCCTTCCAGGGCGTAACATGCTGGAGCGCTCCCCATCTTGTACGCGACCGTCGTCAGCAACCCGAAGTTCGACGGAACGGCGCGCTCGCCGGTGTTCATCAGCAGAAAACAGCCTGTTCCGTAAGTGTTTTTCACTTCGCCGGGGCTGAAACAAGCCTGCCCGACCAGCGCAGCCTGCTGGTCGCCAAGAATGCCCGCTACTTCAACGCCCGCGATAGTCGGGAGAGTAGCCGCTCCATAAACCTCGCTGCTCGACCGCACCTTCGGCAGCATCGCCCGCGGAATCTCGAATGCCGACAGCAACTTTTCGTCCCAGTCCAGTGTTTGAAGATTCAGGAGCTGCGTCCGGCTCGCATTGGTCACATCGGTGACGTGGGCGCCTCCCGCTGGTCCGCCAGTGAGATTCCACACGAGAAAGGTGTCGACATTTCCGAAAAGCAACTCGCCGGCAGCCGCCTTTTCTTTTGCGCTGGGAATATTGTTCAGCAGCCAGCGCAGTTTTAGGCTGCTGAAATACGTGCTCAGCGGCAAGCCAGTCTTCGCGCGGAAGCGGTCTTGTCCGCCGTCGCTCGCAAAATGTCCGACGTCCTCAGCGACGCGCGTGTCCTGCCAAACGATCGCGTTTGCGATCGGCTGACCCGTGCGGCGTTCCCAGACGACAGTGGTTTCGCGCTGATTGGTTATGCCGATCGTGGCCAAGTCCGAAGGACGCAATCCTCTCTGCTCAAGCGCCTCGGAGATCACCTCTTCCGTGCGCCGCATAATTTCCAGCGCGTCGTGCTCTACCCATCCGGGCCTCGGAAAGATCTGCTCGTGCTCCTTTTGCGCGACCGCAACAATGCGCGCCGCCTTATCAAACACCATAAAGCGCGTGCTAGTTGTGCCCTGGTCGATCGCCCCGATATAGCTTTTCACGAGAGTGGCCCTCTCCGGCCGCGATGCATTCTACGACGGAACCCCCTTATCTCAACTCTCGTTCATGTACGCCTTTTCTCCGTGCCTGCATCTAACTATATGGGATGAGAAAAGGGAGAGCAGTTTATGAATAAAAACATATATCGAAAGGGGTCGCTATTGCTTGGCGTACTCGCCTCGGCGTCATTTATGCCGCTCGCTTTGAAGGCAGCCTCGAACAGTGCGTCCGCAGCATCGGATCCCTCTGCAGTTGTTATGACCGTGACGGCTACCGCGAAGAAAAACGCGCAACCGCCTGCAATATCGAAGAATGACGTCGAACTCTATCAGGGCAAGGAACGCGTACAGGTAGCGAACTTCAAGCGCGGAGAAACTCTCTACCTGGCAGTGCTCATTGATGATTCGCTCCGGAGCACCATTGCCAGCCAATGGAACGATCTTCGCGCGTTTCTCATGGCCCAACCGCAAACCACCTATGTCGCCGTGGCCTACGCGCGAAATGGTGTCGCCATGGTCGCCCAGGATTTCACAACAGACCATGCACGAGCGGCAAAAGCCCTTCGTATACCATTTGGGAGCATCGGCGCTGCATCGAGCCCATATCTCTCAGTCCAGGATTGGATCAAGCGTTGGCCCGCCTCCGGAGAACGTAGTTCTATCATCCTGTTCTCTTCGGGGATTGATTATTTCCGCGGAGGTCCCGCTACTCTTGATCCCGACCTCGATACGACCATTGCCCGCGCGCAGAAGCAAAACATCAACATTTGGACCATCTACGCGCCGGATTCCGGTCGTGTTGGCCGCGGTTCGTTCCGTGCCTTCAACTGGCAGTCGAACTTGGACCGTCTTTCGCAAGCGACCGGCGCCGAGTCTTACTCACTCGGTCTCGGAACGCCCGTCAACCTGAAACCGTATTTCGATCGAATCCAAATGAACCTCAACAACCAATATCTTCTCGCCTTCGTGGGCGATGGCGGCCACAAGGGTAAGTATGAGACCGTGAAAGTAACTTCAGAGGTTCGCAACGTCGGATTTTTGACGCCTTCAGAAGTGTTTTTGCCGGCAGTAAGGTAATTTTCGAACACTTGGTTCCAAAATTTTCGTTCCCAGGGCGCGGGCTGGAAGGTCCGCGCCTTTTCTTCTCCGCATGGCTCTTGTAACTTTATTTTTCCATCGGGCCAATAGTCCTCGGCATCTAAGATTGCGATGCAAGAAAGGGAGTTACGCTGATGAACAAGAATCTAAAATGGAAGGGGGCTCTGGTGTTAGCGGCCATGGCTTTTGCAGCTGCAACGCCGCTCGCATCAAAAGCAACTGCGACAGATGCTCCCGCGGTGACTATGACCGTCACGGCGGTGGGCAAGAAAGAAACTCAGCCGCCTCCGCTCAAAAAGGATGATGTGCAGCTCTATCAGGGCAAGGAACGGACACAAGTGGCGGACTGGAAACGCGGAGAAGCGCTCTTCCTGGCAGTGCTCATCGACGATTCGCTCGAAAGCACCGTCGCAAACCAATGGAACGATTTGCGGGCGTTTTTCATGGCGCAGCCGGAGAACACCTATATCGCAGTGGCTTATGCGAGGAACGGCGCAGCCATGGTGGCGCAGGACTTCACCAAGGATCACGCTCTTGCCGCCAAGGCGCTGCGCATACCATTGGGCAATGCGGGTGCGTTTACCAGCCCGTATCTCGCCCTCCAGGACTGGATGAAGCGCTGGCCCGAATCCGGGGAGCGTAAATCCATCATGTTATTCTCCTCTGGCGTCGATTATTTCCGCGGGAGCTTCGATCCCATCGATCCCGATCTCGATACCACCGTCTCGCGCGCCCAAAAGCAGAACATCAACATTTGGACCATTTACGTTCCGGATGCCGGGCACGTCGGCCGCCGCGAATTCCGCGTGTTCAACGCGCAATCCAACCTCAGCCGTCTTTCGGAAGAGACTGGCGCCGAATCTTACTATCTCGGTTTTGGCTCGCCGGTTACTCTGAAGCCGTACTTCGACGAAATCCAGATGCATCTCAACAACCAATACTTGCTCAGCTTTGTGGGCAACGGCGGGAAGAAAGGAAAGTTCGAACGCGTGCGCGTGGTCTCGGAGGTTCCAAACGTCGAGTTCCTGACGCCTTCGGAAGTGTTTCTGCCGCCTGTAGAGTAACCGAAGCTACAAAAAGTAAGACAGGTCCGGCGAGGCGCGAGCCGCAAGGTTCGCGCCTTTCGCTTTTCTTGGACAGGGCTTGTCTCTTTTCTTGCCCTCGGGCTAAACTAGCGCCCATTGATGCCGGCTCGTTAGGAGAAGGATATTCGCCATATTGAATCGGTTTAAATGCCAAAGCTTGTTTGGCGTTGTGCCGGGAGCTCATGATGATTCCACTCAGCAAGAAAGAGAATTTCTTTTCGCGATCCATTGCTCGGATTGCCAGGGAGGGCAGAGGCCTTCTTGCTGCCTTGGCCCTGGTAGCTCGGCTGCTCACAGCCGCAACGATCGCTGCACCGGTTTCACGCGCCGATGGCGATATTACGTTGCGCGAAGGATGGGCGGTGCAGTCTTCCGCGAAGGTGAGCGCTGGTGGTGAAACCGTCTCCACATTCGGCTTCGACGCCTCGAGTTGGTACAAAACTTCTGTGCCGAACACAGTGTTTGCCGTCCTCGTCGAGAACGGCGTACACAAGGATCCGTACTTCGGCATGAACTTGCGTTCCGTCCCTGGCGTGTCCTATGCGATTGGATCGGAGTTCGCCAACCTGGAAATGCCGGAGAATAGTCCCTACGCTGTCCCGTGGTGGTACCGCAAGGAGTTTGAAGTCTCCGCGCAATTTAGTGGAAGGACAGTATGGCTCGCGTTTCACGGAATTAATTACCGCGCGAACATTTGGATCAACGGGAGAAAAGTCGCGGGCTCGGACCAAGTTGCCGGTGCGTTTCGCCGCTACGAGTTTAATGTGACGCAGTTCGTCAGAGCGGGCGCAAAAAATATCGTCGCTGTCGAAGTTTCCGCGCCTCACGCCAACGAACTCGGCATCACTTGGGTCGATTGGAATCCCACTCCGCCGGACAAGGACATGGGTCTTTGGCAAGAAGTAGTTCTTTACGCGAGCGGCCCGGTTGCGTTGCGGCATGCTGCGGTAGAGACCAAGCTCGACCTTCCGGCCACCGACAAGGCCCACTTGACCGTTCGCGCCGAGTTGCAGAATGCCTCGAACGCTCCGGTAAAGGGAGTCCTGCGCGGAACCATTCTTGGTGCCGCCGCGCCCATCGAATTCTCACAAGACGTCAAACTGCAGGCGGGCGAGCGCCGCTCCATCGCCATTACACCGGATCAAAGTCCCGCGCTTGATGTGCGGAATCCCAAGCTCTGGTGGCCGTACCAAATGGGCGAACCTTATCTCCACAGGCTCGCTCTCAAGTTTGTTGTTGATAAAGGTCTTGCATCAGATCTGCTAAACATCCCATTTGGCATTGTGCAAACCGACTCCGAACTAACACCCGACGGCTATCGCCTCTTTAAGGTAAACGGCAAGCCTGTACTCGTCCGCGGCGGTGGCTGGGCTCCAGACATGATGCTGCGCATCAAGCAATCTCGTCGCGAAGCCGAATTCCGCTATGTGAAGGAAATGGGCCTGAACACCATCCGCCTCGAAGGCAAGCTCGAAGACGAAACCTTCATGGAGCGCGCGGACCGCGAAGGCATTCTCGTCATGGCCGGCTGGTGCTGCTGCGACGCCTGGGAAAAATGGGGCAAATGGGGCGATGAGAATCGCCGCGTTTCCGTGGATTCACTCCGCGATCAAATCCTGCGGCTGCGTGCGCATCCGAGCATCCTCGTTTGGCTCAACGGGAGCGACAATCCGCCGCCCCCAGATCGCGAAAACGCGTATCTCCAAGTTGAAAAAGAGAACCACTGGCCGAAACCCATCATTTCTTCCGCGACAGCCAAAAAGACCGAGCCTACGGGAGAAAGCGGCGTGAAAATGTCGGGTCCCTACGAATATGTTTCCTCAAACTACTGGCTGCTGGACACCAAGGCTGGCGGCGCTTACGGATTCAACACGGAAACCAGTCCCGGTCCCGCCGTGCCTCCGCTTGAAGGCTTGAGATCCATGTTTCCGCCAGACAAGCTCTGGCCCATCAACGAATTTTGGGATTTCCACGCTGGCGGCGGCAAATTCAAGAACATTCAAGTCTTCACGAACGCTCTCGAGAAACGCTACGGCAAAGCGAAAGACGTTGCCGACCTAGCCTGGAAGTCTCAGGCCATGACCTACGAAGGCCAGCGTGCGATGTTCGAGGCCTACGGCCGCAACAAGTACAAATCCACCGGCATCATTCAGTGGATGCTGAACAACGCTTGGCCCGGACTGATCTGGCATCTCTATGATTACGATTTGCGTCCCGCCGGCGGATATTTTGGCTCCAAGAAAGCCCTCGAGCTCGTCCATGTCCAGTTTTCCTACGACGATCGCAGCGTTGCTATCGTCAACGGCAAGCAGGAGCCCCTCAACGACCTAAAGGTCGTCGCCAAGATTTACGACACCTCTATGAAGGAACTCTTTTCCCGTGAAGCCACCTCCAATGTCCCCGCCGACGGAGTCACCAAGGCCTTCACCGTCGCGGAACCCGCCGGCATTACTTCCACCTATTTCCTCAGCCTCGAACTCTTCACGGCTGTCGGTGAACCAAGCCAGAAGCGGGATTGCCGCACCCAAACCTGTTTGCTCAGCCGCAATTTCTACTGGCTCTCCGCAAAGCCCGACGTCCCCGATTTCAGCAAGACCGAGTGGTATTACACTCCACTGACCGAATTTGCGGATTTCGCAGCCCTGCAGGATCTTCCGAAAGCCGCGGTCGCCGCTTCGATGAGCGTCTCCGACGCCACCAACGAAACCGCCGCGCGCGTCACCGTGGAAAACACTGGCTCTGGCCTCGCTTTCCTAGTTCGTCTGCGCTTGCTGAAAGGCCAAGACGGCGCGGAAGTTCTACCCGTCTTCTTCGACGACAACTACATCTCGCTGCTACCCGGCGAGAAACGCGAAATCACAGTTCACGTCAGAAAGGGCGACCTCGGCGCTGGCAAACCCGTCCTCGCTGTTGACGGCTTCAACGTCGCCCCGATCGAGGTTCAGTGACGCCGGTCGAAAACGATTCCATCGGCTGTCTTCCCTATGCTGTCTATTTTTTGGGTTAGAGTAGCCATCGCAATCGGCGAGGCTTTTTACCATGAAACCGTTCACCGCGCCATCACTGGCCGCCGCCTTCATTTTCTTGAGGTCCAGATCGAGTCTCACATATTCCTAACCGTGGTAACCTCTTTAGAATCAACATCTGTAGCCGGTCCGTAAATGTTGATTTTAAAACGATTTACAGAAAGGCTAAATCCTTTAGATACAACACTTACAAAAACGGGGGAGGAGGGTAGACATGGAACTAGACGTAGATAATGATCGCAGGGCGCTCAGTCAGAGCCTCCGTGAGCCACGTCGCGTGTTGAGTCTCGAATCACCAGCTCCGGATTCATCTTCTGCCTTACAGCGTTCCACTCACGCTTCTCAAGCCCTGCTTTGATTCCTTCCATCACGATATTGACGGCATTCGTTCCCATAGCCTCGAGGGGCTGGCGCACAGTTGTCAGCGATGGCGCGCTCAAAGCGGACATCGCCACATCGTCAAAACCGGTCACCGAACACTGTTCTGGCACTTTCACTCCGGCCTTTGTCAGGGCGCGAATCGCCCCCAGCGCCGTCAAGTCGTCAAAAGCCATCAGCGCCGTGAATTTTTTCTTTTTTTGAAGCAGTTCCTCGGTCAGCCGGTGGCCGCCCTCGAACCCGGAGTTGGGGTCGAACGAATCCGGCAATTGCAGCACTAGCGCGGGATCGATCTCAAGTCCCGCGGTGTGCGCGAATTTCTGAACACCGCGCCACCTCGGCGGGCTGTCGATGAGCATCTTCGGTCCGCGAATGAAAGCAATCTTGCGATGGCCGAGCTGGTGCAGATGTTCCAGCGCCATGCGCCCGCCCGTCTCGTTGTCCACCATCACCGAGCTGACTGTGTCGCCCGGCAGCTCCCAGCCGATCGTAGCCGCCGGAATATTGCGTTTGCTCAAGTCCGCCAAAACGTGAATGTCCACAACCAGCCAGTTGGCCACCACAATCAGGGCTTCGACGTGATGCTCGAGCAGCATCTCCAGATAGCGCTCGAAACGATTGCGCTGGTTGTGCGCGTCGGCAAAAATCGGTACATACGACGATTGATAAAGCGCATTTTCAATTCCGCGAAGGACCGGCGTGCAGAAAGGATCGGTGATGTCGAAGAAAACCAGCCCTACGGTGTGGCTGCGCTTGCTGCGAAGAAAGCGCGCCATAGCGTTCGGGCGGTAGCCGAGTTTCTTGGCTGCTTCTTCGATTCGTTTTTTCGTGGCGGGAGCGATGTAGCGCGCTAGCGGTGCGTTATTCAACACGATCGAGACTGTTGCAGGAGAGAAGCCGCTGTCTTCCGCGACGTCCCGCATTGTCACCATCTGATTTTTGCCGCTTGCGCGCTTCAAGTGGAGGCCTCTTGGGTTGCCATCATTCTGCCAGAGTTCGGTCATTTCTGTTAAAAGAACGGCGCCGCGCGCGGCTTATTCCGCCGGAACTTCAAAGGACAAAGGTTCACGAAACCACTTCGTTTTCCATGCTCCGAAAGCGATTCCTGCAACCATCCAAATGGTGCCCACGATTTTTGCCGGCACGCTGAGGTTCCACCATAGGCCCAGGCAAACAAGGAATCCCACAATCGGTGTAATAAAATTCGTAATCCGTTTTTCCGGCTGCTTCACGAAATAGTGCATGAAGGCCGATGCGTTCACGCCCATGAATGCGATCAGTGCGCCATAATTCAACAGCTCGATTCCTTTTTCAAAGGTAAGGAAAAAAGATCCCACGAGCACGATCACCCCGATAAAGACAACGTTATTTCGCGGAACATGGTGCTTCGCATCCACTTTCCCAAAGAACGATTTTGGCAGCGCATTGCTTTTTCCCATGCCATAGAGCAGCCGCGCCGCGCCGATCTGTGCCCCCATGCCCGACCCGAAATTGGCCACCAAAAGTGTCGCGCCAAGAATCGAAAACAGCGGCGCCCATGTCCGCGCCGCGGCATAAACATACGCGGTATCCTGATTCGGAAACGGTTCCGACGCGGGCCACACCAGCTGGGCCACGTAAACTTCCGACGCTGAAAGAATGCCGACTGCCAGACACGTCAAAACGGTAGCCAGCATAATATTCCGCCGCGGATTCTCGGCTTCCTCCGATAGCGTCGAAATCCCGTCGAATCCAATGTAAGTCAGCACTGCCAGCGAGGTGCATCCAAACAAATCGTTAAACGTGAACGTCTTCGGGTCGTAGAACGGCCGCGTAAAAAATCCAGGATCACTGTGCGGAGGCCCGAAGATGTATCGAATCGTCGTCACAAAAACCAAGACAACGACTCCGCTCATTAGCGCGGCCAATGTGGCGTTAACCCGCGCCGAGGTTTTAATTCCCTGCATGTTCAGCAGTGTGAACACCACCGCAAAAAATATTTTCCATCCCCACACCGGCAGCCCCGGCGCAAATTCGTGCGCCTGCCCCGCACACCAAATCGTGCAGATCAACGGATTCACGATGTAGTCCATCACCATGCTCCAGCCGGTGACGTACCCCGCGGCAGGATGAATTTCGCGCGCCACATACGTAAACGCCGAGCCCGCGCTCGGATAGACCCGCGCCATTCGCCCGTAGCTCACGGCCGTGCAGAGCATCGCTACCATGGCGATCAGGATCGCCGTCACGACGTGGCCGTGGCCGCGATCGCTCAGCGCTCCGAACGCGGACATCGGAGCGACCGGCTGCAGCACGATGATTCCGTAAAGGAGTAGATCCCACAGGGTAAGCGTTCGCCGCAGTTGCGGCCCGCTGCTGGCGCCGGCTTCGTTGCTCAAGCACCTCTCCTTTTCGTGGGCGCGCCATTTTTCGAGCCGAGAATCACTGCTCGCGTCAAATTCTTCGGCACATCGGGGTTCAATCCCTTGCGTAAACCCACAGCCAGCCCCAGCAGTTGCGCCGGAATAGCCGTCATTGCCAGCCGCGCGTACTCCGGTTCGCCCAGGCCCAGCTCAACCAGCAAATCGCTATCGCGTCGCAAAGCCGGCGTCGCGCGGTTAGCGACAACGAATGTGACAGCGCCCAATTTTTTCAGTTCGCCAACGAGCAAGCTTTCCTCATCCGCCGCGGCATCAGAAACAAGAAATGTAATCAATGTATCTTTGCTGGCGATCGATTTCGGCCCATGGCGGAATTCCAGCGTGTGATACGCCTGCGCGTAGGAAGAAGACATTTCGGTAAGTTTCAGCGCGGCCTCTTGCGCCAGCCAGTAATGCCCGCCCTGCCCCAAAAACACAAAATCCGCGAATCGCTGCCTCGTTCCAAGCGCCCGAATCTTATCAGCATTCACGCCAAGCCACGTCGCCGCCTTTTCCGGCAATCTATCCAGCGCAGACGCCAACCCGCCATCGCCTGCAAGCTTCGCGCCCAGCCTTTCAAATAGCAGCAGGATCGACGTAAACGACCTCGTCATCACCATGCTCTTCTCGTCGGCCCACGGCAGCTTCACTGTATGTGTGCAAGACTCCTGCAGTGCGGTGTTCTCACTGCAGGTCACGCCCAGCGTGCCTACCGTTCTATTCGTCTTCAACCATTGCGCTGCGCGTAAGACCTCGGTGGTTTTCCCCGACCGCGACACGAGTACTACCTGCCGCGCGCCAGTCCGCTGCATCACCTCGTGAGGCGCGAAAAGCAGCTCCGACGCCGGCACTGCCGTGCACGCCACCTGAAAAAGTCTTGAAAACTGCGCTGCAATCGCCCCGGAGAGGTAATAGCTCGACCCGCAAGCGACAAACAGCCACGGCTGCTGCGGTAAAAATATTTCTGAAAGCCGATCCAACTCGCTGTTTTGTACGAACTGCCGCGCCGTTTCGATCCATGCTGCCGGCTGAGACAAAATTTCTTGCAGCGTCTGATGTCCCGGAACCCGCGTTTCGGACCCTCCTCCGCGCACAGCCCTCGCCGCTTTTTTCAACACTCGCCGCTTATTTTTTTTCACTCGAGCCCCAAGCTCCTTTCGCTTGCTCGGCTCCGGCCGGGCGGCTTCCAGCTGTATTCAGCCGAAGATCGAGAGCAGCATCCGCTATTCGCGGGAAATATTGAATCGTTTGAATACCCGGAGTTTCTAAGAATTCCGGGCTTTGCGCAAGCCAAAAGATTGCGCTTTCTCTCAACACCATGTGCGAATAGCCCTCTCCGGCGTGCACAATTCTGCGGATTCCACCTGTCCTTTCGTACAGTAAGAATAATTTCCACGGTCATTGTCTCTTGGTTAAAGTTCCCTCACTTTTACCGCAACGCGCGCCGCTCACTCGTAGTCTAATTAAGTAGCGCCTCGTCCCAGTCGAGGGCCAAAAGTATGGACGGGGAACCCCTGATGAACGGTCGCAGTCCCACCAAGGTTGTCTTGTGGCATGTGCTGGGCTTTCTGCTCGCCTTTTTCGTTGCTTATTGGCTGCGGCCTTTCTCGCTCGAACCCGATCCCGTTCTCCAAGGCTATCTCCAAGTCATCAGCGCGCTGTTGGCATTCGTTTTCTCCGCGCTGGCCTTTGTCCGTTTCCAAGGCACCCAGGATCGCATCTCGTTGATTCTCGGTGGCGGCTATCTTCTTTCTGGCGCCGTGCTCTCCGCTTCCAGCGTTCTCTTCTTCCAGTTCTCGCAAGACACTCCTGCACGAGCCACTTGGGCGCCTGTCGCTTGGTGGGTCAGCCGCGTGACCTTGGCGCTGTTGCTCCTTGTTGCCCTCCTCGTGGAACGCTTCATCCCGCGTTCGCGGCACACCAAAGGGGAAATCGCCGGCGCTTTGTTATCGGTGATCGGTTTCACATACGTGATCGCTGCGGCTCTTCGCCGCCTTCCGCCGGAAGTTTCCCGCCATCCGGGCTCGCTCGTGCCCAGTCCGCAGCAACTTCTACCCGGAATCATTTTTCTCGCGGCCGTGATTTGGTATCGCCGCCGCCTTGATTCCGAGGACTCCGCCTTCGACCGCACCATCTACGCGGCTGCTTGGATGAACTTCGCCGCCCAGCTTGCCGCGTGCCAGTCTGAGCGCCTGCTCGACGCGCCCTTCGTTCTTGCCCAAGTCCTTACCGTCAGCAGTTACGCTCTCGCTCTCGGCGGCGCGCTTCTCGATAACGCCCGGCTCTTTGAACAGGTCCGCCATCTCGCCGTCAGCGACCCGCTCACCGGCCTCGCCAACTACCGCCGCCTACTCGACGTCCTCGAAAACGAAACCGAGCGCACTAACCGCACCGGCCGGCCCTTCGCCGTTCTTCTCCTAGATCTAGACGGCCTAAAGAAAATTAACGACCGCTTCGGCCACCTCGTCGGCAGCCGCGCTCTTTGCCGCTTGGCGGCCATCTTGCGCATTCATTGCCGCGCGATTGACACCGCCGCGCGCTACGGCGGCGATGAGTTCGCTCTCGTTTTGCCCGAGTCGAAGGACGCGGAAGCGCAGCACGTCGCCAATCGCATTCGCGTAGTTATGTCCGAGGACGAGGAACAACCCAAGCTCTCCGCCAGCATCGGCATTTCAATTTATCGCGGAGATGGTGAGAGGATTGAAAAACTTCTTTCCGAAGCGGACCAGGATCTCTACGCAGAAAAGGCCCGCCGCGTGAAGCGGGGCATCGCCGCATTCCATGCCCGCCGCCGCACCCCAAAAACGTGAACTCCTCAGGTGATTCGACTGTTGACCCGGCTTACTCGCAGCGGTGGATGAAACACGTTAGCCGCGTGCTCAGTTCTTCTTGAGGATTTCCTGCAGCTTGGCGGTAAACTCTGGATAATCGCCCCCGAGCGCTTCCACGAAGCCTTTCATCACGATTTCCCGCTTGCCTGCTGGCCACAGATTTAGATCTTTCAATGCTTCGTCATATTCCCGGCAGAATACGTGCTGCAGCGTTCGCGATTCCAACGTGCTGATGATCCGTTCATCTTCTGTAAAGTTCCGCTCACCCGTGTTCGCCAGTTTCTTCAAATCTTCCGGTGCTACGTAGCCCCTTTCGAGCCGTTGGTCTTTCGTTCCGCAATATTCCTGGGTGACGTCCACCAGTTTGCCTTCGCGCACCCGTAAAACTTTCGCCGCAAACGGACGCCCCGCCATAGAGGTGAAGCCCGCCGGTCCTCCGGCTCTCTGCCAAATCACCATTTGTCCGTCTTTGTCCTTGTCAAAATCGACTCGCCCCTCCATCGCGATTTCAAACAGTTTGTGGGGTTTCGGCGCAAGCGAGTAGATAACGTATCCCCAGCAGCAATGTTGTCCGCCGCCTGTATCTGCGCGAAACACGACGTCTGGCTTTCCGTCGCCGTCAAAATCCTCGCCTGTTAATTCTTGGTCGAACACCACACTAAAGCCCTTGGTACGAAACACCACGCGGCCCGCGCTGTTGTAAATGGCGGCCGTGCATTTGAATTCGACGTCATCAGGATTTCTCGACGGCCCCAGAGAAATTTCATAGCCATCCCATAATTTCTTCTTCTGGGCGGCGTTGTCCTCACGATACGAGTAGCAGGAAATCTCATCTTTATCTTGCGCATGAATCGCGGGGCAAATGCAGGCGGCAAAAAGAATTAACAATGCAAAGCGGCGCACGATGGGTTTTTTCCTTCCCGCGCGGTCAGTATACGGCGCGGTTTTGTGTCGTGGCTTTAGTATCCAGCGAGTAGCGCGGTTCAGGTTTCCCTTTGTCGAGGAGTTGCCCGGCAAGGTACTCGCCCACGGCTGGTCCATGCTTGAATCCGTGCCCTGAACCGCCGCCGACGAACCACGCATTTTCCATTTGCGGGTGCCGGTCGATCAGAAAATCGCCGTTCGATGTGTTTTCATACTGGCACACGCGCGTCTCGACCACCGGCGCATTTCGCATTGCCGGAAAACGGCTCGCCACATACTTCTGCACTATTTCCGCTTCTGCAGCCGTCGGCAAACGTGATTGTGTATCGGGATCGACTCGCTCTCCATGATGGTCGAGAGCAATCTTTAGACCGCGGCCTTCCAGGTCGGGCATTCCGTAATACTCGTCTTCCTGAAAAAGCCATGTCGGCAAAGCCGGCGGTGCGAATCGCTCGTCTCCGGGCGGTACGCCGAAAAAGAAAACTTCCTGACGGCTCGGAAAAATCCGGTGCCCAAGAATTTCTGGAAAGACTTTGCCAAGCCACGCCCCGCAAGCAAAAACAAACTGCCCCGCGGAGATCGATTCGCCGTTGTTACATTTCACGGTGTCCAGACGTCCGGCTCCGCGCGGCGTCTCAATCAAAGCAATCCGAAACTCCACGCCCAGCTTGACGGCATCCTCGACAACAGCCGCAACAGCTCGCCGTGCCAGCAGCACTCCACTCTTCGGTTCCAAAAATCCCCGCGTCACGCGTTCGAACGAAATCTGCGGATAACGCCGCTCGAGTGCCGCCCGATCCATCTCCTCAAACGGCACTTCGCACCGCTTCAGCGTGGCCATCGTCTGCCGCATGCGCGAATCGTCTTCGCCTGCGAGCCACAGCACTCCCGTTTCGTGGAACAATCGTTGTCCCGTAGCGACACAAAAGCTTTTCCACTGCGCCAGCGAACGCTGCGACGACCGCGTATAAATCTCGTCCATTCCATAGCCCATTCGAATGATGCGCGATTCTCCGCCTGAGCTGGCCCGCGCGTTCGACGGTCCATACGCATCCAGGAGCACCACGCGCTGCCCGCGCCGCGCCAAATGCCAAGCGCTCCAAGCCCCAAACACCCCCGCCCCAATAATCGCCGTATCGTAAGTCTTTGCAGTAGCCATCGCCGCAGCATCCTATCGCATTTGCTCTTGGTAGCACAGGTACTCCTGCCTTTGCGTTTTTCGCATTCCGAGCGATCCATCTTTACCAGAGTGCTGCACCGAGCGTCATACACATCATCTCCAGACTGAAATGGACATGAGTCGTATGCGCTGCTCTCAAAGCTCGTCCCGAGCCGAGATAACTGGTTAGTTCGGATAACCGGAAACTGACTCACACCAATCTGTACTACTGTCTATAGTTTCCGGTTCCTCCGGTGATACCATGCAACGTTCCGTTTAATGCTTGGAGGTTCGTGTGAAATCGCTGCGCCAGCCCGTCAAATATTTTATCTCGGCCTGTCTTCTCATCGTCTCCGCTTGTCTCGTCGTTCATGCTCAGCAAATCGATCCCAAGACCTACGGCGGCATGAAATGGCGCCTCATCGGCCCCTTTCGCGGCGGCCGCGCGATCACCGTCGCGGGCGTGCCGAGCCAGCCGTACACCTACTATTTCGGGGCCGTCAGCGGCGGCGTCTGGAAAACAACGGATGGCGGGCTCTCCTGGGACCCACTCTTCGATAAGCAAAGCATCTCCTCCATCGGCGCGATTGCCGTTGCCGATTCGGATCCCAACGTGATTTATGCCGGCTCCGGCGAAGCCTGCATCCGCGGCAACATCTCCTTCGGGGACGGCGTTTACAAATCCGCCGACGCTGGAAAGACCTGGACCAACGTCGGCCTCAAAGAAACGCGCCACATCGGTGACGTCATCATCCATCCCAAAAACCCCGATATCGTGTTCGTCGCCGCACTCGGACACGCTTACGGCGCCAACCCCGAACGCGGCATTTACCGCACGCGTGATGGCGGCAAGACCTGGGAAAAAGTTCTCTACCTCGATGATCGCACCGGCGGTATCGAAGTCGTTTTCGATCCCCACAATCCGCACGTTCTGTTTGCCGCGATGTGGGAAGGTTGGCGTAAACCTTGGACTCTGAATAGCGGCGGCGACAAAGACGGCCTCTACCGTTCGAACGACGACGGTACCACGTGGAAGCGCATCGAAGGCAACGGCATGCCCGAAGGCACACTCGGCCGCATCAGCGTCGCGGTTTCTGGCGCGGATTCGAATGTCGTCTACGCGCTCATTGAAGCCAAAAAAGGCGGCCTCTATCGCAGCGACGACGGCGGCGTGAACTGGTCGCTCATCACCGACGACCATCGCTTCACGCAGCGCGCTTGGTATTTCACGCACGTCTGGGCCGATCCCAAAAATGTCGGTGGCGTTTACATCGCCAACACCGGCCTTTACGCTTCGAGCGACGGCGGCAAATCCTTCGCACGCCTCAACGCGCCCCACGGCGATCATCACGCCTTGTGGATCGATCCCAACAACACAAATCGCATGATCAACGGCAACGACGGCGGCGCCACGATCAGTGTGGACGGCGGCAAAAACTGGTCCACGCAAGACAATCAACCAACCGCGCAGTTTTACCACGTAGCCGCAGACAACGATTTTCAATATCGCGTCTACGGCTCGCAGCAGGACAACTCTTCGATCGGCATCCGCACGCGCAGCGACCACGGCTACATCGCTACCGGTGATTGGGACGCCGTCGGTGGCGGCGAGAGCGGCTACATCGTGCCCGATCCGCGCGATTCGAACATCATCTACGCCGACGACGAAGGCCCCATCCTCACGCGCTTCGATCGCCGCATTAATCAAGCACAAAGCATCGAGGAATGGCCCGAAGATCCCAACGGCCACGCCGCCGCTCTGCAAAAATACCGCTACACCTGGACCATGCCCATCGTCATTTCCTCGCACAATCCCGACGTCATCTATCACACCGCGCAATACGTTTTTCGTTCCACCGATTCCGGCCGCACGTGGGCCACCATCAGCCCCGACCTCACGCGCAACGACAAATCCAAGCAGCAGGATTCCGGCGGCCCGCTCACCAAAGACCAGTACACCGTGGAATACTACGACGTGATTTTCAGTCTCGCGGAATCTCCCAAGCAGGAAGGCCAACTTTGGGCCGGCACAGACGATGGCCTGGTTCAACTCACGCGCGATGGCGGCAAGACCTGGGAGAAAGTCACGCCAAAAGATGTGCCCGAATGGGCGATGATCAGTCTCATCGAGCCCTCCCCCTTCGACGCGGCCACCGCCTACATCGCCGTCGACGCCCACAAGCTCGACAATTTCAAACCCTACATTTTCAAAACCAGCGACTTCGGGAAATCATGGACAAAAATCATCACCGGCCTGCCCGACAATATTTACGTCCACGCCGTTCGCGAAGATCCCAAGCGCAAGGGCTTGCTCTATGCGGGGACCGAGACCGGCATCTTTGTTTCCTTCAACGACGGTTTAAACTGGCAACCTCTCCAGCTCAATCTCCCCGTCACGCCGATCCATGACATGGTCGTTCACGATGACGCGCTCACCGTCGCCACTCACGGCCGCTCCTTCTGGGTCCTCGACGACCTCAGCCCGCTACGCCAAGCCAGCGAGGCTATCGTCGCCGAAGACGCGCATCTGTTCACTCCTAACGCCGCCTTCCGCACTCGCGAAGGCCACGTAAACCCCCGCCGCTATCCTATCGGCGAAAATCCCCCATCCGGCGCAATCCTCTATTACTACCTGAAAGAAGCCCCGAAAGATCCCGCCAAACTCGAACTCCTCGACGCCGATGGCAAAGTCATCCACACTTTTACCAGCGAAGAAAAGAAAATCGACACCGGCCCCGACGAAGGCGAACGCGATCTCCCGGTCGAGCACATCCCCGCCAAAGCTGGCCTGAATCTTTTCGTTTGGGATCTGCGCTATGAGCTACCGACAAAAGTTTCCGGCCTAATTTACGACTCCGGCGACCCCGCTGGCCCGCTAGTTCTAGCTGGCAAATATCAAGCGCGCCTAACGGTTGCGGGAAAATCGCAAACCGCCCAATTCGAAGTAAAAATGGATCCCCGCGTCAAAACCTCGCCCGAGGATCTGCGCAAACAGTTCGACCTAATGCTCAAAATGAGCGAGCGCCAGGACCTGATGAACAAAACGGTGTTGGCGATTCGCGATTTGCGCACGCAGTTGCAAGTGCTCGAAAAGCGCATCGGCACTGGTGACGAAGCGAAACCTCTGGTCACCGCGTCCACGGATCTGCGCAAAATAATCAGCGCCACCGAAGAAGAACTAGTCCAGGTGGATTCCAAATCCAGCGAAGATCAAGCCAACTACCCCACCATGCTCAACAGCAAGCTAGGCCACTTGCAAGTCCTGGTTGACAGCGCCGACACCGCCCCCACCACCGCCGAATCCGCCGTCTTCGCCGACCTGGACCAGCGCCTGGAAGGCCAGCTAGCAAAATGGCGCGAAGTCCTAGCCAAGGATCTCCCCGCCCTCAACGACTCCATGCGCAAGAACAACGTCCCGCTCGTCGCGCCAGCCGCTTCTCCAAGCCGTTGAATTTGTAGGGGCACGATTCGTCGTGCCCTTCTTCGCAAGATGGCAACATTCTATTTGCGGTTTTCTTGTTCCACGGAAGAATTACGCCGACGGACTCCTCACCGCTCGAACGCCGTCCCAATCGCCTTCCCCCAATGCGCCAAATGCTTCAACGACTTCGTGTCCGTCGGATCCAAATGCAAAGGCGTCACCGACACGCTCCCCGCAAAAATCGCCGCATAATCCGTATCCGGCTCCACGTCGCGATCAATCTTCTGCTCATACAACCAAAAATAAATCCGCCCCCGTGGATCTTTTCCTTCCGTCAACTGATTCCGCGTAATCTTCTTCGACTGCCGCGTAAACTTCACGCCACCCTTCCACGGCTCTGGCACATTCACGTTGAGCAAAACCTGGTCCGGCAATCCTTCCCTCAAAATTAATTCCGCCGCCGTCCGCGCCACGCGCGCCGCCGATTCGAAGCTCACCTTCGACGCTTTCGAGCACAGCGACATCGCCACCGCTGGCATATGATGCAACGCCGCTTCCCGCGCCGCTCCCACCGTCCCCGAGTAATACGCGTTCTCTCCCAAATTCGCGCCGTGATTGATCCCCGAGATCACCAAATCTACCTTCTCCGTCAAGAGTTTGTGCAACGCCACGATCACGCAATCCGCGGGCGTCCCATCTACCGCCCACTCCCGTTCCCCCACTGGGTTGCAAATAATTGGCTGCCGCAGAGTCAAAGCCTGCGCCGTCCCGCTCTGCTCCCGGCTAGGCGCCACAATGCTCACAGTGGCAAATCCCGTAAACGCCGCCGCCAGCACGCGCAACCCTTCCGCGTGAATCCCATCATCGTTGGTCAAAAGTATGTGCGGCATAATTTTTAGAAAAGCTTCGAGCTTCGTTCACAAATGTAAAATATTGAAGCGCATTTCTCGCAACCAGGTGCGGCGCTCACGAATGCGCCGTTAGGGATGAATCACAGCCAGACCTAAAATCTGTTCAAAAGGGTCGAAGTAGCGGTCCCGGTGCAAGAGGGCATGGCCATTCATCACGCAAAATGTCGCGATCAAACAATCAATCGTCCGCCGCACGGTGAGGCCTTCTTCGCGGATTCTCCGGTAGTTCCTCGCCGCCGCAATCGCCAATTCTTCTCCGCCAGTTTCAAACAGTTCAAATCTTTGCAACTCCGTCCGCACTTGGCCAAACTCCTGTTCGTTCCGCACGCCCTGTAGGACCTCCCATAAAATCAAATCGGTAAGTCCAAGCCGTTTTCGGTCTGCCTCTTTCTCTAGCCATTCTGTTTCTGGATTACGCGTGCCGCGCAGGTAGTCCACCCAAACAGTTGTGTCGACAATGATCACGTCGTTGTCTACTCGGTGTTTCGCCCAAGCCGTGACTCATCCAGATTGCCTTCCCACTTTATCTTTCCTCGCAGACGCCGGATCCCCGCCTGTCCCCGGACCTGCACGAGAAGCCGCAGTCCGGCTTCTACCGTTGCGCGCTTGGTTCTTGCGCCGCTGCTTTTCATGGCCTGACGCATGAGTTGATCATCAATTTCAATGTTGGTGCGCATCTTCCAATGCTCTATGTGTAGATATCTCACATTTATGTGTACCGGTCAATCGAGAGCAATCTTCCCAGTCCTTCATACGTGGTTGCAAATGAAGTGTGCAAAAGAAAAACAGAATAGAGAAGGGGAAAAACGAAAAATGGTCGGGACGACTGGATTTGAACCAGCGACCTCACCCACCCCAAGGGTGCGCGATACCAGGCTTCGCTACGTCCCGACCGTACAACTGCGAAGTGGGCTTTACAGCTTTATCAGGCTATCACTTGCGTTCGAGAAGCGTCAAGAAAGCGCGCAGCGTATCTCGCAGGTCCAGCAACATCTTCCGGCTCAAGAGCTGCGCCGCTCCCTCAGCCACGCCACTACCCGCCGCACTGCCACTGCCGGCCCCACCTTCGCTCTCGCCCGCGCCATTCTGCTCGCGCAAATGCCGCCGCGCTCCCGCAATCGTGAACCCCTCGTCATACAGCAGCCGCTTAATCCGCAGCACCATCTCCACATCTTCCTGCCGGTAAAGCCGGTGCCCGCTCGGACTCTTCACCGGCTCCAGCGTAGGAAACTCCGTCTCCCAATACCGCAAAACAAACGGCTTCAGAGCGGTCAGTCGGCTAACCTCGCCGATCCGGTAAAAATCCTTCTCAATCGTAGGCTGCGCAGCTGTAGCAGTGTTTGCCATAACGAATCCCATCGGCAAGGGACGCCGCTATCCTAGCAGTTTCTGATGCATCCATGTAGGGGCACGGCATGCCGTGCCCTTCCCGGTTCGCCTGCCAACGCTACGATCCTCATTCACTCCTCGTCTTTGTTTTTCCGCGGCCGCGGCTCCCGCTTGCGCAATCGCTGCACAAACCGCACCGGCGCCCCAAGAAACTCATACTTCGCCCGCAACTGATTCTCCAAAAACCGCTCGTAACTAAAATGCATTGGCTCTTTCTGATTCGTAAAAAGCAAAAACGTCGGCGGCGCCGTCTTAGCCTGCGTAATATAGTAAATCCGCACCGGCCGCGCCTTAGGCGTAGTCCCACGCTGCAAATCCACGTCTTCCTTCAACCACCGGTTCAACTCCGGCGTAGGAATGTGCCGTCGTCGCGCCTCCGTCACCTGATCGATCAAGGGAAAGAGTTTCCCCGCCCGTTCCCCAGTCTTAGCGGAAAGGAACACGATTGGCGCGTAATTTAAAAATTTCAATTTCCCGCGAATCATTTTCTCGTAGTCAAACGCCAGCTTCCCTGAATCAAAATCCTCTGGCCGGTGGCGTTCCCCAGCAGGCCGCCTGGACTTACCCTTGGCGCTGTCTGCATCGCGCGAAGCCGCATTCCGCGCCGCCACAACCGCCAAATCCCATTTGTTAATCACAATAATGACTGACCGCCCTGACTCCTCCGCGTAGCTAGCAATCTGCGCGTCACCCTGCACAACTCCCTGCTCGCCGTCGACCACCAATAGCGCCACATCACACCGCTCCAACCCGCGCCGAGCCATCACCACGCTCAATTTTTCCGCTACCAAAGTCGTCTTAGCCTTGCGCCGAATCCCCGCCGTATCCACAAACCGGTACGCATGCCCCTCGCGCACAACTTCCGTATCCACGTTGTCCATCGTCGTCCCCGGAATCGGCGACACGATCGACCGCTCTTCCCCCGCCATCCGGTTCAGCAAAGTAGACTTGCCCACGTTGGGCCGCCCAATAATCGCCACCTCGACGGCGTCCTCTTTCGCCACCTCTTCCTCTGACTCAACGGCGTCAACTTCCGCCAGCGCCGCGTCCAAAAGATCGTCAACGCCCGTCCCATGTTCCGCCGCAATCGGAAACACCGGCACGCCCAGCGAATGAAACACTGCCGCATTCACTTCCTGCGAAACCGCATCCACTTTGTTCACCGCCACCACAAACGGCTTTCCAGTAGTCCGCAAAAGCCGCGCCAGCTCCTGATCCAAAGGCGTCACGCCGGCCTGGCTATCCACCACCAGCACCAGCAGTGCCGCCTTCTTGATCGCCACATGCGCCTGCCGCAAAATCTCCGTCGGGATCAACGCCTTGTCGTCTGGAACGATTCCTCCCGTATCCACAATCTCCAGCGCTTTCCCGCGCCACTCTGCCTTCCCATAAATCCGGTCGCGCGTAATCCCCGGCTCGTTCGTCACAATCGACCGCCGCGTCCCCGTCAACCGGTTGAAAAGCGTGGATTTGCCCACATTGGGCCGCCCCAAAATCACCAACGATGGAAGTATTTGCGTCATGGTTTTCAAGCGGCGGGCGGACAATCGAGAACCGCAACAGCGCTGCAACCCACCACTCTACAGCATCCCACCCGATTCCGCTCATCCAGGCACTCGCGAAAGTGTCACCAATCCTTCTGGACGAGCTGAACGAACGCCACCGAGGCGGCCGGCCTTCGCCAAAAAAAAAGCGCCCCGGCTGAGGACCACCAGGGCGCTTCGGTTAAAGGTTTATGCAGCAGTTAGAAGATGATCTTCGCCGCGAGCTGCATGTTGAACGGCTCACCAGGCCCGAGGCCAGGCGCGCCGTTGAAGTCACCAATGGTGTCGCTGATTACCCCATTGCTGCCGACGCTCCCCGCGCCGCTGGCCAGATTGATGCGGTTGGATATGTTGAACATATCTGCGCGCAACTGGATCTTCAAGCGTTCGCGAATCGGGATGTTTTTGATCACAGAAAAGTCCACGTCAGCGAACCTCGGGCCGTAATACTTGTTACGTGAGAGGTCTCCGTTCGCGTTCGTTGGTCCCGTACATCCCGCCGCGCCAGGTACACAGAACGCTGCAGGATTGATCCACTGTTCTCCGCTATTCGCCGCCGAAAACGTATGACTAACGCCCGCGAATGGATTTGCAATTACGTCCAAACCCGGACGCTGCGTTCCAGAAGGATCGGGCCCTGATGGGTTAAATGGCTGTCCACCGTGAAAGTTAATCACGCTGCTGACCTGCCAGCCGTGGGTGAGCAACTTCGGCCCCCACGAACTGCCTGGCACGTCATAGGCAAGGAACGCGGTAAAGTTGTTCCGTGTGTCAAAGTCACTGTTCCCGTATTCCTGCTTCAGATTGAAGCTGTCCAGAGGTATCGCACCGCGGTATTCCGTCATGTCATCCAGAGCATGCGCCCATGTGTACACAAGCTGAGAAGTGAGCCCATGCCACCCCCTGAGCTTGAGGGTGCTCTGCAGCGAGTTGTAGTTGGATGTGCCGATACTGTTTTGTTGGAGGATACTGCCGGCATCCGGAGAGGTCGCATTAAACGCGCCATTCTGGTTTATATTTAGCATAACCGACAGTTTTCGTCCCTGGCTACCTACGTAGCCTATCTGCCAAACGACGGCGTTTCCGAAGCTCTTCTCCACCTGCAAGTTGTAGTTAAAGAAGTAAGGGGTCCGGAAGTTTTGATTGACGGAATAAATATTGTACGTGTTGGCGCAGCCATTGAGCGTCGGGCAAGTGGTGACTCCCGGGAAGATCGCTGCGCCCCCAAACTGCGCCTGTCCCGCTGCGGTTCCCCAGTTGTAAGTATTCCGGCTGTAGTTGTCGACGGGATGAGGGCCGATCGGATTGTCTTGCAATCCGTCCGCGCCGCTAATCGGCGGCCTGAAGTCCAGGAAGGGGTTCATATTGATTTGATCATAAAAGACTCCGATTCCTCCGCGGACGATCAAATCGGTTCTCTCCGTCGGCTGGTATGCGAAGCCGATTCGCGGAGCAAAGTTGTTTTTGTCCGAAGGGAAGATGGAATTGATGCCATTTCCTTGAATTTTGAGGCCTTGCCCCTGCACAAACACGGCGAGATCCTGATTAGTACTATGCAGAGGTCCGATGTATTCGTAGCGGAGGCCGAAATTCAAGTTCAGTCTGCGGGTAATCTGCCACTGATCTTGGCCGAAGAAATCGAACCCATTGACGCGGACAAACCGTTCGGCATCCCCGACCGCGATCGATGAAGTGGACACGTCGCCGGCAAGAAAGTCGGCCAGCGCCTTGGCATTCGCACTAAAAGCCGCATCATTTGCCCAGGGTCCCTGTGTCCCGTCAAACGTGAAAGCCCCCAAGCTTCGGCGGAAGTAGAATTCGTCTACGCGGCCCTGTCGCACTTCACCACCGAAACGGATCTGATGTTTTCCAGTGGTGTAGGAAACGATGTCCGTCAAGTGGCCGGTGATGTCGTTGCGGCCTTCCGGGGGCGTAATGCCCACTTGGTCAAAACCGGAGATGGCGATGTTTGGGGCTCCATGGATGGGTTGGCCGTTTATGGTTGCGTCGGGGCTCAGGAACAATCCCAGAGCCTTCGGATCAAAGCTATTGTTTGCGTCATGGAAGACTTGATTGAAGTAGCTGACGCCAAAGAGAATCTGGTTCGTGAGTCTGGGCGAAAAAGCCGAGTTCAAAACCAGGGAATAGTTTTGCACATGCAGAGGCGCGACTTCGAAATAATCGCCCAGATTCGAGCTGGCGGTCGCGAGCGCTAGGCTTGCTCCCGGCGGCTGCGTTTGGCTGCCTTGCCCTGCAAAATAATGGAATGACAGGTGATGCTTTTCGTTGAAGTTGTGGTCCACCTTTACCACGCCGTTGTAGCTGTAGCCCGTGGCCGGAACAGTTGCGAAATAATTATTTAGTGTTCCTGGAAGACCAGCTATCGTCGCGGCTGGCCAAAGAGTCGAAAGAAGGGTTGTAGAAAGCGCACTCTTCGGAACGCCGTACTTGGTCAGTGCTGCCTGGGCTTGAGATACCCACGCCGTGGAAGGTTCGGTGGATTTCCCAGTCAGCCCAAAGATGTAATCCTGCTTCTCAAAGCCCACGAAAAAGAAAGTCTTGTTCTTGATAATCGGACCGCCGACTGTGAATCCATAGTTCTCATTGCGGAGTCTGGGCGCTTTCGGAAACTGTGGAGAGGCGACGAAGAACGGCGATTTTGCCGCGTAGAATTCATTCCGATTATAATAGTAGGCAGAGCCGTGAAATTCGTTGCCGCCGGACTTGATAACCAAATTGGCGGTGCCTCCCGCGTTGCGGCCGGCTTCAGCGTTCGATTCGGTCTGTACCGAGAATTCGTCAACCGCGTCAACAGGCATGACCACGCCTGCAATGCCTGAAACACCGCCTTGGTTGATCGCCGGTATGTTATGCCAGAAATCGTTGTTGTCGGTGCCGTCGACCTGCCAGTTCACCTGATTCGCGCGCGTGCCATTGATCTGGCCGAATCCCCCGACGTTATAGCCTCCAAACCCCGGTTGGATGGAAATCAATTGCGTAAAGTCGCGTCCATTCAGTGGCACTTCCTGAACCACAGTGTCCGTAATCGTCGTAGTCTGCGTTTGAGTGGTCGTGTCAAGCGTCAGCGCCGCAGCGGAAACCTCTACCGTGGTGGTTTGATGTTGCATGGATAGCTTGACAGGCAGGGTGTAGATCGTACCTGCCACGACTTCGACCTTATCCACCGTGTATGGCGGAAATCCCGACGCCGTTACGGTCACTTTATATGAGCCAAGCGGAATGTCCTGAAAGGAAAACTGTCCGTCCGTGGTTGTTACGGTGGTATGTTCGATTCCGGTTGAAGTGTCAGTGGCTTTCACTTGAGCGTTTGGAACGACGCTACCAGAGGGATCGGTAACGGTCCCGTTGATGGCTCCTCGGAACGTCTGTGCGTCGGCGGCGCATACGATTAGCAACAACGCAATGACGCAAGCTCCTGTCAACAAAAGTCCATTTCTTATTGCTCTGTGCCCCCACCTATTTTTACCTGGCATAAATACACCCCTCCTCTTGGATTATTTCTCCTCGGCAATACTGGCTGGACCACTCTCTATTTGACATCTAAATAACACCCTGCCCCGGCACGCTGTCAATCCAATCTTTTTGATTTGACTGGCCCGAAGAATGGATGTTTTGCCTTGCATCGCCGTAGGACGACGAGCAGTAGGCTTCGTTGGGCGACCCAGTATGGGCTTGCTTGGCTCGTTTGTGTGCCAAACGGGCAACGCTCCTCGCGGCCTGCCGATCACTTCCCTGGGCTGGAACCCGGATTCCAATTGCAGAGGCTGTCCCAATTCGATTGCCCGATATTGCGGCGGGCCGTGGTCTACCACCACATTTCTGGTAGAGTGCTGAACCGAGACGAGATAGCCCCCAACTGCAATATTGCTATTTGTTAAGATCGTGTAAGTTCTAGGGGCTCCGCTGCGTACTAGTCTATGGAACCGCTGAGACCAGGCCCGAAGAGCGTGCCGGGAATGACGGAGACCACGGAGGCAGTTGCCCGGGCTCGTGCAGGGGATGCCGATGCTTGGGGTGAGCTTTACCGGGATTTTGCCCCGGCTATCTTCCGCTTTTGCAGGAGGGCTCTGCCGACCCGGGAAGACGCCGAAGACGCGACTATGGATATTTTCATCAAGCTGCAGAAGAACTTGACCCAATACGACGAGACTCGCTCGTTTTCCGCGTGGCTCTACCGGGTAGCCGCCAACCACTGTTGGGATATCCTGCGTCGGCGCAAGATCCGCCAAGACAAAGAGACGGAAGACGTGGATGATGTCCCGCTGGAACATCCGGACCCCAACCAATTGGACAAGCTGATCGAGCAGAAGACGAGCGAGGAAGTCCGATATGCCCTGCAGAAGCTGGGGGCGCGCGCACGGATGGCTCTGGTGTTGCGCTACTACTCGGATATGAGTTATGACGAAATTGCCGATGCGCTCGGCGTGCGGCGCGCCTTTGTGGGCGTCGTACTGCTGCGCGCGCGGCATGAACTTCGGCAGGCGCTGGAGGGGAAGAGTGCGCTGGCTGCGGGAGGGACCTCGTGAGCGAACCTGCTAACCCGTTGTCGCCAGAAGGACCGGGCGGGACGATGGATCATCTGGATGAAATGACGTGCCTGCTCTACGCCGAGCGCCAATTGGACCGCGCCCGCGCGCAGGCTGTTTCCGCGCACACGCAGGATTGCGCGGCGTGCCGAACATTGCTAAGGGCCCTCGACCGCGAATCCCGATTGCTTACACGCGCCATGCTCGAGGAAGACGAACCGCTGCCCTCGCGTCTGGCGGAATTTCAGGAGCGCGCGCGGAAATCCTTTGGCTGGATTTGGGGCGTGGTATTTGGCTTGGCGGCAACGGGCGTATACGCTCTGTACACGAACTTGATCGAGCCCTGGCAGCTGCGGTTGGAGCAAGCGGGGTTCGGCGGCACGAGTCTACTGAGCCTGCTGGTTTTTCAAGGCGCCTTCTGGAAAGGATGGCAATCCGTGATCACACTTCTCGAGGTGCTGGCGATGCTAACCGTGGCGGGATTCGGCGTGGTCCTATTCCGGCGACGCCTGCGGCGCGGCTCGGCATTGGCGCTGGTGCTAGCGGGATTGTGCGCGGCGCTCGCTTTGCCAGTGACAGCGGGCGCCACGGAGTTTCACAAGACCGAGGGCGCCTATGAACTCTCTAGAGACGAGAGCGTAAAGGGCGACATCTTTCTCACGTGCGCGCGAGGGCGGATTGACGGCACTATCGATGGAGACCTCTTTTTCTTTGGGCAAAGTATTGAAATCAGCGGACATATCAAGGGTGATGCCATTATTTTCGCGGGATCGGCGCGCATCAACGGACAAATCGACGGAAACATCCGGTCGTTTGCCAACAACCTGACCATCACGGGAAGTGTGGGCAAGAATGTTCTTAGTTTCAATGAGGTGGTGAACCTGGATTCCGCGGGAAAAGTTGGCGGCAGCATGACCGCGCTCGCCGAGAGCGTGGGCGTGGATGGCCACCTCGGGCGGGATCTCGCGCTCTTCGCTGACCAGACAATCATTTCAGGGGTCGTCGACGGAGAGATTCGGGCGAAGGGGCGCACCATGTCCATCACCTCCTCGGCGCAGGTCGGAGGACCCATTCATTATACCGGTGACCAACCTGCAAATGTCGCATCCGGAGCGAAGCTGGCCTCCGCCGTCCAATTTACCAAGGCGGAACACAAGTCGCGGTACACCGAAGGGCATTATTACGTCTGGCGGGTCATTTGGACAGCTGCGTTCGTCCTGTTCGGGATGGTGCTGTTTTTGCTGCTTCCAAAATTCGCTGAGGAGTCCGTAAGAGCCGGCGAGCGGGTGGGAGCCCCTCTGGGGCTCGGTTTACTGGTGTTCCCAGCGGTGCCGATCGCGTGCGTCATTGCGTGCATAACCGTCGTGGGCATCCCTCTGGGCGTGCTCACCTTTGGGCTTTGGATTCTCGGTCTCTTTACTGCTGAGATTGTCGTGGGCGCGGTAGTCGGCAATTGGATTCTTGGGAGGGCAGCTGACACGTGGGGTCTAATTGGAAGAATGGCGGCAGGTTTTGTGATCGTGCGCGTTGTCTACACACCTCTGGAACATATCCATGTGATAGGGGCCTTGGTCGCGCTGGGGATATTCATGTGGGGGATGGGCGCGATTTCGCTAGCGCTCTATAATCGTTTCCAACCGAAAGTTTCCGCAGGTGCATTGGCGGGATCGATGCCGCCGGTCTCTTTGCCGCCACATACCACAATAGGCGGAATCCAGCCAATCTAACCTGACCTGTCCGGTGAGAACCAGCCAGGGCTAACCTGAGCCTCAATCGAGGCCAGGGTTCGGTTTGAGCGCGGCTGAGTCTATACGCCGTCTATACCCCCCCCTCCCCGGTTTTTCTGTAAGTGCGGATTCCAAAGGGCTTACGGTCCAAGAAAACAATGCACGCAAGCCACGTCTATTGGGGAAGGACCCCACAGGCCACCTCCAGAAAACAGGCTAACCTTGAAGGCTGGCTGCGCGAGAGAGGAGTAACGACAGCCAGAAGCGCGGAATTATCCGTAGGGTAGAATGCCAGAAAGTAGAAAATGTCAATGCCCGCATTTCCCGACAGTCAAGTGTCTGGCTCTGAAAAGAACGGGCCGAAGCATCTAGGATGCTCCGGCCCGTTGCCTTTTGCGGAGGCGGCGAAAAGTTTAATGACTGCGAACTTTTGCAGCCAAGACGGGCTGTTGGGCACCGCTGGTGGGGTTCAAATACAGGCCTCGAACGGAGGCCTTGGAGGTCCCAGCGACTAAGCCGCTGAAATTAGTGATGTTGTCGTAAGCGGTGTTCGGGAAGGTCTGCACTACGACAGAATTGTTGATCAAACTGGTGAAGAAAGCGGAGACGCTGCCCAGGGTAAAAACGGTACCCGAAAGCGACTGGACCGATCCGCCGATACTGGAATAACGAAGCAGGGTGCGGGTGTTGTTGGTCAAGCTGGTGTTTGTGAAGTTGACCGTGCCCCCCTGGAGCATGACCGTCTGGCCCATGACGAGGTCGGCGGAGCTTTGAAAGCCGAGCGCCTTGGTAGAGATACCCAGGTTTTTGGGGTCCACAATATAGGTCGAGGCGTTGTTCAGGTTGACGGTGACCAGCGAGCCGACCGTGATGTCGCTCGAGGACGGGCCCATGCCGTTGATAAGCACCATCTGGAACTGATTGTTGGCGACCGGGGTAACGATGACGCCTTCGAACTCTTCGGCTAGCGGCGAGGGGTCGAGGAATTCGATTTCGGTAGCGGTCATGGTGCCATCGGCGTTGATGATGCCATCGAGGCTGACGTTTTGATTGACGGCAAGGCAAGTGAAGCTCGCGGGCGCTGGACAGATGCTGAAGGGGTCGTCGAATTCGGCGTTGGCCGCGACCGTGATGGTGCGTGTGTCGGAGGAGAACGAGAAGACGTCAATCGTGCTGCTGGTCTTGGCGCTGATCATGCCGGTGAAATTGTCGATGGTGTCCAGGCCGGAGGTTTGACTGGTCGCAGTGGGGGGAAGAGTCGAGATAGTGATAGCCCCGGTCTGGGTGAAATCAAAGGTCATGCCGCCGGCACTGGTAACGGCTTTGCTGAGGTCGAAATTGATGCGGATGCCGGTGTTCGCGTTGGCGGCAGGACTGAAGGTGATGGGCACCGTGACCGTCAAGGCACCGAAGCCTGAGACGGTAGAGGGGATCATGCAGACCTTGCCGGCGGCGCAGCCGAGCAAGGTGGCGTTGGTGTTGTTATAGAAATAGCTGAAGAGAGGCGTGCCGAATTGGACTTGCAGCTTGGTGTAACTCGTCGCGCCGACAGTAGCGTGGCCGAGGTAGACAGAATCGCTCTGCATTCGGACGAAGTCTGACAACGGGAGCGCCCCGCTGAGGAGCGGTGCCGAAGCGCCTGAGCTAGTGATGAGGTTGATGCCCGCGATATGCAGGTTCAGAGCGACGAAGGAAAAAGTTGTAGAAGGGGTCGAAGTCAAGGTTACGTTGACCAGAGAATTGCCGTTGTTGTTTCCGCCACCGCCACCGCCGCCGCCACTTGGGAACTGGTGATAGCACGAGCTCATCGAGGTGCAAGGCAGCAGAATCAGGAAAAGAAAGGCTTTATAAGACTTCATCAAGCACCCCACGACGATTGAACCCCGTTTTCCAAGCCAGGTCGAGACTCGCTCAGAATCCCAAGCTTCACTTTAACGCTGGCGCTCCGATTGGGGACTCCGAAAACGCTAGGAATTGTTCAAATGCTAATCCCGGGCCTAATTCCCGGGTATCAGAAGCAACGCTTTTTCAAGGGGATTTACCGGATTGATTGAAGATCGAACATAGATTCGGCGTGCTGGCCGTCGGGCGTGTCGATGAGGATGGTCAAGGTCGACGAATCGATTTTCTCGGAGCTGAACTCGAATTGCATGGTCTCGCCGATGGGAGGCGGAGATGTGTATTCGTCCGATGCTGGAAAAAAGAGCGAGCGCTCGGAGGAGGCTGGCAGAAGGTCCTTCTTGTTTTGGACAATTCTGACTTGAAGGGCGTCGGGCGGAGCATCGATCATGTAGCAGATTTCCAGGTGAATGCGAAAGGGCAGTGGCTTGTCTAGAAATTCTTTTACAGCGTCCTGCGCGCTATAGTTGAGTTTCTTGCTTGAGAATATGGCGACTTGGGTGAAGGGTGTCTCGAGGCTGGCAAACGAGCGGTATCGGCCGAGACTTAGGTTAGGGATTTCGTGCGTGTATTTGGCGAGAAAGTCCGGGCCCAGGCCGGTTTGGCGAGTGCCGAGGAAGTAGGCGTCGCGGATGGAATGCTCCGTGAGGGGGACGTCGTAGGCGCAGGCGGGAATCGCGAGAGCGACGGCGAGAAGCACGGCGCGGAATGCGAGCCAAGCCTTGGCCACAATGATGCCCGAACGATGCACGTTGTCTTCCGCCAGACAGTTACGGCAAAATCCAAGTCACAGCATAGCACTTCGCCGCGTCAGCGCTATGACGGGGAGCGGCAAAGGACTGTGCTATCGTTACGGATTCGAGAGTTGAGCTGGAAGGGATAGGTGCGCTTGGCGAAGCGGGCGGGGAAAACGGATGCTGCGCGGGTGAGGCGGATCGGCGAGAAGATCGTTGAGATGCCGCGGCGGGAATATGTGTCGCTGGACCAGGAGTTGGAGGTTGCTGCGGACGCGGCGGAGGAGAAGGCGGTCGAGAAGCCGACGATGCGGGAGGTGTTTGGGCCGGGCGGATTTTTGGAACGGTGCATGATTGGCGGGTATGAGCATCGGCGCGGGCAACTGGAAATGGCGGAGATGGTGCACGACGCGTTTGAAGGGCATCATCACGCGATTTTGGAGGCAGGGACGGGAACGGGGAAGACGCTGGCGTATCTGGTGCCGGCGATTTGCAGCGGGCGGCGGGTGGTGATTTCGACGGCTACGAAATCCTTGCAGGAGCAGCTTTATCAGAAGGATATTCCATTTCTGCAGAAACACTTTGCGCCGAATTTGCAGGTGGCGGTGATGAAGGGGCGCTCGAATTTTTTGTGCGTGGCGAAGATGAATCAGATGGCGGAGCAGGCTTTGCTGAAAGGGATGGATGAGCTGGATGCGTTTCAGCAGATCAAGCAGTGGGCGAAATTGACGGAGACGGGGGACCGGGCGGAACTGACGTTTTTGCCGGATGATTCGGATTTGTGGACGCGGCTGGATGCGCGGCGGGATACGTGTTCGGGACAGAAGTGTCCTTCGTTTAATCCGTGTTTTGTGACGGGGATGCACCAGCGGGCAAAGGATGCGGATTTGATCATTGTGAACCACCATCTTTTTTTTGCAGACCTGGCGCTGAAACAAGACGATTTTGGGAGCATTTTGCCGGAATACTCGGCTGTGGTTTTCGATGAAGCGCACGAGATGGAAGATGTCGCCAGCGATTATTTTGGACGGCAGGTTTCGAATTTCCGGTTTGAGGAGTTGGCGCGCGACGCGGATCAGACTTTGCGGTTGCTGCATTTGGGAACACCTGCCCTTTTGCGGCGGACGCAGAGAATTCGCGAGCGGAGCCGGGTGTTTTTTGAAAAGTTTCCGCCGCGGGATGGGCGGTATCCGTTTTCGCGGAACGAGCGAGAAGCGTTTCTAGAACAGAATCGCGAAGCTTACGATGACCTGGCCACCGCGCTGAAGGGGTTTGAGACGGAATGCGCGGCCTTAACGCAGAAGCCGGAAGAACTTTTGCGGATTGCGCGGCGAAGCTTCGAGTTGCGGCAGGAGTTGTCGTTTTTGTTCGAATCGAACGAGCGGAATTTTGTGTATTGGTATGAGCGGCGAAACAAGGGCGTTTTTCTGGCGGCTACCCCGATCGATGTGAGCCAGATTTTGCGCGCGCGGCTTTTCGAGCAGTTCGATACTGTCGTTCTGACTTCGGCGACACTCACGGTGGGGAACCGGTTCGAGTTTATCCGGCACCGGTTAGGGCTGGATCATGCAAAGGAGCGCGGGTTGCCGCCGGAGTTCGACTATGAAGAGCAGGCGATGCTGTATTTGCCGTTGAGCATGCCGGATGTGAGGAATCCGGCGTATACGGCGAAGGCTGCGGATGAGATAGTGAATTTACTGGAGACCAGCCAGGGGCGTGCGTTTTGTTTGTTTACGAGCTACTCGCAGATGAACGAATTGTTTGAGCGAGTCAGGACGCGCGTGTCGTTTCCTTTGCTCCTGCAGGGGACTTCGCCGCGGTCGGTTTTGCTGGAGAGATTTAAGAACACGCCCGGCGCGGTGTTGTTTGCTACGGCTAGCTTTTGGCAGGGCGTGGATGTGCCGGGGGAGCAGCTTTCTTGCGTGATTGTGGACCGGCTGCCGTTTGCAGTGCCTAGCGACCCGATTGTGGCGGCGCGAGTGGCGGCTTTGCAGGAGGACGGGCGGAATCCGTTTGCGGAATTTCAGGTGCCGCAGGCGGTTTTGGCTTTGAAGCAGGGGTTTGGAAGGTTGATTCGGACCAAGACGGATCGGGGGGTGTTGGCGCTGCTCGATAGCAGGATTCAGCGGATGGCGTATGGTAAAATTTTTCTGGAGTCTTTGCCGAAGTATCGGATGACGAATAGTTTGGCGGAAGTTTCGAGATTTTTGGCGAAGAAGAAGAATTAGGAAAAAGAATTTACACAGGGGACATTGAGTTCACCGCGGGCACAGAGAAGAGAAGATAGAGGCTATGTTTCAGGTTAGCGTGGAAGAGACATTTTCGGCGGGGCATGCCTTGCGCGGATACAAGGGGAAATGCGAGAACGTGCACGGGCACAATTATCGCGTGCGCGTTACGCTGGAGGGGCCGCAGCTAGATTCGATTGGGTTGCTGGTGGATTTTACGCGGCTGAAACAGATTGTGCGGGAGATTATGGGGCGGTTAGATCACCAGTTTGTGAATGATCTGGAGCCGTTTAAGACGGTGAATCCTTCAGCGGAAAATATGGCGAAGTATTTTTATGATGAAGTGGCGCGCGGGTTGCATGATTTGCCGCCGGGGGCGCGCATTACGGATGTGATCTTGTGGGAGACGGATACAAGCCGGGCGCAATACCGGCCGGGGAAGTGACGACTTCGCGTTCCGCGAGTTGGTGAAGCGATGAATCGGGCGTTCGCCATCATTCTGATTCCGGCATTGCTGGTCGCGGTTGGATACGTGGTTGTTTTTCGATCGCTAGGAGTTTCGCCTCCTTATTGGAGATTGATTCTTCCTGTGTTGGCGCTGAGTGGCGCGATGTTGTGGCTGTGGCGGAGGGCGGGGCGGAAGGCAGGTTCGGGC
>Ga0137360_10000188_pt1 | contig 35018 bp, 28 predicted proteins | sample Mad1_60_16metaG_FD_104924 | JGI IMG/M metagenome (GOLD analysis project Ga0137360, IMG submission 104924) | Vadose zone soil microbial communities from Angelo Coast Range Reserve, California, USA - Mad1_60_16 metaG | ecosystem: Environmental > Terrestrial > Soil > Vadose zone | place: USA... | reverse complement strand
GTGGCCCCGCCTTCGAGCGACGCCGTGCCGAAGGCGCTGTGGACCACGAGATGTCCGCCCATCTCCTCGGCGAGCCGCCTCCCGAAAGCGATGCCGTCCCCCTCGATCACCAGGTCGATGTCGGCGATCTGATCGGCGGCGCGGCCAAGCAGGAGATCGCGCACGAAACCCCCCGCGGCATATGCCGCGTGCCCTTGCGCTTCGCCGAGCTTGCCCGCGGTGCGGAGCAGCCAGAGCGTGGCCTCGCCCGGGGCACCATGGAGGAGCTCGAGCCTCGAGGTGAGCGAGCCCTGCGGACGCGGCGATGCTTCGATCGCGCCCACGGCCCGGCCACCCGCGCGCACGAGGACCATGGACGCTCCGTCTCTGAGGAGCCGCCGCACGGCGATCTCGTCCACCGTCGGAGACACCGCCACCACTCCCGCTCCTCCGGTGTCCGTCCAGGACATACGCCCGAGGCCCCACGCGGCCGCCCGCTCGAGATCGGCCACCCTCGTCCCTGTCTTCGCGTCGGCGACGACGACGGCACCGGCCGCGCGGGCGCGAGCGAGGGCGCGGTCCACCGACCAGTGACGCGGGACGGTGATCACGCGGACATGCATGAGATCCGCGGCGCGCGGCATCACCTGCGGATAGCCGTGACCGGGCTTGGCCATGGCCTAGCTCGCGCGGCCCATGGCGCGCGGGTGGAACTTGCGGTACATGGCACGTACGGCGGACGACGGCAGGTGCGTGTAGATCTGGGTCGTCGCGATGTCGGCGTGGCCGAGCATGGCCTGCACCGAGCGAAGATCCGCGCCGCGCTCGAGGAGATGACTCGCGAAAGAGTGGCGGAGGGTGTGGGGCGAAACGGTGCTTCGAAGACCCGCCCGCTTCCCCGCCCGCTTGATCATCACCCAGAGCGCCTGCCGCGACAGCGGTTTGCCGTAGCGGTTGACGAAGAGCGCCCCGGGATCGCCCCGCCTGATGAGCGTGGGCCGCGAGGTCACGGCATAACGCTCCACCCACCGGAGCGCCTGCGTGCCGACCGGGACGATCCGCTGCCGATTGCCTTTGCCCGTCGCGGTGACATAGCCTGCCCCGATGTTGAGATCCTCGAGCCTCAGGGTGAGGCATTCCGATGCGCGCAGCCCCGAAGCGTACAGGAGCTCGAGCATGGCGCGATCACGAAGCCCTTCCGGCGCCGAGAGATCAGGGGACTCGACGAGCGCCGCCGCGTCCTCGACGGAGAGGGTGCGCGGCAGCTTCCGCGGGGGCCGTGGCGATTCGAGGTGCTCGGTGGGATCGCGCCGGACCTCACCCGCGGCGAGGAGAAAGCGGTAGAGCCCGCGCACCGCCGACAGGTGGCGTGCGGCGCTCCGGGCGCCCAGCCCGCGCTGCCTCAGCTCGGCGAGATACTCGCTGAGATCGCCCAGCTTGGCCGCGCCCACGGAACAGCCCCGCCGCTCGAGAAATGCCGTGAAGCCCGCAAGGTCTCGTCGGTAGGCGGCGAGGGTATGGGGTGAGGCGCCCCGCTCTGTCTGCAGGGCGGCGAGGAACTCGCGGAGCACGTCCATCAGTCTCTCCGGGGCCCGGACACAGCGACGCCCCGGTAGCGGCCGTTCCATCCTGCCGAGGCCGTGACCGGGGCGTACCAGACACACCGGAAAAGCATGACGAAGTCTATCACCCGCTCCCCGCTCCCGGCAAGGTCTGACGGCCGCGCCGCAGCATGCCGAGGAGCGCGCGGAGTTCGGGGGCGCGGAGCGCGGCCGCGACCACGACGTATATGACCGCGCCCACCACGAGCGCGCCCAGCGTGCGCCCCGTGCCCTCCCATCCCGCGCCCAACCGGCTCGCCACGGCCAGACACCACACCCCGAGCACCACCGAGGCCGCGCACGTTCGCGCGAGGGACCGCAGCGTCTCCCGGGCGCCGATGGCGCCGAGCCGGCGGCGGAGAAGCCAGCACAGCAGCGCCAGATTGAGGTAGGCGGATAGAGAGGAGGCGAGGGCCAGCCCCGCATGCTTGAGCGGCCACATCAGCGCGAACGCGAGGGCGACATTGGCCACCACCGACGCGAAACCTGCCCATACGGGGGTGCGAGTGTCTCCGAGCGCATAGAAGGTCTGGGCGGCGATGCGCGTCGCCGAGAAAGCGGGAAGGCCGACCGCGTAGCCGGCGAGGGCCTGGGTGGTGGCCACGGCATCCGCCGGGCTGAACTCGCCCCGCTGGAAGAGCAGCCGCACGATGGGATACCCGAGTGCGAGCAGGCCCACGGCCGCGGGAACCGCGATGAAGGCGGAGAGGCGCAGCGCGAATCCCAAAGTCTCCGTCAACGCGCGATGCTCTCCTCGCGCCGCCTGGGCGGCCATGCCGGGAAGCACCGCGGTGGCGAGGGCAATGCCGAAGACGCCCAGGGGGAACTCCATCACGCGGTCGGCGTAGTAGAGATACGACACGGTGCCCTGGGGAAGGAGTGACGCGAGCAGTGTGTTGACGAGCACGGTGACCTGGACCGCGGCCAGGGCGAACACCGCGGGCCAGAGCCGGCCGGCAATGGCCCGCACGGCCGGGTGCGACCATTCCGGCGACGGGCGAAGGGGAACCCCGAGACGCGAGAGCTCGGGCAGCTGAACGAGGAGTTGGCCCAGCCCGCCCGCGAGCACGCCCACCGCGAGCGAGAATATCGGCGGCGACATTCGCCCCGCCAGCACGAGCACCGAGACGATCATGGCCACGTTGAGCACGGCGGGTCCCAGCGCCGCGGTGAAGAAACGGTGCTGGGCATTGAGCGCACCCATGGCCAGCGCGGCCAGCCCCACGAGCAGGAGATACGGGAACATGAGGCGTGTCAGGGAGCCTGCGAGCTCCACCAGCGGCGGATCCGCGGTCCAGCCCGGCGCCATGACTCGCACGATCCACGGCGCGAGGAGCATGCCGAGCCCGGACACGACACAGAGCACGACGATGGCCACACCGGTGGTGGCTCTCACGATCCGTATGAATTCGGCGCGGCCACCTCGATGCAGGGACTCCGTGAAGACGGGGATGATGGCGGTAGACAAGGCGCCTTCCGCGAGGAGGCGGCGGAGAAGATTCGGAATGCGGAAGGCGACGAAGAACGCGTCGGTGACGGGTCCGGCTCCGAACGCCCGGGCCACCACCACGTCGCGGGCGAATCCAAGCACCCGGCTCACGAGGGTGGCCATCCCGATGGCGCCCACCGCGCGCACGACGCCGTGGTGCGACGCCCGCTGCGCATCGCTCATCGGGATATTATCCTTGACAGTCGCGCACATGGACGGTACCGTCTGATGTCGCCCCCAGTGCGCTGCTTTGAGTCCATCGTCACAGGAGGAAGGTCGTCGTGGCCAATACCCGTTCCGCCAAGAAGCGGATCAAGCAGAATGAGAAGCGGCGCTTGCGCAACCGCGCGCTCCGGAGCGCCATCCGCTCGGCGGTGAAGACGGCGCGTACCGCAGTCACCGGCAAGGCTCCCAAGGCCGCCGAAGAGGTGCACGCGGCCGTCCGCGAGCTCGATCGCGCGGTCAGCCGCGGCGTGATCCACCGCAATACCGCGGCCCGCAAGAAGTCGTCTCTCGCCCGCTCCCTCGCCCGCTAGACCGGGAATCACCCGCGGGGCCTCGGGCCGGCCAGCCGGCTCAACAGCTCCACGGCGGCATCGCGTACCGTCTCCCCGCCTCTCTCGCCGTAGAAGCTTCCGCAGGCTACGTAGCTCGGGCGCTCGTAGTCCTTGGCGGTAAGGAAGTATCCGAGATAATCGTTGCTGTATCCCGCGACGAAGGTCTGCTCGAAGCGCCCATGGCCCGCCGCCTTGATATCCAGTCCGAGTCGGGTCTGGAGCTCTCCTGGCACGGTGACCCACGCCGTCTCGCCGATGCGCACCGCGGTGATCGCGGCCGAGGAGGCCAAGGCGCCGGCGAGGCCGATGCGCACGCCGCGCGGCATCCAGCGCCCGACGCAGTTGCGTACCGATACGCCGGGATGGGGGAGGGCGACCCGGCTCTCCGCGATGCCCAGCGTCTCGTCACGTCCCGCCGGCAGCGCGCGCCACGTGGCGAGGGCGGACCCGGCCAGCGTCGATCCTATCGTTTCCACCCCCGGCCAGCCGCGCCATATGGGGCTGACGTCGCCGGCGGCGCCATTGACGAAGAGGACGGGAACGCCGGTCTCGCGCTCGAGCCGGGCGGAGGCTTCGCCCATGAGGTCACCGGAGATCTGAAAGTTGCCGTGGCCGAGCGCCGTGCCGTGTATCGCGTAGTTCCAGACGAGGGCAACGGGGCGTCCGTCCACCGCGGTCACTTTGAGCACACCCAGTTCCGGATCGAGCGGTTGGTCGAGCCGGCTCGTGGCGATGCCGGTGACCGTGCCCTTGCCTGCCACGACGCGCGCCGGCTCCCGGCGCCTCCAGGCCTCGCGCGCCGCGCTCTCCATGACGTCGAGGATGCTCTTGCGCACCGCCGGCGACTCGCGATCCGCGGCCACGAACGCCCAGAAAGCCGAGTCGGCATAGGCCCCGGGACCCGAATGCGTATGAGACGCGGAGAGAATCACCGCGGAAGGCGGAGCGTCCGTTCGCGCGAGCCGGGCACGCAGGTCGGCGACGAGCGCCGGATCCACTCCCACCAGGTCGGCGGACAGCCAGAGCACGCGGGTACCCCCGGACTCGAGGGCGAGGACCCGGACTCGGGGTGGATCGTGCACGCCAGTGGAAGGATTGAACCAGAAGGCATACGGATGCCGTCCGAGGAAATCCGGTATCCAGGCCCGTCGCGGCATGCTGCCATAGCCCGCCAGCGGGACCCCGGCAGGAAGCTCCACGGCGAGAGACGAAGCACCCGCCGTCAAGGCCAGGACCGGTCCGGGTAGAAGTGCCGCGACGAGGAGGGCGCAGGCGGCGAGGCGGACGCTCACGCTCTGCACAGATCCGCGACGAGGAGCACGAGCTCCGGGCGAGGCGGCCCACCCAGCTTGAGCCTCCGCTCGGCCTCCCAGCAGCGTGCCAGCCGCACCGGCGCCGTGAGAGACGGCGGGCGGCGCGCTTGTCCGGAGAGAATGGCGAGAATGCGCAGCGGCTCTTCGCCCCCCGCGAGGAGCCGCTCGAGAAGCGGCAGGGCCATCCCCGCGTCCTTCTGCTCGACGGCGCGCGTCAGCTCGAACACCTCGCGCGTACGATGCTCGCCCACCACCGCGCGCACCTCGGCGACCCCGACGTGCCGATTGGCCGCTCCCCCACCGATGGCGGCCTTGACCACCTCGCCCGCAAGGGCGGCGGGGTCATCGCCGACCAGGGTGATGAGCAGCTGGGCCGCCTCGTCGCTCAACTCGAAGCCTTCGCCGGAGGCCCGCGCCCGAAGCCATGCGGCGAGAGCCCGGCCAGTGAGCTGGGGCAGCTCGACCACCGAGGGGACGGGCGACGCGGCCGACACGGCCTTGGCGATCCAGTGCGACGCCACGATGGGCAGGAGGACGGTGAGGGCGAGCACCGTGCTCGGGTTCGGCGCGCGGAGGTACTCGATGAGTGGCTCGGCCTGCTTGGGGCCGAGCGTTTCGACGCCGCGGACGATCACCAGCCGTCGCGGCGCCCCCCACGGCAGTGTCTCCGCGGCGCGCACGATGCCCTCGGCGCCAACCTCACGCGTCTCGAGCACTTCGCGGCTCATGGCAAGCAGGGCGGGATCCGGACACACCACGCGGGTGAGCCTGCTCACGGCTTCTTCGACGAGGAAGGTGTCCGGGCCGTTGAGGAGGACGACAGGTGCGACCTGCCCCTGCTCGAGCTGGCGCAGCCAGGCCGAGTACTGCACTAGAAGCGGTCGACCGCGCGATTGACCACTTTCCGCCCGATCTCGAGGGCCGCCTGCTTCACCGCACCCTCTTCGCGGCTGATCGTGTCCGAGACCTGCCCGGCGACGTCGAAGGAAACCTCTTCGACGAGCCCGGTCTGCTGCCAGAGAAGCTCGCTCCGCTTCAGATCGCGGAAACGGACGTCCATGCTCACGGTCAGGCGGTAGGAGCGGAGGTTGAGCTTGCTGTCATAGGTGAGGGACTGCACGCTGTAGCCGATGATCTCACCCTCGAGGACGGAGTCGGCTTTGTCGAGGGCCACCACCCGCAGCCGGCCATTGGTGGTGAAAGCGTTGACCACCGCCGACGTGATAGTGCTTTCCGCGCCGGCCTCGGTGGTGCGGTTCTTGAAGACGGGAACCGACACCGTCTTGAGATGGCCCGGCAGATTGCCCTGGAGCGCATAGCCGCATCCGCCCGCTCCCCATGCCATGAGCGCCGCGGCGAGAAACGCGCCGGACAACGTGAGCCGGCTCATGCCCGCGTCACGATATTCACGAGACGTCCCGGCACGACCACGACTTTGGTCACCTCCCGTCCGTCAAGCCAGGGCCGGATCCTGTCCTCCGCCAGTGCCTGCTCGCGCACCGCCTGCTCGGGGGCCGAGACATCCACGGTGAGCCGACTGCGTACTTTGCCGTCCACCTGGACCACCACCGTCACCTGCTCTTTCACGAGAGCCGACGCGTCGGCCACGGGCCACGGCTGGGTGAAGAGGCTTTCCGCGTGCCCAAGCTCGTGCCAGAGCTCTTCCGCGAAATGGGGCGCCCCGGGGCCGATGAGGCGCAGGGTCACGTCCACCGCTTCGCGAATGAGTGCGCCGCGCTCTTCCCCCGCCACGCCATCGAGGGAGTCCCGCTCGAAATCGTGTAGCGCATTCACCAGCTCCATGATGGCGCTGATCGCGGTGTTGAAGTGGAAATGCCGCTCCACGTCGGTGGTAACGCGGCCGATGGTCTCGTGAATGGTGCGACGGAAGGCACGGCCGGCCTCCGTGAGCGCGCCGGGCACGCGGCCGCCGCCCCTGATCGTTTCCGCGTGAGCACTCACGAAGCGCCAGAGCCGGTTGAGGAAACGGGAGGCGCCCTCCACACCGCTCTCCGTCCATTCGAGGTCGCGCTCCGGGGGGGCGGCGAACAGGGTGAAGAGCCGCGTGGCGTCTGCCCCGAACCGGCGGATCATGTCGTCCGGATCGACGACATTGCCCTTGGACTTGGACATCTTGGCTCCGTCCTTGATCACCATCCCCTGCGAGAGGAGGGCCGCGAACGGCTCGTCGAGCGTGATCATGCCCAGATCGCGCAGCACCTTGATGAAAAAGCGTGCGTAGAGCAGGTGCAGCACCGCGTGCTCGATACCGCCGATATACTGGTCCACGGGCATCCAGTACTCGGCCGCCTTCCGCTCGAACATGCCCTGGTCGTATCTGGGCGAGCAATAGCGGAGGAAGTACCAGGAAGACTCCACGAAGGTGTCCATGGTATCGGTATCGCGCCGCGCCCGGCCCCCGCACTTGGGGCACGTGGCGTGGACGAAGCTGGCGACTTCAGCGAGCGGTGAACCGCCCTTGCCGCTGATCTGCACGTCTTCGGGCAACACCACGGGGAGCCGGTCCTCGCGCTCCGCCACCATGCCGCACGTCTCGCAGTAAAAGATGGGGATGGGGGCGCCCCAGTAGCGCTGGCGGCTGATCCCCCAGTCGCGGAGACGATAGTTGACCTTCGACCGCCCGATGCCTTTGCCCACCAACCAGTCGATGGCCTTACGCTTCGCCTCCTCGATGGTGAGTCCGTCGAGGAAGCCCGAGTTGATCTTCACGCCGTCGCCCGTATACGCCTGCGTCTCCGGCCATTCCCGCGGCCTCTTCACGGTGGCGATGATCTCGAGGCCGTGCTGCTTGGCGAAGTCCCAGTCGCGCTGGTCTTCGCCCGGTACGGCCATGATGGCCCCCGTGCCGTAGCCCATGAGCACATAGTCCGCGAGGAAGAGCGGTATCTCCTTCCCCGTGAACGGGTTGACGGCGCGCGCGGCGAGCCGGAGGCCCCGCTGCGGTCGATCGGCGGCCAGCCGCTCGATCTCCGTCTCGCGCGCAACCTCCTGCCGGAAGACCTTCACCCGCTCCGCTTCGTCCGCATTCGACACGAGAGCATCCACCAAGTGATGCTCGGGCGCCAGCACCGCATACGTCATGCCGAACGACGTGTCGGGGCGCGTGGTGAAGATCGTGATGGTGAGGTCTCCGCGTCCGGCCACGGGCAGGTCGAACTCGGCGCCTTCGCTCTTTCCGATCCAGTTCCTCTGCATGGTGAGGACCCGCTCCGGCCAGCCGGGAAGCTTCTCGGTCCAGGCCAGCAGCTCCTCAGCGTAGTCGGTGATCCTGAAGAACCAGCCCTCGATGTCCTTGGTCGTCACCTCGGAGTCGCAGCGCCAGCAGCGTCCATTCTCGACCTGCTCATTGGCGAGGATGGTCTGGCACGAAGGACACCAGTTGACCTTGGAGCGCTGCTTGTACGCGAGCCCCCGCTCGAACATCCGGATGAAGATAAGCTGCTCCCAGCGATAGTAGGTCGGGTCGCAGGTGGCGAGCTCGCGGTCCCAGTCGTAGGACATGCCGAGCCTCCGGAGCTGCGTCTTCATGTTGGCGATGTTCTCGTGCGTCCACACCGCGGGATGCACGCCGTTGTCGATGGCGGCGTTCTCGGCGGGCAGGCCGAAGGCGTCCCATCCCATCGGGTGGAGCACATTGAAGCCGCGCATCCACTTGAAGCGCGCGAGAAGGTCGCCGATCGTGTATACGCGGACGTGACCCATGTGGATTCTGCCCGAGGGATAGGGAAACATTTCAAGGCAGTAGTACTTGGGCCGCGTGGGATCTTCGGTGACGCGAAACTGCCCGCTCTCCTCCCACGTGCGCTGCCACTTCGGCTCGATCTCACGGAAGGGATACCGGTCTACGCGGTCGTCGCTGGCCATATTCGTCCTGATTTTCCCACACTTAGGAGGCAGGAGCAAGAACGGCCCCCGGGGACCGTGCGGTCCCCGGGGCGGGGATGCCGAGACTACTTCTTTTTCAGCGTGAGACCGATCGCCGCCGCGGCCTCATCCGCCTTGGCGACGGACTCGGCGTGCTTGCCGGAATCGTGAAGCGCCTTGGCTTCCTTGGCGAGCGCCTGGGCCTTCTTGGAATTGTCGTCCGTCTTGCCGGCGGTGGCATCGTCAATCTGCTTGATCAGCAACGGGCATTGGTTCGCGAACGCCGCACCGGCCGTCGCCAGCACCAGGACCAGAGCCATCAGGATCTTCTTCATGGGTTCACCTCCTTCCACGTGGATGGACGTGAGTCTAACCCGGTTCCGTTCCAGACGGTTCCCTCTCCTGAGGGGCGGGGTGGAAAAAGTCGTGGATGCGCTCGGCCAGCCTCGGCGACACCTTGGGCACCGCGGCGAGTTGGCCGACGGAGGCCTCGCGCACCGCCTTGGCCGAGCCCAGCGTCTTGAGGAGACTGGTGCGGAGGGCGGGGCCGACGCCGGGGATCTGGTCGAGGACGGAGCTGATGGTCCGGCGGCTGCGGAGCTTCTTGTGATACGTGATGGCGAAGCGATGCGCTTCGTCGCGGATTCTCTGAAGCGCCTGCAGGGCGGGCGACGTCAGGTCGAGAACGAGGGGCTCGAGACGGTCGGGCGTGAAGACTTCCTCGGCGCGCTTGGCGAGCGAGGCCATCGGCACGTAGTCGAGTCCGATCGCCTCCAGTGCTTTGAGCCCCGCGCCCAACTGCCCGCGGCCGCCGTCCAGGAGCACCAGGTCCGGAAGGGCGCCGTCCGTCTCGAGGGCGCGTCCATAGCGCCGGCTCACCGCCTCGTGCATGGCGGCGAAGTCGTCCGTTCCCGTGACGGTGCGGATGCGATAGCGCTTGTAGTCGTCCTTTTTCATCTCCCCGTCCTGCCAGACGACCATGGACGCGACCGTCTCCCCGCCCTGGAAGGTCGACACGTCGAAGGCCTCGATCCGGTGCGGTGGCTCGGGCAGGCCGAGGGTGCGCTGGAGCTCGTCGAGCACGGCCTGCGTCCGATTGCCCCGAGACAGGAGGTGGCTCTGCAAGGCCAGCGCCGCATTCTCTTCGGCCATGGCCACGAGCTCACGCTTCCGCCCGCGCTGGGGAGCGCCCAGCTCCACCCTGCCGCCCCGCCGGGTGGTCAGCCACTCCCCGGTGAGCGCGGCTTCCGGCACCTCCTCGGAGAGCAGGATCTCCGGCGGCGGCACCACCTCCCGGGCGTAGAACTGACGCAGGAAGGCGGAGAGGATCTCCCCCTCCCCCGCCCCGGTGAGCCGGTCGAAGAAGAACGACTCCCGGCCGAGCAGCCGTCCGCGCCGGACGAAGAACAGCTGTACGCAGGCGTCGTGGCCCTGTCGCACGAGGCCCACGATGTCGAGATCGCTGTCTTCGGTCGAGATGATCTTCTGGCGCTCGCGCACCGTATTCAGTGCCTGCACGCGATCGCGCAGCCGGGCCGCGATCTCGAACTTCTCCTCGGCGGCCGCGGCCTCCATCTGCGTGGTCAGCTCCTGGGCCAGCCCGTCGTTCTTGCCCTCGAGGAAGCGCTCGACGTCGCGCACCGTCCGCTCGTACCCTTCGCGCGTCTCCAGAGCCGTGCAGGGCGCGTTGCACCGGTGGATGTAGTACTGGAGGCACGGGCGCGCCTTCTTGCCGTCGATAGTGATGCGGCAGGTGCGGAGGGGAAAGAGCTGCCGGACGAGCCGGAGCGTCTCGCGCATGGCCGTGGCCGGGTAAAAGGGTCCGAAGTAGGCCGCGCCGTCCTTCTGCACCCGCCTCGCCACCACGAGGCGGGGAAACTCCTCATTGGTGGTCAGCTTGAGGAAGGGATAGTGCTTGTCGTCGCGGAGGATGATGTTGTAACGGGGCCGGTGACGCTTGACCAGATTGGACTCGAGGATGAGCGCCTCGAGCTCGTTGCCGGTGACAATGACCTCGAGATCGCAGATCTGCGTCACCAGCGCATCGGTCTTCGCGTCCCGCACGCGTGATTCCTGGAAGTAAGAGCGCACCCGACTCCGGAGCGACGCCGCCTTTCCCACGTAGATGATCTGGTTCTTGGCGTCCTTGTACAAGTACACGCCCGGCCGGTCGGGCAGCTCGGCGAGCTTCGGCGCGAGATCGACTGTCCCTACGCGCCCAGCCACAGCGTCACCACGAGAACGGCCAGGCCGATCGCCGCGGGAATGAGGATGGTCCAGCGAAGCATCCGGTTGAGCCGGCGCAGCACTGGCGGACCCGGGCGTCCCGGCCGGGGAGGGTTCATGAACGAGATCACTTTCGACAGCACCACGAGCGATACGGACAGGACCGCGAAGAAGATGAGCGTCCATTTGATGACCATGGCGGCTCGCGCGACCCCTCAGCGGACGCCGAGGTCGACCTTCTTGAGGGCCTTGACCCGGTCCCTGAGCTCGGCCGCGCGCTCGAAGTCGAGCCGGCGCGCGGCTTCCTTCATGGCTCCCTCGAGCTCCGCGATGTGGCTCTGGAGGGCCTCGGGGCTCTCCCAGGTGGGCACAGTCTCTTTCGGCACGTCCACCGTGTAGTAGTCCCGCTCGGGCACGCTGTCCAGGAGGTCTTTCATGCCGCGCTTCACCGATTCCGGCGTGATGCCGTGCTCCTGATTGTACGCCTCCTGCACGATGCGCCGCCGGTCCGTCTCCGCGATGGCCTCGCGCATGGAGCCGGTTACCGCGTCGGCATACATGATCACCTCGCCGTTGACGTGACGGGCCGCGCGGCCCGCGGTCTGGATGAGCGAGGTGGCGGACCGGAGATAGCCTTCCTTGTCTGCGTCGAGGATGGCCACCAGCGACACCTCGGGGAGATCGAGCCCTTCCCGCAGGAGGTTGATGCCGATGAGGGCGTCGTACTTGCCCATCCGCAGCTCGCGGATGATGGCCACGCGGTCGAGCGTGTCGATGTCGGAATGGAGGTAGCGCACCCGGAGCCCGTTCTGCTGGTAGTACTCGCTCAGGTCCTCGGCCATGCGCTTGGTCAGAGTGGTGATGAGCACGCGCTCCCCACGCTCCGCGCGGGCCCGCACCTCTGCCATGAGATCGTCCACCTGGAGACCGGCGGGCTTGACGGTGATCTTCGGGTCCATCAGTCCCGTCGGCCGGATGATCTGCTCCGCCACCGCACCGCCCAACCAGGACTTCCCCGGCGCCTCCCGCTGGCCACCGGCCAGCCCCAGCTCGTAGGCCCCGGGCGTGGCCGACACGTAGAGCGTCTGCGGCACCATCGTCGTGAACTCCTGGAAGGTCAGCGGGCGATTGTCGAAGGCGGAGGGCAGGCGGAAGCCGTACTCGACCAGCGCCTCTTTGCGGGAGCGGTCGCCGGGGTACATGCCCCGGATCTGCGGCACGGTCACGTGGGACTCGTCGATGATGACGATGGCGTCTTTGGGCAGGTAGTCCATGAGGGTGGGAGGATTCTGACCCGGCTTCCGGCCCGAGAGATGGCGCGAATAGTTCTCGACCCCGTGGCAGTAGCCGATCTCGCGGAGCATCTCCATGTCGAAGAGCGTCCGCTGCTCGAGCCGCTGGGCCTCGAGGAGCCGATTCTTGCCCTTGAGGAATCGCAGCCGCTCACCGAGCTCGTCCATCACCCCCGCCACCGCGCGCTCGAGTTGGTCGGCAGGGGTTACGTAGTGGCTGGCCGGATAGATTCTCGTGCTCGGCACCGAGCCGGTGGTCACCCCGCGCAACGGATCGAGGGTGGACAGCTTCTCCACCGTGTCGCCCCACAGCTCCACGCGAAGGGCCTCCGTCTCGGCGGCCGCGGGAAAGATCTCCACCACGTCGCCCCGGACGCGAAAGGTTCCGCGCCGGAAGTCGACGTCGTTGCGCTCGTACTGGACGGCCACGAGGCTGCGGATGAGCGTGTCGCGCTCGATGGTCTGGCCCGTCTCCAGCCCCACGTGCATGCCCTGGTAGGTCTCGGGGGCCCCGATGCCGTAGATGCACGAGACGGAGGCGACGACCACGATGTCGCGCCGCTCGAAGAGCGAAGTCGTGGCCGAGTGCCGCATCCGGTCGATCTCGTCGTTGACGAGCGCATCCTTCTCGATGTAGGTGTCCGACTGCGGGATATACGCTTCCGGCTGGTAGTAGTCGTAGTACGAGACGAAGTACTCCACGGCGTCGCCGGGAAAGAACGACTTGAACTCCCCGTAGAGCTGGGCCGCGAGCGTCTTGTTGGGCGAGATCACGAGGGCGGGCCGGCCCAGCCGGGTGATCACGTTCGCGAGGGAGAAGGTCTTGCCGCTCCCCGTGATGCCGAGGAGTACCGTGTGCGGTTGCCCCTCCGACAAGAGCTCGGTCAGGCGGTCGATGGCCCGCGGCTGGTCGCCCGCCGGCTCGAACTCAGAGGACAGCCGAAACGACTGGCTCAGGGGGTGGTGGGGACCGCGACGAGGTACTTACGCCACGAGTCGAGGAAGCTCGTCGCGTGAGGGTGGCGCATCAGGTGGACCGAGAAGAGGAACTGGGGGTGCACCGGCTCGCGAATCAGCCGGAGGCGCGCCTCTTCCACTGTCCGGTTGCCCTTGAAGAGATTGCAGCGGAGACAGGCGGCGACGACATTGGTCCAGGTGGTCTGGCCACCGCGCGAGCGAGGCATGACGTGGTCAACGGTGAGCTTCTCCCCGCGCCGGCTGCAGTACTGGCACGTATAGCCGTCCCGGCGCAGGATGTTTTTCTTGTTGAAGGCGACGCGCTCGAGGAACGGCTTACGGATATAGACGGCCAGCCGGATCACCGATGGGAGGGGGAACACCCGTGACGGCGAGCGCACCACGCGGGGAGACGACTCGACGCTTTCGGCCTTGCCTGCGAGCAGCAACGTCACCGCGCGCCTGGCGTTGGTGAAATGCAGCGGCTCGTACGTGTAGTTCAGCACCAGGACCGCGATTTCGTCCATATCCTGGCCAAGGATAGTCAGCGTGCCGGGACCTGTCAACCCGGAGGGATCACACCAGGGCCCGCCAGAGCACCGGTGCGAAGCCGGCTACGAGCAGAAACGCGGCCACGAACCACTGCCAGTCAAAGAGGACGAGCCCCACCAGCACAAGGAGGACGATCAGGCAGAGCCCGTAGAAGCGGATCTCTCGCCGATCCGTCCACCCCCCCTTGCCCGTCAGGATGGGCAGCTTGGCGGCAAGGTAGACGGGCGAATAGAGCAGGAAGAACACGACGAGGAGGCCGGAAAAAGTGAGTACTCCTCCGACCGCGCCGAGGAGAGTCCAGGCGACCCACGCCACGGGTGACGACGCGCTTTCGAGGAAGACGTGCGGGATGTACTCTGGCTTGAAGAAGACGACGAGCAGGGCCACCGCAAAGAGCGGCATGATGACCTCGAGCCACGCCCACTTCGCGGAGCGAGGATTCCAGCTCGTCGAGGGATTGGTCGGGTCTGGAAGCCTCCACTGCCCGGACCTATTGGCCATGTCGTTCCGAGCGAAAGCGCTCCCCGCTCACGCCTCGATGCGTAGGGGGAGGGGTGGTCAGTGCGGGAGGTCGCACAGGAATCATCTTTGAACCAGTATCTCACACGGGGAGCCTTCCCCACGAGCACCCTCGCTCACACCAGATCCCCGAATCCGACCCCGTCCCTGGCCGTCCGGCGCCCCTGCCGCGGGCCGGCCGGGCAAATCCGCTAGCGGCCAGGCCGGAGGCGGAGGGCGTCGGCGACCACGGAGATGACGCGCTCGAGGCGGAAAGGCTTGACCAGCATGAGATCCACCCCGCTCTCGCGAAGCCGTACGGGATCGACGAGGCGCCCCCAGCCCGTGATGAGCACCACCGGCGTCTCGGCGCGCATACTCTTGACGGCGCGGGCGACGTCGAGTCCCGAGCACTCCGGCAGCGAGAGATCGGTCAGCACGGCGTCGAAATTCCCTCCCTGGAAATGCGCGAGGCCGGTCAAGCCGCCCGCGGCCGACTCAACGCGATATCCGGCCTCGGCGAGAGCGTCCACGAGCATGGAGCGGATCTCTTCCTCGTCCTCGAGCACGAGGATGGACGTGGGCGCCGAGCGACCGGGCTCCGGGTCGCGCGGCGCATCGACGGCGGCCTGTCGGCTGTCCCCGGCATAGCCGTGGGCCGCGGGCAGCGACAGCGTTACGGTGGTGCCTCCACCCTCTTCGCTGCGAACCCGCACGCTGCCGCGATGGCGCTCCACGACACCGTGGACCACGGAAAGCCCGAGCCCGGTGCGCTGGGGCGCGCGCGTGGTGAAGAACGGATCGAAGATACGACGCCGCACATCCTCCGGAATGCCCTCGCCGGTGTCGGACACCTGGAGCTCGACGCCCGTGTCCACACATCGCGTGGTCAGCCCCAGCCGGCCGCCGCTCGGCATCGCATCCACGGCGTTCAAAATGAGGTTCATCACCGCCTCGCGCAGGGCCCCCATCTGCCCCTCGATGGGCGGCACCTTGTCGAGATCGGTCACCATCTCGATCCCCACGCTGCGCGCCTCGGCTTCGTCCTTCCAGACCGGGCGGCTCAGCACCACGGCGTCTTCGACCACCGCGGTCAGGTCCACGGAGGTCGTGGAGTCGTCCATGCTCGTGGCGGCGAAGCCCTGGAGGCGGCGCACGATGTCGGCCGCCCGCCACGCCGCTTCGTCCACGGCCCCCAGCCCCTCACGCATGGACCCGTCGGGCGCCCGGGCGAGCATGAGCTGCGTCTTGCCGAGGATGACCGCGAGGAGATTGTTGAATTCGTTCGCGATCCCGCCCGCCATGGCTCCGACGGCGCGGGCCTTTTCCATCTGAATGTGCTGCTCCTGGGCGGAGAGCATTCCTTCGAACGTGACCCGGGACTCCCCATGCCGCCGGTGGTGCTCCATGGCGACCGCGAGCAGCGAGGCCAGCACCTGGGCCGCGCCCACCTGCTCGGGCGTGAATTCTCTCGCTTCCGGATCGGCCAGGTAGAGTGCGCCCACGGTTTGGTGGCCGAGTCGGAGGGGCAGGACGAGGCACCCGCGGAGGCCCGCCATGCGGAGCGGGTCGTCCTCGCATCCGTCCCGGCTCTGCACGTCACGGCAGACCACGGGTCGCTGCGTGCTGAACATCTCTCCGGTCAGCCCTCGTCCGGGATCGGCGCGCCACGCGCCGACGAGCTCGGCGGGCAAACCCGTGGACGCCGCGATGGCCAGGCCATCAGGCCCCGCGGCCACCCCGAGCGCGGCCACCGTCACCCCGGCCAGCCGGCAGGCGGTCTCGCAGGCTCGAGCGAGTATCCCCTGAAGCTCGCCGTCCACCGGCACGTGGCTGACGAACATCTCGAGCTCACGCAGCCTCGCCACATGCCCACGGGAGGCCTCGACGAATTGCCGATGGGCGAGCGCGGTACCCACGCGATCGGCGATGACGAGGAGCAACAATACTTCTTCATCTGAAAACGGTGACCGCGGCGCCCGGCGACCCGCATAGAGCACGCCGGCGACCTGGCCCGCCGCGCGTATCGGCACGGCCACCGCGTCACGGACCGGAAAGAGCGCGAGGAACGGATCTTCAACCATCGCGCCCGTACCGCCCGACGTTCGCTCGATATCTTCATTCTGGAAGGCCTGGCCGATGAGCCCGTTGCCCGCCTTGATGGAAATTGTGTCAAGATCGTCGCGGCGGAAGCCGCGCGCGGCGCGCGCCATCAAGCACGAGCTGTCCTCCTCCCAGACGAAGAGCATGGCGCGATCGGCCGAGAGGAGGCGGGCGACACGATCCGTGGCGAGGGAGAAGACCTCGGTGGGCTCGAGGCCCGCCGAGGGAATAGCGAGTACCTCCCGGCCAAGGGACAGCGCACTGCTCGGGTCGCGACTGTCCGGCGGGCGCGGGCCGGACGGTGCGGGAGAACGATCAGCCTCCGGACGTTGGTAACGGCTGGCGAGGGCGTCGAGACTTTGGCGGATCTCGGCGAGAGAGTCCCGCAGGACGTGCTGACCGCTCGAATCCGAGGGTGGCTGCTCGTCGCTCATGGGCAAGCTTGCCCGATCTTACTGCGACGGGGCCGAACTGGGGCTGGGAAACTTGGGCCGGGGTCAGCGGAAGTGGCGGAGGCGGGCGGAATCCTCAGACCGCGATGCTTTCGCCCTTACTTGCCTGCGAGCGAGCGGATGTACCGAACGAGCGCCCACCGGTCGCTCTCGGGCAAATGCTTCCAGGAGGGCATGGCCCCCCGGCCGGTGCTGATCTTCCAGAAGATCTCCCCGTCAGAGTCGGCCTGCACCTTCTTGGATGTCCAGTCCGCCGGCTTGGGACTGAGGGCGGCAGCAGCCACGCCATCGCCCTTACCCATTGCGCCATGGCAGCTGGCACAGTTGATCTGGGCCACCTTCTTTCCCTGCTCGACCGTCTTCGGATCGGATGGCGAGGGATTCTTCTTGGCCTTCTCCGCCGCCGGCGCCTCCCAGGGGGCCTGAGCCCGAGCGGATGCCGCGAGACCCACCACCGCCAGCGCGCCGAGCGCCAGCGCCACCCATGCGTGCGTCAGCCCCGCCTTCATGTCGTATCCTCCCGGCACCCCGCGCCCCGATTGGTGAGAAGATTCAGAATTTTCCTCCTAGCGTGTAACACCATGCACGTCAGACGGTCAAGCCGAATCCCGCATTCGCGGCCGCCGACTCATATGCTATCTTGCCGAGCCATGGCAGACGATCAGGGTCACGTAGTCGCCGTGGTCGGAGCAGGTCCGGCGGGACTCTTCGCCACCCGCGCCCTTGCCAATGCGGGTTGCCGGGTCCTCCTGCTCAATCGCGACATCAAGCCCGGCGGCCTCGCCGAGTACGGCATCTTCCTCGACAAGTACAAGATGAAAGGTGGCCTGCGGCGCCAGTTCCACAAGATCCTGAGCGACCCGCGCATCACCTACCTGGGCCACGTCTCGGTTGGTCCTGACGGCCCCCTCACCGTCGAGGAGCTCCTGAAGCTGGGCTTCGACGCGCTGGTGTTCGCGCACGGGGCTCAGGGCACGAAATACCTCGGGGTCGAAGGCGAACGCCTCCCCGGCGTCTATCACGCCAAGGACCTCGTTTATCACTACAACCGCCTCCCCCCCTTCGCGGAGCGCGAGTTCCCCATGGGACGCCGCGTGGCCATCGTGGGCGTCGGCAACGTGATGGTCGACATCGCCAACTACTGCGCGCACTACTGCGATTGCGACGAGATCATTGCCGTGGCCCGCCGCGGCCCCTTCGAGAAGGCGTACGAGGACAAGGAGTTCGAGGACGTCGAGGACGCCTTCGATCGCGAGCTGTATCGGCAGGAGCTCGAGCGCATTCGGCCCCGGCTCGAGGCCGTGGGGCAAAATCCCGACGAGCTGACGAAGGCCTTGGCCGCCCGGCCGGAGCCCCCCGAGCGCACAGTCGCCCGTCTCCGGTTTCGCTTCCTCGCCTCGCCCAAGCGGGTGGTGACGGAGCACGGTCGCGTGATCGGCCTCGACGTCGAGGAGACGCGGCTCGAGCGCAAGGGCGATCGGATCAACGCCGTGGGCACCGGCGAGATCTCTCGCATCCCGTGCGACACGGTGGTGTTCGCGGTAGGCGATCGTGTCGACGAGCGCTTCGGCCTGCCCTACAAGGACGGCCTCTATGTCACCACGCCGAACGCGGAGCAGGATCCGGGCGCGGCCTACGAAGTCTGGGATCCCGAGAGCAAGCGGCCACTGACGGGAGTCTTCGTGGTGGGCTGGTCGCGCCGGGCCAGCGACGGCGTGGTGGGGCGAGCCCGGCTCGACGCCGAGACGGGCATCAAGCGCGTCCTCGGGGCGCTCGGGAGCAAGCCCCCGCGCCCCGCCGCAGACGCCGACCGGCTGATCGCCGAAGTCATGGCGACCCTCAAGACGGCCGGGGCCACGCCCGTGACCTACGAGGACGTGAAGCGGATCGAAGAGGAAGAGCGCGCTCGGGCCGCTCAGGCCGGCGTCGAAGAACTCAAATTCAAGAGCAATGCGGAGATGCTCGACCTTCTCCGCCCCTAGGACGCCCCGCGCGCCCTGCCGAAGAGAAACAGCAGCCCCGCCCCCACCACGTAGGCCACGGCGAGGACCATCGGCTCCCCCGGACCCGGCCGCCAAGGCCAGAAGAGCGCTCCGCTCGGCAGCGGAGAGTGCATGAGGCCGAAAAGGGTGGCGGCCGCGCAGGCGCCGAAGACCGCGGCCGCGCGCCTCAGCCTCCCATCGACGATGGACACGAGCGCCCATCCCCAGAGGAGCGCCGTGACCACGAAGCCATTGCCGAGCACGAGGAGACTCCGGAAGGCGGCCTGACCTTCGGCGGAGAGATCGGCCAGGCTGCGTCCCGCCGCGGCGAGGAACTGGTTCAGCTCGATGAGCACGAGGGCCGCCACGGCGGGGACGAAGGAGATGGCGATGGCCGGGGCGTGTCGCGGCGGCGAGGCCATGAACGCCTGAGCCGTGATCTCGAGTCCGATGAAGATCAGGATCGGCGCGACGGCCGCTTCGGGCAGCACGCTCACCAGCACGGAAATCGCACCGGCGGCCGCACCCACCCCGATGACGATGGCGGTGGCCAGCGTGTACCCGGCGCGGGCGCCCATCGCCTTGTAGGCCGGATGCCCGATATAGGGCGTGTTCTGTACCACGCCGCCGCACAGTCCCGCGGCCATGGTCGCCACCGCCTCGGTGAGAAGGATGTCGCGGGCCCGGTACTCGTCGCCGGCGGCGATCGCGGACTCGGTATTGTCGATACCGCCGATCACCGTGGCCAGAGCGAAGGGCGCCGCGAGGGACAGGTAAGGCAACGCCTCCCCGAAGACCGGCACCCAGGCGAGCGTCGGCCACGGAAGCGACAGGGAGAGCGAGGCCGGAGGCGCAGCAAGCGACGCCGGCCCCGCTCCCATCGCCGCGCGAATCCAGAAAATCGCCCCTCCCGCCAGCACCGCGGCGAAGGCCCCGGGCAAGCCTCCGGGCAGCCTGACCCGGCCCACGAGGGCGACGAGCACGATGGTGAGCGAGGTGACGCCGACCAGCGGATCCGCGAAGACCTTGAGAGACGGCAAGAACGCGATGAGCAAAACGGCCACGCCGGCGATGGACCCGAGAAGTGCCGCGCGGGGCACGAGCCGGCGCACCCAATCGCCCGCGAAGGCGAGGACGAGCTTGAGCCCGCCCATGGCCACGGTGACGCCCATGCCGACCTTCCAGGCGAGCATCGGATCGCCCGTGAGCAGCATGACGGGGCCGAGGACTCCGAAGACCAGGCCGAAGAGCGATGGAGTATCGATGCCGAACGGCATGGCCGTCACATCGTCGCGCCCGGTGCGCCGCATGAGCCGGAGGGCGAGGACGGTGTAGATGAGATCGCCGATCAGCACTCCCGCCGCGGTGCCGGGCACCATGCGCCCCAGGACGAGATCGGCGGGAAACTTGAAGACGCCGATGAGGAGACCCGAGAGGATGACGAGCTGGGTGGTGTTGTCGAGGGCCAGCCCGAAGAACGCGTTCCAGTCACCCGGCGCGAGCCAGCGCGGGAACCGCCGGCCGGGCGCCACCGCTAGGCTGGTCGAGGCAGCCGGCGCTCCGCCGCGCCGATCTCTCGGACGAGCCCCCGCGCGCGCTCGGCCAGCTGCTGGCACCAGGCGAGGCTGCCTCGATTCCTGGCCACGTCGGCGAATGGCAGCTCGATTTCGGAAGACACGCCCTCGCCGAGCCTCACGCGCACGCCGTAGCTCACACCCTCGCGTGGCCCCTCGTCGTCGAATACGCACTCCGCCCGCGGATCCTCGCGCTTGGCGTGGGAGTTGACGAAGTTCTCGAGCCATCTCGCCACTTCGTGGTAGTCACCCCCGCCGAACATAGGCTCCTCTCAGCATTCGTTGAAGCCGCAGGACAGGCACTTCTTGCAGCCTTCCTCGTACACGAACGTGGCCTGCCCGCACTCCTTGCAGAGGTCCCCCACCCTCCGCCGCGCCCCCACCGCCGCGCCCGTGGCGGCCGCCGCGTCCCCGCGTTCGACGCCGATGTGCTCGCCGAGCGTACGCGCGAGAGCGTCCGGCAAGGAGAGCACCTTGGCCGCGCCGAAGCCCGTGGGCTGACCGCCGCCGATGCGCGAGAGCTGGCTGATGACTTCCTCCAGCCGGCGCTGGGCGGAGAGCGGCGACGGCAGCCTCAACACGAGGGAGATCAGCCGGCCCAGCGCCTCGGCCACCGCCATGGTATCCGAGCCGGCCTTGCCGACCTGGACGAACACTTCGAAGGGATCACCGCCGGGTGTCTCGTTGACGGTGATGAACGCCGTGCCGATGGGCGTCTCCATGCGATAGGTTGCGCCGGCGAGACTGTGGGGCCGCGGCTTGACCACCCGCTCGTTGAGCGTGCCGCCCTGGACGACGGCGTCACCACCGACGCCGAGGTTGAGGACCTGTGCGCCTTTGCACCCGTCGCGAAAGACCGTGATGCCGAGACATCCTTCACGCCACGCGAGGAGATAGGCGTCCGCCACGTCGCCTACCGCGGCGTCCGTGGGCAGGTTGATGGTCTTGGAGACGCCGTTGTCCGTGTGCCGCTGGAAGGCGGCTTGGTGGCGCACGTGCCAGCTCCAATGAATCTCGTGGGCAGTCTTGAACACCGCGCGCGCCTCGTCGGGAACGCCCGGGATGCCGTGGAGGGAGCCGCGCCGCGCCACCTCCTCCATGAGGGCGTCCGAGTAGAAGCCTCGCTCGCGGCCCAGCCGCTCGAAGCTCTGGCTCACGAAGCGAAGCACGCGCTCCGTCTCGGCGCCCTTGACCCGATGCTCGAAAGCGAGGGCGAAGACCGGCTCGATGCCCGACGAACACCCGGCGATCATGGAGATGGTGCCCGTCGGCGCGATGGTCGTCACCGTCGAGTTCCGGAGCGGGCGCCCGTGGCCATATATCGACCGGGGCCAATTCGGGAAAGGCCCGCGCTCCTCGGCCAGCCGCGCCGACTGATCGTGCCCCTTCTCCTCCACGAAGGCGATGAGCCGTTCGGCGAGGTCCAGCGCCTCCTGGCTGTCGTAGGGGATCTCCAGAGCGAAGAGAAGGTCCGCCCAGCCCATGATGCCGAGACCGATGCGCCGGTTGGCCTTGACCGTGGCATCGATCTCCGGGAGCGGATAGGGATTGACCTCGATGACGTCGTCGAGGAAGCGCACGGCCAGGCGTACCACCCGCTCCAGTTCCTCCCAGTCCATCGCCCAGCGGTTGTCCCCCTGTCGCGCGAACTGCGCGACGTTGAGCGAGCCCAGGTTGCAGGCCTCGTTCGGGAGCAGGGGCTGCTCCCCGCACGGATTCGTCGCCTCGATCTGCCCCAGCTCCGGCGTCGGGTTGGCGGGGCTCGCATTGATGCGATCGATGAAGATCAGGCCCGGGTCGCCCGTGCGCCACGCGGCGTGGACGATGCGATCGAAGATATCGCGCGCGGAGAGCGTGCCCACCCCCTGCCCCGTGCGCGGATTGATCAGCTCGTAGTCTCCGCCCGCCTCCAGAGCAGCCATGAAGGCATCGGTGACGGCCACCGAGATATTGAAATTCGTCACGCCGCCGTCCAGCTTGCACTCGATGAACTCGAGGATGTCCGGGTGGTCCACGCGGAGGACGCCCATATTGGCGCCGCGGCGGGTGCCGCCCTGCTTCACCGCCTCGGTGGCCGCGTTGAAGACCCGGAGGAAGGACACGGGGCCGGAGGCGCGTCCGCCCGTCGAGCGCACGAGGTCGTTCTTGGGTCTGAGCCGCGAGAAGGCGAAGCCCGTGCCGCCGCCCGACTGATGAATGATGGCGGCGGCCTTGACCGAGTCGAAAATCTCGGGCATGGAGTCGCCCACGGGCAGGACGTAACACGCGGAGTACTGGAGATGATTGTCCTTGCCGGCATTCATGAGCGTGGGAGAGTTCGGAAGGAATTGCCCCTCGACCATCATGTCGTAGAAGGCCGCGGCAACCTCGCCGACTCCGGCCGCGCTCCGGCCGAAACCCTCTTCGGCGCGCGCGATGGCGAGGGCGACCCGCCAGCACATCTCCTCGGGGGTCTCCGCCACCTCGCCATCGTGCCGAATCAGGTAGCGCTCCCGCAGCACCCGCAGAGCCGGCTCTGACCAGCGCCCCACCTTCGACGGCCGTGTCACAGCTTCCATATGCCTGATCTTACTTGACTCTTTCGCCGCCATCCATAGAATAAGGCAGCCACGAGCGTGATGATCCGCCCCCTGACGGCTCCAGAGAGCACATGCACTTCCTGAGACGCTACCGCGTCGGGGTGGTCGTCGCCATCCTTCTCATCACGACGGGTGGCTTCGCTCTTTTCTGGACGCGCACCCAGCAGGCGCGCGGCGCCACCCGTACCCGGCCCGATCCACTCGTGAGCATCGTGTCGCCGCAGCGCCGTGACATCGAGGTGAAGCTGTCCTTCACCGCCGACATCATCCCCATCAGGCAGGCGGCGATCTTCTCGAAGGTGTCGGGCTATATCCGGAAGATCTACGTGGAGCGCGGCGATCTCGTGAAAGAGGGCCAGCTCCTCGTGGAGATCGACGACCTCGAGCTGAAGGCCTCCGCCGAGCAGGCCCGGGCCGCTCAGGGATCGGCGGAGGCGGGTCTCGAGGTGGCCCGCTCGACGCTCGAGGGGCAGCGGGCGAACCTCGAGAACCAGCGGGCGAACCTCGCCAAGGCGCGCGCCGTCGCCGCCAACGACACGCGGCAGGCGGAGCGCATGAAGACCCTTTTCGAGAAGGGCATGGTGGCGGCCGTGGAATGGGACAATGCCCGCACCAACGCCGACTCGTCGAAGGCGTCGACGGAAGCCGCGGAGGCGCAGCTCTGGCTGGCCGAGGTCCAGATCACGACCCAGCAGAGTCAGGTGCGCCTTGCCCAAGCCCAGGTCGAGACCTATCGGGCGGCCCTCAGCCTGGCCCAGACCAATCTCTCCAATACGCGACTCCTCGCTCCGTTCCCCGGCTACATCGCCCAGCGGAATCTCGACCAGGGCGCCGCGGTGAGCGCCCAGTCCTCCGGTACCACCAATACCTCGGTCGGCATCCTGCTCGTCCAGGACATCTCGAGCGTGAAGGTACAGATCGAGGTGCCGGAGCGTGACATCGCCCGAGTGAGTGTGGGCGCGCCCGTGCGCGTAACGGCCGATCCCTACAAGGGCGAGGTCTTCGCCGGCTCCATCGCCCGCGTCGTCCACAGCCTCGATCCGCGCTCGCGCACCATGGGCATCGAGGTGGAGATCCCCAATCCCCGCGCCCAGCTCAAGCCGGGGATGTTCGCGCGGGTGGAGGCGGTGGTGGAGACGCGTAAGGCGGTGCTCACGGTGCCCCTGGAGACGCTGCGGGTGGGCGAGGGTCCACCCATCGTTATGCTCGTCAGGAGCAATGCCGTCGAGGCCGTCCAGGTCCAGCTCGGCGCCGCCGACCAGAAGGACATCGAGATCGTCAAGGGCGTGAGCGATCGCGACCAGGTCATTCTCCAGGGCAAGGATCTCGTGCGGGCCGGCCAGAAGGTCCGCACGGTCGCGGCGGGCAGCGGCCAATAGCCCATGTGGCTGACTCTCGCGGCCATGCGGAATGGCATCGCCATTCTCATGGCCTCTCTCGCCATCGTCCTCCTCGGCGCGACCTCGGTGGGCCGGATGCCCATCGATCTCTTCCCCAATCTCAACTACCCGTCGCTCCAGGTAGGCACCATCTACAAGGGCGCGAGCGCCCAGGACATCGAGCGGAGCGTCACCTACCCGATCGAGAAGGCCGTGTCGGCCGTGGCCAACGTGCGCTACGTCGAATCACGCTCGCGCCAGGGCTTCTCCGCCGTCACCGTGCAATTCGCCTGGGGCGCGGATATCGACGCGGGTCTTACCGAGGTCGTCCAGCGCATCCAGGCGATCATGAGCTCGCTGCCCACGGGCATCCAGCAGCCCTTCATCGTCAAGTTCGATCTGTCGAATATCCCCGTGTGCATCCTCACCGTCTCTGGCGGACTCGACGAGCGCGCGCTTTACGATCTCGCCTACAACACGATCGAGCCTCAGATCGAGCGGCTGCCCGGGGTGGCCTCCGCCAACGTGGACGGCGGGAAGATTCGCCAGATCACCGTCAATCTCGACCGCGACCGGCTCTATTCCAAGGGCCTGTCCGTCAACGAGGTGACCCGGGCCGTCAACGACGCGAACTTCCTTCTCCCCTCGGGAGACGTCAAGCTCGGCAGCTTCGACTACAACGTCTTCACCAACAACCAGTTCTCCGTCGTCGCGCCCATGGAGGACATCGTCGTGCGCCGCACCGGCACCACCCCCATCCGCCTCCGCGACGTCGGCCGCGTAGAGGATTCCGCGGAGACCCAGGTGTCCATCGTCAGAGTCAACGGCGAGCGGGCGGTATACCTGCGCGTGAACAAGCAGCCCGGCGCCAACACCGTCGAGGTCGTGGACGCGGTCAAGGCGACCATGCCCAAGCTCCTGGGCGTGCCTCCCGGCGTGAGCGTGAGCATGAGCCTCGACCAGTCGACCTATATCCGCCAGTCGATCGAGAACCTCTGGCACGAGGCGGCCATCGGCTCGCTCCTCGCCTTCCTCGTCATCCTGATCTTCTTGCGCTCCTTCGTGTCGACGATCATCATCGGCATCGCCATCCCGTTGTCTCTCATGCTGACCCTGGTCGCCATGTACTTCCTCGGGCAGACCCTCAACATCTTCACCCTGGGCGGGCTCGCCCTCGCCGTGGGCCGCCTCGTGGACGACTCCATCGTCGAGCTCGAGAACATCAATCGGCATCTCGCCATGCCCGGTACCCCGCGGCGGAAGGCCGTGCTGGACGCCGCCCGTGAAGTCGCCATGCCCATCTTCGTCTCCACCATCACGACCATCGTCGTCTTCCTCCCCACCGTCTTCCTCGAGGGGCAGTCGCGGCTGCTCTTCATTCCCCTCACCTTCACCATCTCCTTCTCGCTCTTCGCCTCCTTCCTCGTCTCCCGGACCGTGACGCCGCTCCTCTGCTACCACTGGCTCAAGGGCGAGCACGAGGCCCCGCGGGATTCCGGGGCAGGCCGCGGGCGACTCACGGCCGCCCTCGACCGGGTCTTCGCGTGGAGCGGACTCGTCCTTGATCGCATGGACGCTCTATATCAGCGTCAGCTGAACTGGGCCCTCGACCATCGCCGAGCGCTCATCGGCGGCCTTCTCGTCATGCTCGCTTCGGCCTTGGTCGTCCTCCCACTGGTGGGAACCGAATTCTTCCCCGAGTCCGACGAGAGCCAGTTCCTCATTCAAGTGCGAGCGCCCGTCGGCACACGGGTCGAAGAGACAGAACGGATCATCAAGAGGATGGAGGACATCATTCGCTCCTCCACCAAGCCCGAGGAAGTCAAGACGATCGTCTCGACGATCGGGGTGCCGGGCGGACGCTCGGGCCTTTTCTCCAGGAACACCGGACCCCATACGGCCACCTTACAGGTTTATCTCAGCGACCCGGACAAAAGGTCCCGGAAGGACAAGCAGATCTTCGATGCGATTCGCCCGAAGATCGGCGGACAGTTTCCCGGCACCACCTACGGAGTCCAGTTCGGGGGGATCGTAAGTCGTGTGCTCAACTCCGGTTCGGACGCTCCGATACAGATCGAGCAGCTGGGCTACGATCTCCGGGATGCACGGGACCTCGGTCGCCAGGTCGCGCGAACGCTCCAGGAGGTCCCCGGCGTCAGCGATCCCTTCATCAGCCGCGAGGAGAACTACCCGCAATACGACATTCTCGTGGATCGGGAAAAGGCGGCCATGGCAGGGCTGAGCCAGCGCGACATCGCCCAGGCCGCCCTGATCTCCCTCGCGAGCAACGTGAGCCTCAACCCTTCTATTTTCACGGACCCCCGAACGGGTAACCAATATAATGTGGTCGTGCAGCTGGACGAACCCTACAGGTCGTCATCGGAGGATCTGTCGCGCCTCTTTGTCATCGGTGACGGTGGACGTCCGATCTCCCTGGGTTCGGTGGCCGAGGTGAGACAAGGCGTCGGCCCGGTGATGATCGAGCGCAAGTACCAGCAGCGGCTCATCAAGATCACCGCCCAGCCTTCGGGGCGCGATCTGGGTGCCATCGCGATAGACCTCGAGGACAAGCTCAAGGCGCTCCCGTTGCCGCCGGGCTTCACCTTCCAGCTCGCCGGCCAGATCCAGCAGCAGCGCGAGGCGTTCAGCAGCCTCAAGTTCACCTCGCTCCTCGCCATCATTCTCGTCTACATGGTCATGGCCTCGCAGTTCCGCTCCCTTCTCGACCCCTTCATCATCATGTTCTCGGTTCCGCTCGGGATGATCGGCGTCATCTGGGCGCTCTTTCTCACCCGCACGACGCTGAACGTCACGTCTTTCATGGGGATCATCATGATGGTGGGCATCGTGGTATCGAACGGAGTGCTGCTCGTGGAATACATGAATGAGCTGCGCCGGCATGGGCTCGGCGTTCGCGACGCGGTCATCACGGGCGGCCGGACCCGGCTCCGGCCCATCCTGATGACGAGCCTCACCACTCTGGTCGGCCTCGTCCCCATGGCCCTCGGCATCGGCACGGGCAGCGAGGCCAACGCCCCGCTCGCGCGAGCGGTCATCGGTGGGCTCGCCGTATCCACCGCGCTCACTCTCCTGCTCATTCCCACGCTGTACCTGATGCTGGAAGAGCGCTTCCCGCGCCGCATGGAGGACGCGGAGGCGAGTCCCGCGCTTCAGGGTGGGACGGCATGAGGCGCACCACTCTCGGACTGATCGCCGCGCTCGGCGCCCTCGCGGTCGTCTTAGGGCCGGGCGGCGGTGCCATCGCGCAGGCGCCCCCGTCACCACTGCCCGGCGGGACGCCGCCAATCAGCGGCACGCCGCAGATGCCGCCTCAGCCCTCCCTGCCCGCGCCACCATCACCGCCGATGACGGCGCCGGGCACGCAGGTCCCCGTCCCCGGCGTGCCCGTGCCGCCCATTACCATCACCCCGTCCACGGGGCCTGACCAGCCGCCCCCGGGCACCGGCGCTATTCCCGGCGCTCCGGCCACGATGCAGCAGCTGCCGCGCGAGTACCTGCCCGCTCCGAGCGGTATCCGGCCGTTCCCGACACCGGAGGAGACCAAGGGCAAGGTGCTGACCATGGAGGATGCGGTCAAGATCTCCCTGGACAACCAGCCAATCATCATGGCGCGCATCGGTGACTACCAGGCGCAGCTGCAGAACATCGCCATCGCCATCTCCCCCCAGCTGCCTCAGCTGACCGGGCAATGGAACGGCTTCTGGAACCAGACCCCCGGCTCGGTGCTGAGCCCGACGAATCAGACCGCGCCGAACTCCATGACGCGGACCGTGACCACCCAGAACCGCTTTCTCACCACCTCGGCCACCGTCACCGCGCAGCAGCTCCTATGGGACTTCGGCAAGACCCTCGCTGCGACCGACGCGGCGCGGGCCGGGGCCAAATCTTTCGCGGAGAACGTGGAGATCCAGAAGCAGGAGGCGGTGCGTCTGGTGAAGGAGGCCTACTACAGCCTCGTGCTGAGCAACCGGCTCGTCCAGGTCAACCAGCAGGCCCTCGATCGCGCCCTGGTGAACCTGCGCAGCGCCAAGGGATTCTTCGACGTGGGCACGCAGCCCAAGTCGGCCGTCACCCGCGCCGAGGTCGACGTGGCCACCGGCCAGCTCAACCTCATCATCGCCGTCAACAACGTCAACATTTTTCGGCTGACCCTGAATCAGCTCATGGGCATTCCCATCAACACCCCGACCGAGATCGCGGACAATCTCGCCTATGCCCACGTGGAGTACGAGCCCAAGAACCTTCTCAACGAGACCTTCGCGCGCCGACCCGAGTACAAGCAGATCAAGGCCCAGTACGAGCAGGCGGACTACACGGTGAAGCAGCAGTTCCGCAACTTCTTCCCGAACGTGGTCGCCCAAGGCACCTACGGCTCGGCCGGTTCAGATATGAACGAGGCCTATAGCTATGGCCTCCAGCTGAACTGGACCATCTTCGACGGCGGCAACAAGATCGCCCTGTACAAGCAGGCGCTCGCCCAGCGCGACGCGGCCCTCGCGCGGGTGCGCGACACCGAGCTCACCATCTGGCAGCAGGTCGAGCGGGCCTACGTCACCGTCCAGCAGGCCGAGGAAGCCATCGGGGCGGCCCAGAAGGGTGCGGAGTCGGCCGACGAGAACTTCCGCCTCAGCCAAGGGCGCTTCGACGCCGGCGTGGCCAACATCATCGAGTTGACGGACGCCCAGCTTGCCTTGACCACCGCGCAGTCCCAGGTGGCCCAAGCCCTCGCCGCCTACTGGATAGCCACGGTGGAGCTCGATCGCTTCCTGGGTCGTCGCTAGGAATAAAAGCCCCCAAAGGGTAGTCTCAAGGCCATGAGAAGGCGTCTCTGGATCGTGGCCCTGATGCTCGTACTGGCCGCCGCGGCGAGCGGGGCCTGGTTCTACGCGCAGAGTCGGGGTAACACCCCCAAATTCCGCACGGCGAAAGTTGAGCGCGGTCCGCTCACCGCCACCGTCTCGGCCACGGGCACCCTCAACGCGGTGGTGACCGTGCAGGTCGGCTCCCAGGTGTCGGGGCAGATCAAGGAGCTCTTCGCCGACTTCAACTCCCAGGTCAAGCGCAATCAGCTCGTCGCCCGCATCGATCCGGAAAAGTTCCAGGCCGCGGTCGCGCAGGCGAGGGCCCAGGTGGACATGGCGAAGGCCAATGTGCTCAATCAGCGGGCCCTCGTCGAGAAAACCCGCGCCGATCTCTCCAATGCCCATGCCGCCCTTGCCGTCGCGAAGGCCCAGACCGCCAAGGCGCAGGTGGCCGTGCTCGACAGCCGCCGCACCCTGACGCGCAACCAGGATCTGAAGCGGAAGGGATTCATCGCCCAGGCCGACGAGGACACGGCACAGGCCGCGTACGATTCGGCGGTGGCCCAGGCGGAGTCGGCGAAGGCCCAAGAGGAGGCACAGGCCTCGCAGATCCGCTCGGCCGAGGCGCAGCTGCGGGTCACCGAAGCCCAGCTCCAGTCGGCCATCGCCAACGTGGTCCAGCAGGAGGCCGGCCTCAGGCAGGCCCAGGTGGATCTCGACCACACGGAGATCCGGGCCCCCGTGGACGGTGTCGTCGTCTCGCGCACGGTAGACGTGGGCCAGACCGTGGCCGCGAGCCTCCAGGCACCGACCCTCTTCACCATCGCCCAGGACCTGACGCAGATGCAGGTCGAGACGAACGTGGATGAAGCGGACGTGGGACGTATCCGGGAAGGGTTGCGCGCCACCTTCACCGTGGACTCGTTCGCCAACCAGAACTTCAGCGGCGAGGTGATGCAGGTCCGGAAGGCGCCGCAGGTCCTCCAGAACGTCGTCACCTACAACGTCGTCATTTCGGCGCGGAACCCCGAGCTCAAGCTCTTGCCCGGCATGACGGCCAATGTGCGTCTGGTCGTCGCGCAGAAGGACGGCGTGCTCAAGGTGCCGAATGCCGCGCTCCGCTTTCGCCTGCCCGGGGACGACAGCGTGCCCGTCCGCGGAGGCGCCCCCGGCGTGACGGGTGGAGGTGTGCCGCAGTCCCCCGAGCAGGTCCGGGACCGCCTCATGAAAGCGTTGGGACTGACGCCAGAGCAGCAGAAGAGGGTCGCGCCCATTCTCCAGGACACGGGCCAGAAGATGCGCGACCTGACTGCGCGGGGACTCGGCGACAGCGAGCGCCGCCTCGAGGCTACGCGCATTCGCGAAGCCACGCGCGAGGAGATCCGCGCCATTCTCACTCCCGCCCAGCGCGCGAAGTACGACACGGAGCTGACGGACGCGCAGCTGGCGCGTCAGGGCGCGTTCTCGGGTCGCGTCTTCAGCTACGGTGACGCGGGTAAGCCGACTCCCGTCACCGTGCAGACCGGCCTCACCGACGGCAACTTCACCGAGATCCTCAGCGGCGACCTCAAGGAAGGGCAGGAAGTGCTCCTGGGCGTCGCAGACCCGAAGGGTACGGGGCGCTCGGACAGTGGTCCGCGCCTGCGCCTCTAGCATGGGCGGCCCTCTCATCGAGACGCATGAGCTGACCAAGAACTATCGGGTGGGTGGCCAGGTGGTGCACGCGCTCCGGCACGTCTCGCTGGAGATTCGCGCGGGCGACTTCGTGGCCGTCATGGGTCCCTCGGGCTCCGGCAAGTCCACCTTCATGAATCTCCTCGGCTGTCTCGACGGGCCGACTTCCGGACGCTACGTTCTCGACGGCCAGGACGTCTCGAACCTCTCCGGCGATGCCCTGGCCAAGATTCGCAATTCCAAGATCGGCTTCGTCTTCCAGGGTTTCAACCTCCTCCCTCGCACCTCGGCCCTCGAGAACGTGGAGCTGCCGCTGCTCTATACGGGACTCCACGCCCGCGCGCGCAGCGAGCACGCCCAGGCCAAGCTCGTGGCGGTGGGCCTCGCGGACCGGGCGGATCACCACCCTTCTCAGCTCTCGGGCGGCCAGCAGCAGCGGGTGGCCATAGCGCGCGCACTCGTGAACGATCCGGTCCTCATTCTCGCCGACGAGCCCACGGGCAACCTCGACACCCGCACGAGCATCGAGGTCATGGCCATTCTCCAGGAGCTGAACCGCCAGGGCATTACCGTGGTCCTCGTGACCCATGAGGCGGACATCTCGGGATTCGCCTCCCGGGTCATCACGTTCCGGGACGGCCGAGTCCTGAAGGACGCGGTGACGCCCCGCCCCCTCGACGCGCGCGATATCCTCGCCGCCATGCCCGTCCCGCAGGAGGAGGACGACGAATGAACGCGCTGGCCAGCGCACGCATCGCCGTCCGCGCGCTTCGCGTCAACAAGCTCCGCAGCATCCTGACCATGCTCGGCATCATCATCGGAGTGGCCGCGGTCATCGCCATGGTGTCGGTCGGCTCTGGTGCGCAGGCGCGGATCGCCGAGCAGATACAAAGCTTGGGCTCGAACATGCTGGTGGTCCTGTCGGGATCGATCAACCAGGGCGGGGTGCGCATGGGCTCCGGCTCCCAGCTCACCATCACCGAGGAGGACGCTTGGGCGATACAGCGCGAGGTGGCCGGCGTCCACGCCGCGGCTCCGGCCATGCGCGGCGGCGGCCAGGTCGTCTGGGGCAATCTCAACTGGTCCACCACCATACAAGGCGCCACCCCCGAGTTCTTCGAAGCCCGCGACTGGCCGGTGGTGGTAGGCCAGCCCTTCGGCCAGGAAGCGGTCGACGGCGCGACCAAGGTCGCCCTTCTCGGGCAGACGGTGGCGCGCAACCTGTTCGCCGACCAGGATGCGGTGGGCCAGGTGATCCGCATCAAGAAAGTTCCCTTCACGGTGGTGGGCGTCCTCGACAAGAAGGGGCAGACGACCTGGGGGCAGGACCAGGACGATCTCATCGTGGTCCCGCTCACGACGGCCAAGCGCAAGCTCCTGGGGGTGAGTCAGGCCAATGCGCGCTCCGTCAACTCCATCTCTGTTCGGGTGCGGGACGACGCGGATATCAAGGAGGCGGAGATCCAGACGCGCGAGCTGCTCCGGCAGCGGCACCGGCTGCAGCCCTACCAGGACGACGATTTCTCCATCCGCAACCTGGCCGAGATTGCCGAGGCCCAGGAGGCGTCGTCCCGGGTCATGACCATCCTGCTCGCCGCCGTGGCCTCGGTGTCCCTCTTCGTGGGAGGCATCGGCATCATGAACATCATGCTGGTATCGGTGACGGAGCGGACACGCGAGATCGGGCTCCGCATGGCCGTGGGCGCGCGCGGGCGCGATATTCTCGCCCAGTTCCTCGTGGAGGCGGTGACCCTGTCCATGATCGGCGGGGTCATCGGCGTGGTGGTCGGCATCATCGTTTCCTACGCCATCCCCAATTTCGCGGGATGGCGGACCCTCATCAGCGCCGAAGCCATCGTGGTCGCCTTCGCCTTCGCCGCGGTCGTCGGCATCTTCTTCGGCTTCTATCCCGCCCGCAAGGCCGCGCAGCTCAATCCGATCGAAGCGCTGAGGTACGAATGATCCTTCGCCTCGTCCCCACCGTGCTCCTGGCCGCGCTGTGGGCGGCCCCCGCCCTCTCCCAGACCTATACCTTCACCCCTCAGTCCTCGCGCGATCTCACCCTCACCTTCCAAACCCAGCGTGAAGGCGGATCGCGCGTCCTCGTCCAGGGAGAGATACGCAATAGCTCGAGCCAAACGGCCGAGCGGGTGATGGTCAAAGCCGAGGGGCTCGACGAGAGCGGGCGCGTGGTCAGCCGTGGGCGCGTGTACGTGCCCGGCACCATCGCGCCGCGAGGGATGGCGAGCTTCGAGCTCAGGCTCTCGTCGTCGGGGTCCGAGCGCCGCTACCGGGTGGAGATCGAAACGTTCGAGTTCGGGGCGCGCCGGAACGAGGGCCAGTAGCGCCGGACACTGAGGGCCGGGCGCGTCAGTCCTTGGGGAGGCCGAGCACTCGCTCCGCGAGGATGTTCTTCATGATCTCGGAGGTGCCGCCGGCAATGGTGTCGCCTCGGGAGCGCAACGCCCGGAACTGCCACCAGCCGTCATCTATCGCGCGCGGGCTCCCCTGCCACAGGGACGCGTAGGGACCCTGGAGCTCCAGCCCGAGCTCGAGGGCCCGCTGCCACGTCTCGCTGAAGAAAAGCTCGGACACCGATCCCTCGGGCCGCGGCTCGCCGCCCTGGATGAGCCGGGTGAGGACGCGAAGGTTTGCGTAGCGCAAACCTCGGCCTCGATGTACGCCTGGGCCAGCCGCTGCCGCATGACGGTGTCGCCGGCGCGCATGCGGGCTTTGGCCAGCTCGAGGAGCTCGGCGATGCCCTGGCGCAGGATGAGCTGGCGCGACAGCGCGCGCGGCCCGCGCTCGAACATGAGGGTGGTGATGGCCACCGCCCAGCCGCCGTTCTCACGCCCCACCACGTTCTCCGCGGGGACTTCCAGGTTGTCGAAGTAGAGCTCGTTGAACTCCGCGTCGCCGCTCATCTGGCGGAGTGGCTTGACGGTGAAGCCGGGGCTCGCCATGTCGACGAGGAAGAAGGTCAATCCCTTGTGCTTGGGCGCGGCGGGATCGGTTCGGGTCAGAAGGATGCACCAGTTCGCATAGTGCGCGTAGGTCCACACCTTCTGGCCGTTGATGAGGTAGTAGCCGTTCTTCCGCTCCGCGCGCGTCTGGACGGCCGCGAGGTCGCTGCCCGCGTTGGGCTCGGAGAATCCCTGGCAGAAGATATGGTCGGCGGAGAGGATTTTCGGCAGGTGCGCCTGCTTCTGCTTCTCCGTGGCATGGGCGATGAGCGCCGAGCCGGCCATGTCGAGGCCGATGGCGTTGGGCAGCTCGGGGGCGCGCGCCCGGGCCATCTCCTCGTAGAAGATCGCCTGCTCCAGCACGGTGGCCCCGCGCCCCCCGTAGGTGGTCGGCCAGTGCAGCCCGACGTAACCGGCGGCGTGGAGCTTGCGCTGCCAGTCGATGAGAAACTCCGCCTGCTCCTCACGCGTCTTGAGCCTCGAGCGGATCCGGCCCCAGTCGCCCGGACCATTGGCCTCGAGCCACCGCCGCAGATCGGCCCGGAAGCGCTCCTGCTCGGGAGACAGCTTGAAGTCCATGCCCGGCGATTCTAGCGTGGGATAATCGAACGGTGAAGCGGAAACCGATTCCTCCGAAACGCGTCACGGCCCCCGTGACGCCGCCAGAGCCCCCGTCGTCGATGCCGGAGGTCCGGGCCATCGAAGAGCGCTTTGCCCCCATCGTGGCCGCCGTGGCCCGGGTGGCGGTGGGACCCGAACCGCCTGCGGTGAGGCTCGAAGGCGCCATGGAGATCATTTTCGGCGCGTATGGTCTCAGCGATCCCGATTTCTCAGAGCTGCTCCTCACCGGCTGGATGCGCGCTCGTCACGACAAGCACCATCGTCTCGCCCTCGCCTGGCAGCGCGAACAGCTTCGGCTCTCCCTCGAAGACATTCTCGTGGCCGGCGCGGCGGGGGGTGCGTTCAGGAAAGAGCTCGATGCGGGCGCGATGGCCGCGGTCATGCTGGGGACCGCCGAAGGCTGCCTGCTCCAGGCGGCGACCCAAGGTGGTGCGGTACCACCGGGCGAGCTGGTGAAGGCGCTGCTGGCCCTCGCGGTCAGCGGGGCTTGAGCTCGATCAGGTAGCCGTCCGGATCGCG
>Ga0137360_10000186_pt1 | contig 35142 bp, 31 predicted proteins | sample Mad1_60_16metaG_FD_104924 | JGI IMG/M metagenome (GOLD analysis project Ga0137360, IMG submission 104924) | Vadose zone soil microbial communities from Angelo Coast Range Reserve, California, USA - Mad1_60_16 metaG | ecosystem: Environmental > Terrestrial > Soil > Vadose zone | place: USA... | reverse complement strand
TCGGCATGGATGCAAAAATCAGCGAAGCGTGCCAATCGTCAGAGATGCGTCCCTCAAGCTGCATGTGTGGACGCAAAGAAGTGGCCGAGCGGCCTAGGCCGACCAAGACATATTCGCCACCATATTCAAGGACGGCGCGGGTTCCAAAAGCGATGGAACCGCCTTGATCGATGCGCACACCGCGGAACGTGGGACCCATATCTCCCAGCTTCGATTCACGCAGCACCACAGCGGTATGCGGCCCAGCGCCGAGCGAGCCGGTGGGCAGCCAAACCGTGGCGATTCCACCAGCAGGGGATTCGCCGTCATAACTCATCAGGCCTGCAAGCACAAGCCGGCTTGTTGAACCAAGTTGCTGTTCGTAAGCAAACGCAGTGGCCGGACTTGCAGGAAGATTGGAAACCGAGCCAGGTCGGCGCGCGCCATCTGTGAATTCCAAGCGGCCTCGCGAAGGCTCTGCCGGGACTGTTTCCGAGTCCGCAGCGACGGTTCCGAGCGGGTCTTGATCAACCCATTGAAGTACCGGTCGCACAGACGTCGCAGCGCGGAGGACCCATTTCCAATCATCCGACTCGGTGGCCGCAGAGGACGGAGCGCGCCGCAACTGCTCGAGCGAAGCAAACATGGATTCCAGTTGAATGCGGACAAGCGTTGTGAGATTGGCGGTTACGCGCACGTGCTTTTCGAGGGTGGGTAGAAAACCCGCGAGCGTAACGCGCACGGTGTAGAAGCCGGGCACAAGCCGCTCGCCTCGGAAAACTCCTTGCGTATTGGTGAAAAAGCCGATACCTGACGCGGACGCAACTGCAGTCGATTCCGGGATCACTTCCACGCTGGCGCCCATTTGAGGGGTACCGGCGGTGTCTCGAACGACTCCCGAGAGGATCCCTTGAGCAGACTTCAACTGCGCCACTGCCGGATTCGCTCCCACGAGTGAGAACGCTGCGGCCAGGACGAGAGCCCCCATGACTCGGACCTGTCCTTTATTCACTGCTCGCTACCTCCCCGGAACCGTGTTGGCTGCTGCCTTGGTCGGCTCCAGCGGCCCCCTGACCGTAAAGTCCGCGGTCTTCGAAATAGACTGATTGGAAATGCCGTCGTTGGCATTAATTTCGATCGTGTATTTGCCGGGAGCGAGCGAAGCGAGCGGTAGCCACCTTTCGATGGTGACCTGATCGCCGGTCTGCTTCATCTCTTCCGAAGTTTCCTTGAATTGAAGCACCCGCTCGGCGCCTTTCTTCACGGTGAATTGGAAGGTGGCGCTGGACTTGTGGGTTTTGTCGTCGGGCTTCAGATTGTAGACCTGGAGATAAATTCCCATGCGATCGCTGGTTGTGAAGTCGCTATTGAGGCGCGGCCGCACTTTGGTTGAGCCCAAAACGAACTGTCCCGTGCCAATCTGTTTGGCGGGAACATGCTCGAGTTGATCAGCGAGAATCAGGGTGCTCGCGTCCAACTTTTCGTCCGCATAGCGCGGAACGGCCAGTCTGGTGTTCACGACGCCTACGTTTCCGCTCTGCACGTCCTTGATGACGAGATCCAGCCGGTAAAGGCCAGGGCGGAGGGGCACGGCTTTTTGATAGATCGACTGCAATTTAAGCGATTGCTGGAATAAGGAATCAGGAAAATCCTTGGAGACAGGATCCTCGAAAGTCTGAACTATGCGGCCAGTAAGCGTGCTGACGCGCCCAAAAACGTTCATCGTGGCGGAATGAATGCCATCCTTCGATTGGAAGTTGAGCTGCCCGTTGGAAACCTGGATAGTGATGGGGACCAAAACAGTGTCGTTGGTTACCTTCATGAAATCCGTGCGCCAGGTAAATTTGAGCTGATCGCGAACGATGCGCGCTGTCACAATCGCTTCGAGGTCCTTGAACTTGACCTCCGGTGGTTTCTGAACTTTGGCGTAGAGTTCGAGGCGATTGAATTCATCCATGCTGGCCGGAGTTCCACCCATCGCGGTCGGCAGGTTGGTGCCGTCGGAACGTGTGAAACGGTCGGTCTTGGAGGCCATGCCCATGGACTCGAGCAAGCTCAAGCCGGCGCCGGGTACGTGCAACAACGCATCCTTTTCCGAAGGATCCATGGTCAGGTGATATTCACCCGAACCGCTCGGGTCAACGAATTCCAGGATTATGTTCTCGCCGATTCCTTCCAAATAGCGCCACCGCCAAGTTTCCCAAGGATAGGTGGTCGTTGAGCCGCCGCCCTCTTCCATGGGCCGGTCGTAGGTTCCGCCGGATGGATGCGAATCGACTTCGTCCGCAGGGCCCCACATGATGTACATGCGGCCGCGGTCGGTCTTCCAACCGGGAATACCGGACGCATAATGCTCGTTAGCGTAAGCGATGCGGCGATAGTGCTCTTCTTTAAAGTCGTTGTCCGGCAGGTCCGGATTGCTGCTGCGCCGAAGCCAGAACTGCTCGATGAACTGTTCGCGCTCTTCGTTGGTATCAAGCTGGAGGAACGCATTCCGCTCTTCCGGGGAAATAATGTAGATCACGTCCTCGTTCAGCCACTGCCTGTACTGGCTGTCGAGTTCTTTGAGGGTTTTGCGTGCCTTTTGCTTCTGTTCTTTGCGTTGCTCTTTGGTGAGCGTCTGGGGAGGCGCAGGATTAGTAGGATCCTGAGCCTGTTGAGGCGAGACATCGGGAATAAGGATGGCAAACGAGAATGCAGTAGCAATCAGGGTACGAATTACCCGTGGCATCGACACACCTCAACTTCTAGGACGACTGAATTCTACCCTCGGACAAGCTGCCCGTCAATCGCGGAATCTCCAGCATTTTGTGGGACTTGTCTCCGATTTTCGTTAGAATCGCGAAGGTTGCGTAAGGTTGCCTGACAATTTTTGACCTGAACCTTCGTACAGGTTTCTTCAATAAAAGGTGGTTGCGGAAAGATTAGCCGAGGAAATCTAGGGATGGCGGAACCAGGCGGGAGTTCCGCGGAGCTTACTGCACGCGGAGATTGTGAACGTCCGAACCAACCAAAGTGTCGAAAATCGCCAGGACATGTCTGCGGTATTCCACCATGCGAGTGAAGATATCGCGTAGCTCTGGCTCGCGCTCCGCTTCCTTGTGCCATTTTGCAAGGACCAACGCCGGCACTTCGATATCCCTGCGAAGCTTTTCCGCGGAATGGCCGCGCAGAAAGAGGCCGTAGAAGAAAGCCGCTTCGCGCTGCGGAAAGTCGAAGTCGTGCACGACTTCCGAGGGAACGATTTGTGGCAAGGTCGCCATAGAGAAAAATGCAGTTTACCGAAAAGATTCTCCCCGTCAAGTAGTACGCGCAGTTTATTGCCGCCATTTATGCAACTCCCTGTTCCAACGGGATGCCTCGGCCTAGAGAAACTGGTACGACCGAGGGGTTGCCAGCAGCATCTAACCGCCGTAGGATGCCTAAAGGTATGGCAGGGTTACACAACTCGGTGCCAGGAGGGGCCTTCGGGCGGCTTGCGCGATTTGGCCTATTGAAAGGGCTGCGCACGATTGAAATCGACCGGGAAGAGTTCCGGCGGCAACTCAAGAAGAAACATGGGCTTGAGGTTGCCGACTTCCGCCATATGCACCTCGTGCCCGTGGCGCGCCTGGATGCCATCGCCAAGTTGCTGATTCAGGACACAGAACGGCTTGCGCTCCTTGAAGGGGCCGGATTTGGCCTAGGCGGAATGATTACGATCATTCCCGACGCCGGTCTACTTACAATCCTGACGATCCGCCTTATCCAGAGACTCTGCCTCCTCTACGGGTTCGAGCAGAGTGGCGAGAGCGAACGGGTGGAGTTGTGGATGGCTGCCGCTGCGGCTACCGGCGTTGATTACGGTAAGGATCTGGCGGAAAAGCAGATTCTCGAGAGGCTAGCCCCGCGCATCGCCGAAAGGCTGGCCGTTAAGCTGGGGCAGGAAACGGCGGAAAAGTGGGTGGGGCGTTTGATACCTCTCGCCAGCTCCGTGATCGGCGGCGCACTGAATTACGCATTTGTGCGCGCCTGGGGCGGGCGAGTCCAACGCAACTTGCGCATGCGGCATGTTGCGGTACGCCCGGCTCGCGCGGCTCATTCGCCTTCCGGCTCGACCTATGCTTCAGCACGCCCCGTACTCGTTTAGGCTCCGCGACTATTCTTGACCTGACCGGAACGCCTTCCTCAATGTTGGACAACGCAAACCGTTCGGGTGTCAGGCTCGCCAGCGGCCCGTACGTGAGCGCGATCGCCAAGCGTCCACGCCAGTCTCCATTTCCATTGTTTCTAGTGATTCTGTGCCTCCTGGGAATTGTGTTTGTCCCACCTCCCGCATGTTCTCAAGATCAGGAAGAGATTAAAGGCTTGCCGGCCGAGCCCACGGACGCGCAAGAAGTCCGTGAACAAATTGCGGCAGTAGAGAAACTACAGCACTCGCTGCCAGACCGCGGCGCGACACTCTATTTTCTGGCTGCGGCGAGACAACATTTGAGAGAAACGCGCGAGGCGCTGGCGCTCTTGAAAGAATGCATCGCATTGCAGGAAGGATTCGATCCCTCGGGCGAGCCAGCCTTCCTGGAGTTAAAAGGTTCGAAGGAATTCACCACGCTGATCGACGGCATCCACCGTGATTTCCCAATGATCGCGCAGGCGCGCGAGGCTTTTCGCACCACGGAGAAAGACCTGATTCCGGAGGGCTTGGCCTATGATGCACAAAGGAACGTTTTTTATCTGAGCAGTCTCAATCGCCGAAAGATTGTGGAAATTGGCCGTGACGGCAATGTTTCCGATTTCGTCCCCGCCGACCGGTTTGGACTGCTGCCGGTGCTAGGTATCCGGGTTAACCCAAGCGATGGCACGGTGTGGGCCGATTCCTTTGCAGACACCGGGCATAGCGAGCTGCTGCATTTTGACGCGACAGGAAAACTGCTGGGGCGCTTCAAGCCGGAGGGTAGGGCGAAGCATGGCTTCAACGATCTGGTCATCCGCAAGAACGGCGAAGTGATCACCACGGATAGCCTGGCCAACATTGTGTATCGATTCGATTCTGCAGCGCGAACGTTTAAGGCTTTGGCGGTTCATCGTTCACTCTTTTATCCCAACGGCATTGCACTGAGCGAGAACGACCTTACTTTGTACGTAGCTGATAGCTTGGGTGTTGTGAGCGTGGATCTCCGAAGCGGGGCAAGTCGCGACGTCGATCCGGGACCGCGAAGCACGCTCGCGGGCATCGACGGCCTCTATTGGCACAACGGCAGCTTGATTGGGATTCAAAACGGCATCGGGTCGCCTCGCGTCGTGGCATTTCACCTTTCGAGTGATGGCCTTCGCGTGACCCGCACGACCATCCTCGAGAATCGCAGCAATTTGTGCGTCTTGCCAACGACCGGGGCGATCCGAGGATCCGACTTCTTCTTTATTGCGAACAGCCAGATCGATAACATGAACAACGACAAAGTGATGGACGTGACGCGGCTGGCAGTGATTCGCATTGGAGTCTTGCGGCTGCCCTGAGATGGTGGTCCAGAGAACGCGGCCAAAACCGGGGGTGGAATTTAGCAAGAGAGCGCCGTAGAGTAATATCCAGCGAATGCCGCGCGCCATTTGACGCGGGGATACAAGCCAGTTTAGTGCGGGAGCCGAACATGCGGGCAACACAAAGACTTTTTTGCGGAATCATTCTCGTGCTTGGGGCGGTCGGTCTGGCGCTGATTCCGCAATATGCGTCGTCGCGATCCACGAACACTTCCTCACAGGAACCAAACGCCGAACCCGTTCCGGCGTTCCACAGCTCCGTACCCGCGGGACAGTTGCCTGGAACGTTGAGCCCTTCCGTCTTCACCGATCCGGTTGCTCAAAACGCTTACAGCGTTGCGGCCCGCATCAAGAAGATTCTTTATCAGGAGCCATGCTATTGCCACTGCGACCGCAGCCAGGGCCACGGCAGCCTGCTCGATTGTTTTGTCAGCAAACACGCCGCAGCCTGCGGGATTTGCGAGCGCGAAGATTTCTATGCCTACGAGCAATCACACAAAGGCAAAACCGGCGCACAGATTCGCGACGGCATCGAGCGAGGCGACTGGCAAGGCGTCGACATGACGAAATACCAGTCCGCGACGCCCGCGCCGGCGAAGTGATTCGCTCTACGTTTTCGTTGATCGGTGTTCCACAAAATCTTTGATCGCGCCTTGCCACCTCGCCGTGTAGTTCGTAAACTGGAGATACCCCAGCCAACTCAAAGGAGGATGCATGCGAATCTACGCGACGTGGTGTTCGCGGGCCCTGGCAATTTCCACACTACTTTGTCTGGCTGGTATTCCCTCGCAAAGTCTGGGGCAGGAAAAACAGCATGTGGTGACACTGGACGAGTTGAAGAAAGAAGCGGCCCGGCCGGCCGAAGTACGGCAAGCGGACGAAGCTGCCGTGAGGAACCTTCTTTCCTCCGAAAATGGGCAGAAGGCTCTGAAATCCGCCAACCTCGGCTTCGAAAAGGTCGACAAAGCCGTAAGTCAGTTGAGCGATGAGGATGTCGCGAAACTGGCGGAAAAGTCGCGCCAAGCACAAAAAGATTTTGCCGCCGGGCATCTCTCGGACCGGGATCTTTTGTGGATCATTTTGATTATCGTGGCTGTCCTTATCATTGCACTCGCAGTTCGTTGAACCTTGCAACAGGAGACGTGGCTTTACGCGGATCAACTGTCTCGCCCTCGGTTCTTTGCTAGCCCTTTTCCTGGGAAGCGCCGTTCCAGCGGCGTCCCAGGAAAGCGCTGGCGTGTGGCTCGATGTGCCCTACGTAAAACAAACCGGGGAAGGCTGCGGTTCGGCGTCTCTCTCGATGCTTTTGCAGTATTGGGGCGCGCATGGCGCGGCGATCTCCGCCAGCCGTGCCGATGCCGCTTCCATCCAGCAGAAACTTTATTCGCCGAAGGCTCGGGGAATCTTTGCGTCCGACATCCAGCGCTATCTTACGGCATCGGGCTTTCGCGTGTTCGCGATCAGCGGCGCGTGGAACGATCTGCGCCAACATTTGTCGCAGGGCCGGCCCCTAATCATAAGCATTCAACCGGGCAGCAAGAAGACCCCCTTACACTACGCAGTGGTTACGGGGATCGACTGGGAACATGAAGCGGTCTTCCTGAACGATCCGGCTCGCGGCAAACTCCTCCGCGTGGAACGCTTAGAATTCGAGAAAGAATGGCAGGCTGCCGGCAACTGGATGCTTCTCGCCGTGCCCGAAGCAAAAGGGTGATCGCGCAACTTGCGCTCTTCCTGGGCCTGCTGGGGACAACGCACGTTTCGGTCCATGCCCAGGATTCCCCTTCGGACGCAACTCGTCTTCCAGCTGCCCGCGCTGCCTTTGACGCAAGCCGATGGGAAGAAGCCGCAAGGCTCGCACAGGGGCCACCTGAACAAACTGCGGACCTGGACTTCCTTGCTGGCCTCGCATTCGCTCACCTGGAACGCTGGAACGACGCGAGGGATGCTCTCGAAGCCGGCCACCGCAAATCGCCGGGTGACACGCGCTTCCTGGTGGAGCTTGCGGGCGTTGCCTATAAGCAAAAAGATTTCCGAACCGCCAAGCGCGACCTCGAAGCTGCCTTGCTTCTCGATCCTCATGACGCCTACACGTGTGAATTCCTCGGCGCTCTCTATTTTCTCGAAGGCAATCTCGAAGCGGCGTTGAAATATTGGAATGCGGTGGACAAACCGCGCTTGCGAGCTGTTGACTTTGTCCCCGCTCCCAAATTGCGCCAAGAACTCTTAGCGCACGCAGTCGCGTTCAGCGCCCCACAGGTGCTGACCCGCGAGGCTCTGGAGAACACGCAAGCGAGGCTCGGCAATCTTGGCGTCTTTCCACACCAGCGCATCGGGCTTGTTGCGTCGAAGTCCGGAGATTACGACGCGACGCTCGATTTGGATGAACGCACCGGATGGGGCGACTCGAAACTCGAAGCAATCATCTCGCTGCTGAGCGGGCTTCCGTATGAGACCGTATATCCGGAGTTTTACAACCTGAGAAACGAAGCGGTTAATTTCACGTCCTTGGTGCGCTGGGATTCCGAGAAGCGCCGCTACTCAGGAGAGCTCTCCGCTCCGCTTTTTCACGACCCTGCTCGACGGATCAGAGCCTATTTCGATGCTCGAAATGAAAACTGGAATCTTTCGCAGACTTTTGTCGGGGCTGGTGCGCCGCTAACGGACTTGAACATGCGTCACGTGGCAGGAGGTGTTGAGTTGCGCTCGGTTGTGAATGGGCGCTGGAGCTGGAACACGGGACTCGAGTTTGCTCATCGATTCTTTCGCAATCTCGAAGGCCATACTTCATCAGCCGAACAACCCTTCTTCGCCGATAGCAGCTCTTTTGCGTTTTGGCTTGGCGGAGAGCGTTCGCTCGTGCACGTTCCAGAGCGCCGTTTTACACTGCATTCGTCGGCGGAGGCCCGCGTGGGACGCGGTTTTCATGACGCTCTCGGACCTCTCGCGACGGTACGCGGAGCGTTGCGCGCGCACTGGCTTCCCCGCGCCAAGGGCGACGACTATGAAATGCAAGCCCAAGTCCGAGCCGGAGGCACTGTTGGAAGAGTGCCTCTCGACGAACTATTTCAGCTTGGTCTCGAACGCGACAATGATCTTTGGCTACGCGGCCAGCCGGGCACGCTGGACGGCCGCAAGGGAGCAGCTCCACTGGGACGCCGCTATTTTCTGGCGAATTGGGAGTTGGACAAGAATATTTACCGAGGCGCATTCTTCAACGTAAAGCTCGGCCCATTTTTGGATAACGGCGCAGTGACGGATTCTTCCGGCTTGTTCGGCTCGCAGCGCTGGCTGTGGGACGCGGGAGCGCAGTGCAAGATTCGGATTCTTGGGAATGTGACCGTCGTCCTTTCCTACGGCCGGGACTTGCGAGGCGGTCACAACGTCTACTACGGCACCGTGCTCCGCTGAGTATGGCGATGCCTCTACAATCATGAAACCCCGGCGCGTGGCCCTTCGTCTGTCTCTTAGGTGGCGGGCCAGCCGGGGTGGAACTGGAACGCTCGAAGCTCCAGAGGGTAGAGATTTCAAATAAAGAAATCGGGGGAGAGCATGCGGAATCGTAGATATCCGGTTGGAATCATTGTGACCGTGCTGTTGGTTGCCGCGATCACCATAGTGGGTGTTGGACTGAAGGCCTCGGCGAAGCTTGCTGCGGACCCCGGCTATTGGGGATTTGACACCGCGAATCTCGATAAAACGTGCAAACCTTGTGATGACTTCTACCAGTTCGCGATGGGCGGCTGGATGAAGGCCAATCCGATTCCGCCGGAGTATTCCACCTGGGGTTCGTTCTCGCAGCTCGTCGACAAAAATCAACAAAACTTGCGCCAGATTTTGCAAGCGGCGGAAAAACAGCAAGCCGCGCGGGGCTCGAACGAACAAAAAATTGGTGATTTCTACGCGAGCTGCATGGACACGACAGCTATCGAGGCGGCAGGCACCAAGCCGATTGACGCGGAACTCGCAAATATCGCGGGAATGAAAAACGAAGCCGATCTTCAAGCGGAAGCGGCGCGCTTGCAGAAGGAAGGCGTGGGCGTGCTGTTCGGGTTTAGAGCGAATCAGGACGCGAAAGACAGCTCGCAGGTTGTGGGAGCCGCGTGGCAGGGCGGGCTGGGTCTGCCCGAGCGCGAATACTACTTGAAGCAGGACGACAAATCGAAGCAACTGCGCGACGCCTACGTGAAGCATGTCGCCAAGATGTTTGAATTGATGGGCGATTCCACAGATGCGGCCGCCAGCGAAGCAACCACAGTCCTCGGAATCGAAACGTCTCTCGCTACCGCCTCGATGAAAAACACGGACTTGCGCGATCCCAACAAGACATACCACAGGATGCAGATGTCGGAATTGCAGGCCATGACGCCTGATTTCAGTTGGCCGACGTATTTCAAATTGGTGGGCCGTCCGGAGTTGAAGGAAATAAATGTCGGCCAGCCGGATTTCTTCAGGGCTCTCGACACGCAACTCACCGCGACGTCCCTCGCAGATTGGAAAACCTACTACCGTTGGCATCTCTTGAATTCCTCAGCGCCGGCGCTTCCAGAGAAATTCGTAACCGAGGAATTTGAATTTCGTGGCAAGACGCTGACCGGCGCGAAGGAGATACAGCCCCGCTGGAAGCGCTGCACACAGGCAACCGATCGGGCGCTGGGAGAAGCGCTCGGCCAGCTCTACGTACAGAAGTATTTTCCCCCAGAGGCGAAGGCCCACGCTCTTCTGATGGTGCATAACTTGATCGCGGCGCTCCGTGGCGACTTCGAGACGCTCCCGTGGATGAGCCCGGAGACACGCGCGCAAGCCACCGCGAAACTCGAGGCGTTCGCCGTCAAGATCGGCTACACCGACAAATGGCGCGACTACTCGGCGCTGAAGATAGATCGCGTTTCGTTCCTCGCGAATCAAAGGCGCGCCTCTGCGTTCGAATTCGAGCGGCGGCTCGAGAAAATCGGCAAGCCCGTAGACCGCACGGAATGGGGCATGACCCCGCCGACCGTCAACGCATACAACAACAGCAGCATGAACGAAATCGTCTTCCCGGCGGGAATCCTGCAGCCGCCTTTCTACGATCCCAAAGCCGATGACGCCGTGAACTACGGTGGGATGGGCGCGGTCATCGGCCATGAAATTACTCATGGTTTCGACGACCACGGCAGCGAATTTGACGGCCACGGCAATTTGAGGAACTGGTGGACGCCCGACGATTTGAAGAATTTCAAAGAGCGCGCCACGTGCGTCCAAACGCAGTTCGACAATTACGTTGTGGACGGGGACTTGCACGAGAATGGCAAGCTGGTTCTCGGCGAAAGCATCGCGGACCTTGGAGGGCTCGCCATTTCGTATGCGGCGTACGAGAAGTCCCTCGAAGGCCAGCAGCGTCCACCGGATAAGGGTGGTTTTACTCCCGAGCAGCGCTTCTTTCTAGGCTGGGCCCAGGTATGGGGCGCCAACGAACGGCTGGAGTACGAGCGCCTGATGGCCAATACCAACCCACACCCGCTGCCGCGTTTCCGCGGGAACGGACCGCTCTCGAACATGGCGGAGTTTGCCAAAGCCTTCGGCTGCAAGAAGGGCGACGCCATGGTCCGCGAGCAAGTTTGCAAAATCTGGTAAGCTCGCTCGGCCAAAGTGCTCTCGACACCCAGCGCAAGTCGCCTGATGCTCTTTAACGTGTTTCTGCCATTCGCTGTGTTCCTGCTTGCGCCGGGAGCGTCCGCGAAGTGGAAATACTTTCGCGCGGGAAATGCCGCTGACAGCACCGTCACGCCGCAGCCAGGCTTCGCCCTTATGGGTGGTGGGGAGCAGGCCCCCGCGCTGAAGTTTTTATGCGAGCGCGCAAACGGCGGCGATTTCTTAATTCTTCGCGCCAACACCGAAGACGACCTCGCGCAGAAAGTGAATGAAGAAATTCGCGCCCTCTGCCCGCTAAACTCCGCTGCAACCATCGTCTTCGGAGAGCGCGAAGACTCCGACGATCCAAACCTCCTCAAACGCATCGGCCAAGCGGAGGCCATCTTCATCGCAGGTGGCGACCAATCTAACTATGTGCGCTTCTGGCAGGACACACCTGTCGAGGAGGCCTTAAACCGCCACGTCGCTGGTGGCAAACCAATCGGGGGCTCCAGCGCCGGACTGGCGGTCCTCGGAGAATTCTCATTTTCTTCGATGATTGACACGATCCGTTCCGACGCTGCGCTCGCCGATCCTTACGGCAATAAGGTAACCATCTCGCGAGACTTTCTGCGCATTCCGCTGCTCACCGGCATCATCACGGACACGCACTTCGCCAAGCGCGACCGCATGGGCCGACTCGTCGTGTTCCTAGCGCGTATTTTGCAGGACGGCTGGGCTAAGCAGGTGCGCGCAATCGCGGTCGAGGAAGGCGCTGCAGTTCTATTGGAAGCTGACGGCCAAGCGAAAGTCATTGGCGCCGGGCCGGCCTATTTTCTTGAAGCGAAAAAAACGCCGGAATTTTGCGAGAGGAAGGCCCCGCTTACCTTCAACGGAATAACGGTCCACCGCGCAGCGTCAGGCGCTTCGTTCAGTGTGAAGGATTGGAAGGGACCGGGTGGCGATGACTATCAGCTCTCTGCCGTAAATGGGGAGTTAAAGGCGTCCGGATTAAAACACGCGATTTATTAGCTGTTGCCCCAGCGCTTCGTTAGAAGTGGAAAACTATGCCGCCCATAAGCTCAAAATTATTCTGAGACTGGCTGAAAAAACTGGTGTGCACCCAATCGCCTTCCAATCGTCCTGAAAAGCGTGGGTTGAACCGATAATCATCTCCGCCTCCCACCTTCACTGCGAACGCACTCTTGCTATGGCCAGCCGCCTGCGGCTGTTCATGGGCTCCGCCGACGATGGCATGCAGCCATGGTTCCCATTTCTTTTCTCGCCAGGCAATTTTAGGTCCGGCGCCGTAGAGCAGAAGTTTTACGTGTTCTCTGTCCAGGATTTGCGGAGCGAAACCTGCGGACAAGCTCCCTTCGATTCCAAACCACTCGTTGGTGAAATAAGTCACCGAGCTATTGATGCCGACGGCGCTGGCATTGAAGATCGAGGATCTGAACCTTATCCAATCAGCGCCAATCCCAAGCTGCCACCGAAAATCGTCTCGCCCGCCATAGATAAACTTCGGATCGGGGGCCGGCGCTGGAGAGGCGTCGGGCGCTGCGGCCGCGGGTGGCGACGGAAAAGCCGGTGCCGGGGCGAAGCTCAGAGCGAGAGAAAAGGCACTGGCAGGGGTCGGCTGAAACTGAAACAAGGATGAGCTAGCGGCAGGCGTGGCGGAAAAGTCTGCCGCAATGTTGCGGTTCACGGCCTGGCTGTCTGCGACAGCCTCCTGTGCGCGAGCGGCGCACGTCGCACCAAGCATCAACACTAAAACAACGAGTTGCCTCTTCATGGTTCTCCCCTCAGAGGTTTGACCCCACGCCTGGAGCCAGCCACTCTGCTACGGTAAACAAGACCAAGGGCCTTTGTCTACGTTCTTTCGCTAGTCTGTTACAAAAAAAAACGGGGGCAGGGAGGGTTGCCCCCACATTGCAGTACCGAGGAAGCCGCTGCACTTAACGGCCATGTCTCAGGTAATCGTCCGTCTTGTTTAACCAGTCTTCTCGCGGCGGGTTAAACACGTCCAGATCGACCGTATCCTCCATTGCCCAGGCTTCGTGAGGCATGTGCGGCGGAATGCAAAGCACCTCGCCGGCTCGCACCACGATCTCTTTGCCATCAATGGCAAATTTTAGCGCGCCTTCCAGAATGTAAGGCACCTGCTCGTTGTGATGATGATGCAGCGGCACATGCGCGCCTTTCTTCATAATCACGCGCGCCAGCATGATTTTGTCGCCGACCACCATTTCCCGGTCAATCTGCGGATTGAGCTGCTCGCGCTCGACATTTTTCCAAGAAATATATTTCATCTCCGACTTGGTGCTCATGGTTTGGCTCCGTAAAGCTTTGCTGCGTTATCGTGCAGGTACAGATGCGCGAGTTCGAGGGCCTTTTCTTCGCTAAACGCGCCTTCCGAGACCAGTTCGGCCAACGCGGCAGCGATGGCTGTCCGCGCCGAGCGCGCCGCGAGCCAGAAAGTTTCTTCCGCTCCCACCGCGTCGTTGAAAGGAAATGCATCCGAACCGAACATAATCTTGTCCGGAAAGAGCGAAATCCACTGTTTCAAAATGTTCTTCAGCTCCGAGGGATAGACGTAATACCCCATCAGCGAAGAGTCGGTGTACACATTCTTGGCCGCCGTCATCCAGATCATATCGAGAGTGTATGGATATCCGCCGTGGATTAGCACGAACTTTACTTTGCTGTACCGCGGATCGCGGATCACGTTTTCAAGGTTCAGCGGATGGCCATTGCGCAAACTGAAATAATCGCCGATGCCGACGGCGCTGTGAAAATGCACCGGGAGATTCAATTTCCCCGCCTGATCGATCAGCACGCGAAAAATGTAGTCCTGAAAGGTGCGGTACTCCTCATCGGACGGCACGCCTCCCCAAACGTACTTGGCATAGATGGCTTCCGCTTTTTCGCGCGGCGGATCGCTGAAATAGAGGGAGCGGAAATACGCGGCTTCGAATTTTATCGCCACGCCTCCGTTTTTCTGATTGTCGGTGAGCGTCTGGCGCACGAAGGATTCATATGAGGCCAGATCGTGCGGTGAAACTTTCTTGGCTTCTTGCACCGCGTAGCGATTGAGCATTTTTTGCTGAAGCGGGATGTACACTGCCATGTCGCCGTTCTTGGCGATTTGCTCGTGATTGTCGAACGGAAACAAGAAGGAATCCACGAAAAAAACCCAGTGAAAGCGTTTCGCATCTAGATAAGGCGCCAACACCACACGATTCGCAAGGCAGGTCTCGATATGTAATTTGTCGAGGATACTGTTCCAGTAGGCCGTGCCGCCCGCCGCTTCCGCGGCCTTTTTCTTGTCGATCAGCCATTTCGCGTGCTCCGGCTTGAAATCATCATACGGATAATCAAAGAGCGCTTTGGCCGCAGCAACGAACTCAGGATTCGTCTCGGTTAAACGAAGGACGCTGCTCGCATCGGGCGGTGCGGCCATCGCATCCATGTCGGAATCGTCGGGGAAGGTCGCGTGTGAGTGATTGTCGTAGATCGGGATTTGGTCGACCTGCTTCAGAAGTCTTTCGTAGATTTTCGGCACATCGGCGCCCGCGAGAGGCTTGGCCTGAGCAAAAGCATTCGCCGCACACACGAAAGCCGTAAACGCTCCGAGGAGCAGCGCGTTTCCCACTTTAATGAGACTCTCCATTGTTTCGCTCATTCCCAAATCCAGAGGTGGGACAGACATTCTTGTCTGTCTCGCTCTGTCCTCAGACTTTTTCCTATCCGGAAAAACCGACAGGCAGGCCTGTCCTACCGCGCGACCGCAGCCCGCCAGCGGGAAGACACCCGTTGAATGCGCTCCAGGGCTTCTTCCAGCAGATGACGCGCGCCGACCAGCGAGAACCGCAAATAATTCTTTCCGCCCGCGCCAAATGCAGACCCCGCGATCCCTGCGACACCCGCCTCCTCCAACAAAAGCTTCGCCACTTCCTCCGCAGCCAGTCCGGTCTCTGCGATATTCACCCACGCATAAAACGCGCCGCCGGGCGTCTGGCAGCGAAATCCAGGAATACCATTTAATCCAGCCACGAAGAGATCGCGACGCTTGCTATACTCCGCGACCATGGCCTCCACCGCATGCGTCGAATCGAGTAGCGCTTCGATCGCTGCAACCTGGGTGAATTCCGCAGCACAAGTGAAGGTGTTCAGGACTAGCAAATCCATCGCATCCACCACTTGCTTTGGCGCAACCGCGTATCCAAGCCGCCAGCCCGTCATCGCAAAGCTTTTCGAGAATCCATCGATGATGACAGTCCGCTCCGCCATGCCCGGCAATGACCAGATCGATTCGTATTCCCCGCCGAATAGAATCCGCGCGTAGATTTCGTCCGAAATAATCCAAATATCATGCTTATCGGCCAGCTCCGCGATTCTTCGGAGCGCTTCCGCGTTGAACACCGTCCCCGTCGGATTGTTGGGAGAATTGAATATCAGCGCTGTCGTTCGCGGCGTAATCTTCCCGGCAATCTCGTCGAGATCAGGCTGAAAACTGTTTTTTTCTTGCAACCCGAACGGCACCGCCTGCGCGCCCAAACCGCGCGTGAACGACGGATATATCGGAAAGCCAGGATCGGGGTAAAGGACTTCGTCGCCCGGCTCAATCAAAGCCATCATCGCCAGCGAGAGCGCCATCTTGCAACCCGGTGCCACTAGAACTTGCTCCGGCACCACTTCCAACCGCCGCGTCCCCTTCAAATATTCCGCAATCGCCTGGCGCAACGCTGGAATGCCGCGCGGGGACACATAGCGGTCTCGTCCCGCCGCCACCGCATCGCGCACCGCATCCACCACGGGCGCCGCCGGATGGAAGTCCGGTTCGCCAAGCTCCAGGTGAATAATCGACCGGCCCGCCCGCTCGAGTTCCTTCGCGCGCGAAAAAACAGCCAGCGCGCCTTCGCCAGTCAGTTGAGAAACACGTGATGCGATTCGTGGCATAATCTTCCGCAGAATCCTATCATTTTGACGCGGGAAGTGTGCTGCACGGCTACCCTTGGCGCACAACCATTGGCATTTCCGCAGAAAAAGAACAGGGGGGCGACAAAATCATTGTTGGTTCGTGCGCGAGCCAGGCTCAAAGACAGCACAGAATGGCATGCCAAGCGTCTGGCCGATGTCTTCACCTTCGGTAATGGCAAGGCTATTCAGATGCGTGCATTCGCCGACCGCCGGTAGGCCCTTGAATGGGCCGCAGTTAAGGGCCCAGAGGCGAACTGACTCACGACCGCTCCACACTTGACGCGGACTGTACGCGGCGAGACCATTACGTGGGGGTTACACGAGCGTAACCTGCTTCGTTTGCGGCCCGTCTAATGATTTGGCAGACCAGCCAGCGTCCCCGATGGGGGTGACACATGCGTTCCAGCACCATGTTTCGTTCGATTCTTTGCTTCTCGGTCCTCTTCGCCCTCTCTGCCGGCATGCGTCCCGCCACCGCCGACTCGAGCCACGCCAGGGTCATTCGCCTAAGTCTCGTCCAAGCGGACGTGCGCTTTACTCGGGAAGCTCCTAGCGACCCGCGCGCGGACCAAAAAGCACAATGGGAAACCGCCCAGGCCAACCTGCCGGTCCGCCAGGGCTATGTGATTGCCACGGACAATGGCCGCGCCGAGGTCGAATTTGAGAATGGCGCGATGGCTTTTCTTAATGAAAACACGGTTCTCGAATTTTTCGATCTTTCTCTCGACGACGGCGCCCGGACCACGCGTCTGGTTCTACGCCAGGGCTCCGCTTCCTTTTACGTCAATCCCGCAAACGGCGATTATTTCAGCGTTACAGGTGGTGATTTCACGGTCGAAGCCAGCGGCAAAGGCTCCTTCCGCATCAACAATTTTGACGACGGCAGCAACGTCGACGTTCTGAGCGGCCACGCCTCCGTCCTGCACAAGAAAGAAACCACGCAGCTCAGCAAGGGCCAGTCGCTCTCCATCAAGGCAGGCGACGATACCGTGAACACCGGCCGTCTCCCCGCCAACGATGATTTCGATCAGTGGGTCTCCGGCCGCATCGACACAGTTTCCAGTGCCACGAACGCTTCGCTGCAGTACACCAGCTCTTCTAATTACTTGCCTGGGTACGCCGATCTTTACACCTACGGCGCTTGGTCTTCCTGTGGAGGGTACGGATATGGCTGGCGGCCTTTCGGCGCAGGCTTCGGCTGGTCGCCGTTCACCATGGGTCAATGGATTTGGGATCCAGGTTTCGGCTGGACTTTTGCCAGCTTCCAGCCGTGGGGTTGGGCTCCTTACCACTATGGCGGTTGGCTCTTTGACGCTTCTTGTGGCGGATGGTTTTATTCGCCGCCAATCTATTACGGATATGGGTATGGAGGTTATGGGGGGAACCCGAGAAAGCGCATACCGCCGATCGTTCATCCACCTCATCCGGTTTATAGAGCATCCACGGCTGTTTTCGTTCGCCAAAACGGCGGCAAACTCGGCGTCGTGCCCATGCATCCTCTCGATAAGAACGGCAAGACTCCCCAGAATATGGAACACGGTGTCTTTTCCGTCGAGTCAACCAGAAGTGCAAGCGCACCGGTTCTATCCGCAGCAGGGGGACAAAAATGGGAGACCGTGAAGTCCCCGCCGCGTGAGGCCGTGACAAGCGGTCTTGCGGCTACAACCGCGCCGGTCCGCACATCGCGCACGATTCTGGGAGGCAGCGGCGGAACGCGCGTCGTTTCCCTCAGCCACGATTCTTCCATCGTGTACGATCCACGCGAGCACCGCTTTGTAAACACAGATGCCGCCCCACCATCGACGCGCGAGGCGCAAGGCATTGCGGAAAAGAACGCGCCCGGTGGGACTAGAAACGATCACATCGTGGCAGGACCCAGAAATAACCAGCCGTCGGGAGCACCTGCTCGTGTTCCAACAGCGCCAATTTCGGCGCGCTCGACAGCTCCGCCTTCTCGGCCTTCGCCGTCTCCGCCGCCCGCGCCGCGCGCATCGAGCGGCGGTGGGGGAGGCTATCGTGGTGGCGGAACGGAGTCTGTGGGCGGAGGCGGCTATCGCGGGTCGTCCGCACCTTCCGCACCTGCGCCGCACGCCTCCGCTCCTGCTTCTGGTGGCGGTGGAGGGGGGCGTCCCCACTGAACCAATTCGTCTCACTAAGAAATTCGTGAGAAGAAAACGGCTCCGCATTTTGGAGCCGTTTTTCTTTCCTAGGAAAGTCACCTAGCACTGAGCATTTGGCATGCCCTCAGGAAAACAACATCCCGGCGTATCCCACGACCGTGCTGTAATCCCCGGAAACATCGCCGGAGGTCGCGTAGCGCACCAACTCAGCTCGCATGGCTCCCAAGCTCTGTAGGGCCGTCAGCATGGCAACGGCCGGCCCCAAACCGCACATGGAGATCGCTTCGTTCCGGCAGGTGTCGTACAGCGCGCGTGCATCTCGCGCCAGGATTCTGTCGATCGCTTTGCGGTCCTTTTCCCGCGTCGTTCGGTCATCCTCGTAGTGATTCAAATCGGAAGTCGTCAACAGCAGTATCTCCTCCCTGGAAGCCGCAAGTACGCCTCCAATGGCTTCGCCTACGGTGACGAGATCCTCGTAGCGCACCCTTCCGAGCGCGACCGGCACGAAGGTAAACCCCGGCTGCATGACTTGCATAAAGGGAATCTGCACCTCGAGCGAATGCTCGGTACTATGCGCCAGGCTGTCTTCACGCAGCAGCGGGCAAGCCGCGACCAGCGCCTCCGCGAGTTGCTCATCGACCGGCGCGTCGCCGAGTGGCGTCCGCCATGCTCCACTCGAGAGAATCGCGGCATTCGCTCCATGCGGATAATGCCGAACGCCGAGAAGCAAAATTTTCTTAGGAATAGCGATTCGCGCGTACACCGCTCCCGCCACATGCCCTGAATAAACGTAGCCCGCATGCGGAACGAGGCATGCCCTCGCCGTTATTGCCGCGTGGTTTTTATCAGCCGTGGTGTATTGCCGGATGAGCGCAGTCAGTTCGCCAGGATTGGATGGATAGAATCGGTCGGAAACCGCAGGCAGGCGAAGCATTCCGCTGCTCCGCAAATCAAATAGCTCTTGAGGGTTTGCCTTTGATCTTCAGGGCTTGCTTGCTCGTGGGGTCGAAATAAACGGTGACCTTGTCGCCGTACTGGTAGCCGCCCTTGTCGACGATTGTCTGCATCTTCGTTGACGCCACTTGGGAAAGCGCGAATGTTTCGAGGGACATGTCGTTCCCCTTGGCGCGCACCGTGATCTGCGCGATGTTCGCGTGCATCACGTATCCTTCAAACTTCCCCAGCCCCGTCGTTTTCTGCTTCGACTTGATGGCATTCACAGTACTCACAATGATGGGCACAGCTGTATCCACCACGATAGGCGCGACGGTGGCAGGAGACTGCGCCCTCACAGGTGCGCTGCAAATCCCCGCCATCACCAATGCCGCCAGACCCGATCCCGTGATTTTTCTGAACGTTTTCATTCAATATCGTCCGTTGCAATCCGCAGCGACTTCAAGAACCGCACGTCCTGCGGCGTCATTGTCAGCCTTGCCGCCGGCTTCTTGTCCGGCATTTGATCAAAAGATTCCTGGTCCACCTGAATCCGCAACGATTCCAGAAAGCGCCGGTCCTGCGTCGTGAGTTTTGCCGCCTCCGCCGCGGCGGCATCGCGCTTTGCCAGCCCGATCGTCGCGTCCAGCTTCAGCACGATATCGTACCCGTGCGCGCGCACTCCGGCAATGGCGCCGGTGATCCGGTCAGAGTCGGACACCGTGTCATTGATCGCGTGTCCCAATTCACGAAGCAAGTTTTTCAGGTGATCGTCGAGTTGCAAGGGCGGCTCCCCTCACTACATTTGTCATTCTAGGCCTGCATTTCTTAGGATACAAGTCACCTAGTCTTGCGTTGTCTCCAATAGGTTCACAGTACGTTAGTGCAGGTCTGAAGCCCTCCAGAGCCCCGCCCGAAGGCAAGCGACTCCGTGCCGCACCGCATTTCACTCCCCATTTTGCGCTAAGATGCATTTATGTCTTCGGCAGCCACGTCACCCGCAGCAGCGCCACGGCAAGGAGGTTTCCACCGCTTTTGGCGCGCGCTGAAGCAGCTCTTTTTTGAGGTTGCCGGCGCTATGTTTGCATTTGTCGGGATCGTCTGGCTCAATGTCGCGCTACGCTCTTGGAGCCGCGACATTGCCCACTGGCTCGTCGCCGCGGCGGTTGCCTTCGCCTTGCTATTCTTTTTTTTCGCGCTAAGTTCGTTTCGCCGCGCCCGCAAGTTGTAGTCTGTTTCGTGTAGCTGCGGGGCTTTCGCCCCGCCTGTTTTCCCCGTTCTTGGTTGGCTCAAAATATTGGCTGAAAATGTCCGACACAAAAACCAAGCCTCCCGCCGAACGCAAAGAGCACTTCACAACTCTCTCCGGTCTTCCCATCGACCGCCTTTACACGCGAGACGAACTTTCGGGCTCGGATCGAGAATCGTCGATCGGCTACCCCGGCGAATTTCCCTACACCCGCGGCATCTACCCCACGATGTACCGCGGCCGCTTCTGGACCATGCGCCAATACGCCGGCTTCGGCACCGCCGTCGAATCCAACCAGCGCTACCGCTATCTACTCAGCAAAGGCCAGGCCGGCCTCTCGGTAGCCTTCGATCTACCAACGCAAATCGGCTTGGACTCCGACCATCCCCTCGCGCCTGGCGAAGTCGGCAAAGTCGGCGTAGCCATCGACTCTCTGGAAGACATGGAAACCCTTTTCGATGGCATCCCCCTCGAAAGAGTCTCCACCTCGATGACCATCAACGCCACCGCCGCCATCCTCCTCTGCCTCTACGTAGCCGTCGCCAAAAAACAAGGCGCCAACCTGGCCAAGATTTCCGGTACCGTGCAGAATGATGTCCTCAAGGAATACATCGCCCGCGGCACCTACATCTATCCCGTTCGCCCCGCCATGCGCATCGTCACCGATATTTTCGCGTGGTGCCGCGACAATCTTCCCAAGTGGAACACCATCTCCATTTCCGGCTACCACATTCGCGAAGCCGGCTCGACCGCCATCCAAGAAGTCGCTTTCACCCTGGCCGACGGCATCGCCTACGTCCAAGCTGCGCTAGACGCTGGCCTCGCCGTAGACGAATTCGCCCCTCAACTCTCCTTCTTCTTCAACGCGCATAGCGACTTGCTCGAAGAAATCGCTAAGTATCGTGCCGCCCGTCGTCTCTGGGCCAAAATCATGCGCGATCGGTTTCACGCGCAGGACCCTCGCTCGCTTCTCCTCCGCTTCCACGCACAAACCGCTGGCTCTTCTCTGACTGCCCAGCAACCTGAAAACAACATCGTTCGCGTCGCTATCCAAGCCTTGGCCGCCGCCCTCGGTGGTTGCCAGTCCCTCCACACCAATTCCCTCGACGAAGCCCTGGCCCTCCCCACCGAAGACGCCGCGCTAATCGCCCTACGCACGCAACAAATCCTCGCCCACGAAACCGGCATCACCAACACAATCGATCCCGCAGCCGGTTCATACGCCATCGAGTACCTCACCAACGAAATAGAACAGGGCGCCGTGGACTACATTTCCAAGATTGACGCAATGGGAGGAATGTTGCCCGCGATCGAATCTGGATTCGTCCAAGGCGAAATTCAAAAAGCCGCCTACGATTTCCAGCGCGCCGTCGAATCCAGGGAACAAATCATCGTCGGCGTAAATGACTTCATCGCCGAGGAAGAACGCACCATTCCCACACTCCGCATCGAACCCGAAATCGAACGCTCGCAAATCGCACGCCTGAATGCGCTGCGTGCCAAACGCGATTCAGCCAAAACGCTGTCCGCCCTCGCTGAACTTCAGCGCCGCGCCGCCACCACAGAAAATCTCCTCCCCGCCATCCTCGCCGCCGTTGAAGCCCATGCCACGGTCGGCGAAATCTCCGACGCCCTCCGCCGCGTCTTCGGCGAATATCAGGAGTCCGTAGTCATCTGACATGAAGCTAATCCTCGCTTCCACATCTCCGCGCCGCGCCGAAATCCTCCACGACGCCGGCTTCTCCTTCGTCGTAGTGTCCTCCGCCGTCGATGAAACCCCTTTCCCCGGCGAATCGCCGAGCGATCACGTCCAACGTCTCGCCGAAGCCAAAGCCGAACTCGCCGCCGCTCGAGCCCTCGGCCCGGCCATCATCCTCGCTGCTGACACAGTCGTAGCCCTTGACGGCCGCATCTTCGGCAAACCCCGCTCCAGCGACGACGCGCGCCACATGCTGGGAAATCTTTCTGGCCGCACCCATGCCGTCCTCACCGGCGTCACGCTCATCCGCTTGCCAGACGCCGAGCGCCGCAGCTTTGTCGAGTCCACCCTGGTTCATTTCGCCCAGCTCTCCGACGAAGAAATCACCCGTTACCTTTCCAGTGAACAGCCCCATGACAAAGCCGGCGCCTACGCCATCCAGGGCCGCGCCGGCCGCTACATCCCCCGCATCGAGGGCGACTACTTCAACGTCGTCGGCCTCCCTCTAGCCCACGTCACCCAAGCCCTAGCCGATCTCGGCTGGTCCGAAGACTGATCCCCGCCGCCGCTCGGCCTTTCTGCGGGGAGTAAGAACAACACTCAAGTATCCGCTTGACAATTATCCGGCGACCGTTAATACTTAAGCGTCCACTAAACTGATGACCTCAAGCAAATAGTGGACAAGGAACGGGACCTTCCGTCAATACACAAACTAGGAAAGGAAAACAATCATGCGGAAATTAGTCGTTTTCAATGCGGTCACCCTGGACGGATATTTTGTCGACGGCAAAGGCGATATGGGCTGGGCCCACAAAAATGATGACGAGTGGAACGCCTTCGCCAGCGAGAATGCTAGCGGCAGCGGCGTGCTGGTCTTCGGCAGGATTACCTACGAACTTATGGCAAGCTACTGGCCCACTCCGATGGCGCTCCAGAATTCTCCGGAAGTGGCCAAAGGAATGAACGCTATGCCGAAAATCGTGTTTTCGCGAACGCTGGATACTGTCTCTTGGAACAACACCAAGGTGCTGAAGGGCGATCTGGCAGCGGAAGTAGGAAAGCTGAAGCAAGAACCCGGGCCGGACATGGTAATTCTCGGAAGCGGCAGCATCGTTTCCCAATTGGCGCAGCAAAATCTGATCGACGAATACCAGATCGCCCTGAGTCCCACTGTTCTTGGCCAGGGCCGCACGATGTTCGAGGGCGTGAAACAAAAGTTGAACTTCAAACTGACGAACTCGCACCCCTTCGGCAATGGCACCGTTTTCCTGCGCTACCAGCCGGCCGCGTGAAGGCAAACATGAAGGAGGAAACGCTATGAAAGAACGTTCCGTCACTCACAGCACCTTCGTCATCGAACGCAGTTATCCCACCCCGCCGCAACGCGCGTTTGCCGCTTTCTCCGACCCGGCCAAGAAACGCCGCTGGTTTGCGGAAGGTGAGAAAGCCCAAATCGAATCATTCGAAACGGATTTTCGCGTCGGAGGCGCCGAGCGGACACGTTTTCGTTTCAATGACGGCCCCGCCTGTACAAACGACACTATTTTTCAAGACATTCTGCCCAATCGCCGCATTGTATTCGCCTATACGATGACCCTCGGTGATCACCGCATCTCATCGTCCCAAGCCACCGTCGAGTTCTTTCCGACAGAAATGGGCACCCTCCTCCTCTTCACCGAGCAGGGCGCCTTCTTTGAAGGCGCTGACGGCCCCAAAATTCGCGAAGACGGTTGGCGTCAGCTATTCGAACAACTGGCAAGCGAGCTGGCACGCTAGTTTGCCCGTGAACTGGAAAGGGAAGTTCCATGCTCAGTCAAAGAGCTAACATCGATCGCGTTTTCCACGCCCTGGGCGACCCCACCCGCCGCGCTATTGTCGAGAAACTGAGTGAAGGCCCCATCTCCGTCTCGCTATTGGCAAAACCTCTCGACATCACCCTAGCCGCCGTCGTTCAACACTTGCAAGTCCTCGAAAAAAGTGGCCTCGTGCATACCGAAAAGGTTGGCAGAGTCCGCACCTGCCGCATAGAGCCAAAAGGGCTTTCCGTGGCGGGACGCTGGATCGAAGACCGTCGTTCGCTCTGGGAAAGACGCCTTGATCGCCTCGGACATCTTCTCCGAGAGCCCGAAGAAAACTAAACCGAAGCGTTCGTCGCGCTCGAGAATGCCTCGGCTGATCACGCCCTAGTCCCTGAGCGTTCATTCTACGGCTGCAGCTCCGTGTACCCTCAAAAGCTCGTCTACTTCACCGTAACCCGACGGATACTTGACGCCGCGAACCGAAGCGCCGGCCTTGAGCAGCGCCTCCACCGTCTCTGGAGTGCGCCGCTGCTTCCAGTACGAGTCCACACACGCTCGCACTGCAAGCGCCAGCGCGGTGCGACCTTTTCCGTCGAGCGCATTCACCGGTGCGCCGCGTTCAATCAGAAACTTCACCGTCGCAGGGCGCGCACGCCAGGCCGCCGAGTGCAGGGCTGTGCTGTTCTTTGCCACATCGAAATAAAGATCACCGTCTTCGGTCACGGCGTTCACGTCAACGCCGAGATCGAGCAATTGCCGAACCCCATCCGTATTCCCGGCGCCCGCGAACTCCGCCAGCGGCTTGCCTCCTTGCACCACTAAAACCCGTACAAGCCCGGGCTCCTCCGCCGCAATAGCCTGTACCTTCGCAGAATCATTTCTTGCGCAAGCAGCGATCAATTGCTCAATTCCTTCGAACTCGATCGGAATGCTTCGCCGTTCCATCAACTCCAGTAAGTCGCCGCGCCCTCTTCGCGCCGCCATCGCCACCGCGGACATCCCGGGACCATCGCGGAGCCGCAGATCCGGCCTCTCCGCCACCAGCGTCGGATCCGCGCCATGCTCGAGTAGCACTTCGAAAATCTCGATGCCGTTGTCGCGCAGCACCGCATGATGAAATGCCGTCCTTCCCCAGTGTGTTGCTCGATTCGGATCAGCCCCATGCTCAAGCAGCCATTTGATTCCCGCGAAGTCGTGCCAGTCGGTCTTGCGCAGCAGCAACGTCGTCAAGCTTCGATCGTTCAACTTCCCGCTCTCCACCAGAATCTTCAGTACTGTGTTGTCATACGTTTCCGGAACATGGTAAGGAGTCTCTCCATCGTTCGGATCCGCGCCTCGCTCGAGCAGCAGCCGCGTCACCTCCGGATGCTGGGCAATTCCTGCAGCGCCATAAATCGCGCTCTCCCACTCCGGATGCGGCTCGTGACTCGTCTCCAACCACCCGGTATTCGCACTCGCGCCCGCATCCAGCAGTGCCTTCGCCGCTCGGAGGAAGCCCTTTGACCTTGCGCGATCGAGCCGCAAATACTTCGAAAAACACAAGTACGTCAGCGCATCCCAACCATACGAGCCACCTTTCGCGGTTGCCTTCTGCGCATCGAGCGCCAGAAACCGCCTCACACCCACAACATCGCCGAGAATTGCCGCAGTATAAATGTTGGCGGTGGCCACCTGTGGATGCGCCGCGAGTATCGCTTCGGCGCGCTCTAGAGTCCCCGAACTGTGCCAGGCGGCGCGCGGAACACAAGCCGCCTCGATAAGCGCCGCCACCGGATCGCTTACAGACGAGGCGAAGCTCGCGCTCGCCAACTCCTCGACATGCTCAGCAAACCTCGGCCAGCTCTCGAAGCCATGCTCGCGCGCGATTACGAATTGCGCATCAGCAAGCGCGAACTTCGTGCCCGCAATTTCATCGTCCGGCAAATCCGCAAAGCGCGGATGATGCTGTTTGACTCGCTGAACAGCTCCCAAACGCATCGCGCCGGAGTAGGCTTCTTCGGAATGAACAGCTTCTGAATCTGGAGACTTGCGGGATTGCACAGCTCGAAAGACTTTGACCAGCTCTTTCGCTTGTTTCTTGTACTGCTCGAGGCTCGGGCGAGCCGGTAGCGGCTTGGCTTCCATTACGACCTTCCTTTCCTAAATGCGCCCGGAGTCCGCCCGAATCAGGCTGAAAGAAAGTTCGTAGAGCTGCTCGAAAACTGAAGGTGGGCACGGCCCTTTCCGCGGACTGGATGCGCCCTTCGCGCTGGTCGAAACTTTACCGCTCTGCCTTGCTCGCGTCAATTCGTTCGTTCGTCGCACGGGTCGTCTCGGCTTGCTGTGCGAAGCATCGAAACAAAAAGAGAAAAGGCGCTCCCTGAGAGAGCGCCTGGAAAACAGGAAATCCAGAAAGGGTGGGTTAAAGTTATTCCTACGACTTCTTTTCTTCCGCGGACTTCTCGGCCGGCGCCGCTGCCGGCGGAGGAGGAGGTGTCGACTGCGCTTGCGCCCCGGACATGCCTTCTTTAAATCCGCGCACGCCTTCTCCCAGGCCGCGCATCAATTCAGGAATCTTGCGCCCGCCGAAAAGAACGAGAATGACGATGGCGACGATCAACAAATGCATTGGGCTGTCCCACATAGGGCACCTACCTTTCACTCCGTTCAACAAATCCGCTAGCCGGGCTGCACGTTACAATCAGCTAAGTATAACACGCTCATCGCCGGCCCGGCGCGTCACGCGCTCCCGGTCCAGATATTCGAGCAACGGAATAGCATACTTGCGCGAGATCCCGGCTAGGTCTTTGAAGACGGGGACGGATATTCGCTCGCCTTTCGCCTTCTTGTGCGCGGCGAGCTGTTCTTTCAGCCGGGCGAGAGCATCACGATGAAAAATGAGCTCTGGGCTTACCCGCACAAGGTTTTTATCTCGCAACAAAATTTGCAGCAATTTTTCCGCGCGCTTCGCCTCCACGGAAAGCTTCGCCAGCACTTCTTTCACGGAAGGGACCGCCAAGCCGGCATCGCCGAAAGCCTTCTCGATCTCTCCTTTAGCCTTCGCTTCTTCCGGCTGCAGCTCAATCTGCGATCCCGCCCGCTTCACGAGTTCGCCCTGCACGTCCAATTTCTTCTGGCCCGCCAGTTCTTCGAGTGCCGCGCGAAACGTTTCGGCTCTCACACGTTTGCCCAGGTTCGCGCGCAAATCCTCTCGCGCGATTCCCGGAGACAGCGGATTCTCCCTATGAAACCGTTCCACCCGCTCGACAATTTTCCGGCGCACCTCGTCAAATGCCTTTCGACCGAGCAAAGTCAAAGCCTCCGCTGAAACGATTTTGACCCTGCCTGCCGTCGCGAGGTCTTGCGCCACCCCTCGAATCTCTTTATCGAACCAGCCGGTCCGCGCCACGATCTCCTCGAGCGTCAACCCCAGCAACGCGCGTTCCGTCATCGCGGCCAGCGTGTCCTCGCGTTTCCCCCGTTCCAGCGTTTCAAGAAATGCCGTGCGGCCCGTGTCTCGCAAAACCGGCCGCCTTGCCAGGGGATCCAGAATCATTCCTCCGCCAATCGTGATTACCGGCGAAAATTGACGCACGATGAAGCGGTCGCCGGGCAGCAACAACACATCCTCCGGCAGCCGCAAATGCGCCAGTGCGTTCTGGCCCGGCGAAAGCACGCTTTGCCCATACAGCAAAATCTCTGCGATCGTCTGTGCAGTTCCGGCATGAAAATGCACCTTCGCGCGGTGCTTCAGTTTGCGCGCGGAAGGAAGCAGCGTGAGCCGCACATCCAACCTGCGCGTCGCGCGAAATCGTCCCGGCACAACCAGCGTCATGCCGCGCTTCACTTCGTGGTGGTCAATGCCCGCGAGATTCACGGCTGTCCGCTGCCCTGCCGTGGCGCGCTCAATGGATTTCCCGCCGGATTGCACGCCGCGAACGCGAAGGCGCCGGCCTCCCGGGAAGAGCTCGACTTCATCTTCCGCGGCAATGCTGCCTGAAATCAGTGTGCCCGTCACCACCGTTCCAAATCCTTTCATCGCAAAGGCACGGTCGATCGGCAGCCGAAAATATCGCGACGCATCTTTTCCAGGGATTTCCGTCGCCTCGTTATCCAGCGCCTTCTTCAGATCGGCAAGGCCCGCTCCCGTTTTCGCGCTCACTGGGACAATCGGCGCCCGCTGAAGAAACGAGCCCCGCAAATATTCTTCCACTTCCAGCCGTACCAGCCCGAGCATGTCTGCGTCCACCAAATCGCTTTTCGTCAGTGCCACAACACCTCGAGTAACTCCCAGCAACCTACAAATATCGAAATGCTCACGCGTCTGCGGCTTGATTGATTCATCCGCCGCAATCACCAACAGCACCAGGTCGATGCCCGCCGCACCGGCCAGCATGTTGCTCACGAATCGCTCATGCCCCGGCACATCTACAAGACCGAACCTGACGCCATTTTCTTCCAGAAAAGCAAAGCCGAGATCAATGGTAATCCCGCGCCGTTTCTCTTCCGCGAGCCTGTCGGGATGCGTCCCCGTCAGCGCCTCCACGAGCGCGGATTTGCCGTGATCGATATGGCCGGCAGTTCCAACAATTACGCTTTTCCATTGGTTGGACATGGATGAATTGCGGTTCGTCTGAGTGCGGGCACGGCATGTTTACCCGGAGCTTCGAAGGGCCGTGCCCGCATCGCAAGTTCTAAATCAAAACGAATCAGCCTGTCGCTTGCGATGCTACTGGAGAGGGAAGGGAGGGTCAAACTTAAGGAATTAAGAGGGGCCATCGTTAGAGTGGAAACGCTTGCTCTACTTGGCCGCAGCGATTTCGTCGACGATGGCTTGGGCGGCGGCGCGGGGATCTTCCGCGGCTAGGATCGGTCTGCCGACAACGATGAAGTCCGCCGCAGCCTTGATGGCTTCCGTTGGTGTCGCAGTGCGCGCTTGGTCATCACGTTTTGCTGCCCCGCCATTTTTCTCCTTGGGCCGGACTCCCGGCGTCACAATCAGGAATTCGCGCCCGCATGCTTTGCGAATCGCTTTTGCTTCCTGAACCGACGCCACAACACCGTCGACACCGGATTTTTTGGCGAGCTGCGCCAGTTTGACGACGTGCGCTTTTGGTGCGCCGCCAATCCCCACTTCCTTCATGGTTTTTTGGTCCATGCTGGTCAGAAGAGTCACGGCGAGCAAGCGCGGCCGGTCGGCTCCCATCGGCACGCCGGCGCTGATAGCTTGGACCGCTGCTTCGAGCATGGCTTTGCCGCCGAGGGCGTGGACGTTGACGAGCTGCACGCCAGTCATGGCTGCCGCAGAAAGCACCGCTCCAGCAACCGTGTTTGGAATGTCGTGGAATTTCAGGTCGAGAAAGATGCCCGGGCCCAGCGCAGCGATCTCTTTCACGGCCGCAGGTCCCGCGGCTGTGAACAACTGGTTGCCGATCTTGAACATGCCTACCAGATCGGAGACTTGTTTTGCGAATTTTGCGGCAGAGGATAGCGAATCAAAATCCAGTGCCACGATCAAGCTGCTGCGAGGATGGGCGTCGAAGCTCAAGGTCATGTGCGACCCCGATTTCGACGGGGTCAGTGTTTTTGCGGCAATTCCATCAACTCGAGCCGAACCTGGTTCACGCCCGAATGGATGAGCCCGATCTTCCGGGCCACGCGATAGGATACATCAATTTCGCGTCCCTCTTGATAGGGACCTCGGTCATTGATGCGTACTAGTTCAAACTGCCCGTTCCGGGGGTTCACCACCCGGACGATGGACCCAAACGGCAGGTTTGGGTGGGCGGCCGTCAGGGCTTCGCAGTCGAAGCGCTCCCCGTTGGCGGTCTTCTTTCCATTGAAGCCAGGGCCATACCAGCTAGCGTTGCCAACCCAGGTCTTCACCGGCTTAACCGGAGCACTTAGGTGCGCCACCAAGGGAGCGTCCATTACAGGAACAACGAGGAACATTAGGAGCACCCAACGGAAAGCGGCCCAGAAAACAAAGAGTGGTCGTCTCATAGTGTGTTCTTTGTGCTACTCATATCCAAAAAAGTGTAGCAAGAAATAGTCGTTATGTCAACCAAAATCTGCGAAAACTTTACCTCTTATCTCGTTGACAGTAAATGCTTTAGCTCTGAAAAGGGCCTTCTCCAACTCTCCTACAAGTCGCTGACTGGCCCTAGGGTCAGCAAAGCTGGCCGTGCCTACCTGTACGGCAGTCGCACCTACCGCCACATACTCAAGCACGTCTTCCGCCGTCTCGATGCCTCCGACACCTATAATTGGTGACTTTACCGCCCTTGCCGTTTCCCAAACTAAACGCAAAGTGATCGGTTTTATAGACGGGCCTGAGAGGCCTCCGGTTTGGTTTCCCAGCCGTGACTTCCCGGACCAGGGATCGATGGCCATGGCAGGATACGTGTTTGCTACGGTCAGAGCGTTGGCACCGGCACCCTCTGCGACCCGGGCAATAAGTCCAATGTCTGCAACCATCGGCGATAGTTTTACCCAAAGCGGAAGTTTGCTAGCCGCCTTTCGCGCCGCACCCACCACCTCAGCCACCGAGGCTGGATCGCCTCCAAACTGCATGCCCCCCTTCTTCACGTTGGGGCAGGAGATGTTCAGCTCATAGGCCGCCAGTCCCTCGGCGTCTTCAAGGACCCGAATCACCTCCAGGTAGTCCTCGACGCTGTAGCCGAAGACATTGGCGATAATTGCCGTATCGTATTTTCTCAGCACTGGGAGTTTTTCTGCCACAAATGCGCGGACTCCTATATTTTGGAGCCCAACGGCATTTAGCATGCCAGAGGGGGTCTCGCAAAGCCGGGGCGCGGGGGCGCCTTCCATGGGTTCGCGGGATAGCCCTTTAACTACCAGGCCGCCGAGGCTGTTCAGGTCAACCAGGTGGGCAAACTCGACGCCATAGCCGAACGTTCCGCTAGCTGCGAGAATGGGATTCCGCAGGCGCACCGCGCCAACATGCACGGTCAGATCAACGACACCTGCGGGAGTCACTTCCGTCAGAGGATATCATGAAGCTGAGGGAGACTCCCAAATCTCCTCAGGTCCCCTCAGAGTCAGGAAAAAATACAAATCTACTGCTTAGGTGCTTCGGCACCTCGAGGCACGGGTGCCGTTCTTGTCGAATGCTCTGGCCATGCCTTGGCCAGCGCTTCCGCAAGCACACGCCCATCCCGCGGCGCCAAGGCAATCCCGCAAAGTGAAGCCAATGTCGGGGCGATGTCCGCTGGGGTCGCCTCTCCATGATATTCGCCCGGCTGAATGCCGTAGCCCATCAGCAGAATCGGCACATGCTGATCGTAGTTGTACGGAGTTCCGTGCCCTGTGCCGTAGGAGCGCAATTTCCCAGTAGGCGTGCTATCCATCAACCAATAAGGCTTTGGCACGATGAACAAATCTCCGCTGCGCCCGGGAAAATAACTGTCTGCCATCGCTTCGCGCACTGGATTATGAGTGGCGGGACGGTCGGCCACTTGTTCGGCGCGATAGACTTCCGCGACGCCCAGTGCGCTCTTGATGGCACGGAGCACTGCGCTCATCGCAGTAGCGTCGCCTTTCAACTTGTCGTAAACGCCTTTCGCAAAGTAAACGTCGCTTCCTGTGATTCGCGCTACGGCCGGCTTCGGATAGTTCAATGGTTCGAGTGCCTTTTCAATCTTTTCCTGCACATCAGGCAGATGCAGCAAACCAGCGTCGGCGCCGGTTTTTTCCATGTCTTCGGGCACCGGCACTACGCCGTGGTCGGCACTGAGCGCCACCACATAATTTCCGCGCCCGACCTTTTTGTCGAGGCTTCCGAACAGCTCCCCCAAGTCCTGATCGAGCCGCACCAAGACGTCTTGAATCTCCCGGCTCCTGGGCCCGAAGGCGTGCCCCACATAGTCCAGGGTCGAGTAGCTCACGCCCAAATAGTCCACACCGCCACCCTTGCCGAGCCCCAGGGAGTCCACTGCGTTTTCCGCAAGCTGCGTCAAGTACCGGTCGGCAAACGGGCTGGCCGCCCATTGTTGGTAGAACGCCTCGTCGGGCTCGCTGCTATCGGCTTTTCCTCGCAGCGGATGCGGAAAACTAAGCTCCCACCCCTGCGGCGGCACAGCGCCAGTTGCTTTTTCATCGTACCAATACGCGCTCTCGGGCAGCGACAAGGTCCACGTTTTTCCGTAGTCCGCCTTCACAGGATGTGCCGCTGCGTACGCCTCGATGAACGGCATCGTGCCGTAAACACTCGATGTGACCCATCCGCCTCGATCGAACCATGTCACCGCGTCCGCCTTGTGCCCGGCCATCGTGATTGCAGCACGAGCCTTCAGGGAAAACGTCACCACCCGCGTCGCGCTTCCGGTCTGGAATTTCAGCTCTTCCGCAAACGCAGGAACCAGCATTTGCCAGGCGGAATCTCCGCCTTTTGCGCTGACGCCCGCGTAACCTGAATTCTTGACGTGCGGATCAGCCGTGCACGTCACCATTTCCTCGGTGTCGCGGTCCCACCAAGCGTTGGCCACCATCCCATGCGTGGCCGGAAGCGCGCCCGTCGAAATGGTGGTGTGTCCCACGCAGGTCTCCGTCGCGGCGTAGGGATACGCTGCGTCGTGGAACCACGCACCTTCCTCGACAAGGCGCTTCAATCCACCCGTCCATTGCTCGCGAAATTTGTCGACGTAATCCCCCCGCATCTGGTCAACCACCAGCATTACAACCAGCTTCGGCCGCATCGGAGCCGTGCGGGCAGCCGCCCGATTCTCTGTCGCGTGTGGTCTCGCCTTCCCCAGAGGTGTGACAACTTGGCCCAGCGCCGAGGAGGCGAAAGTCACCAACCACAACGCCAATCCCGCCAGAGCTTTTCTCCAACGCCGGCCAATGCTGTAGCCATCCAACATATTCACCTCTCCTCGTTTTTAGCCGTGGCAGTCTATCACGCCGGCGGAACCCCGAAGGCCTGGGCAAGCGCTTCAGATGCTCCCCGCCAGTCCCTACTCACCAGGCGCCAGTCACTATGCTAGGATTACCCGACCATGCGCATCGTCGAAAAAGCCCAATTGATGTCCGCCTCGGAGATCGACCGCACCCTCCGACGCCTAGCACATCAAATTGTGGAGAAGAGTGGGGGTACTAAGCATCTCGCCCTGATCGGGGTACGCAGGCGAGGGGTGCCTCTGGCCCAGCGCATCGCCCAAGCGATGCGCGGCATCGACGGCGTCGACGTGCCCGTCGGCACGTTGGACATCACTCTCTATCGGGACGACCTTTCCAAAGTCGCGCCTCAAGCGGTCTTGCAGTCTTCCGACATTACCTTTGGCGTCGACGGAATGGACCTCGTCCTCGTCGACGACGTCCTTTACACCGGCCGCACCATCCGGGCCGCCATGAACGGCCTCTTCGACCTCGGACGCCCCCAGCGCGTCTCTCTCTGCGTGCTCATCGACCGCGGCCATCGCGAAATGCCCATTGAGGCGCAGTTCGTCGGCCGCACCGTGCAGACCAGCGACACCGAAATCATCGAAGTGCGCCTCCGCGAGATCGATAATGAAGAGCGTGTCGTTCTCGTCGACCGCCAGGAACCGTAGTTGATACAGGATTGCTCGCTCTACCGACAAAGAGTGCAAATGTGACCTACCGCTTCCGCGACCTTCTGGCTCTCGAACCGCTCTCCGCGGACGAACTCACTTTTCTCCTCGACCAAAGCACTCCCTTCCAGGAAATCCAGCGCCATCCTCTTAAAAAACTCGCCACTCTCCGAGGCAAAACCGTTGCTCTCGCTTTCTTTGAAAACTCCACCCGTACACGCATCAGCTTTGGCACTGCTGCCTCGCGCCTGGGCGCAGACACGATGAACCTGCAGGCCGAATCTTCGAGCCTGAAAAAGGGTGAGTCCCTCCTCGACACCGTCCACACGCTCAACGCCATGAAGCCCGATTGCCTGGTCATGCGCCACGCAGCTTCCGGCGCCCCGGATTTTGTGGCGCGCCATCTCGACATTCCCGTCATCAACGCCGGCGACGGCGCTCACGAGCATCCTTCGCAAGGCTTGCTCGACGCGCTGACCATCCGTGACCGCAAAGGTTCGCTCGCCGGCCTCAATATCACTATCCTCGGCGACATTGCTCATAGCCGGGTAGCTCGCTCCAACATTCACCTTCTTTCAAAATTCGGCTGCCGCTTCACACTCTGCGGCCCTGCGATGTGGGTTCCCCGCGAACTCGAAAGCATCGGCCACCCCGGCGCCGCCATTCGCCGCGTCTTCGGCATCGAAGAAGCCCTCGAAGATGCCGACGTCATTCTCGTCCTTCGCGTGCAAACCGAGCGCCTTCACGAACCAGCGCTCTCTGCTGCGGATTACATTCTTCTCTATCAGCTAAGCGCCGAGCGCCTCCGTCGCGCCAAGCCCAACGCGATCATCCTTCATCCCGGCCCAATGAATCGCGGCGTCGAGATCACTCCCGAAGTCGCCGACGGCCCGCAGTCCTGCGTCCTCGAGCAAGTCACCAATGGAATCGCCGTGCGCATGGCCCTGCTCTACTTGCTCTTGGTGGGCGGCTCGGAAGAATCCGAAGCGGAAGGGCATCCCGTTGCCGAAGCGCAGGAGTCCGGAGAACAGCCTTCCAAGAATGCAAAAAAGGACCCTTCGCATGCTTCTCGTTGAGAACGGCCGCGTCATCGATCCAGCCACGCAGACCGACGCACCGCGCGATGTTCTTCTCGACGGCGATAAGATTGCCGAAGTCGCACAGCCTGGAAAAATCGCCCACGATTCCTCGACCGAAGTCTTCGACGCCACCGGCCTCATCGTCGCTCCAGGCTTCATCGACCTTCACGCGCATCTCCGCGAACCCGGCCAGGAATCCTCGGAAACTATCGAGACCGGCACGCGCGCCGCAGCCCGGGGCGGTTTCACTGCCGTCTGCTGCATGCCGAACACGAAACCCGTCAACGACAACGCCAGCGTCACGCGCTTCATTCTCGATCGCGCCAAATCCACCGCCAGCGTGCGCGTCTGGCCCATCGGCGCTGCCAGCGTCGGCAGCAAAGGCGAGGCGGTTGCGGAAATCGCCGCCATGAAGCAAGCCGGCATCGTCGCCGTCTCCGACGACGGCAAACCCATGGCCACCGCAAAACTCACGCGCCAGGTGATGGACTACTGCCGCTCGCTCGATCTCCTCGTGATCGAACATTCCGAGGACGTTTCGCTGGCCGCCGGCGCCGTCATGCGCGAAGGCGTCACCTCCACGCGCCTCGGCCTTTCAGGCATGCCTGCCGCCGCCGAATCCG
>Ga0137360_10000179_pt1 | contig 35477 bp, 29 predicted proteins | sample Mad1_60_16metaG_FD_104924 | JGI IMG/M metagenome (GOLD analysis project Ga0137360, IMG submission 104924) | Vadose zone soil microbial communities from Angelo Coast Range Reserve, California, USA - Mad1_60_16 metaG | ecosystem: Environmental > Terrestrial > Soil > Vadose zone | place: USA... | reverse complement strand
GTCCTTTCCTGGAGTTGTCCACGACGAATCCTCTTCCATCGGTCCTATGGTTTGGGTCTGCTGCGCTGAGAGCTGATGTGAATCTGCCGGCTGAACGCTTACGGAGTTCTCACTAATCTGCACGGTACCGATCTTCCGGGTGAGCTTACCGGAGATGCTCTTGGCCGTGACCACACAGACGTATGTGCCTGGGGACAGACGTTGGGCTTGACCGTCCTGCAAGTGCCAGTCAAAGACATTGCCACCTCTGATCTCCTGATCAAAAAGCTTATCTCCGCCAGCCGCGTAGACTTCCACGTGCATCTCCACGATGGAAGAAGGTGCGGTAATGCGTACTTGCTCGCCAGAAGCGGCGGCGGTGATTGTCAAAGATCGCGTTTGACCTGTAGCGCTATTCCGCTCTTGTGCTGTTGCCGTCGCCAGCAGACCACAGACAAGCAGGGAAACGAAGATGATTGGTCTCACCGTAGACATGACGTGTTCTCCTTCTGATGTCAGTCACCTAAACCAATGGCATATCGCTGCCAACGGCGTCCCCATAGAGGGCAAAATGGGGGGGCGGCTGGGCAGAGCGCGCCTCCAAGCTGGTGCGAGCTCTCAATCTTCGAGAGGGGTCGACCTTCGAGAGGAGTCGACCCCATTTTTCGATCGGTCAACGCCACGAATTCGTGGATTTGGTGGCTGGATCCGGCGGTCTGGAAGCAAAGATCCAACCAGCACGGATAAGACCCTCTCCTCTAATAACTAGTGCGTAAATCGCGCGGGAAACCTCTAATGGAATCTTCGCCCGATCAGTTTTATCAGCCCCAGGCCGGCTGGCTTGCACGCGTACCTCCCCGTCCCGCACTACCCGAAAGCAGTTAGTGTCTTAATTTGCGGGAGACAGCCCGCGGACGGCACGGAGTCAGTACCGGGAGCGGTAGCAACCGGGTCGCAACTTACCTATGATCCAGGATCGCGATCACGACACCCGGTCCGGTACCGACCTCATCCTCAAATAAGACACTATCCGAAAGCAGGTGGTGGCGGTGGCGGTGGATAAGGCGGCGCCATCGCTTGATTTTGTGGAGCTAAGGAAAAGACTTCTGTGTAAGCGATCGCCCAGGCACTTTTGGTTAAGGGCAGAATGAAAGGCAAACCCACACAGCACAAAGCTATCCCGACCGCAACTAGAATCAAATCCAGAATAACCAGTCCCAGGACGCCGCCGAAATTTGCTCGTGCCGCACGGGCGCTGAGTTTGACTGCCTTCCAGCCGGACATCTGTCGGTCGACAACCAACTGATAAGCGAATGGGAAAATGAGTCCAGTGATCAGAAAAGCCAGAATGTAAAAGACGAGCAGCCCGCCCAGCACCGCGAACTGGGTGGTTAAGATGTCGGCCGGCACCGCTTTAGCGCCCGGATAAGTCCTTTGAATTTGGTCTTGCCAGCGCGAGAAGATCTCAATGCCAATTCCGAGGGGAACAAAGGGCAAATTCCACAGGATGGCAACCACAAAACTTGGTCCGACCACACCGAACCCTTTTGAGATTGTATTGCTGAACGACGCCCACTCTCCGCGCATTCGTCCAAACAGTGCGGCATAGATCCCAGATATCCAGGCGCCCCAGAACAAACCGCTGAACGGAATGCACATCAGGATTACCAGAATCACCAGACACAGCAGGACATACACAAAATATTGATCCTTGACGAGTCGTCCGCCGAGGCGGAGACACTGGAATGGCTTGACCACGCCCGAGTTGAAGGCGGGCTCTTCATATGGAGAGAGCAGGGAATAGCTCATAGTGGTCCTCGTTTTGTGACGGGATTCTAATTGCTATGGACACGAAGTCAAGGGTGAGCCGGTGTTCCGCGCAACCGGCGCCGGCACCGGGTTGCTGAAATCTGCCGAGTTGAGGTTGGTGTCAGAACAGCTTGAGGTTCGCAAGATCGAGCGCGCATTTGAATTCGTGCTTGAGACAGTCGGTGGTCCCGAGCCTTCATAGCAATTGGCAGTGCTGCCATAACCCAGGAAATCCGCGATGACCGGGAGATTGGGATTGAAGGGAGAAACGCCGTCGTCACCCGGGCAGGATACTGTACTCAAGAACGTGGTGCCCGAAACCAGGGCGACCTTCCCCGCGGTGGCGGCGAGATTAATCGCCCCGGTTGCATCCGCGACAGGTAAAGGCAAGCCGGCCGTTCCGCCCGACGCTTCCTGAATGAGGAAGTAGTGTCCCGGCGCCAGCGTTCCGAAAGTAATGTCGGTCTTGTTAGTTCCGAACGCGCTGGTCGCCGCAGCGTACTGGACGGAATGCGGCGTGACGGCAAAGTCCACCGTAGTAGCTCCGCGGTTGAAGATTTCAATGAAGTCGTTAAGGTAAGTGGCGCCGCTGTTGCCACCACCACCATAGACCTGACTAATTACCAGGAGTGGTGTGTCGTCGTTGATAATAGTCCCGGTTCCTTGCGAGTCCGTAATCATCGAGCCCGCGGAGGCGTTGGTTAGATTCACAAAAAATGTTTCGTTGGGTTCGACCAGCTTGTCGCCGTTAATGGTAATCGAGATTGGCTTGCTGATCTGCCCTGGATCGAAGCTGATTGTTCCCGTCGCACTTAGGTAATCATTGCCTGACGTGGCGACGCCGCTAGCCGGCGCGGCGTTTGCGGTCGCGTAATCGACGGTTACCGGCGACTCGCTGGGGATTGAGAGTGACACCATAAAGACGAGAGACTTTGTCCCCGCATCGCCCTCGGCCACGCTCGGGTCATCAATCGTTATGTTTGACGTTGGCGGGGCTGGGTCATCGTTCGTGATCGTGCCCTGACCCTGACTATCGGACAGCGTGGCATTAATAGGAGCCGTAAGGTTGACGAAAAAGAAATCGTTCGGTTCGAACGTGGTGTCACCGTTGATTGTGATCGGAATCTGTTTCGTCAGATCGCCGGGATTGAAAGTGAGTGTCCCGCTGTTTGCGACATAGTCGCTGCCGGTATTGGCAGTTCCGTCCACAGTGGCGTAGCTCACCGTCACTGTCTGGCCACTGGGTGCCGATAGGGTCACGGTAAAGTTAGCCGTGCTGATCCCACTGTCGCCTTCTGGAATCGACGGCAGATCGTTGATAGAAAGCGAAGGCGTCGGATCATTATCGGTGATCGTGCCTTGCCCCCGGCTATCGAGAATCGCGGCGTTGGTTGCGTTCGATAGATTGACGAAAAACATCTCGGTAGATTCATCGAGGGTATCAGCGCTAACCAGAACGTTTATGGGTTTGGAGAGTTCGCCCGGATTGAAGATGAGAGTGCCGCTGGTTGACTGGTAATCGGTTCCGGCAGTGGCGGTACCATCGGCAGTAGCGAATGCAACCGTAATCGTTTGCGTGCTCACGGCAGAAAGGGAGACGTTGAAAATCGCGTTAACGGTCGCGCTGTCGCCTTCGGTGACTGATACATCGTTGATAGCGATATCGGGGCGAAAGCCGGTGCTGCAATCATTATCAGGCGCGCCGCTGTTGCGCGGGTTCGGCGCTGACACGACAAAGTCGGCCGCGTTATCATTAGTGTCCATGCAGCCTCCGGACCTTCTGAAAGCTGCCGACGTGTTCGATGGCGATGGCGCATGAGCACTGCCTTCGAAACAGTTGGCCGTCGCGCCGTAGCCGACCAGATCAAGAATGTTAATGCTCGATGGGCAGGAACCAGAGAGCGTGATTGTAGTAGAAACCAGAGCTACTTTGGCTGCGGTTCCGCTGAGGTTGATTGTGCCGGTGGCGTCTGGCGTGGGTAGACTTTGGGCGACCCCAGATCCGGCGGCTTCCTGCACCAGAAAATACTTCCCCGGATCGAGCAGGCAGGGCCCCCTCAGGCAAAGCGGTGTCACTGCCCAGCTTCCGGTTCCTGTGTCGGAGATCTCCTGGACGGACCAGCCGGTCAGATCAACTGTAGTGGTTCCGCGATTGAAGATTTCGATAAAGTCATTCTTGAATTGAGCGCCGCTGTTTCCGCCACCTCCGTAAACTTGACTGATGACAAGCTGTGGAGTGTCATCATTCCGGATCGTTGCCACACCCTGATTGTCGCCAATCGCCGCGCTACCAGTCGGATTACTTAGATTAACAAAAAAAGTCTCATCGGGTTCCACCAGAGTGTCGCCAATAATCCGCACGGTAATCGATCTACTTGTCTCTCCGGGATTAAACGTGAGAGTGCCGCTAAGCGGCTGATAGTCATTTCCCGCGTCCGTAGCGGTGCCGTTCGCGGTCGTGAAGTCCACGGTGACGATCTGGTTACTCGCAGGCGATAAAGTGACGCTAAAGGTCGTGAAAGGAGTGCCGCTGTTCCCTTCGACAATGTTGACATCGTCGATGAAGAGCTTCGGAATTGGCGGAGCAGCGTCATCGTTGACTATGGTGCCGACGCCTTGAGCATCAGAGATAGAAGCGTTCGCTGCACTACTCAGATTTACCAGGAGTGTTTCATCCGGCTCGAAGGTTAAATCACCGTTGACCAGCACGCTTATAGTTTTTGAAGTATCACCCGGATGAAATGTCAGGATGCCGCTCGAGGCCTGATAGTCGCTGCCGCTCTCAGCGGTGCTGTCGGCCGTAGCATAGTTCACGGTCACGGTCCGGCCACTGGCGGCGGAGAGCATGACTGTGAAAGTTGCCGGCTTGGTGCCAGCATCACCTTCGGCAATAGAAACGTCGTCAATCGAGAGCGAAGGCAATGGATCGTTATCGATAATGGTTCCCAGGCCCTGGCTGTCGATCAGCGTGCCGTTCGTCGCATTGGATAGATTAATAAAGAATGTCTCGTTAGGCTCGTCCAGAGTGTCGCCGTTGACCGGAACCGCGATCGTCTTTGTCAGGTCGCCGGGACCAAAGGTGAGTTGGCCACTCGTTAATTGATAGTCGCCAGGCGCAAGCGCTGTCCCATCCGCTGTCGCGTAATCCACCGTGACGGTACTTCCGTTAACCGTCGATAATGTAACTGTGAAAATCGCATTGACTGTTCCAGTATTGCCTTCCGTGACTGACACGTCGTTGATGGTGATGTCCGCCTTGCAGTCGCCGACCGGTGAACCACTGTTGCGCGGATTTGGCGCGGCTGCCAGGAAGTCTTCCGCGTTATCATTCGTATCGACACACCCTCCGGCTTTGCGGAAGGCGGCGGTTGTGTTCGACGGCGCGGGGGCCGGCCCGGCTCCTTCATAACAATGACCGGCAGTCGTTGTGCTGTTGCCATAGCCGACAAAGTCAGCGATTGCAGGGTTGCTCTGATTGAACGGACTTACACCGTCGTCGCCGGGACAGTTCGCACTCGAAAGAACAGTCGTCCCGGCCACTAGAGCGACCTTTCCGGCGGTGGCCGAGAAGTTGATTGAGCCGGCAGCATCCGGCGCAGGCAAGGCAACGCCGTTCGTCGAGCCGCCCGACTCCTGAACCAGGAAGTATCGCCCCGGAGGGATCACGCCCGTGGTTAAGTTCGTTTTGTTGGCGCCAAAGTTGGATCCGACGCTGGCGTATTGGATCGAGTAAGGCGTGACCGCGAAATCCACAGTCGTCGTGCCGTGATTGTAGATTTCCACGAAGTCATTGCGCAGGGGCGCGCCGGAATTATCACCACCCCCAAACACCTGGCTGATGACAAGGTCGGCGCTGTCATCATTCAGAATCGTCCCCAGCGCCGCACCGTCGATGATGCTGGCGTTGGCAACATTGTTTAAGTTCACATTGAAAGTTTCATTTGGCTCAACCAGAATGTCTCCGTTAACCGTTACTTCAAAGGTGTAACTTGTCTGTCCCGGCGGAATCGTCTGACTGAAAAGGCGCCGCGCCACAAAGTCGCCGGCGGCCGAGGTCGCTGTTCCGTCTGCCGTAGCGATGTCGAATATAATGCCACCCGGTGGTGCAGGCAGTGTCGCTGTGACCTTGAAAGTAAGAGTGGTCGCGCCGCTGTTGCCTTCATTGGCCGAAGCATCGCTTATGCTGAGTGACGGACTGTCGTCGTTGATTATCGTACCGATGGCTTGACCGTCACCAATGCTCGCGCCCGAAACGTTGGTCACTTTGACCAGGAAGGTTTCGTTCGGCTCGATGCTTAGATCGCCGTTAACAGAAACGTCGAATTTGTAACTCGTTTGGCCGGGGGCGATGGTTTCGCCGTTTAGAGCACGCGCGACATAGTCGTTGTTAGAAGTTGTGGCTGTTCCGTCCTCGGTCGCAATATTGAAACTGACGCCGCCGGCTGGGGCGGGTGTCGAAAGACTGACGGTGAAGGTGAAAGTGCTTTCGCCAGAGTTGCCTTCATTCAGGCTGACATCGTTAATCGTCAGTGTCGGGCCGCTTACAGCGAGCGTGGCTTGGGCACTGTCCGCGGTAGTCACGCCGTCAGATCCTGACACGGTTATATGCGCGGTCCCTGGATTGTGCCCAGAGACAGTTGCTTTAGCAATTCCTTTGCTTGGGTCAGTCTGGATCGAATCGACCGTTGCTACGGCAAGGTTGTCGGAAGCAAAGGTGATGGCGACCCCAATCATTCCCCGGCCGAACTGATCGAAGGCCTGAGCAGTTATGGTCGTAGCCTGTCCAACCATGATGTCGTTAGCCGGCGGGGAAATGGTAAGCGAAGCCGGATGGCCGGGACAGTTGGTGAACGGCATGCCATCGGCCTTCAATCCTGGTGAGAATTTCCGCGCGCCTGCGATCGTAGTGTGAAGCACGAAGCTCCCGTCGATATCCGGCGACCGGGTCAATGATTGTGCGTTGCCTCCGTTCAAACCCGTACTGCCGCCATAAGCGAACTGAGTAATAAGATTGCCTGGCGCATCACGTACTAGAATTGTCAGACCCGAATTTGTTAGTGATAAGCCGCCCGAGGAAGCTTTCGCTACCTGGGCGCAGCCAAACAAAGGATTGCTCAGGTTAAATGTGCCGCCACCAAAAACCACCATCGACTCGCCTGCAGGCAATATCGTGCCGGTTGCGAAGGTTTGACGAACTGTCTCTGTCGAACTGTTGTTTGAGTGCGTACGCACTGTCCAACCCGAAAGATCGATCGCTGCGCTCGCGGAATTAACGAATTCCACAAACTCATCTTGTGCACCGTCGCGGACGCCGTCGTGGTTGGCATCGCCTTCCGCGCCGGCCGGCGGATCGGCGAGCACCTCGTTGACGACTAACGTCGCAGCAGTGACATTCAGAGCTGCCGCGCCCGTTAGGGATTGTGACGTCGCTTTGATTGTCGAACGTCCCTGGCTGATTCCGGTAGCCAGACCGCTCTGGTCAATCGTTGCGGCGCCGGTGTTCGTTGACTCCCAGGTAAAGGTCAAGCCAGTTATTTCGTTTCCAAACTGATCGATTCCATGGGCACTAAACTGCTGCGCGCCCGTTGCCGGAATCGTGACGGACGAAGGCGTGACATCGACGCGAGTCAGCACGCGCTGAACTTCGCGCACGGTCAACATCGCCGCCGCCGATTGCATTCCACGGGCAGAGGCGCGTATATCCGTCAACCCGACCATAGAACTCTGCGCTAGTCCATTCTGATCGATAGTCGCCACTGCGGGATTACTCGATTGCCAGGAAAAGATAACGCCGGAGACGTCGTTACCGCTGGCGTCGATGGCCCGAGCCGCGAACTGGTGTTTTGTGCCCGCATCGATCGCTGCCGACAACGGACTGACCTCGATGCGCACGAACGGGTTGCATTGAGCGAAAGCTACGCCGCCTGCAGTTGTCCCCGGACTGAAACTTCCGCCAGGGTTCCCGCTTGCCGACTGATGCAAGACAAAGGGCCCCGTGATGTCGGGCGAACGAGTCATTGATTGATTAGCATCCCCGCTCAAACCAGTGGCACCGCCCCAGGTAAGGGAAGTAATGATTACGCCGTCCGAGTCGCGCAAAGTGATCGCGCCGCCGCCGTTTGTTAGCGACAGACCTCCGGAAGTGGCCTTGACCGCCAGAGCCCCGGCAAACGCCGCGTCATTTGGATTAAACGCCCCGCCGCCAAAGACAACCGCGGCGGTACAGGCAGGCAGGATTGTGATCGCTGGAAATGTGTGCCGCAGAATATCTGTAGTCGCGCTGGAGTTGCGCGATAACAATTGATATCCACTAATGTCTATGTCGTGAGTGGTAGTGTTAACCAGCTCAACGAATTCGTCATCGCTTGAATCGCGCACGCCGTCGTGATTCGCGTCGCCCGCAACTCCATCCGGTGGATCGGCCAGCGCTTCGTTGATGAGAACGTCTCGGATTGCGTCTCCGCTAAACGTAACCGAAACAGGGTTGCTCGCGCGGCCATCAGACTGAACAAATAGATCCACGGTCCCCGCGCCACGGAGATCGCGCGGGACTAGAACGTTTACTTCGTCCAGCCCGGGCATATCGGCGGACGCGATTACACTTTCGAAATTAACGACGCGGCCGCCCATTACTATGGAATTCTGCGAGGCGTTACGCGTACCCGTCGCAAAGATAGTCAGACGTAGTTTGCTATCAGTCGGATCGAACGGTCCTTCCTGCAGGAGATCGCTGCTTAGAATCACTCCGGAACCTGATCCGTCGCCGCTCTGTGTGAAGACTCCGGGTGCTGCGCGCAATGTGGTCACGGTTCCACGCGAGGCAAAGTTCTCAGAATTTGTGCTTACTACATCTGCCGTACCAATTTCGGTTTGGGGCGGCACCAGGAAATTGATCTGGCCCGGGGAGACGAACAAAATCTGAGCAGCGCGGCCATTAACCATAACCGTCGTGCCGCCCACGTTCGTAGGGAATGTGCCGTTCGGCAAACGTTGCGACTGTTGGGTTGAGTTCGCCAGCGCGCCGCCGGTAGCAACCGCAATGCTGTCAGGCGCAACCGCTTTTGTTGTCGAAGGTTCTTTGCCGAATGATGCACCATTGACGACAGTCAGCACTCCGAAGCTCGGACGCGGCGGAGTTACAGTCAGGTAAATCTCAGAATGGTTGACCATGTCGCTGTTGGTCAGCGATCCCGAAAGAACGCGCGGGAAATTAAAGGCGAGAACCGATCCGTCATCATTGAGCGAAGAGACCACGTCCGCGGTAGCCGAAGATGGAGCATTAGTAATCTTCGATACTTGCGACGACGGAAGATCGACAAGATAGAGTTCCACTCCTCCGTCGGAGTTTGCGGGCGCGCTGGCGACGCTGCGCCGTGAAGCGAACGCGATACGCGTTCCGTCACCGCTAATGGTCGGATGCAGCGGCACTTCAATGGTGCGTGAACCTAACGAAGTAATTTGCTTTACTGTGGCACCGCTCCGGCCATCGAAAAGAAAGACCTGGGTTGTATTGGCTGCAGTCTCAGCTGAATAGACAACGCGTTTGCCGTCATCGCTGATCGCGCGGCCGTACGTCATTGCCAGCGATTGAACATTGCCGGCGAGAACCGTAGCCGGTCCCATTCCCAGTCTTGGTTGTTCGAGCAATTCACGCTGCGCGCTCGGTATGACTCCGCTATCGCGGATGTAGGCGATGCTGGCGCCGTTTCCGCTAATCTTGGCGTCGCTCGATCCGACTATTCCCGATGTATTCGTGATTTGAACGAAGCTGTTTGCCAACGTGTCATAAATAAAGATCTCCAGATTGCCGTCGGAGTTCTGCCCAGCCAGGTCGCGATTCGAAGAGAAAGCAATGAAGCGGCCGTCGTCGCTGATCGAAGGCGTGAAGTTTCCGTTCGTAACGCGATTCGCGAGATCGTCGGGCAAAGTGTTGGTGATCTGAGTTAGCTCCGCGCCGTTCCATGAATAGATTTCCGAGTTGCCATCCAGATTCTTCCCCAGGGGGTCGTCTTTTGAGGCAAATGCTATATGCGATCCATCCTGTGAAATCGCCGGAGCAACTGCCCGCGTTCCTCCCATTTGTGAAAAGCCCGGCGGATCAGTGGCGGCGTTGGCGCGAATCGCGCGAAAGTGATCGTTGCCGCCGGCGGCGGCGATGTCTTCAGTTGATTCGAAGGCGAGCACTTTGCCGTCGCCGCTGATCGAAGGATTGATGTTGATGCCTTCTTCGGTAGTGTTAGTGACACGACGCAGCAGAGTCGATTGCGTTTGGCCTCTGCGCAGACCGATAAGGCTCAGCGCAAGTGCGGCGGCCAGAATGAGGACGAGTGTGCTTAGCTTTCGCATGAAGAGCGCACGGGAGGTTTCGATCCAAAAATAAACGCGGGGATTCTACAGATCTCGCCTGGAAAAACAATGAAATAGAAATGGCTAACGAAAGATGGAATTAGCAAACATCCCAACTAGCATCGCGAGGTTCCATAGGCGCAGGCGTGGGGCGATTTGGAATCAAGATTCTTCTTGATGCTGGGAGCGCGGAGGTCCCGTCCGCATCGCCATAAAAGCGCGGACCGTACCCGGAGGACATACTCGCGATTGATGTTTTAGCGCTTCGCGCTCAGTGCGGACGGGACGTCCGCGCTCCCAGCAGGGGGAGGCTTCTGTTCTCAGACGAGCCAGTCCTCAAGTTCTCGCTGGTAGCATCTTTGTTATCGCTGCGATAGGATTCAAGCTTTGCAAACTGGTGCGCGAAGTAAGCGCGAGATACCTTCAGACGTTAGTTAAGGAGACCACAGAGCATGAGAGTTTTGATCGCGGGCGCGAGCGGACTGGTTGGTTCGGCGCTGATTCCGGTGCTGGAAGCCGGAGGCGCGGAAGTGACCCGGCTGGTTCGTACGTCTGCCGGCGCGGGAGAGATCGAGTGGCATCCCAACCATGATCAGATCGACGCTAACAAACTGGAAGGCTTTGATGTGATCATTAACTTCGCCGGAGAAAATATTGCCGGTGGCCGGTGGACAGATGAGCAGAAGCGAAAGATCCACGACAGTCGCGTCAACGGCACTCATCTATTGACTGAGGCGATGGCCAAACTTAAGCAGCCGCCAAAGGTTTTCTTGTGCGCTTCAGCGACGGGAATCTATGGCGATCGCGGAGATGAGATTCTGGACGAGCAAAGCGATTCGGGCGGAGGCTTTCTCGCCGGCGTCTGCCGTGAATGGGAGCAGGCTACTGAGCCTGCTGTTGCGGCAGGTGTGCGTACCGTTAATCTGCGCTTTGGACCAATCCTGGCGCGGGAAGGCGGCATGCTGGCAAAGCTCTTGACGCCATTCAAAATGGGTATGGGTGGCAAGGTAGGTTCCGGGAGGCAGTACATAAGCTGGGTCGCGATTGATGATGCGGTGAGCGCGATCAAGTTGGCGCTGAAAGACGAATCGATTCGTGGCCCTTTGAACATCGTGTCACCGCACCCGGTCACGAACGAAGAGTTTACCAAGACTCTCGGCCACGTGCTCTCTCGTCCAACGGCCCTGGCAATGCCGGCGTTCGCAGTCAGACTGGCCTTCGGTGAAATGGCCGACGAGATGCTGCTCACCAGCCAGCGTGTTATACCGAAGAGATTGAATGAAGCGCGTTATGAGTTTGAGTATCCGGAGTTGGAAGGGGCGTTGAGAAAGCATCTTGCGTGATTGAAGTAACCGTAGGATGGATAGTGCCCTATTAATTTCGTTTGTCTTTCGCCTCTGACTAAGAACGATCCACGAAATCACACGAAGTGACGAAAAGACGTTTCGTGTGCGTTCTTACTTTGCAGGAGGATCTCAAAATTAATATTCCAGCGGTTACCAAAGTACCAGCGCCAACAAATACCTAAACACGCCCGCCCCGATCAAAATCCAAAATGCATTTGCCCGGTAACGCAGCAGGATCAGCAGGATGATCACCGCCATCGAAGCTCCGATAACGGAGTGAATGCCCGATCGTCCGACGCTCCAGGCGGCGGCGACCAAAAGTCCAGCGACTGCGGGGGCGACTCCGCGAAGAAAGGCTTGCATCTGTCTATTAGCTCGGAAGCGTCGAAACGATGAACCGGCCGCGATGGTCATCGTAAACGATGGCAGGAAAACGCAGATTGTCGCGAACAAAGCGCCGAGGATTCCAGCGACGCGATAACCAATGAATGTCGCCATGATCAAGACCGGGCCGGGCGTGATCTGTCCCAGGGCGGTCGCGTCGGCAAATTCCTGGTGGGTCAGCCAGTGATGTGAATTAACTACCTCGGCCTGGATTTCCGGAATCATTACAAAGCCGCCGCCAAAGGTGACCGTACCGATTCGTAAAAAGATGAAGGCCAACGACAGAGCCAGCCCAAGTTTGGCCAGGACCGGTATGCTCACAAGAAAGAAAGCGTTGGAAGAAGATTTCGTCGTCGATCCGGCCTCATCAGGGTCCGGGAACTCTTCTGATTCGACATCATCCAAAGGATCGTCAGCTTCGTAGTCATCGAACTCGTCCGGTTGCGCGATTTGAGCCTCACTCATTCGCCGCAGACGTTCTTCTGCAATCGCTTCGGTTAGATAGCCGCCAAAGAATCTATGCGGTTTGGTCCGTCTTCTTACCAGACGATTGCGTATGCGTTGCTGGCGGCGCGCGGCGAAACCGCGAATTCTTTCCAGACGCGACAACTGTTTTTCACTGAAAGCTTCTATCCCGATGCCTACTAATCCGGAGAGCAAAATGACTTCGACGACCGTCGCTTTGAAAACTACGACCGCTGCGCAGGAGAGGACCATCAGAATGCGTTGCCATGGTTTGCTGACCGTTTGTTTGCCCATGCGCCAGGCAGTCACGGCAATCAGCGCAACTACGGCGGCGTTGAAGCCATGAAACAACTGTTCGGTGTTAGGGAGCGCGCGAAAACGATCGTAGAAGATCGCCAGCACGATCATCATAAACATCGACGGCAGGATGAAAGCTGAAAGGGAAGCGCCCGCGCCGCGCCATCCGCGCAAGCGAAATCCAATGTAGGTGACCGCGTTGCCGGCGCTCGTGCCCGGAAGGCTTTGACCCAGGGCCAGGGCCTCGACGAAGTCCTGCTCGCCCAACCAACGCCGCTCGAGCACTACGACATGTCTGATTTGTGAGAGGACGGCAAAGCCGCCGCCGAATCCGGTAAATCCGATTTTCAGAAATGAAAGGAAGAGTCCCCCGAGCGTGGCGGTCCGCGATATCTGCTTCAGTCGTCGATGCCCGTACCGCGCGCGCGTCCTGATCTTGCGGACTCGCTGATGACCATGAGTTAGTCTGGCGAAGGGCCGATGTTCCACTGAGGTGTGGAGTTTAGCACGTGTTTTCTTTTGAGGTCAGGGAGTCATCCGCAGATTACACAGATTACGCAGAGCGAGAGAGAGCTGAGAGTACATATAGAGCAGCGCGCCAACTCCCATGCATTGCATCTGCGTAATCTGCGGATGCTCAGCCGGTAACGCTCGCGGTGGTTTCCCTGTAGGCGGAAAATTCGGGCAGGACATTGAAAACTTCCAGCGCGTACTTCACGTTTCCGAAGGGCGCTGATACCTGCACGCCTTGAATCAGATCGCGGACCTCCAGCAGACATTCGCGCGCGATCTTCAAGCCTTCATCGCGGCCGGCTTCCTTGCTGATGTTCGAAGCGGTACGCATGCGTTCCATAATTTGAGGCGTCACGCGTACGCCCGGGACTTCGTTGTGTAGAAACTCAGCGTTGCGGAACGAAACGAGCGGCCAGATTCCGGCGACAATGGGAATGCGGCAGTGTTCGATGCGCTTGAGAAACTCGCGCAGCTGCTCAGTGTCGAAGACTGGTTGGGTGATCGCGTACTCGGCGCCCGCTTCGATCTTCCACTCAAAGCGCTTGATCTCTTCGTCGAGATTTACCGCGCCCGGATTGACGCCGACACCGATTGAGAAAGCGGTCGGCTTGCCAGTCGGATTGTTGCCGAGATCCAGACCGTGGTTCAGCTTGTTCACCATGTTCGTCAGACCAATCGCGTCGATGTCGAACACCGCGGTGGCGTCGGGGTAAGGCCCCATCTTGGGCGGATCCCCGGTGATCAAAAGCAGGTTGCGAAGTCCGAGCGCGGCGGCACCCAAAAGATCCGACATCATTCCGAGTAGATTGCGATCGCGGCAGCAATAGTGCAGCACCGACTCAATTCCGATTTCGCGTTCCACCAAAATGGCAGTGGCCATGGCGCCCATCCGCGTTTGGGCTCGAGGCCCATCCGGAATGTTAACGCCATCGACGCCGGCGGCTTTCAAGAGCCTGATCGAATCGATGGTCTTCTGCGGATCGCATCCCTTCGGCGGTAGTACTTCGACAGTGGTGACAAATTCACCCCTGGCGATCTTACGTGCCCAATTCGATCTCTCTTCGGCAGGCACGACGGTCACGTCGGGCGGCTTCAAATCCTGCAACGCCACCTTCACTTCGGCACCGACCACGACTTGCTGAGTGCGCGGGCTGAACTGGCGAACCGCGTCGGCGATCCACTTGATGTGCGCCGGCGTTGTACCGCAACAGCCGCCAACGAACCTGGCGCCGGCCTGGATGGTGCGTCGCGAATATTCGGCCATGTACTCTGGCGAGCACATGTAAAACTGCCGGCCCTGCACGTCGCGGGGTAAGCCGGCATTCGGCTGAGCGGAGAGCCTGCGAGTCGTAACTGGCCGCATCTTTTCGATCGCGTTAAGCACGATCGCCGGACCGACGCCGCAATTGAGACCGATCACATCAGCGCCCCATTCATCCAGTTGGGCGGTGAAGATCTCGGGAGTCGCCCCGAAGATAGTATTGCCGTCAATCTGAATCGTCACCTGCGCCACAATCGGCAAGTCGCACAATTCCTGGACGGCCTTGATCGCCTGCTGCAATTCGGAGATATCGGAGAAGGTCTCCAGCACAAAAAGATCCACGCCACCTTCGAGGAGCGCCGATACCTGCGCCGTAAACATCTCTTTGGCCTCGTCGAAGGAAGTGGGCCCGTATGGTTCAATCCGTAAGCCGAGCGGGCCCACGGCGCCAGCCACAAACGCGCGATTGCCGGCTGCCTCGCGGGCGATTTGCGCGGCCCTGACGTTTATTTCTCGCAGACTGCCTTCCAGGCCGTATGGTTGTAGCTTATTCGCAGTAGAGCTGTAGGTATTGGTTTCGATAATGTCGGCGCCGGCGCGCACGTATTCAGCGTGGACCTCGCGCACCAGATCAGGCGCAACCAGATTCAGCTCGTCATAAGAGCGATTGATATAGATGCCCTTTGAATAGAGCATCGTGCCCATTGCCCCATCAAAGACCTGGATGGTGTCAGAGTCGATTATGTCCCGAAAGTTGCGCATCGGTAGTCAGAACCGCCTGCGGTAGCGAGCGGTCGATCTTTTCTTAATGAAAAACTTTAGCAATGTCGTTCAACCGCCCGCTACCGCAGGCGGTTCTGACCTTATTGCTTCGCAAAATAAAAGTCCCACGCCAAACAACGCGGGACTTCAATCCGTCTGAAGTGTTTCGGTTCGTTCTTTGCGAACTGCCGAGCTGTTTAGCCGTTTGTTTTGCGTGGCCGCAAGTCGCCTTAACTCACCACGTTTTTCAATGGAGTTTATATCCCAAGGGTAAGACGCCTGTCAAGATTAGTCACGCGATGGGACGTTAGCCCCGGAGAATGGCTTCAAGCTCGTCAAGAAACAACATGTGTGCGTCTGTGGGAACCGGCGCGCTCGTAAAATACTTGTTATCGGAATAAGGCACGTCTGTAAGTCGCTCGAAGCGCATTGGGCCGCTGAAAGCTTTCGCAAAAGCTGAATCGAAATTGAAGCCTATACTAAAAGCTTCATAAGAAAGGTTCTGGCCCGCCGAGCTAGAAGCCCTTTCAGATAATCGTTTCGCAAACGACTTCAATTGCGGGTTAAGCATTTCGATTCGAGCCTCGCACTTAACTTCAAGTTCACTTAGATAAGCCTTCCGAGCGAGCATTTCCGGATGATAAGTCAGGCCGAAGTTTTCGGCGGCCCAGATTAGCGCGTCCTCGAGGACCTTTTCTGAGTCGCTTGTGGATGATCTCGTGTCTACCATAACACCATTGTTGTAGAGAACTATTCTGTCAACAGCGATGCTCTTCCAATAGCCGCCTTCAAAGGTCACGCCCTTAGTTTCATCGAACTCAGCATAGGTCTGTGGATATTTTAGGAAACCATACCTTTTGACAAACGCGGGTGTGATGTCAGGCATAAGAGTTCGACCGCGCGGATTGATTTCGTCCGTTGGAAATAAGGTGATTAACCGGGCAAGGCGAACAGCCAAGAGTTCCATAAGCTATCCTTGACTCGTAGCTCTTGCTAACACATTCGGCATCCCCAAACCGTGATTTCCTGCTTCCGATTGTCGGCGCCTTCCGAGAAATTCCTCATACGGAACGAAGTTCTTGCTTTGGTCCCTCTCAAGCTGAGATCGGAATTGATCAACCATTGGAACTAAGTAAGGCTCGGTTTGAGGAAGTGCCGTGTCCAATGGGTCGCGAGTCCGCAAGCTGGGCTCGTTAGATGCGGGAATGGCTATTCTAGTCGTTCTTCTTCGGTATCGTAGACATACTTCAAAGATACCCACGGCCCCGGTTGCGGCTACCAAGGCCGCTGCTAGAACCTCCAAAAATGAACTCGCGCTGGTCATTTATTGATACCTCAAGGCGACTCCGGTGTTTAGAGCAAGGATTGCAACTCCCAAAAATATGCTGAGACGCGCACGCCACTCCTCACCGAGTCGAGCTGGTTGCCGTCTCAGGCGAAAACATAAGCCTGTAATGACTAACTCCAGCAGGACGGCTGCAACAGCAACTACGGCGGTTGAGTCTCCCATCTTAGCACGCACTTCGTGGGCGCCGAAAACAGCACCAGAGACACCAATTCCAAGGATGCAGGCGTCCACCCCAAGCTCTATGACTCTGCGAGAGAAAGTCTGCCAATCCTCGCTTCGGTCAAGCACTGTGAGCGCCATGAGAGCCAGGTAAGGTATGCCCACTGCAGCGAGCCAGAAGATCACCCCCAACCCACACCTCTATACCTTACTCATGTCAAGGCAGTTGCTTGACACCCTCGTCTGCTTCTGGCTGAATGCTCACAACTCTCCTACATTCTAATTGGTTGCAGTAAGAGTAAAGCCTGCTTTTCGGCTTTCATCAATTCACAAGTGGGGATGTTTATCTAATGAGCACAGCGATCGATGGAACTGGAAGCAGCCATGCCGGCCTAGACGACCACGGCTTCTTCGGCCACCCGAGGGGTCTGTCAACGCTCTTCTTTACCGAGATGTGGGAGCGGTTCAGCTACTACGGCATGCGCGCGATTCTCACTCTTTATATGACCAAGAAATTGGTCGAGGGTGGCCTGGGTTTTGACGAAAAGTACGCCGCGCTGATCTATGCCACCTATGTTTCGTCAGTCTGGTATCTGCCATTGATCGGGGGTTGGTTGGCGGATAAGGTATTCGGTGCGCGACGGGCAGTGTTGATCGGCGGCATCGTTATCGCCTGTGGTCATTATTCGATGGCGATCAATACTCATTTGAATTTCTATGCAGGTTTGATCTTAATCGCGTGCGGTACCGGATTGCTAAAGCCCAACATCAGCGCGATGGTGGGACAGCTATATTCTGAGAGAGATCAGCGTCGCGATGCCGGCTTTTCAATCTTCTATATGGGAATAAATCTTGGGGCTTTCCTCTCTCCAATTGTTGTAGGTTTTCTGGCCCAAGGTCTGTGGTTTCGTCACTTCATTACTTCGATGGGCATGGATCCAAACTCGACGTGGCATTGGGGATTCGGAGCAGCCGGCGTCGGCATGACTTTCGGGATAATTCAATATCTGCTCCCCTTCACAATCAAAATGAATCCCAGGGCTTTTAGAATGCTCGTTCTTTCCCTACTTGGAGCTTTGATTGGCGTGGTCGTTGGTTTGGTTGTTCGGCTGATATGGCCGCTGCCGACAACAGCGTTTGGTTTTCTGGGGCTAGCATTGGGGCTGGTGGTCGCGGTCTGGATCAATTCGCGGAAAAGGGAAGCTGACAAAGCCAGCGACTATCCCAAAGGCAAATTGTTTTGGCTGGTTCATGGGCATCCACTCAACGACGTAGGACACGCCCCGCCACCCAAGCAACCCAAAACAGCAGAGAGGAACGAGGGAGGGTTTGATGTTGTGACTCTCGGCGGATCTCTGCTTGGTGCTGTTGTTGGAGGCGGAATCGGCTATTACTTTGGCGACGCAGGTATTGTCTCGGCGCTCTTTCCCTTCGTGGTTGGTTTCTTTGCGGGTTACTTGTTGGGAACGACGAGACTTCTAACAGGTGACGAACTCAAGCGTGTCCTGGTTATCTTCATCCTCTTCATTTTCTCGATTTTGTTTTGGATGACTTATGAACAAGCTGGTTCAAGTCTGACGCTATTCGCTGATCGCATGACTAAGACAACGGTCTTTGGATGGCAGTACCCCTCGAGTTGGTTCCAATCTGTTCCTGCGATTTTCGTAATCATCCTGGCGCCAATGTTCGCAGCGCTCTGGCAAAAGATGGGTGAGCGACAACCTTCCAGTCCGGGCAAGTTCATCTATGGACTGTTTTTCGCCGGTATGGCGTTCGTGGTTATGACAATTGCATCGATGGTTGGCGCGAGTGGCCGCGTTAGCCCTCTTTGGCTGGTTGCTGTTTACTTGATTCAGACTTTTGGCGAGCTATGTCTCAGTCCTGTCGGTCTGAGCACTGTAACCAAACTTTCGCCCGCCCGCATGGTTGGCTTGATGCTAGGTGTTTGGTTTCTGTCGATATCGATCGGAAGCTACATCGCCGGCCTGACGACGCGACTGTTCGAAGGAAATGATAACGCCGTGCTTACGAAAGGCTTCGGGACCTTTGCTGTTATCACCCTCGTCGCTACCCTGGTGTTGGCTGTCTTGACGCCATTCATTAAGAAGATGATTCCGCGCGAGGCGAACTGAAACTAAACTAATTACAGGAGACTTTCGTGCGCAAACCTTTCCATCACCTTGCCGTTCTAGTGTTCCTTCTGTTCTCTTCCGCAGCTGCCCTCAGAGCTCAGGACAGGCTGCTCACCATCGACGACATCTTCGATCCAGCCAAACGCGTTAATTTCAGCGGCACTCCGGCGAGCCCACGCTGGTTGAAGGATGGAGTGCATTACATTGTCGCCAGCAAAGATCGCAGCGCCTGGCCACGGCTGCTAAAAGTCAACGCCATTACAGGAAAGTCAGAGCCCTTCTATGATGGCGCCAAAATGGAGGCCGCATTCGTTGCCTTACCAGGGTTCAATAAGGACGTCGCGCATCGCCTCGCCGGGCAAACTACCTACCAGTTGAATCCCGCGGAGACGGGCGTGCTGATCAACTATGCGAGCGACCTCTTCTATTACGAGTTCGGCAGCGAGCGAGCGGTGCGCCTGACCAGCACCCCCGAAGAGGAGGTTGGCGAAGCGTTCAGTCCCGACGGCCGCATGGTCAGTTTCATTCGCGACAATAACCTTTATGTCGAGGACATCGGCAGCCAGCGTCGCGAGCGGGCGTTGACGCGCGACGGCAATGCCAAGCTCTTGAATGGCCGGCTGGATTGGGTTTATCAGGAAGAGCTTTACGGCCGCGGCAACTTTGGCGCGTACTGGTGGAGCCCGGACTCGACACGCATCGCTTTCCTGCAGCTCGATGAACGTCCGGTCCCAACTTTCGTCGTCGTCGATCATATCCCTTACGATCAGAGCGTCGAAGATACACCGTATCCGAAAGCCGGCGATCCCAATCCAATCGCCAAGCTCGGCATCGTCAATGCCGCGGGCGGCGAGGTGCGTTGGGTCGATACTTACAAATACCCCGCTGAAGATCGACTCATCGTGCGCGTGGGCTGGACACCTGACGGCAAGCGGGTCGTCTACCAGGCGCAGAACCGCGAGCAGAGTTTTCTCGATCTGAATTCCGCTAATCCTGATGATGGCAAGTCGTCGACCATGTTTCGCGAGCACACCAAGGCGTGGGTCGAGGTCGTCGACGACGGCTTGCGCTACTTGAAAGACGGTTCGTTCCTATGGCTTAGCGATCGCAATGGCTGGCGGCATGTCTATCACTACGGGGTGGACGGAAAACTGATCAAACAGATCACGAACGGTGAGTGGGACGCGCGGTCTATCGACGAGGTCGACGAAGCGAGGGGTATCGTCTATTTCAGCAGCAGTGAGCACAGCTTCATCGCGAACCATGAATACTCGATCAAGCTCGACGGCGCCTACATGACGAGGCTGACTCAGGCGGAAGGAAACCATCGGGCATCATTCAACTCGAGTGCGTCGCACTTCATCGATTCCTGGAACGACGCAAGCACTCCGACGCAGGTGAAGCTCTACGATGCTGCCGGCAAACTCGTCCGCGCGGTTGACGAGAACAAAGTTGAGGTCTTGAAGCAATACAAACTGGGCAAGGTCGAATTCTTGAATGTGAAAACGCGCGACGGCTTCACGATGGAAGCGATGATGATCAAGCCCCCCGACTTTGATCCATCAAAGAAATACCCGGTGATGTCCTATACCTATAGCGGTCCGCAGTCGCAATCGGTGCGAAACTCGTGGGGTAGCACACGTTATCTTTGGCATCAGATGCTGGCCCAGAAAGGCTACATCATTTGGATCTGCGACAACCGCACTGCCAGCAACAAGGGCGTCAACTCTGCCTCGCCGCTCTACAAAAATTTCGGTGAGCTGGAGTTACGTGATCTAGAGGACGGATATGCTTGGCTGAAAAGCCAGCCTTACGTGGATGGTTCGCGCATAGGTCTATGGGGCTGGAGTTACGGCGGCTTCATGACCAGCTATGCGCTGACGCACAGCCAGACATTCAAGATCGGCATTTCGGGCGGCACAGTTTCTGATTGGCGCAACTATGATTCGATTTACACCGAGCGCTACATGCAGACGCCGCAGAATAACTCGGATGGCTATTGGAAGAGCTCGCCGGTTCATTACGCAAAAGATCTCCACGGCAAACTCCTGCTGATCCATGGAGCCATTGATGACAACGTGCACATGGCTAACACTGTGCAGTTTCTTTATGAGCTGCAGAAGTCGGGCAAGCAGGTGCAGTTTATGGTCTATCCGAAGTCGCGACACGGCGTCACTGATCCCGCGTTGGTCAAGCACATGCAGCAGATGATGACGGATTTTATTGTGGGAAATTTATAGCACCCTTTCAAGAGTCCGGAGGCTTTGTGATGAAGCGCAGTTTGATTTTGACCCCGGTCTTGTTGATTTCAGTATGCTCTAATGTCGTGGCCCAGCCGAAATGGCGCACCTACACCTCTCCGGACAAAAGATTTTCCGCGGAACTTCCATGGAATCCAATATATCGTCGCCGGCACAGCATTGGTATGGTTTGGGGATCGCTCGGGCCACTTAAAGGAACTATGAACGAGGACCTTTATGATCTAAGTATGTATATCGACGAAGCCGACACCAGTTTCCATATTCTAGTTTACGATATGGCTGAGCGAAGAACGGATGCAGCTTTTGACGCTGAAGCCGACTTTGTAATGTCAGCTGGGAATGGAAACGATAAGAACTTTGTAAAGAAGGGTTCTGTTGTCGTCAATGGATTTCACGGCCGCGAGTACCTCTACGAAAAAGGGAAAGAGCAGGCAAGAGTCCTAATAATCTCGGCAAAGAATATCATCTATTTTGTAAGTTTTCTCACGCGAGATAAGAAAGGTGTTTCGCGCGCTCCGGTTAATAGAGTGTTCGATTCGTTTCAACCGACGCCACGATGAGTCCGAAGGTTTATCTCCGCTGACACTTCGGGCACCAATAGGTTGATCTTCCACCATGGGCAATCCGCCGAATACGCCCGCCGCACTTTACGCAGGGCTCGCCTTCGCGTTCGTACACCTGCCAAAATCTTTCAAACGCTTCACCGTAAGAAAAACCGTTTGGCCGTTCCAGGTTGACGCGTGAGGTTGAGCTATCTGAGATAGCATCGCGCAGTACATCGAGAATCGCCTGATGCAAAAGCCCAACGCGGCGCGGCGCAAGACTCGCCGCGATCTTGAATGGATTAATGCCCGCACGAAAGAGAGCTTCGGCGGCGTAGATGTTGCCGAGACCCAGCACCCTCGTTTGATCCAGCAGCAGCGTTTTCAGCGTGCGGCGCGAACGAGCCAGAGTTTCTTTCAGGTAAGCCAAATTGAAATCTTCGCTGAAAGGCTCGGGAGCAAGCTCGCTGATCCCCTTCGTCGTACTCAGATGCGTTTGTGTTACCAGCGTCATTACACCGAACTGTCGTTGATCGCAGAAGACCAGCCGCCGGTCGTTGTCGAGATAGAAGATCGCGTGAGCATGTTTTGGGAGGGCGTCGTCAGGAGACAGGGAGAGGAACTTGCCGGTCATGCGGAGGTGCACTACTAAGACAAGCCCTTGCTGACGCGCGGCCTTCTGATACCCCGGACGAGTGGCAGTAGCCCGACTGTCATGGCGGCCGCCATTCTCATCAAGCTCAATCAGAATGTATTTGCCACGCCGGCCAACGCCGGTGATCCTCGCACCCTTCAGCTTGCGATTGAAGGCCAATGGCGACGAAGGAAGAATTAACTTTCGTAGCTTGATCTCGCTCGAGATAATTCGCTGGCCGGTGACGGCGCGACGAAGGGCGCGCACGACGTGCTCAACTTCCGGAAGCTCAGGCATGTGAGAGATTTTGTATTGATGAATGCGAGGGAGTCAAACGACAGCAGACCTCCCTAACGGTCGGGCTTCTGACACAACCGCCTCATAGGAAGGCCTGCATGCTTTGAAGTCTAGTTGTTAGAAAGCGTCCCAGGTTAGAACACTCTGAGCAGCAATAGAACAAGCACGATCAGGACTATCAAGCTGAGTCCGCCGCTTGGTCCATAACCCCAGTTCCGGCTATACGGCCATGCGGGCACCGCGCCCAAAAGCAAAATAATCAGCACTATTAGCAGAATCAATCCCATGACTTAGCCCTCCTGTTTGAGTTCACTAAGAGCCCATTAGAAGCACTCAGCTAGAGCTCGTACGTTCCTTCGAAGGTAGTTGGCAAGGAGCGTGCCGGAGGAAGAGAAAGAGAGTGTCTTGGCGCCTTTGCGTGATTTCAAAATCGGAAGCTCACGCAAAGGCGCTAAGGCCCAAAGGAAGACTTAGAAGGTCGAAGCTATTTGGGTTCTGCGTTAATGATCGCTTCGATTTCGGTCTTAATCTTTTCGACCAGACCCGGCTGCCGCGCTTCGATATTCAGGCGCAGCAAAGGTTCGGTGTTTGAGGGCCGGATGTTGAATCGCCAGTCAGCGCTCTCCAACGAATAACCGTCGGTGAAGTCTTCTTTGCCCTCTTTAGCGAATTTCTGTTTGACGTCCGCAATCACTTTCTGAATGTCCTTGACTCGATAGTTCAATTCACCGGACATGAAATGGCCTTCCAAAAAGGGCCGCATGACTTCCGAAAATGGTTTGCCGGTTTTTGACAGGTGTTCCATTACCAGCAGAAACGGAATAACTCCGTTGTCGGCGAAAAAGTTTTCGCGAAAGTAATAATGCCCGCTCATCTCGCCGGCAAATATCGCGTCCTCTTTGCGCATCCGCTCCTTCATGAAGGCGTGGCCGCCTTTGGAGATGATCGCCCGGGCGCCGTGTTGTTCGCAGACTTTTAAGGCCGGCCAAATCACGCGCGGATCAAAAATAATCCTGTTGTCGTTGCCGAACTTCGTCAAAAGAATATCGGCCAGCAGAGCTGTAGTATAAGCACCCGAAATGAATGTGCCGGTCTCGTCAACAAACATGCATCGGTCGGCGTCCGCGTCCCAGGCCACGCCGAAGGAGGCGCCCGAACTCTTCGTCAGTCTCTCAGTTTCAATCCGATTCTCGGGCAGCATCGGATCGGGCGGGCCTTTGGGAAAGGTGCCGTCGGGAACGAAATTCAGCGGGATCAGATTCAGTCCCAACTGTTTTACCAGAGCAGAAGCAGAAAAACACACATAGCCAAAGTTTGCGTTGCCGACAAAGGTGAATGGTTTGATCACGCTCGTGTCGATAAAGCTGAGGACGTGTTTGAGATAGTCATCCAAAACGTCTTTTTCTTTGACCGTGCCCTTCTTATCCGACTTCACCTCGTTGTCTTTGCCGGCTTTCAGAGCATCGCGAATATCAAAGAGACCGGTGTCGGAAGAAATCGCGGCCGCTTTCTCACGGACCATTTTCGCGCCGTTGTATTCTTTGGGATTGTGCGAAGCTGAGACGACGATGCCGCCCGAATAATCGTAAGCACCCACGGCAAAGTACAGCATGTCCGTGGTAATGCCGCCGATGTCTATGACGTCAACACCAGCGTCGACGAAGCCGGAGATAAGACTCTCCGCCAGCTGTGCCGACGTCACGCGCGCATCGCGGCCGACGACCATTGTCTTCGGATGAAAGAGATAGGTATAGGCCTTGGCAATCCGATAATAGGCTTCCTCGTCGAGATCGTTTGGATAAACTCCTCTGATGTCGTACGCGCGAAAAATATCCCAGTTCACGGCTATCGTCCTTCCTTTAGCATGTTCTCGTGTAATCGGTCAGAGAGGTCTTGTCTCCCAGCACCGTGCCTGGACCAACCAGGGTGGATCGGCCGACATGGCAGCCGCGCCCGATGATTGCGTCGTTCAGGCGAGCCTCTGTGCCAACTCGCGTGTGACTCCAAATAACCGAGTTCTCGATGTGCGCGCGCTCTTCGATGTAGCATCCTTTGCCGAGCACCGAGTTAATTATTTTGACACCGGGCTTAAGCGTGCAGTCATCTCCAATGACGGACAAGTCGTCGATCTCTGCATGCGTGGCTGAGTCAAAGCTGCCCCGTCGATCCTTAATATGAATCCGCGTAACTCGATTGGCCAGCAGATCGTGGTGGGCCTGTAGATAGCGAGAAGGCGTGCCAATGTCCATCCAGTAGGTGCGCTGCGGAATGTGCGCAAAGAATGGTTCGCCCTGCTCGAGCAATTTGGGGAACAGGCCGTACTCAAACGAATGATTTTCACCTCGCGGGATCAGATCGAGCACCGGCGGTTCAAGGATGTAAGTGCCGGCGTTGATGTTCTTGCACGAAGTCACTTCCGGCTTCGGTTTTTCCAGAAAACGGCGGACGCGGCCATCGGCTTCGGTTTCGACCACGCCATACGCGCTCGCGTCTTCCACCGGAGTCAGCACGATAGTAGCAATGGCATTACGTTCCTTGTGTTGGCGGATGACCGTTTTCAAATCGAGGTCGGTGAGGATGTCGCCATTAAAGACCACGGTTGGTTCGCGAATCAAATCTTCGGCGAACTTATAAGCGCCGGCGGTTCCCATCGGCTGTGGCTCGACCGTGTATTTCAATTTGACGCCAAAGTTCGAGCCATCCCCGAGTTGCTGTTCGATCTTCTCCGGCTGATAAGACAGCGAGAGGGTGATATCGGTGACGCCGGCGCGGCGCAACGTGTCGATCTGATAGAGCAGGAAAGGCCGGTTGCAGATCGGGACGATTGGCTTCGGCGTGTAAACGGTAAGAGGGCGCAGCCGTGTGCCTTTTCCTCCTGCCAGGATGAGTGCCTGCATGTTTATTTAATCCGCTAAAGCCAGAATGATTAAGGAGTTGAATTTCAAGCGCCGAGTCTAACACCCGCGCATCAGGGTTTCAATTAGAAGGGTAAACCCATTGGTGTTTCATTCGGACCTGTGAAGTCAGTATCGCCTTTGTGAGCGGGTGGGCCAGAGGTACGACCCCGCAGGGGTCGCATGTAATAGCCGGGGGCAACGCCCCCCGGAAATATGATGAAAAATAATGGTGACCCTGAAGCGGTCACAACATCATCGCCAGATGTATCGCTCGTCGAAGGCAACCCGATACTTCTGCAACATTCCGCGCAACTCATCTTCAAACGACCTATGCCGGTGATGGCTTTTCTGTAATTCAATATACCGCTTGAGTGCGGCCACCTTTGATTGACCAATGGTAAAAGCACCATAACCGTCCTGCCACTTGAATGAACGAAAGGTGGTATCTTGGTGCTTAATCCACTTCGACGAACTCTTCTTCAACTCCTCAAGCAAGAAGGCTAGTGCAATATTCTTGGATTGCGAAATGAGCAAGTGTAAGTGGTTTGCTGTGCCGCCGATTTTTAGACACGGGGATTCCATCTTGCGCAAGGTGCCGGAGATGTATTTGTATAGATCCGTTTCAATGTCAGGTGTAATGAGATTCGCACGGTTCTTCGTTGAGAAGACCAAGTGCACCAGGAGGCTGACCAGAGTTTGAGCCATCGTCGGATTTCTCCTTTTGTAGGAATGCTACACCGATGCGCAATGAACGAAATCTTGCATGCGACCCATTTCAGGGTCGAATTCCTCCATGGACTTCCCGGGGGCGTTGCCCCCGGCTATTACATCTCACGCCTTCGGCGTGAAGAGACTCAATTCCACGCCGCGAGTGCGTTCCGACGGACCCTGTGACTCTACTTCGACAACATCGCGGGTTCTTGATCATCATCGCTTTCGCAGCGGTCCTGTTTCTAAGTGACATCTGGATCTACAAAGAATTTGTGCGCGCTGAGAGTTACTTTGCGCTGGGTTCGCGCTTGATGGTCGAGCAGGGCAACTGGTTGACGCCGCATGCGCCGGACGAACTCCCACTGAACAAACCGCCGCTCACCTATTGGCTTATTGGGGTCTCGTACAAGTTGTTCGGGATGAACTACGGTTCGGCCAGGCTTCCTTCGGTGTTGGCGGGACTCCTGGTGCTGGCGATTGTTTATTCACTGTCGCTGCGGTTGGAAGGGAGGCGGGCGGCGTTGATCGCAATCGGAGTGTTGGTTTCGAGTCCCGTCTTTTTGAGTTTTGCGCGCATGGCGATGAGCGACATGCTGCTGACGCTTTGCGTCACCGCGTCACTCGCATGCTTCATCTCGACGCTGACCGAACGCGAACACCCGTCCAACTCTCTGATCTGGCTCGGCTATGTTGCGCTTGGCTTGGGTGTCTTAGCTAAAGGCCCGCTTGCCCTGGTGTTGGTCGGCGTACCAATTGGTCTGGAAATGGGATTCAGACGAAAACTGGCAGACATAAAAAAGTTGAGAATGCTTCCCGGTTCGGTTGTGTTCCTATTGATCGCCGCGCCCTATTTTGTCGTGGTGTATGCGCGCCTGGGCGCTGAGCCACTGCGGTTTTTCTTTCTCAGTGAAAACGTGCAACGCTTCACGGGTCAGGTGTACGGTGCTTCGGGCCGCTCAGTCTGGTATGTGCTGGCGGCGTTCCTCAGTGCTTTTGCGCCCTGGTCATTACTGCTTCCGGTCATCCTGTGGTTTGCCTGGCGAAGGCGCTCGCACACGTCGATCGAAGTTCGGCCGATTTATCTTTGGCTCGGCTGCACGATCGTTTTATTCTCGCTTTCCAGTTTCAAGCTCGATTACTACCTCCTGCCGGCGATGCCGGCCGCAGCCTTGATAATCGCTCCAGAGATCGCCAAGGTCGAAGATCTACCGAACTTTGCTCGACGTTTGGTCATAGCGATTCTCGCCATTTGCTCTCTAATGGTCCTCGCCATGGCTTTGCTTTCGCTTAAGATCGCGGCGGTGCTGTCGGTCTTTACGCCCTTCCGATTTCTGCCGGTTCTGTTTGCTCTCATTGGATTCGCAGTGCTCTTCGACTATCTCATGCGGCGAAAGCGCTGGCGGGCAGCATTGGTGCTTTCGGCGACGATCGGGGCGACGTTCGTGGCGATGCAATGGGTTTTGTCACCGGCGTTTGTGCGTTATCTGCCATCGAGTCGGCTCGCGGCTGCAGCGCCAGCCGGGGGCGCCCTATACATATCGCAGACGGCCAGCGATTGGGCCGATTCGATCGCTTTCAATCTCCCTTCGCCTGATCAGGTTGAGCGGCTAGCGGGCGATAGCGAGAACAAGAGACTGCTCGCTGCTCTAAAGAATGACTCCAAATCTATTGCGGTCATCCGAGAAAGTGAATACGCGAGTCTGCTGGCGCAAGATCCGGGCTTGAGGGTGATAGTGCAAGCCGAGACGTTCGGGCACGGCGGGTTGAGTTTGAATATGATTCGCAATCCAAAGCGAGAACGTTTGCTGCTTGTTGGGCATGACAGGTGATCGCAGAGTGTGGGAAGCCGGCGCGTAAGCACCGTCGTCCCAACGTAACAAGTGCTCCCTGACGGTCGGGCTTCTGACAGGCGACTTCCTTGACACTCTTTAGAAATAACAGTCATGCTAAATCATCTTAAAGATTGAACAGTGAGCAAACATGGCAGAGACTAGAGAAGCAGTAATCATTAGTGCGGTGCGTACGCCCGTGGGAAAGTTTCTTGGCGCTCTCAAAAGCCTGAAAGCGACCGAGCTTGGGGCCATCGCTGTGCGCGAAGCAGTCAAACGCGCCGGTGTCCGCCCAGAGGATGTCGATGAAGTGATCATGGGCTGCGTAATTCAAGCGGGCCTGGGGCAGAATCCCGCGCGACAGGCTGCGCTTAACGGCGGACTGCCGAGCACAGTGTCAGCGGTGACTGTGAACAAAGTCTGCGGTTCCGGACTAAAGGCGATCATGATGGCTGCGCAGGGAGTTCAATTGGGCGACACTGAGATCGTGGTGGCCGGCGGGATGGAATCGATGTCGAACGCGCCCTACCTGTTGCGGAAAGCGCGTGAGGGTTATCGTCTGGGCAACGGCACCCTGGTCGACTCAGTAATTAACGACGGCCTCTGGTGCGCGTTTGACGATCAGCACATGGGATGCACTGGTGAAGTTGTGGCAGAACGCTTTCATGTTTCGCGCGAAGAACAGGACGAGTACTCGCTCAACTCTCATCGCAAGGCGAGCACTGCAATCAAGTCGGGAAAATTTCGCGACGAAATCGTGCCGGTAGAAATTGAGCAAAGAAAAGGCGCCCCGCTCGTTTTCGACACCGACGAACCCGTTCGCGAAGACGCGTCGCTTGAATCCTTGTCCAAACTAAAGCCGGCCTTCAAAGAGGGAGGCACAGTGACCGCGGGAAACGCACCGGGTGTAAACGACGGGGCGTCCGCAGTTGTAGTTACGTCTGCACAGCGAGCGAAGCATCTGGGCGTTGAGCCCCTGGCAAGGATTGTCGCGCAAGCTACGTCGGGTATTGAACCAAAGCTGGTGCTGATGGCGCCGGTTGAGGCTATCAAAAAGCTTCTTAAGAAGACCGGATGGTCACTGAGCGACGTTGATCTGATCGAATTGAATGAAGCTTTCGCGGTCCAGGCGGTAGCGATCACTCGGGAACTCAATCTCGATCCTGAGAAGCTTAACGTCAATGGCGGAGCGGTGGCTCTGGGTCACGCAATCGGACAATCCGGTTCGCGAATTCTGACGACGATGCTTTATGAGATGAAGCGACGGGATGCACATCGAGGCATTGCGGCACTTTGTCTGGGCGGCGGCAACGCGGTGGCGATGGCAGTGGAACGCTAACCGGCGGCAGACCGCCATCTTGCAGCGATGAAATGGCGAGTCTGCCTTAACGAACATCATGACTCCCGAAGATCACAACAAGTATGTGGGAATGGCTCATGTGGTTTATGGTGTTCTCCATATTGTCTTGATGCTGGTAACGGCGGCTTTCGTTTTCGTAATGATCGGACCACTGACCACTGTAGATGCCGGCGGGGGTAATCGGCCGATGGCACCGTTCATGTCCGTGATCCTGTTGGTCGCGGTGTTAGTAAATGTGCTGCTCGCGGTTCCGTCATTCGTAGCCGGGTACGCATTTCTGAAGCGGAAGAGTTGGGCAAAAATCGCAGGCATTGTTGCCGCCGCTTTGTCGGCCTTGAGAATTCCATTCGGTACGGCCGTATCTATCTACACTTTTTGGTTTCTATTCAGCACCCCGGGCAAAATTCTCTATGACAACATGGCGCGAGTTTTGCCGCCCGCACCTCCCGCGGATTGGAGCGCGGTAGGTCGAACGCGGAACAAAGAGAGTTACGTGGCGCCAGCGTCGCCGCCCGATTGGCGATGAGCCGATTAGGGATGAGATCGCATGACTGCGGAAGAGCACAACCAGACTCTCGCCACGCTGCATTTCATCTACGGTGCAATGCATGGGTTGACGCTGGCAGGCTTGCTGTTGCTGGTCGTCGTGGTAAAGCTGGCTAGTCCGGTGGGGACTTCGATCTCAACTTTCTGGATCGCCTTCGGCGCGCTGACTTTCCTTGTGCTTCTTTTGATAGTAGGTCTACTTCCGTTGGTCGTCGGCTACGCTTTCAAGAAACGAGTGCGATGGGCAAAGCCATTGGGGCTCGCTCTTGCAGTAATTTCGCTGCTTAATATTCCCGTCGGCACCGCGCTGGGCATTTATACGATCAAGTTTTTTCGCAGCGAAGGCGGCGTGCGGCTTTACGGCGGCAAGATATCTACCAGTGAGAGCGACTTGCAAGGTCCTATGAAAGGTGCGCAGCCATTAATCAATTGGGCTGATCGATTGAAGTAGAGCAGACCTTACAACATACTGGTTTCTGCCCCTCCCTCTGGGAGGGATTAGGGGAGGGCTTAGGCGCAGCAGGCCCCCTCCCCAACCCTCTCCCAAAAGGGAGAGGGCGAAAAAGCTTAAGTCTGTATCAAAACCTTTATGAGTGAAGTATTCGGCGTAGTTGGATCCGGCACGATGGGCGCGGGCATTACTCAAGTCGCGGCGCGCTCCGGCTATACGGTGGTCATGCGGGACGTGGCCGAGGAATTCCTGGCGCGCGGCATGAGAGCTATCGATAAGAGCCTGCAACGAGATGTCGATAAGCAGCGCCTCGGTCCGGACGAAAAGGTTGCGATTATCGAGCGCATTAAGACGACAACCGACACGGAGAGTTTGCGAGACGCTTTTATTGTCGTGGAAGCGGCCACCGAAGATCTATCAGTCAAGACCGAGATTTTTAAGGCACTCGACAAAGTCGTGGCACCGGACGCAATCCTGGCTTCCAATACGTCTTCTATTTCAATCACCAAACTCGGCGCGGTAACGCGGCGAGCAGAAAAAGTGATCGGTATGCACTTCATGAATCCAGTCCCGGTGATGAAGCTGGTAGAAATTATTCGCGGCGCCGCGACTTCAGATCGTACCTTTGACGAAGTACGATCGTTGACCGAACGGTTGGGTAAGATTCCCCTGGAATGTCAGGACTCGCCGGGTTTTATTTCGAATCGCGTACTGATGCCGATGATTAACGAAGCGATCTTCGCTTTATACGAAGGCGTCGCCTCACGCGAGAGCATAGACGGCATCATGAAACTCGGCATGAATCATCCGATGGGGCCTCTGGCGCTGGCCGATTTCATCGGACTCGACGTTTGCCTTGCGATCATGAACGTGCTACATGATGGATTTGGCGATTCCAAATATCGGCCGTGCCCATTGTTGAAGCGTTATGTTGACGCCGGATGGTTGGGGAAGAAGAGCGGACGCGGATTCTATGAATACTAGAGTCCGACAACCTTCAAAGTTTGTCGGAGTCGTGGCTGCGACGCAACCTGGATTGAAATCAGATCCAGCGACAAAGTAATTTTATCGGACATTGATCAGATGCAACAACGCGCGATCCTACATTTTTGCCAGAAGTGCCGGGCGGCGAACCCCCTGGGTCAGGAATTCTGTCTGCGCTGCGGCACCAGACTGATGCTGGTAGTCGAGCCGCCATCCGCTCGGGTTGGCTCCCCTGACACAACCCCAAACGAAGAACACCTATTGGAGCGTCTGACGATCTTAGAGAACACCATGGCGCGCCTCGCGGAGCGGCTCGAGCAGGGATTGAAGCTACTGCTGCGACAGTCCGAAACGGCGTATACGAATCATGCTTTGGTGAAGAGCTTGATCGAGGTATTGAGCGAATGCGGTGTAGTTGATAACGATCGCCTGGAGTCGATTTGGCGCGCTGAATGCGCCAAGCTGGACGAAAAACCCCCGGAAGCTTCGGCCGCGACGGTATCATCAAAGAAGCCACGAAAGGTGAAGCGAAAGGCCAGCACCAGTGGTTGAAACCCGAGCCGCGGTTTGACCTCGCTTTGAAAGTCCATGATACCCGGCTATAATTAGCGACTTTGCGCTCCGTCCTCTGACGCGGTCTATCTGATCCGGAGGGCTTTGTTATGCGGATAGAGTTAGACAAGCTGGAAGAGCATGGCGGCAAGTTTACGCAGCTTTACGAAGCTAACGACCTGCCATTGGACGACGCGGAAGTTCGGCTTATCGGTCCGGCTAAGGTTTCGGGCCGGCTCCGGCGGGACGGGAATGATGTCGCGCTGCGAGGCAGTCTGCAGACGAAGCTCGAAGTTGTGTGTGGTCGTTGTTTGCAGCCGGTTGAACTGCCGATTTCCGCAGACTTCAGTGAGCGGTTTGTGCGAGACGTCAGTTGGGCCGCCGAAGAGCAACACGAGTTGCTGGCAGAAGATTTGAACGTTTCTGTCTTTGACGGCGAGGGAATTGAACTCGACGACCTGGTTCGCGAAGAGCTTCTTCTGGCCGTACCTGTTAATGTGTTATGTCGCGAGGATTGCAAAGGACTATGCCCGATCTGCGGCATTGATAGAAATCTGAATTCCTGTCAGTGTGAAGTCGACGAGGTCGATTCCCGCTGGCAGAAACTGAAAGAGTTGCAAATGTAGGTTTAGGACTTGGATCTTTGAGCTTTGCACTTTGCTGCAGGCTGTGTCAGGCAGTTTCAAAATACAAAGCTCAAAGTACCGAAAGACACTGATTTCAAATTTGAGCCTTAAAATTTGAAAACCTGAGATTTGAAATCTGAGATCTGAAATCAAGATTGTGGAGTAATCATGCCAAATCCAAAACGCCGTCACTCAAAATCGCGTCGCGGGAAGCGCCGGGCACACGATGCCCTGCGGGTGCCGCAAACCGTCGCCTGCCCAAACTGTCAGGAACCGCGTCTGCAGCATCGTGTCTGTCCTAAATGCGGCTTTTACAAGGGCCGCGAAATAGTTCAAGTCGAGCAAACTGCCTGACCACGCATCATGCCGTCTCTGCGCCGCACCGTGCAGCGCGCGGCAGGACGTGTCCTGTTGTCCCAGACGGCATTTGTGAACGAGACTTTACTGAATGTCGAAATTTAATTCGGGCATTCTTGGCACGGGCCATTCCTATCCAGAGGGCATTCTAACCAATGCTGATTTGGAGCGGATCGTCGACACTTCTGACGAGTGGATCACGACGCGGACCGGGATCAAGCAGCGCCGGAAGGCCGGGCCCGATGAATACACTTCGCAGTTTGCCGTGCGCGCATCGCGCGAAGCTATCGCGCAGGCAGGCATCGATCCTACCGAGATTGATCTGATCCTCTGCGCTACGGTAACCCCCGATCAAATCCTGCCCTCGACCGGTTGCCTGATCCAGGCTGAACTGGGCGCGCATAAAGCCGCCGCCATGGACATCGTGGCTGCGTGTTCCGGTTTTCTCTACGGCTTGACGCTGGCTGATTCCATGATTCGCTGTGGGCAGGCAAAGTATGTTCTGGTGATTGGCGCTGAAATTCTGACGCGCTACGTTGATTACACCGACCGGTCTACGTGTGTTTTGTTCGGCGATGGCGCGGGAGCCGCCGTCCTGGGCGCGGTGGAAAGCGGAGGGGGAATTCTGGCGGCCAGAATTCGCTCCGATGGTCGTTACGAAGAGCAATTGTATGCACCCGGCGGAGGCACAAAGGGTGGCTTTACCGCGGAGACCATTGCGCGCGGCGATCATTTCTTCAAAATGAAAGGGAATGAGCTGTTTAAGGTAGCGGTTCGGTCGATGTCCGAGATTTCGCGCGATGTCCTTGAGGAGGCAGGACTGACGACCGCCGACGTGAAACTATTTATTCCACATCAGGCTAACCAACGCATCACCGACTCGGTCGCAAGCAAGTTGAACGTTGACAGCGAGATGGTGTATTCGAACATTGCTATGCACGGGAACACGTCATCGGCATCGATTCCGATCGGCCTCGACGAATGCGTCTCATCGGGACGAGTTCAAAAAGGCGACGTCGTGCTGATGGCTTCGTTTGGTGGCGGCGTGACGTGGGGGGCGGTCGTAATGCGCTGGTGATATTGCCGACTTCCCATTGCTGATCTCCGATTGGTTTCCAGGATCGGTCGTGGCGCTACCGCTCGAGATAAAAGAATTCAAAAATTGGCAATCGGCAATCGGCAATCGGCAATCGCGTATGTTTTTCCTGGCCAGGGTTCACAGCAAGTGGGCATGGGCCGGGATTTGGCCGATAACTTCCCGGCGGCCAGGCAGGTCTTTGAAGAAGCAGACGGGGCGTTAGGCTTTGCGCTCTCCGAAGTATGTTTCAATGGTCCGGCGGATCAGTTGCAATTAACTGAGAATACGCAGCCGGCCATTCTAACTGTTTCGATCGCCGCGTTGCGGGCCCTGGAAACTGAGGGTTTTCCTAAACCTGACTTTGTTGCCGGGCACAGTCTCGGCGAGTATTCGGCCCTGGTTGCCGGAGGTTCACTTTCTTTGACAGACGCGGTTAGGACGGTTCGCGCGCGCGGGCGGTTCATGCAGGAAGCCGTCCCGGTTGGATTGGGAGCGATGGCTGCGATTCTCGGTGTCGGCCTGGATGTTGTCACGGTCGCTTGTGAGGAAGCAGCGCAGGGGCAAGTCTGCAGCGCGGCTAACATCAATTCTCCGAACCAGGTAGTAATCGCAGGAGGTGCCGCCGCAATCGATCGCGCGATTGCACTCTTGCAGCAGCGCGGAGCCAAACGCGCGATGAAGCTGAATGTGAGTGCGCCGTTTCATTGCGCCCTGATGCAGCCGGCTCAGGAGCGTTTGGCGGTTGAATTGAAAGACATTACGTTTAGAAACCTCGCGACCACCATCGTAACCAACGTGGACGCAAAGGCCATTACCTCAGCGGATGGGGCGCGCGACGCGCTGGTCCGTCAGGTATCACAGCCGGTTCGTTGGCTTGAGTCAGTTGAATTTTTGATCAGTCAGGGTGTACAAAGCTTGATTGAGATTGGACCCGGAAGAGTTTTGAGTGGCTTGGCGCGTCAGATTGATCGCAACTTGCGTTGCGTGAATGTCGAGGATAAAGCTAGTCTGGGCGCTACTCGCGAGGCAATTTCCGGGTAAGCTTGTCCGGCAAACGTTGGTTTGTCGTTACCGTGGCACAGATCGCGTTTCTGTGTATTGAGGTGCGGATCTTGGACTGAAGTCGTGCCACTAACTTATATCGGCAAACTGAGGTTTGTCGGACTTTTGAAAAGAGGAGCAAAAACGAATGCCCGATCCAGAGATTGAGCAAAAAGTGAAGCAGATTATCGTCGACGAGCTTGGCGTGGACGAAAACGAAGTAACGCCTAATGCCCGGTTCATCGATGACCTCGGCGCCGACTCGCTCGATACCGTCGAGTTGGTAATGCGTTTCGAGGAAGAGTTCGGCATTGAAATTCCGGACGAAGACGCGGAAAAGATTCAGAGCGTGCGGGACGCGTACAATTACATCGATCAGCACAAGGCTAAGTGATCCGTTACTGGTGATGGCGGCCCGGACGAACACGCTGTGGTTCGCCAGTCACTTGTTTAGTCGGTCACGGAAGGAGTCCTGACTTTGAATCGTCGCGTCGTCGTTACCGGTCTCGG
>Ga0137360_10000169_pt1 | contig 36597 bp, 28 predicted proteins | sample Mad1_60_16metaG_FD_104924 | JGI IMG/M metagenome (GOLD analysis project Ga0137360, IMG submission 104924) | Vadose zone soil microbial communities from Angelo Coast Range Reserve, California, USA - Mad1_60_16 metaG | ecosystem: Environmental > Terrestrial > Soil > Vadose zone | place: USA... | reverse complement strand
GGTCCGCGACCTTGTCGAAACTTCCATCGACATGGTTCGCGAAGAAAAGCTCGATGAAGTCGCCGACCGCGCCGAGCAAGCTGCGGAAGAGCGCGTTCTGGACCTCTTGCTGCCCCCGTCTCCGCCGCCCCCCTCCGGAACAACCGAAACGGAAGCTGCAGCCCAGCGGGAGCAGTCACAGCGCACGCGAGAAAAACTGCGCGTCCAACTTCGCGAAGGCAAGCTCGATCAACGGATGGTCGACCTCGAGGTTCGAGAACGCTCGATGCCCTCGTTCGAGATCATTTCCAACCAAGGCGTCGAGGACATGGACGTCAATATGAAGGACATGTTCTCCAACCTCTCTGGGCTGTTTGGCCAGCAGAAAAAAAAGCGCAAGATGTCCGTGGCCGATGCTTTCGAATACCTGATCCAAGAGGAAGAAAACAAGCTGCTGGATATGGACCAAGTCACGCGCATTGCCGTCGAGCGTGCCGAGCAGATGGGCATCATCTTTATCGATGAAATTGATAAAGTCGCCGGGCGCGAATCGGGCCACGGGCCGGATGTTTCTCGCGAGGGCGTTCAGCGAGACATTCTTCCGATCATCGAAGGCACGACCGTCAACACACGCTACGGCATGATTCGCACCGACCACATTCTTTTCATTGCCGCAGGCGCTTTCCACGTTACGAAACCGTCGGACCTCATCCCGGAACTGCAAGGCCGCTTGCCTATTCGCGTGGAGTTACAATCGCTCAAGGAAGAAGATTTCATCCGCATTCTGACGGAACCGAAAAACGCTCTCATCAAGCAGTACGTTGCGCTGCTCGACACCGAAGGCGTCAAACTGAACATCACCGAGGACGCCGTTGCGGCCATCGCACGGTTTGCCACGAGCGTGAATGAGTCGACGGAAAACATCGGGGCGCGCCGTCTGCATACCATTCTTGAAAAAGTCCTCGATGAGCTTTCCTTCGAGGCGCCAGACCTGAAGAAAAAGAATGTGAAGGTCGATTCCGCCTACGTGACCAAGCAGCTCGCGGATATCGTCAAGAATCAGGATTTGAGCCGCTATATCCTGTAAACTCCAAACATCAAAGATGGAAATCCGAAACTTGCGGAAGCCTGTATCGCGCCGTATGGAAGCTGCACGCTTGGCGAGTTTCGTTTTTCTAGTTTCGGGGCCCGCATTTCTTTTTGCCGGCGGTTGCGGTGCGCCCGGCGAACCGACTCCGCCGACTCCGCCGGTTCCCGTGGCGGTCACCGATCTCACCGCGCACCAGGCTGGTGACGGCGCACAACTCATTTTCACCTTGCCCGCGAAAACCATCACTGGCGATCGTCTTGCATTGCCGCCAGCGGTGGAAGTCGTTCGAGGCGCGCCGAAGCCTGATGGTTCGCCGGACGCAAAATCATTTCGTATCGTCTACACGATCCCGGGTTCGCTCGTGGAAAATTACGTTTCTGAAGGTCACGTGAAATTCATTGACCCTGTGGCGCCAGAGGAAATTCGCGCACACCCTGGCAGCCCGCTTGTTTATGTTGTCCGGACACGTGCTTCGAAAAAGCGCGCCTCGGCGAATTCCAACGCGGTTTCGGTCCGCATGTTCCCTGTGCCGGAGGCTATCGCTCGCCTGGAGGCGCGTGTCACAGAGTCCGCGATTGAGTTGAGCTGGACGGCACCCACTCGTATCTCGGGCGGCGATCCAATTACCGCATTTTCAGGCTATCGGATTTATCGCGGCGAACTTGACCCTTCCTCTACTGAGGCTGCTTCTGCAGAGTTCTCGAAAGCCAAATGGAAATCGCCGCTCGCTCTCCTCGCCCCCTCGGACGAAAACGGCTACCGCGACACCGTTTTCGATTTTGGCAAAACCTATGCCTATGTCGTCAGAAGTGTCGTGCCCGTTGAAGATAACCCAATCGAGTCCGCGGACTCCGCCCCTGCGATTGTTTCCACACGCGATACGTTTCCTCCAGCCGCTCCGCAAAATCTGGTTGCCGCCGTTCTTGCCGGCGCCACTCCCGGCTCCGTCCTGGTGGATCTCTCGTGGTCCATTAATCTTGAAACCGATCTCGCCGGCTACCGCGTCTATCGAAGTGAGCAGCAGGACACGCGGGGAACGCTTAGTACGCCTGATCTGTTGCTTGCACCGGCGTATAGTGATACGTCTGTAGAGCCCGGCCACCGCTACTGGTACTCTGTGACCGCAGTCGATCGTGCTGGGAACGAAAGTGAATCCAGCGCGGCCGTCGCGGTTGATGTCGCGAAACCTTCTCCGTAGCTCCGGGTTCTACTCAGCATCTCTTGGGAGAGTGCCGCTTGATGACCGTTCGTGCACACCTGCCCGCATACGGATCGTTCCATGTTTTCCGGAACGCATCGGTTCGCACGGGTGTCTATGTCGGTTTCATTCTCTCTATTGTGTTTAGTGGATGGGTGATTGTGGCCAATCGTCTTCCGCTGCTAGATCGCTTTGCGTTGGTGCGCAATCTGGCCGCTGTTTCTGTTCTGGGGCTAATCGCATTGATTCCCGTTCTGCGATTTTGGCGAATGCCGGGCAATTTACTGGCTTCCAGCCTCGTCGCTTGGGTCCTTTTTAGCTTGTCCTACCGCGTTCTTTGCATGCTCTTTGTGGGCCTTGCGGAGCGCTTTAGCGCGGTTCAAGTCTTCGTACTCGGTGCTGTCTTGTATATGCTCGTGGTTTCTCTTTCTTGGATCTGGACCATCATCCGGCGCGCTCGCGCGTCGCACGTGTCTCATCCGAATCATCATCCGAGCTGATCCCGAATGAAATTCTGCCGGTTTCTTCCACTTGGTTCTTCTGCCTCACAGCCGCCAGCGCCGTTCTATGGCCTTATCGAGGACGAGCAAATCCGCGAAATTTCTGGTCCTCCATGGAATCCTTGGTCGCACGGCTCGCGCAATTGGCCGGCGGCGGACGTTCGTCTACTTGCTCCTGTCGAGCCCGGGAAGATTGTTTGCGTCGGGCGCAATTATGCGGCCCACGCGGCTGAACTCGGCAATGAAGTGCCCAAAGAACCGCTCATTTTTCTTAAGCCGCCTTCGGCCATCGTTGGTCCTGGTGAGCCGATCGTTCTTACGCCGCAATCCCAGCGTGTTGAGCACGAAGGCGAGCTTGCGCTTATCGTTGGACGGCACTGTTCGCAGCTCAAGGACTCTGACGACCCGCTGGCCTATCTGCTGGGTTATAGCTGCCTCAACGACGTCACTGCGCGCGATCTCCAGAAAAGCGACGTGCAATTCACGCGCGCCAAAGGCTTCGATACGTTTTGTCCTGTTGGGCCGCATATCGAAACTGAGCTCGATCCATCCGATGTCTTGGTCGAATTGCGCGTCAATGGCACGCTTCGCCAATCCGGGCGCACGTCTCTCATGACCTATCCGGTGGCGTTTCTCGTCCGCTGGATCTCGCGTGTCATGACTCTTAATCCAGGAGATTTGATTGCCACAGGGACCCCTGCTGGCGTTGGCCCGCTTATCGCGGGAGACGTCGTCGAGGTTAGCGTGGGCGGTGTTGGCGTGTTGCGCAATCCGGTGCAAGCCCCGCACATCTAGTTTCGCAGCACTGCCACTGTTTCGGTAAAATACACACCTGTGGGGCGAGTTCCCTAAGAAGGCCATTGTTTCGTGTATCGTGAGCCTGGGTGTGCCGCCGTGCGCGGGTCCGTCACTCCGCAATTCAGTTGCATCCTTGGAGATCGCTAATTGAAGGGGCTGTTCGCAGATTGGAAACTTGTTCTCGCCATGGTCGGCGCTGCCATCGCGGCGATCATCATGATCGCCTACGCCTTCTTTCGCCCGGCGGAAGAGCCCGAAGACATTGAACGCCGCCGACGCCTCTACCTGAATCAGATTGGGCGCATCGCGGAAGGACAGGTCGTCGAATTAGCCCAACATCCTCCCGAGCCGCGCGAGGTGCAGAGAAAGCTCTTCGGCTCTCGTGCTCGTCCGATCGTTGATTTGAGACCCAGGCACCTGGTCACTTACAGTTATGCGATTTCCGGGGTCACCTATCACACGGCGCAGGACATCACAGGCCTTGAAGGGCAGATTCGTTTCGAACGACTCGTGGCAGGTCAGCCCGCCAGCGTGAAGTACGATCCTTCGAATCCCAGCGATTCGATTCTCGTCGCCGACGATTGGTCCGGCTTGCGCTGAAGTGCGAACCCTTTGCGCTGAGCCTCGAAGCGCTTGTGCTGATGTTCCAGGCTGGTGTTCCTGCTTCGGCGCCGCATTCTGATTTTCGCCCAGTTGCGCTATCCTTCTCCCTGCGGCTTGGGTGCGCCGCGCCACCCTCATGAAAATGATCGTCGCCTCAATCTTGACCACAATTCTCATCGTTGCGATGACTCTTGGCGCGATGTTTATTCTCGTGCAAGCCACGGATTACGTTACGTCGCTCGAATCGCCCATCCAGCGCGCTGTCGCCATCGTTGCGGAACTTGTTCTCGGCGTCGTCTTGCTGCTTGGCACCGTTTGGCTCGCCACGCATCTCGCCGTTCGCATCTTTGCCAGAAATGAACCGGATGCTCCCGGAGGAAAGCTTGCCTGATAGAGACGCAGCTGCAAGCGCAAAAGAAAAGCATCACGACCGCATGGAAGAGCTCCGCCGCCAATCCGCGGAGGCCGAAGCCGGCGGTGGTCCCGAACGTCGCGAGCGCGAGCACAAAGCCGGCAAGCTTGCCGCGCGCGAACGCATCAACCTTCTTCTTGATGAGGGCACGTTCGAAGAGTTGGACAAATTTGTCCGCCACGGGTGCGTCGATTTTGGAATGCAAGAGCAGCGTCCCGCGGGCGATGGCTTCGTCACCGGCTTTGGGCGCATCGATGGCCGCCTAGTCTACGTTTTTGCGCAGGACTTCACCGTATTCGGCGGCTCACTCTCCGAAGCCAATGCGCGGAAAATCTGCAAGGTCATGGATCTCGCCATGCGCGCCGGCGCCCCGGTGATTGGACTCAACGACTCCGGCGGCGCACGCATTCAGGAGGGGGTCGCTTCGCTCGCAGGCTATGCCGATATTTTTCTGCGCAACACGCTTGCCAGCGGCGTAATTCCGCAGATCAGCGCCATCATGGGCCCCTGCGCGGGCGGCGCGGTCTACTCTCCCGCGATCACCGATTTCATCTTCATGACGCGCGAGACGTCTTACATGTTCGTCACCGGGCCCGATGTCATCAAGACGGTTACGCACGAGGAAGTCACCAAGCAAGAGCTCGGCGGGGCCATGACCCACAACGAAAAAAGCGGCGTGGCGCACTTTGTCTCCGCGGACGACGCCGATTGCCTCGCCATGATTCGCGAGCTATTGAGTTTCCTCCCTTCCAATAATGTCGAAGATCCCCCGCGCCGCCAGTCCTCGGATTCTCCGGACCGGCAGGAAGAATCTTTGAACTCCCTCGTTCCCGACGAGCCTCAAAAACCTTACGACATGAAGGACGCCATCCACGCCATTGTCGATGACGGCTACTTTTTCGAAGTCCACGAGCACTTCGCGAAAAATATTGTTGTTGGGTTTGCGCGGCTGGATGGCCGCCCCGTCGGAATTGTCGCCAATCAGCCGGCGTTTCTCGCTGGCGTCCTCGATATCAATGCTTCTCTCAAAGGCGCCCGCTTCGTGCGCTTCTGCGACGCCTTCAATATTCCGCTCATCACTTTCGAAGACGTTCCCGGCTTCTTGCCCGGCACGCAGCAGGAGTTCGGCGGCATCATTAAGCACGGCGCGAAATTGCTTTTCGCGTTCGCGGAAGCCACAGTCCCCAAAATCACGGTAATCACGCGCAAGGCCTACGGCGGCGCGTATTGCGTCATGGCCAGCAAGCATATTCGCACCGACGCCAATTTCGCCTGGCCCTCCGCTGAAATCGCCGTGATGGGCCCGGAGGGCGCTGTAAACATTGTCTACAAGCGTGAGCTGGACAGAGCTTCCGAGGCTGATCGCGAGCGCCTCCGCCAGGAAAAAATCGACGAATTTCGCGAGCGCTTCGCCAACCCTTTTGTCGCGGCCGAAAAAGGCTACATCGACGCCATCATAGAGCCTTCTGAAACGCGTTCCCGCATCATCACCGCACTCCGCGCCCTCGAAAACAAGCGCGACACTAACCCTCGCAAAAAGCACGGCAACATTCCGTTGTAAGTTCCGCGGGAATCATACGGATGACTCGGTTGGGGGCCTTTTATTCTGGCAAGATTCGGAACGCCCGCTTGCGCGCAGTTCGGTAAACGGAAAAATCGCGCCGGTCGAGTGTGAAAATCGTCCGAATGTCTTCTCGATTCGCCAGATGGACAAGCGTGGCGTCAGTGAATTGCGGGCGCAGGCTCGCATAGCGCTTCAAGACCTCGACAATTTGGCCAGAATCTTTTCTCGTGATGGGAAGGACCTCTAGGAAACCACCATTAGTACTTCCCAGCAAGTTCTCGAAGGCGACGGGATAATGGCGAAGCAGCCACGCCGCTTCAGTAATGACAGGCCAGCAAGTTAGTAGGGGGCCTTTCAAACTTGCCAGAGTTCTCACGCAAATTTCGTGATACTGATCAACGGGCGAAAGCACGGCCACGAGAGGACCTGTATCCGCGAGAACGCGCACTACTTTGCCTTCCCAAACCCCTTGAAGTGACGTTTATTCGTGCTGAGATCCTTGGGCGCGCCCTGCACGCAGCCGATCAAGCCGGCTTCTCGGGCGAGGTCGTAAGCAGTCTGCTCGTCCGGACTCTTTGACAGATACTGCTCCAGAGCGTCTCGCACGACGGCGGATTCCCGGGCGCCCGTCATGCGGGAACGTTCTTTCAGGCGCTGCGCAATTTTTTCGGGAACGCGCACGGAAATCCGTTGAGTCGCCAAGGCAGCCTCCGATGGACTGTGTCAGACATTATGCCACAAGTGTCTGACAAGCGCAATGCAGCTATTTCGTGACCGGAAAGGTGTGGTAACCATGCGAGATTGGCGATTGTCGCCAGGCTCGCCGCTGGGCGCAATTTGCCGATTTTCTCTTTAGCATCCGCCAAACCCGCTAAAGTTGAACGGCCTTTCTGCCGATTCTATTCTCGAAGCGAACCTTCCCTCCGGCCCGGCCGGAGCCCCCGCACCTTTGGCTTGGAGGATGTCGCATGGCCACAACTGTCCGGGAATACTCGCTGGATTACTATCTGTTGGACCGCTTGAGATTCAGCGGTATCGAGAGAGAAAATCTCGAAGACCTCGTCGGCATCGTCACACCGCGCCTTCAGCAGATGCGCATCTTGCCGCGCGGCATACCCAAGTCCAATCAGTTCGAGGCGAATGTTACGCCCGGCAGTTAGAGATTGCCGCATTCCGCAGAGTCTCTCCGAGCATGGTAGCAATTCCGAAGAATTAGACACTCCGGCCGCGCGCGCGGCTTGGCGGCCATACTCCTCGTGCTAAAATCCCGAAGCAACATCAAAGGTCCATGTTCCGGAAAATCCTGATTGCCAATCGCGGCGAAATCGCCGTGCGCATCCTGCGCGCCTGCCGCGAGCTGGGCATTCGCTGCGTCGCAGTTTTCAGCGAAGTCGACCGCAAATCGCTCCACGTTCGTCTCGCCGACGAGGCTTACCCCATCGGTCCTGCGCCGTCGCGCGAAAGTTATCTTTGCATCGAGAAGATAATCGACGTAGCGCGCCGCTCCGCCTGCGACGCCATCCATCCAGGCTACGGTTTTCTCGCGGAAAACTCGGCGCTCCCCCGCGCCTGTGCTGAAGCAGGAATCACTTTCATCGGTCCGAGCGCCGAAGCCATGGAAGCTCTCGGCTCGAAAACGGCCGGCCGCCAGCTCGCCCGCCGTTCCGAGGTACCGACCGTTCCCGGCGCAAACAATTCCATTGAAAATCCCGATGACGCCCAGGCCCTCGCCCAAAACATGAGCTATCCCGTTTTGTTGAAGGCTGTCGCCGGCGGCGGCGGCAAAGGCATGCGTGTCGTTACTCGCGACTCAGAATTTACCGCTGCTTGGCGTGATGCTTCATCAGAGGCCCTGAACGCCTTCGGCGATGCGCGTCTCTATCTTGAAAAATATTTGGAAAAGCCACGCCACATTGAGATCCAAATACTGGCGGATGCCCACGGCCGGGTTGTCTCTCTCGGTGAACGCGAATGCTCCGTTCAGCGGCGCCACCAAAAAGTGATTGAAGAAGCTCCCTCGCTCGTCATCACGCCGGAGCTGCGAAAGAAAATGGGCGATGCTGCCGTCCGCATGGCGCGGGCCGGCGGATACGTCAACGCGGGCACGGTGGAATTTCTCGTCGATGCCCAACTCAATTTCTATTTTTTGGAAGTCAACACGCGCCTTCAAGTCGAGCATCCTGTCACGGAGCAAGTCACTGGGCTCGATTTAGTGAAGCTGCAGATCGCCATCGCTGCCGGGCACCGTCTCCCCTTTGCTTGGGAAACGATCACCCCTCGCGGCCATGCGATGGAAGTCCGCCTCTACGCCGAAGATCCCGACAACAATTTCTTCCCGTCGCCAGGAAAAATTCTTTCGCGCCAAGCCCCCAGCGGACCCGGCATCCGCCTCGATGAAGGCGTCTACGAAGGCTGGACCGTTCCGATGGATTACGACCCTCTCCTCAGCAAGCTGATTGCCTGGGGCAACAGCCGCGAAGAAACCATCGCTCGTCTCCGTCGTGCTCTCGAAGAGTACACCGTCACAGGTATCAAGACCAACGCAGGCCTCTTCCGCCGCATTCTCGCTGAGCCGCATTTTCTTCGCGGCGAAATCCACACCAAGTGGCTCGACGAACTACTTCAGCGTCCGTCATCTGCCGCCCACTCTTCGCAGGAAGATCCGAAGACGGCTCGCACCGCCGATGCTGCCGCCATCGCCGCGACTCTCTGGCAAGCGCAGCAGCCCGACAAACATTCCAGCCGGTCTTCCGGAAGCCGGGATTCTTCTCCACCTTCTCGTTGGAAGCAAGAAGGCCGTCGCCAACAACTGGATCGCCTACCATGAAGTTTGAAGTTCGGCTCACTAGCGCATCCGGCAAGAAGCTTCGCACCGTGGATCTCGAGCGCGAAGCGGATCGCTGGAAAATTTCGCTCGACGGCCAACCCGTCAATGCCGACGCGGAAGAAATCGCTCCCAACACGCTCTCGCTTCTGCTCGAAGGCCAGTCCTACGAAGTTCACATCACACCGTCACCGGACGGTATGCTCAAGCTCCAGACTGGCTTGCAGGAATTTACCGCCGAGGTGGTCGACCCTCGCGCATGGCGAGGCCGGCGGCATGGCGCCCTCGAAGCCGAGGGCCGTCAACAAATCGTCGCTCCCATGCCAGGCAAGGTCGTCCGCCTCCTCGTCGGAGTGGGAGACGAAGTCCAAGCTGGGCAGGGGCTCCTCGTCGTGGAAGCGATGAAAATGCAGAACGAAATTCGCTCGCCAAAAGGCGGCACGGTCGAGCGTCTCCACGTCAAAGAAGGCCAGCCCGTTAACGCCGGTGAAGTGCTCTGCATCGTTGTTTGAGCCGCCATGGGAAATTGGTACACCAACGTTGCGGTCAAAGGCGCGCAGCAGTCGGACGTGGTTGCTGTACTCGAGGAGCTCGGCCGCCGCGCCTACGTCACGCCAGAAACTTCCGGATGGATTGTCGTCTACGATCAGCAGACCGATGACTTTGACCTGAGCATTCTCGAATCGCTCGCGCTAACGCTTTCCACAAGTCTCTCCTGTACCGCTCTGGCGAGCTGCAATGCGGACGACGACGTTCTCTGGCTGGCGCTGTACGAAAATGGCATTCTCTCGACACGATATGCATCCTCGCGGAAAGAATTTGAAGATGGCAGCGAGTTTCCCGACCTCAAGGACACCGCCCAAGTCCTTGCACGAGTTTTTGAAAAGCCGGAGGCGAAGAATGTGGTTTTGAGCATGCTGCGCAAATCTCACGGCGCGTTGGGCCTGCTCAGTCTCTTCCTCAGGATTCGGCTGGCTTATGTCGTTGAGGTACAGCGTCATCTCGATCTTTCGAATCTGCTTGGAATGCCGCGCGCTGCCGTCGGACTAGGCTACACCTACGTCAATAAAGGGGAAACTCCGGAAGGTATGGATCGCGAGACGCTGCGCCGTACGATGGTCGGATAGATTAGAAAATAGCGCGGGACTCGCTCGCTAAAGAATTAATGGCCCGATGGTTTGGCGGGGAAATCCGTTTTCGCCGCATCCGGAAGCTTGCCGGCGGCTTCGATGACTTGTTGCGCGAGGTAGTTCGTCACGCGCGCGTCATCCCGTGCAATTGTCAGGTAGGCCGCACGCAGCAACTGTTCCTTGTGATTGCGCAGCGAGTCGCGAATCGTCTGCTGCACTTGCGGATCAGAAATGTTGCGTTGCCCGGGCGACTCACGCGAGATGAGTTTCAAAATCACGATCCGCGTACCATCCTTCGATTGCGTCGCCATCGGAGGGCTCACTTGCCCCGGCTTCATTCCCAGCAAAACCCTCTTCAAAGCCGGATCAGCCTGGTTCAACGCCGATTCCGGAACGTATCCCAAGTCTCCGCCCATCGCCGACGAGTTCATGTCCTCGGAATAGTCCATCGCCAGTTGCGCAAAATCCGCGCCGCTGTTCAGCTTGTCTTCGAGCATCTTTACTTTGCGCTCGGCTTCGACTTGGTTCGTTGCATCGTCATTCTTGAGGTTACGGATTTGCGGTTCCTTGCGCGGGGTCACAACGATCTCGGAGATCCGGTAGCGAGGCTCCACGACGTTGAATTGCGCTTTGTTCGCGTTATAAGCATCGGTGACGTCCTGGTCGGTGATGGTTATTTTCGCCACTACTTCGCGGTTCAGCAGCTTCGTGATGGAAAGCTGCCTCCGCAGGTCGCGCTTTATGTCGTCCACCGAGACGACACGATCCTTCAGCTGACGTTGGAATTCGTCCTCGGTATAAGGGCTCTTCATCTCCGTGAATTTGTCTTCCACCTCGCCGTCGCTCGCTTCCAGGTTCAGCTTCTTGGCCCGCTCCAGCAGAATCTCGTTGTTGATCAGTTCTTCCAGAACGTTTAGCTTCAGCGACAGCGCTTCTTCCTGCGAAGGCTCCTGCCCCTCCGGATTCACCCGCGTCCGATAGTATTTATCCACATCATCGCGTTTGATCTCTTGCCCGTTGACCACCGCCCACACGTCCGGCGAAGGCTGAGTTTTCGGCTTGCAGCCCGTGCCCATCGCAAGAGCCATGGCTAGCACGGGTAATAGCATAGCGACGCGCGCCAGCCCATTGATGGGGCCATGCGGGCGCACTGCCACGCTGATTTTGGCATGCGAAAGATTCAAGGTGTGGTGCTCAGGCCGCTTTCTTGACGCGGCCCGCGCGGATGCAAGCCGTGCAAACTCGAACATGCTTCCTCGCGCCGTCTACCAACGCGTGGACGCGCTTCAGGTTCGGATTCCACCGTCTGCGCCTCGTATTATTGGCGTGACTGATCACGTTGCCAAAGTGCGGCCCTTTGCCGCATAGTTCACACTTCAGTGCCATTGTTTTTCCTACTAGGCTGTCTGTGGCAGCCGAGAAATTTTGCTCTGAAAATTTACACTACCGAGTCTTTCATTCTAACAGACGCTCTTTCCCCAGCAAAGCCTGCCTTTTGACTGATGCTGTCCGTTCTGGTAGAAACTTGAGCGCTACGAAACGGTGAAGACGGATATCCTCAGCTTTGTCCTCGACTCCCATCCCGCCGCTACCGAGCTTCTCGGTGATGCGGTTGTGCGAGATAGTCTGGCCAATCATTGCTGGAAGGCCGCTCCTGGCGAGGCATGCCAGGCCGTGCTCAAAGGCAAATCCACGCGAGCCTTTTTCCATTGACAGCGTAGCCTTTTGAATTTACTACTTCTCTTCAAAATAGTTGTGGACTGCGGCAGTCAACTGGCTGCCGCTTTCGCTTTCAGGCGCCGCCTCCAATGCTCCGAGCCAGCGGATCTTCGTGACAGGGAGTTATCCCCTTGCTCCTAGACCGGCATGGTTTGGACACCGCCGTAAGTCATTTAAAATCAACACCTACAGATCCGCCCCTAAGTGTTGATTCTAAACTACTTGCAAGATATCTAAACTCTTTAGAATCAGCATTGACAAAAAACCGGGGGAGGAGGGCCGGGCCTCTAGCCGCAACATCCCATCCGATTTTGGGTTTATCTATAGGGCCGTACTTTGCCAGCTAAGCACTCTGAATCTGGCAGGCCCACGGCTAGCTGGGGCTAGCGTCACGAGATTTTGGCGTTTTTGGCAAAACTTTTTGTTTGCCTTCGGCATCTTATGATTGCGATAGGTCATTCCGTTTCAATAGTTTACGGAAGTTATACCTGTCCTTCAGTGCTGGCTTTTATTTGCCTAAAGCACTATTAGCCCAGCCTCTACAGCCTTCCCCTGATTCTTCCCGAAAGGCTAAACTTGTATCTTGAGCCTTCGGCAGAAAGGAGACCGATCGCGGTGCCCGAACTGACCTCAATACGCTCTCGCATGGCATCGGTCCGAACTCTGGCTGTCGGGGCCGGAAACAGCGCCCGTTTGGCCGCAGTTCTAGTACTTCTGTTCGTCTGCTTGGCCGCTTCTCCCGCCAACGCAGACGTTGGCGTCCTTCTCAACGAGTCCCTGGATACAAGTTTCGCCAGGATCTCAGGTTCGGGACACAGCGCCGTCTATTTCTCGCGTATCTGTCCTGAAACGCCCATAAAGCTTCGCCTATGCCGTCCTGACGAGCAAGGTTCAGTCATGAGCAACTACACCACTCTTGGTGAGGCCGAGCCTTTCGAGTGGAACATCGTCCCGCTCTCCATTTATCTGTACGGGGTCGAGGATCCTCAAGACCGGCCGCTTTTTGGCTCGCAAAAAATCAAGCATGCCCTCGAGGAAAGGTACCGTGAGAAGTTTCTGACAGGGTACTGTGACAGTCCCAGCTGCAGGACCAGCAACAAAGCCGAATGGCGCGAAATGGTTGGCGCCACTCTTGAGCGCAGCCTATATATTTTCGTCGTTGAAACGTCCCTCGAGCAGGACCGCGCTCTCATCGCGGAATTCAATTCTCTCCCCAACCAGAATCACTTTAACGGCATCACAAAAAATTGTGCTACGTTCACCCGCCACATTATCAATACCTATTATCCCCATGCCACCAGGGCCGACTATCTGAATGACTTCGGCTTGATCACTCCGAAAGCCATCGCCCGTTCCTTCACTCGCTACGGCGAGAAGCATCCGGAGGCGCATCTTCGTGTTCTCCATTTCGCGCAGTTGCCCGGTACGATCAAGCGCAGCACCGAGTGCCGCAACGGAACCGAGCAGCTGTACCACTCCAAAAAACTCCTCGTCCCCATGATCCTTTTTGCCGACCACGAACTGCCCTTCATGGCCGCTTCTTATCTGCTCACGGGACGCTTTAACCCCCAGCATGCGCTGGAGCAGCATCCCACTGCCGAAACTTCGGACATCAAACAGGAAATCCGGGAAGCAAAAGCGCAGAACGACCCCTCTCGCGAAGAACAACTCGAAGCTGTGGCCAATCAGCAGAGCGCGCAACTCGTAGGCACCGCCCAGGAATGGAAACAATACCGTGAGGAATTTGGCTCTCTCACAAACGAAGCCATCAGCCGCGAGATTATTCCTAACACCGATTTTCTTGGCCGCCTTTACAAGTACCTCGATCGCGCCGGCACGCTCTCCGTCGATGCCCATGGCGCCCTTTGGTTGGATATCTCGCAAGGCGGCAAACCTGCAAAGCTTGGTCTGAGCGCCAGCAATATCTTTGCTTCCGGCACCGATTCCCAGTGGGCCTACGCTTTGACACTAGCCCGCGCTGATCACTATTTGAAGAGCCCCAAACATAGCCGCGAAATCATGCCCGATTTCAAAAACGATTGGGCCCTCTTACAAGCCGCGCGCTTCAATAGCTCGATTTTTGCTGCGGCCAATAGCACCTTGCCTTCCGGCAGCACGCGCGCCACGCCCGTTTCGTTCGGTCAGTTTCAATAAGCCGCATTCCAAGCAAGTCCTGTGAGTACTAAAGCATTCCGTCCACGCTGTTCCCCCTCTCCGTACCATTTTCTCTGTTTCCATTTTGCGTAACTTTAGTCTTGTATGTTTCATCTGTACTGATGTAGTTTCCCTGTCGCGGTGCAGCGAATGTTTCCCTGGTTCCGGGTCTGGTTATTGATTTTTGCTTTGTTCCTCGTCTCTGGTGAGGCGAGCTCTAAGGCGCCCGCTACCCCTGCAGGTGTTTCGTCCGCTCCACCGGTCATCGTTATTGGTTTTGTGGGAGGATTTGTTCACCACGATGACCGCGTTCACACAGAAGTTCAGCTTATCGAGCGTCTGCGCGAAGAATATGCTTCCGCCGTTTTCGTCCAAATGTTTGAGAACCACCGCGGTAAGCAGGCCCACCAAGCGGTCCTCCGCCTTTTACATCCGAGCCACGAAGGCACTTTATCGCCCGAGCAAAAGCAGAACGCCCGCATCATCATTTTTGGCCACAGTTGGGGCGCCTCGGAAACTATCGAACTAGCCCGTCAGCTCGAAAAAGACGGCATACCCGTGGTTCTCACCATCCAAGTCGATAGCGTCTCCAAGCGCGGCGAAAATGACGCCGTAATCCCCGGCAATGTCTCCCAGGCCGTCAATTTTTATCAGCTGGACGGCATGCTCCACGGCCGGTCTGAGATTCGCGCCGCCAACCCTGCGCGCACTCGCATTCTCGGCAACTTCCGCTCCGACTACAAAACGAAACCCTTCAGTTGCGGTCAATATCCCTGGTGGGACCGCTTGATCATGAAGCCGCACATCCAAATCGAGTGTGATCCCGCTGTCTGGAACCAGGTGGAATCGCTCATCCGCTCGAACTTGTCCCTGGAAGCGCATCTCCCGCAGGGGAGCGAAATCCATTCCCCCGCCTCGCCTTAAATAGAAAACTTGCCGCTTAGCGCTTGCCTCTTAAATTGACCCGCCCCAATTTTTGATAACCGCGGCCCGCACGCATCCGTCCATTAAGGTGTACCATCCTCTCGAAGGACGTTTTTGAGGAGGTCCCATGAAACGCCGCGAATTCCTCCTTCGCTCCGCTTGCACCGCAGGAGCAGCCTGGTTACATTCGGTCGCCTTCCCTCGTCGCGCCCACGCCTTAACACTCAGGCCTCTGTCCCGCAAATTTAGCGCCTCCGAAACCGTCACCTTGGGCAAAACTGGGATCCAAACCAGCCGCCTCGCGATGGGAACCGGCACCGTCGGCGTCGGCCATCATTCTCATCAGACCGCGCTCGGCATCGACGGCCTCTCCCGCCTTCTCCTCAACGGTTACGATCAAGGCCTGCGCTTCTTCGATTCGGCGGACTCCTACGGTAGCCATCCCCACGTCGCGGAAGCCCTCAAGCATGTCCCGCGCGACAAAGTCACCGTCCTCACCAAGACCTGGGCCCGCGACGCCGCCTCGGCCCGCGCCGATCTTGACCGCTTCCGCCGAGAACTCGGCACCGATCACATCGACATCTGCCTCATGCACTGCCTCACGGAAGGCGACTGGACGGAGCGCTTCAAAGGTGTCATGGACGTTCTCTCCGAAGCCAAGGAAAAGGGCGTCATCCGCGCCCACGGCTGCTCCTGCCATTCCATCGAAGCTCTACGCACCGCCACCAAGTCTTCTTGGGTCGAGGTGCATCTAGTCCGTATCAATCCCATCGGCGCTTTCATGGATTCCGATCCGGACACCGTCGTCAGCGTCATCCGGGAAATGCGCGCAGCAGGCAAAGGCATTATCGGCATGAAAATCCTCGGCCAAGGCGACCTCCGCAATCGCCAGGACGAGGCCATCAACTTCGCCCTCTCTCTGAACTTGCTCGACGCCTTCACCATCGGCGCCGAAAACAAATCCGAGCAAGAAGATCTAATCCGCCGCGTCGCCGCCGCGTAAAAAATCTCCTACAGCGTCCCCGTTGTGACCGTGTCATCCCCAGCGGAGCGAGGGATCTGCTTTGCTTATTCATGAACAATTAGAAACCTGCCGCTGCCCTACGTCTCTAATCCAATCAAACGCATCAATTCCAGCGCGTTGCTCTTCTCGACCACACCGTCGCGCAACTTGTAATCGAACCGCATCTTCCCGTCCACTACCTGATCCTCGAAATGCATATTCCGCAAAACGTTCCCCACCGCCGCCGCAATCTCCGTCAACGCCAAATCATGTGTCGTCACAATTCCCATCGCGCGCCGCTTGAGCAGTCCCTTTATCAAACCCTCCGCGCCGATTCTTCGGTCCTTCGAATTCGTCCCCTCCAGCAACTCATCAAACAAAAACACCATCGGCACCGCCCCATTCGCCTCGTCAAACACTTTGCGGATATGCAAAATCTCCGTATAAAAACTCGACCGCCCCTCTTGCAGCGAATCGGTACTCCGAATCCGCGTCCCAATCCTAAGCGCCGTCAGCCGCAACCGCTTTCCGCGAATCGGCGCTCCCGCCATCGCCAGCACGGTGTTGATTCCCACCACGCGCAAAAACGTGCTCTTCCCCGACATATTCGATCCGCTCACCAGCAACACTCGCGTCTTCGCATCGAGCCGCACGCTGTTCCGGACGCACTTTTCCGCCGCAATCAATGGATGCCCCAATTCCTCCCCGTCAAAAAATCCCACCCCGTCTTTCGCATCAACAAATTCGGGAAGCGGATCCGCCGGATGCTCGTACGCATACGCCGCCAGCGAAAGCAGCGCCTCCATCTCTCCCGTCAACTCCGCCCACCGCTGCATCTTCGAGCCCCAGCGACGCCGCCAAGCCTCTGCCGCCATCCCCACCTGCACGCTATAAAGAAATGGCAGCTCGAACATCTTGGCGAGCACGCCGTCGTTGGCGTCGATCCAATAAACAATCCGCGCAAATTTGCGAATCACCTGCGAAGCCGGCTCGTTCCCCGGCTTCAATTCCCGGGCAATTGCTTGTAGTCGTGGCGCTGCAAACGGCTCCCGCTCTAGCCGCTCCAGAATGTCTGAAAAAAGCAGCAACCCCTCCGCATTGCAATCCACTCCCTCGATCACCGAGTGCGCTCGACGCCGCAGCCACGCAAGGACAACCGCTTCAATCGCCATCACGCTCAAAAGCGGCCACAGCATTGCAGTTTCAACGTAATAGACGATCCCCGCCGTCGCTCCCATGGCCAGCAACACCATCACGCTGCGCCACACCCCGCTCGGCAGGATTGATTTTCCCTCCGCCCAGTCAATCAAAGATTCCGGATTCAACCGAACCCGCAAATCTTCCCCAGTCACCGCCAAATCTTCGCGTAAATCCAGCTTCTCCCGCAGCTCCTCAATCAGCTTCTGCCGCTCCAGGATCGTCCCAACCTCCGCTCCCTCACGCAACCAATTTGCCAACCGCTTCTCTCCCATCGGCAATCGCGCCGTCGAGAGCAACTCGAACAGGCACCCTCGTCCAAAAAGATCCAAATCCTCCGCATACACATGATTCGCATCGCGAAACTGCTCCCCCGTTGGCCCGCTCCCTGCCCAGCGATCCTCGATCCGCGCAATCCCCTTGCGATAAAACTCCGCCGCCGTCTCCGCCCGCCCCTTCTCCTCGAAAACGCGCCCGTGCCAAATCGTCAGCAACAAATAAGCCGTCACAGGCGCGATCAGCCAATAAGCCGTCACGAAGTGTGTTCCCAAAACGCCCCACACCAACAGCAATCCCGCCGCAATCACCGCCAACTTCAGATACCCGACGCGCACGTGCACGCGATCCTTCTCGGCAACCGTCTTAAGATATTTCTCCAACCGCTTCGTGTACTCCGCTTTTGGCTCAGCCACATTCCCTCTCAACGCATCGGTCCTGCCGCCGATCGAGTCTATCTCTTATCCCACATCGCAGCATCCACCCCAATTCACTTTCACAAGCTTCCTCTAGGAGCACGGCAGGGCGTGCCCGTCTGCAGCTCTCTTGTCGTCCTTCGAACCTTCTAGCCACCCGCCTCGCCTTTCATTCCTTAGCGAATTATAAAAGTGGTACGCCCCCCCTTGTGCCGCGCGCATCATCACTAAGACGCACGAGCTTCACGATTACTATGCTGGTTCTGACGTCTTGTATTTACGCTCTGGCCGCGGCATCGCAAGCTCTTTTGCCCGGCGAAGTTCGCCTCAGCAGCCGCCCGTACTCCCCCTCAGCAGCGATTCGTGCGGAAAGCCGGCTCGTCCAGCTCGAGGTCGTCGTCCGCGACAACCACGGCCGCGCCGTCACAGGCCTGACCAAAGACGACTTTGCCGTGTACGATTCCAGCAAGAATCGCGACATCACCGCGTTCTCCGTCGAACTATCCAACGAAGCGGTCCGTGCCACTCCAATATCCGGCAACTCAGCAGCCCGCACTCCGCCAGACGCGGCACCGCCCCTCGACACACAACAGCCTAAATCCCTGGCCCATTCCGCAGTCGTCGCTCGCTGGATCGCCATTCATTTCGATGACGTCAATACTGCTGTCGGTGATTTGGCCCACGCGAGAGTCGCCTCGAAGCGTTTCGTACGTGAAGCTACAGCGAGCGGAGACCGTATCGGCATTTTCACCACCTCGGCCGGACGAACGATCGACTTCACTAGCGACACTTTCGCAGTGCTCGCCGGCATCGCAAAGCTGCAGTCTCATCCGAGGATGCCGCCGGGCGGCCTCTCTTCATGTCCCAGGATGGCGCCGTATGAGGCGTACCAAATCGTGAACAATGATCCGAACGCGATGAAAGTGAAGATCATGGAAGCATGCCAATGCGGCGGGAGCGACGACACCAATGCGCTTTGTATGACCGCTGAGGGAATACAACCCAACGAATTGCTCAATTCGACCTACGGTCACGGCAGCGGCGCGGACATAATTGAGTCGGTAAAAGCCCAGGCCCAGCAAACTTGGAACCTTGCGCACCAGCTTTCGCAAATGACGCTCGAAGCGATCAGGGACGATCTCGACCTACTTGCAGGAAAGTCTGGCAGTCGCATGTTGCTGCTCGCGTCTTCCGGGTTTCTTTCCGGGACGCTTGAAGAACAGCAGGACGCCATCGTCAACGAAGCCGTTCGCGCCGGAGTCGTGATCAATTCGCTCGACGCCAAAGGCCTTTACGCAGATGCTCCGGGTGGTCCAATCAATGAAACCAACGAGCTAGGCCATATTCCCACGAGCAGTACAGTGTTCCAAATCGAGTCCCTCGCCGATCGTCTCGACGATCTCGACTCTGCCATGGCCAGATTCGCCGAAAGCACCGGCGGGCTCCTCTTCCGCAACAACAATGATCTCGACCTCGGCTTTCACCAACTCGGCGTCCTGCCGGCATGCACCTATCTGCTGGGATTCGCGCCCTCCGAGGACGGCAAGTATCACAAAATCAAAGTCGAACTGAAGAACAAAACCCACGGCTTTGTGCAAGTCCGCCCCGGCTATTTCGCTCCGACAAACGCACCCAACACTCAGCCGAGCCTTGCCGGGAAGATGGACGCTCTCATGAGCAAGCTCTCCTATCCCGTCGGGCTCAAAGGGCGCGCGTGGATAGCCTCTGATTCCGGTGAAATCGTGCATATGGAAACCGCGATGCTCGAGGAAGTCCCCGCCGCGAAGTTACACCACTGGTATCTCTCGATCGATTACGCTCCCGTCCAATTCCAGTCCCAGTCTGTAAAGGTTTGGTTGCCCCATACCGTTGACGGCTACTGCGACTTCGGCGATCGCCGCACCATTGTCTTTCATACCTTCACCGATTTTCTTCTCTTCTCCGTCAAAACCGACCAGGCGATCGGCAAACCCAAGCGGCCCTGACCGTTGGCGCGATACCGTGGCGGGCTTGCCTCTCTAAATCTTCACCCAGCTCCATTCTTTCGAGTACGGTACACGGCTCATCCGGTATCCGGACTTCACGCCGGTCACAACGTGATCGCTCCAATTGAATCCGACACCTGCCTTCGGGTCGTACAAGCCCGGCTCCTCGGAAAAACACATCCCACGTTTCAACACCGTGTAGTCCCCCAGGGCAAGATACGGTGGCTGGTGTCCTTCCGAACCTTCTCCATGCGCCGGCCGATGGTAAATGTAGTCCTGCACTCCCTGCGCCACTTGGTATTTGTGAATCTCATACGCGACGCTCGAGCATGTCGCGCCTTCTTTTTGCAGCTCCACCTGCATGTCGCACGTGTGCTGGCTGACCTCCCAAAGCTTTCTCATGTGTTCATCAAACTGCCCCGCGTTGTCCGCGAGGATGTACATGCGGTAGTTTTCTCCGCCGTGCCCGCCGATGTACGCATCGCCATCGACCTGCAAGGGCATGTTGCGCTGAATGCGGTTGAACCGCGGCTGATTCGGATGCGGATACGCGCATAGGCGGCCGACGCGGCAGTCAATCTGGACATTCGCCGCCACGCCATGGTGCGGCAAGCCATTTGCTAGTTCCAAATCCGTGTAGAGCAGGTTGTTGATCCAAAACGTGCTCGCAACGGCCACTTCGTAATCCGTCACGTCCGTCCCGTAGGTCAAAATGTAATCCCGCGCGTAAGCATGTGCGCGGTCAAAGTAGGCGTACGCCCGCCGCGTCAGCCGAAGCTCTTCCGGAGTTTTCACTTCCCGCAGATCCAGGAGCGTGTCGCTGACGTCCACCCATTTTGTTTTCGGCAGAACTTTCTTGGCCGTCGCCAGTTCATCCGCGTAGAGCTTCCCGTCGATGCCGATTTGTTTTCCTTGCACGCCTTTCGCCTTGATTCCCTCAAGAAGCATTTGAAACAAATCCACCGTCTTCCCTTGTACGACTTTCCCTTGCTCCGGAAAGCCTCCTTCGGCGTGCTTCGTGTCGAAATACTCCCAGCCCCCGCCAAACCACCATCCTTTCACCAAATCGCGGTCCAGGGCCGGATAGAGAAACCAGGGGTCTGCATCCCCTGCATTCATAAAGACACATTGCGGCCGCTCCGTATGCGTATGCCAGTAGCCCGTCAGATAAATAATGTTGAGCTGATCGCGCGCCACAAACGCGTGAATATCCTTTTGCGCGAGCTGTTCCTTGAACCGCGCCACCGTCTGCTTATTCCAATCCAACGGCAAGCGGTCGACTTTCGCCGGCTCCGGCGGCCCTTCCTCGCCGGGCGTCGGACTGAGCAGCAGTTTTTCGCTCGTGCCGGAGCTGCGGCTCTTCACGATTTCCGCAAGCGATCCGCCCGCCCCTTGCGTTTGCATTCCATCGATCTTGTCCATCCGGCGAAACAACCCGCCGCCCAGCAACGCAAGACTCCCGCCCGTCAAAATGTCCCTGCGATTCCGATTCATCTCCCCTCCATTTTTCTGCGCAACACGAACAGAAAACCAATGCATCCGATCCCAACGCCTTTTTGTTGCTACACTGGTTTTGACAAGCGAAGTTATTTTTTTCCGGCAACCTCGTCCCATTCCCGCTCACCTCGCTCGAGCACCGCGGGCAAATCCTCGCGCAGCAAGAATCGCTCGTGGATTAGTCTCATGGCCGCTTCAGCGAATTTGCCCATGTACTCCTCGCGCGAAACATATCGCTCCGCAACCGAGAGGCGCGGATCGCCGGATTTTTCACGATCGGCCGCAGTCCTCGCGAAGGGAATGAAGGAGCCGTAAAAACTGAGACGCAAATCGCCGGCGCCAATACTCGGATCGCGCAAATTCCATCCGGTGTAAGTGGCAAGCGGAACCTGCAATTCCGGCAAGCTCACACCGCCAAGATCGTTTCCATCGGCGTCCGTTTGCGGCACAAGCACAGCGAAAGACTTCCCAACTTTAGGAGGTTCAAGACTAACGATCCCCTCTTTCCATTGCGGGCCGAAATCCAGATGGTACGCGAGGTTGAATTCGTGCGGCTTGTTGACGCCGAGAATTCTTGGGAAAGCCCATTTGCTCAGCGGCACGAGCGTGGCATCCGCTATTTTCGGATACATGCCGGGAGGGGGCGGCGTGCCATCTTTCACCCACTGGTCCATGTCTGTGATGAGCGCGCGCCAGTACCATTGGATGGGATTTGGATTGTAGCGCTGCTGCGCGTTGGAGTCCGGAGAGCTGGGATTGCTCTTCTGCGGAGGAAAGGGCGCGGAAAAATGCTGCAACCCAGCCAGCAAATAGACGCGAGCATTGTCCCCGATCTTTGCGTCGCTCAAACCGTCCGGCGAAGTATGAATCAAGGACGCGGCGCGGCCCCAATATTCGTACGAAGTGTTGGTGAAAAATATCTTCGGCGCGGTCTTGGATTTGTTCGTAGCGTCGAGCAGGCTGGCAGTTTCGGCGCTTTCCGAATCGGTTTCCGGCAGATCGGTGAACGGGAAAAGATCCGTTGGGAAAAAGATACTGGAGAGCGGCTGAGCATCCCGCGACGGCTGCGCAAATCGATGATTGAAGCTGCCTCTACCGGCGCCGGCGACGTGGGCAATGACGCCATCCATCACCTGCCGGTCTTGCTCGTCGGCGTTGAAGTCCTGATAGAGAAAATGACGGAGAAAACGCCCGCTCTGCGAAATGCCGACAGCATAGACGCGATGAACGGGTGCAGTAGATTGCGGATCGTATTTCAGATAGGACAGAAAATCGCGGACAGCTGCAAGACCGAGGCCAACAACGACGGGATCTTTTGCTTCGTAGACGACCTCATAGATTTTGCCCGGCTGGAATCCGCCGTCGAAGTGAATGAAATGAGGATCAGCGGCAAGTTTGCCATCCACGGCGTGCGCAAAACTCCACTGGCTGCGCGGAATCGTTCGCCGCAGACCGTCCGGCGTATCGCGCACCGACAAGACATTTTTCGCACTTGCGGGGTCATCGACCGGATAGCTTTTTCCGCCGGCTGGTCCGAGAAGGGAATGGCCGAGCGGCATGTCGTCAACTCTCTGGGCGGGCGTAAAATCCGAACGCACCAGGCCATGGATTTCTTTTCCCCCGGCATCGTGGGCGACAGGAGCAAACAGACGGAGGTTTTCGCCGCGGTCGGGGACGTCAAATTCCCAGCCGACCCACGCAACGGTGTAGCCTTCGCGCATGAGAAATCCGTCGCCATATTCGCCGTCCGGACCGGAAGGACCATAGCCGTTTGCGATGCGCAGAATTCCCTTTCCGCCGCGATTAGAAACTTCAAAAAGTACGGCGTTGTTTCCTTTGTTCATGTCCTTGGGTTTCAGGAGATAAAGGTCGGCAGAAAATTCGACTTCGCCTTGCGCGTTTCGTTGCGCCTTATCGAGGTCCACGATCAGCCGATTGCGAAGGTTGTCAGGATTCACCGCGAAATAGACGCGCCCGACAATTTTCTCATATGGTCCGGCCAATCCGAATGTATGGCCATCCTGAATGTCAGTGCGCGAAAAGATTTCGACGCGAGTTACATGCGCATCCGCGCCAGCGGCGAAACACATGAAAATGACAAACGACAAAATCAAAACGAAACGTGCGCGCAAAAGATGCATGGGCACCCTCCAAAGAGAGCACAGCTTACATCATTGCTTGCCGAAACCGATTGCACTGATAGAGATTTTATATATCGGTGAGCGATCGAATTTCAGCCGCACGACGCTGAGTTTGGCGGGGTCGAAACGCCTGGAGTTGTCGGCCGGATGGAAATCGGAAAGCGGAGCACGAACGGTCTGGAAGATCGTTTCCCAATCCTGGTTGTATCCGGCATCGTCCAACACGCCCAGCTTCGTAAACTTTTCCTTGAAAGGCGGGGGAATGGAGACGAAGCGGCTCACGGGAGCGCTGGCAGTCGCGCCATCGGTACCCACCAGCTCAATGGTGAAATCGGGCGATTCGCGTTCCTTCTTTTTGGGTTTTTCTTCCTTTTTCTTTTCTTTTTCGTCGTCTTTCTTCTTACCGGGCAACGCAACGTCTTCGTCCATCGGCGCGACAGAAAGCTCAAGAGTCGAACCTTGACCGAGATGCCAGTTTGCAGCAGCTCCCGCCGGCAACGTGATCGTGTAGGTCGCTGGTGGTGCGTCCTTGGCCCGGTTCCATCCGAGAAACACGCCGTTGTAGCCACGATCGCCATCGCGCCAAGGAATCTTGCCCTCGTTCCATATCGAAAAATGTTCGCCTTCGATGTGGCCGCCGGGAGCGGTGGTCGTGGTGAGGTCGGCGTCCTCGTCGAAGGATGCGAGCGCAACGTAGGAGGCGTCTTGGTAGCGATTGAAGTACAAAGTGTCCGGCAGCCAGGCGCGAGCGACACGCCAGTCTCTAAACAACGGGACGTATTCGCGATGATCTTTCAGGGTGGCTTCGAGGAAAGCCGAGATGTAAGTCTTCGAGATGCGGCGCTGCTCGTCGCCGGACATCAGCGGCCTGAGATTGAGCAGCCAGCCCAGCGGCCTGCCGGCATCGTCGCGGCCCCAGCTGGTATTGAACTGGCCGTGATTCGCGCGATAGGCGTAGATCTCGGCTTTGAACCACGGGCCGGGCTGCGTATAGCGAACGTGATCCCACTGACGGCTGCCATCGAACGAGGAAACGTCCATGTCATGCGCTCCCTGCAGAGTTAGATAGCTCACGTCCTCAATCCACCGCGGCTGTCCGGCGGGTTTGTATTGACCGTCGGCGGGCGCGATGGCTACAACGGCTTTGATCGAGAAGCCATAATCAAATTTGATGTTGGCGTCTTCGGGAGCGTACTTCATGCGGTTGAAAGCCGCGGCGGTCGCCGCAGCCTCGCCGCCGCGCGAATGGCCCATCAGCGCGATGCGCGACATATCGACTTTGCCGTGGAACGGATTGCCGTCTGTCTGGTTCCACTTCTTCCACAGCTTAAGATGTTCGAGGAGCATCCAGCCGCGAACAGCCTGCTGTTTGGGCGGATCGTGAAACAAGCCGCTGTTCAGAAAATTCTCGTCAATTGAGGCGAAAATGATGCCGCGGCTGGCCAGCAATTCGCCAAGGTAGGTATAGCCCGGATCGGAAAAATTGGCCATGTTGTGATTTCCGTGCACGATCAGGGCAAGCGGAAATGGCCCAGGGCCGTCCGGATACCAAACGCGCGCGTTCAGAGGAAGCTTATCAACATCAAAGCCCCAATATTTCTTACGCGACCAGCGCTTCCAGCCCGCGAAGTCCTTGAAGAAGTCCGAGGAATCGACCGTGCGGGTTTTTATGGCGACGCTTGAACCATATTCGGGGCGGCGGATGTCATTGCCGACGCCGTAGAAAAGTTCCAGGACCTGGAACGGCCCCATCGCCGAAGGGTCCGGCGCGGATAATTTCGCGGGCATGGAGTCCGCCGGCGGTTTCCAGGAGATAAGCTTATCCATCGAGCCCGCGTGTGCAAAGAGCCAAACGAAATAGATGTTGCCAGCGAGAGCGAGCAGGAAAAGCAATGCAACGATGATTTTCTTGCTCAGGGCAGCCTGCCCAAAATTGCCCCAGAAAAAGGTGGCGATTGTGGCGCCGAGCATTCCCGCAGCGAGCCCCATCAGAATCGCCATGAAAACGCCCAATTGCGGCGGTCCCCATAACATCATGACGACCATGCAGGAGCCGACGATGACTCCCGTGGCATAGCGCGGCAGTTTTCGGAGAATGGCGAGGAGCAGCACCACGAGGAGTGCGACCAGGGGGATTAGAACGGCAGCAAATAGGATGCAAAATGCAAAATCGAAGAGGTAACCAAAGCCCGTTTGTATGTACAGACCGCCGATGATGACCGAGACTGCCGCTGCGGCAAGTGTCCCCCAAACGGCACCGCGGCGCGCTTCAAGACCAGGACGGATCGCCGCCCACTGTTGGGAGGACCAATCGCGCAGTCTGCGCCACCAAGTTTTATTGGTGGGAGGCGGCGGGGAGTTCAGTGGATCCGAGGCGGGCGGCAGAGCAGTTAGGTTGTCAGTTGCCATAGATCACTCCTGCGGCGCGGAGGTTAGAGGTTGCGAGCTGACGGCATTGTACATGGAGTTGGTTGTCTCGCGCCGTTGAGGCGCAGCTCGAGCGATTAGACTGCGTTGCGAGCCAGAGGTCTTATGGGCAATCTGGAAAGGTTCAGCCCTGCTGGGCGATGCGGGAGCGCAAATTCGCGCGTGACCCGGTGCGCTCTTATTGATCGTGCGACATTCCAGCCATGTGATGGGCTGCTGGCTTGCGGCGCAGCGCACCCATGGCGGCGTCATCGGCCGGGACGAAATAGCCAACGACGATGCCCATGGCGCCGTCGCGCAGAAGTTTGCCGCTGGTGTTGTTGTAGGTGGCGGAAACCTTGAGGAGGTCGCCGGCAGCAAACTTGTAGCCGCCACGATCGAGGAACAGCACCGTGGGCATGCTGAGAAGTTCGCCGTGATCGTCGACTTTGGCGTCGAGAGTTGCGACGGTTTCTTTGCGCGTGACGTCTTCGAGTGTGAGCTGTTTTGCGAAGTCATGCATGTGGCCGCCAACGCCTAGCAGGACGCCGTTGTATTTCACCACGACAGTTCCGTTTTGTTCGCTATTCCCGCCGGGCAAATCGTAGCCAGAATCTCCGCAGGACTTAACGTCCATCCAAGTCGGATAAACGCTTTTTATCGTTGCGCTGCCGTCGGCGGCTTGTTGATAGGGAACGGTCACTTGGAGATAGACGCTGTCATAGGAAGCGTCGGTGGGGTTGTGGACCATGGTTTCGACGCGGATTTTGTCGCCCATCTGGACGCGATAGCCGTAGCCAGGGACTTCCGCCCAATTGGTGAGTTCGCCTCCGGCGCCAAAAATATGCTCCTCTTTGTTGGGGCAGAGAAAATCGGCGCGGTTTTCGTTCCAGAAAGCGGTGTGATGAAGAACGCGGCCGGGCACGGTGTTGCCGTTGGCATCAACGAGCTTTGGAGAATAGGCGAGCAGCCAGCCATCAATGGGAATTTGCCATTCGAGGTCGGGAGGTTGCGGCATTTTCATGTGACTTGTGTGCGCGGGGAGGTTCATTGGACCGATGCGCACGACGATAGTGTGGCCATCGATTTTCTGTTCGAGCTTGACGCCTTTGGCCATGGCGTGATGGCTGCCGCCTTGCATAAAGCCGCCGTGCTGCATGTGGTTCATGTCGTGAGGAGCGTCGGCGGGTTTGTCTTGAGCAAGAAGTGGGCCGGCGATAAGCAGGCTCGGGAGGAAGAAATTTGATATTCGCATGGTCTTACCCTCGTGCGGTTCAGAAAGTCCGCACTTCTTTATCATAGCTCCATCCTGGCTATTGAGGCGTCTATAGGGAGTGACGGATTGGATGTATAGAATTCTCTTGGAGAAGCGATACAATCCTGGCCATGAGGCTTAAAAACTACGTTCGCGCTGCGCTCCTTTTTACGCCGATGCTCTGTTCCGCCGGCACAGCGAATGCGCAAAAAACGTCTCCCAACGACCTCGTGGTTATAACAAGTGTGAGCGTCGTGGACGTCCGAAGCGGCGCGGTTTTGGCGGATCAGACGGTCATCTTAGAACGTAACCATATCGCTTCGGTTGGGCCGAGCAAAACCGCGAAGTATCCGCGGAATGCGCCGAGCGTCAACGGGCACGGATACTTTCTCATTCCTGGACTTTGGGACATGCACGTGCATTTGGTGTTCGGCGATTGGTTTCCGGGAGCGCAGGACGTCACGCTGCCGCTCTTGATAGCCAATGGCGTGACGGGCGTGCGCGATATGGGGAGTGAACTCGATACTGTTCAGGGTTGGCGAAATGAAATCGAAGCTGGCCGCGTGCTGGGGCCGAGAATCTTCACTTCGGGGCCGATGCTGGACGGTCCGAAGCCGCGTTTTCCGAGTTCGATGGCGATCACGACGGCGGAGGACGGCCGACGCGCTGTCAACGAATTGAAGCAGCGCGGGGCGGATTTCATCAAGCTACAGTCGCTGATTCCGCGCGAGGCGGTGTTTGCGATTGCTGAGGAAGCCAAGAAACAAGGGATGGCGTTTGAGGGACATGTTCCAGACTCGGTGCGGGCGAGAGAAATGTCGGAAGCTGGGATGAAAAGTTTCGAGCACCTGATCGGGATATTTGAGGGCAGTTCTCCGAACGAAGGCGATTTTTTGAAGGGCGGAAAAACGGAAGGGCGATTCCTCGCGTCTTACGATCCAGTGCGGGCGGCTGAACTTGCGGCGCTGCTTGCGAAAAACCAGACGTGGCAGTGCCCGACGCTGGTTTGGGAGCGCGGTGGCAACTTGACCGACGTGACGGATTTTTCGAAAGATGGGCGTGCCAAGTATGTGCCTGCATCGTGGAAAAACAAAACGTGGAAGCGGTTCACGGACGAGATTTTGCAGGGTTACGGGGCGGACGACCTTGCGGTGCGGAAGAAATTCCTCGAGAAAGAACTGGAAGTGGTGCAGCTGCTGCACAAGACGGGAGTGCCGTTTCTTGCGGGGACTGACACGCCGCCGGGAGTGTATGTTTTTCCTGGTTTCAGCCTGCACGAGGAGTTGCAACGATTCGTGGCGGCCGGATTCACTCCGCTCGAGGCGCTGCAGACTGCGACTCTAAATCCAGCGCGTTTCTTGGGCGCGGAAGAGCAGCTTGGAACGATTGAAAAGGGGAAGCTGGCCGACCTCGTGCTTTTGAACGCTAATCCGCTGGACGAAATCTCGAATACGCAGAAGATTGCGGCGGTGATCGTAAACGGACATTATTATTCGGGCAAGGATTTGGAAAAGATGCTCGCGGGAGTGGAGGCGGCGGCGCGGCGAGTGAACTAGACGGCGTTTTGTACCATCAAACGGGCGTTGAGTTATTGTTTTTAAATGAGAGGGTTCGATGATTCGGAAAGTCGATCGAAGGGCGATGTGGTTGGCTGGGATTGCTGTGGCGATCGTAACGTGTCCTATTTTTGCGTTTTCTCAAGCAAAGAAAGTGACGGAGATGAACCCGAGGGCTGTGCAGCAGGAGGGATTTACGGTGGTGGGCATTGCTGTTCGGACGAGCAATGCGCAACAGATGACGGAGGCGCGGCCGATCGGCAAGCAGTGGGAGCGATTATTCCAAGAAGGAGTACTGGCGGCGATTCCGAACAAAGCGGACGGCAATATTCTGGCGGTGTATTCGGACTACGCGAGTGACAAGGATGGGGAATACACGTACTTGCTTGGTGCGCGAGTGACGAAAGTGGAGAATGTGCCCGCGGGGATGACCGCCAAGAATGTGCCGGCGGGACGGTATGCGGTGTTCACTTCGGACCGGGGTCCCGTGCAAAAAGTTGTTGTCGACGTGTGGCGCCGAGTTTGGGAGACACAGAAGAGCGCGTTGGGAGGAGACCGGACTTACAAAACGGACTTCGAACTCTACGATCAGCGAGCGCAGAATCCGGCGGACTCCGTGGTGGATTTGTATGTGGCTGTTCGCTAGGAGCGTTCCTTATTACGCGCTTTTCGCGGTGACGGTGGCTGAATCGATCACCATGGAGGCGATGCGCTCGCGGTGGAATGTGGCGTCGCCGAATGCCGTTTCTGAGGCTTTGGCGCGGCGATAATAGAGGTGAAGATCGTTTTCCCAGGTAAAGCCCATGCCGCCGTGGATCTGGATGCCGCGGTTGCCGACGGTGCGGGCGACATCGCTGGCGTACATCTTGGCGACGGACACGGCCGTGGATGCGTCGGGCGAGTTTTCTTCGAGGGCCCAGCCGGCGTAGTAGACAGCGGAGCGGGAGCTCTCGGTTTCGAGATACATGTCCGCACACTGGTGCTGGACAGCTTGAAACATTCCGATGGGTTTGCCGAATTGTTTTCGAGTCTTCGCGTATTCGACGGTGACGTCGAGCGTGCGCTGCATGCCCCCGACTAATTCGGCGGCGAGCGTCGCCGTGGCGATATCGAAAGCCTGTGCGAGTTCCGAAGCAGAACCGATTTTCTCCGCTGGAGTGTCCTTGAATTCGACGACGTAGAGTTTTCGCGTGAGATCCATTCCGTGCATGGGCGATATTTTCAGGCCGCGGGCGTTGGAGTCCACAACAAAGAGACCCTCGCGGGCAACGATGATCAGAAAGTCGGCGATGGCTGCGTCCGAGACGAAAAATTTCTCTCCGCTGAGTTTCCCATTGGACGCGCTCAGCTCGACAGCGCGAGGGTCCCAGTTTGCGCCGTCTTCCACGACAGCAACGGTCGAGCGAACTTCGCCGCGGCAGATAGGCGCGAGGTATTGTTTCTTGTGTGCAGGCGTGGCCACGGCATCCAAAACAGATCCGGCAAGAACGACAGTCGAGAAAAACGGGCCGGGTAAGAGCGCGCGTCCCGCTTCTTCCATGAGCAGCATCAGCTCGACTTTGCCTAGGCCGACTCCGCCATATTCTTCCGGAAAAATGATGCCGGTGTAACCCTGCTCGGTCAGCTTCGACCAAAGCGCGGCGTCGTATGCGGTATCTGTTTCCATCAGCCGCCGCACTTCGGCACTGGGGCATTCCCCAGCGAAAAATTTGCGCGCGCTATCTTTTAGGAACTCTTGGCTTTCACTCAAACCGAATTGCATGGCGTGTCCCCTCAGTCGCTTCCTGGTTAGTAGCTTCTGGGCAGGCCGAGAACGAAGTGCCCGATGATGTTGCGTTGCACCTCGGAAGTGCCGGCCTCGATGGTGTTTCCGCGAGTGCGAAGATAGGCGTAGGACCAGAGCCCTTTGTCGATCGCGTGCGAGTCGCCTGCCATAAGCTGACCATAAGGACCGAGAATTTCCTGTGCGATTTGCTGAAGGCGCTGGTTGAGCTCGCTCCAGAAAATTTTCTGGATCGAACCTTCGGGACCCGGAACGCCCGTTGCGGTAATGCGGCTGAAGGCGCGCATTTGGTTGAAGCGCATGATTTCAATCTCGGCGCTGCACTGCGCCAGTTTCTGGCGAATGATGGGATCTTCGGACGCGGGGCGGCCGTTACGCCGGATGGAGCGCGCCAGCTCGATGAGACGCGTGATGTAACGTTTAAAAATGAGATGCAGCCGCGCGCCGTAGGAACCGCGCTCGTACATCAGAGTACTCATCGCCACGTTCCATCCGTCATTCACCTTGCCGAGGGCGTTTTCAATGGGAACGCGTACGTCGCGAAAGAACAACTCGTTGAATTCGGATTCGCCGGTCATTTGTCGCAAGGGACGGACTTCGACTCCGGGCGACTTCATATCCACCAGGAGGACGGTCAGGCCTTTGTGTTTGGCGGCAGTGGCGTCGGTGCGAACGACGAGTTCGCACCAGTCGCCCACCCAGCCGTAGCTGGTCCAGACTTTTTGCCCGTTCACGACGTAGTGATCGCCCTCGAGGCGGGCTTCGGTTTGCAGTCCCGCGAGATCGGAACCGGCGTTTGGCTCGGAGAAGCCCTGGCACCAGATTTCTTCGGCGCTCAGAATTTTCGGGATGTAGCGTTTTTTCTGTGCCTCCGTTCCGTAAGCGATGATGGTGGGCCCGATGAGTCCCAAGCCCAGTGAATTGGCCATGGGCGGCGCTTCGACGCGCGCCATCTCTTCCCAAAATATGGCTTGCTGCATCAGCGTGGCGCTGCGCCCGCCGTATTCCTTGGGCCACGAAACCGCGGCCCAGCGCCCTTCCTGGAGTTCTTGTTGCCAGGCGCGGAGATAGGGGAACGATTCTTCGATGGGCTTTTCGCGCCACTCTTCCCAGTCCCTGGGGACATGGGAGGCGAGCCAGGCGCGGAGTTCGTCGCGGAAGGCCAGCTCCTCAGTGGTCAAATTTAAATCCATAAACAAGACTCCTTTACTTCGTTGCGCCCCAACCCCACGTGGCTTTTTGTGGAGCCGTGACTTGTTCTCCAGCGAAAAGTCGATAACGCTACGAGAAGCCGCTGCCCCAAGTTCGCACCGACGCTGCGGAATCGCCATTGCGCTTCCAGTGCACCCGCACGAACTTCGCCGCAGTTCCGAATTCGAGAAACCGATCGGAAGCCCCTCAGTGTGGATTAAGCCGCGAAAGCGGATCGCGGCATGGGAATCCGAAATCGCACTCTTCCTTGAGCGCGTCAAACGGGCGTGGGTACCGGCTTGGATGAAATTTGAAAAACGCTGGCGCGGCAGGAACTATTGCCTTTTGTAAGGTGATGAAAATGTTGAATTCCGGCCCCAGCGTTGCGGCGGCATTGTCGAGGTCGCTCGCGTCGACGTTATGCCAAGTTCCCGTATCCAGCCGATTGATGAGGGTCTCGACGCCGGCAATGGTTTCCGCCGGTGTGAAGGCACAGTGTCCCGCGCGATCGACAAACGTGCGTCTCAGGAATTCTCCGTTACCCGCTTCATCGACAACTTCCTTGTAGGCGCTTTCGTTCTGAACCATCACCAGGCCATCGCCTTTAGTATGCATCGTCAGGACAGGGATGTGAATTTCGCCGTCGAAAATAATATTTCTTTCGAGGTACTTAACGGCCTCGGGATCAGCGCTGATTCGCGACGTCTCGTTCAGCGTTTTGAGATCGGCGTCAAGGTCAAGGCCGGCCTGCTGATAAAGCGCGCTAACCTGGTCGCGGCCGATCGAATTATTCAACTGCACGCGGTAGTCGACTCCCTTGTTCCAGGAGACATTGCCCTGCGCGCGGGCCTCGAGCTCCGCGCGAAACGCAAAGACAAATGGAAAGTCAACTTGTTGATTCCACAGAAATTGGTTCGTCTCCTGTCCCGCAAAATCGGTTGGAGCCGGCTCCGGCGACAACGGAACGAACCAGCCCGGCAAGTCGGCCAGCGCCCCGGCAAGAGCTATCCGCGCTCGGCCCTGAGGCGTGGCCTGGGCTTCCGCCAGTAGACCTTCGGCGAGTTCGAGATTTGCCACGGGGTTGGCGATATTGACGATCTGGAGCCCCGTCCCTGGTGCGAGCAGCGTTTTGAAAGCAAACTCGGAATCTAGAGCAGTGTTCCATGTTGCGACGCCTCCGGAAAGGACACCACACATGGGCAGAGCGGCGTCAAAGGCCTCCGGATAACGCTGGATGAGGCCGGCGGTGATGATTCCGCCGAGCGAGTGCCCCCAGGCGATGGTCCGTTTCGGATGGCCGACCATTTTCTTGAACTTGTCGAGAACGGCGATCTGATCGGGCAGGGCTTCATGAATGGCCCATCCAGTCGTGGCGTAGGAAGAGCCGGCCAAGGCGTAGCCGCTGGAGAGCATGAATAATTGCGTGAGGGGATCTCCGACATCCAGCGCCGGGTTGGCGGCGCCGGGGATGACGTAGCCGTGACTGTAGAGAAATAGAGTGCCGTTCCAATTTGCCGGGACCTCCATTAAATAGGTGGCCCCGTCCGGCAGGCTTCCCTTAATCGTAGTAATACCTGCCTGCGCCCAGGTGCTGCTCGCAATCGCAAGAAGCAGGGTCGCCACGGACGCCAAGAAAGGAACAACCCGTTTTATTCTCTGCCACATATCGGTTTCCTCCCACTCACAAGCTTTGGAAAATCATGTGTCCCTCATGTGTTAGTAGCGGGATCCGTGCGGACGCCGCCGCGAGCCATCGTTTTGGGAGCTAGAACGTAAGCCGCAAGCCGAGCTGGACTTCACGCTTGGGGAAAGCGGCTGTGAACCCTAGGGGCGTGCTCGGTGAAACGACCGTCCCGTCGCTGAGGACCGTGCCGGGTTTTATCCCATGCACGCTGAATGGCGGAGCGAAGGCGGCGCCGACGATATTGTTGACGCTGGCGTAGTTGGTGCGGTTGGCAAGGTTAAAAGCCTCCGCGGTGAATTGGAGGGCTGCCTTCTCCCCCAGTTTGAAAGAGCGGCCGAGGCGCATGTCGAACTCGTAGTAGTCGGGGCCAAGTCCGGTGTTGCGGCCGGCGCTGGGCGGCCGGTCGTTGGTGAAATGTCCGTCACCATTGATGTCCGCGCCCGCAAGAAGATTAAAGGGATGGCCGCTGTTGAAATTGAAAATGGGCGAAAGTTGGAAGCCGCCCAGAATGCGGGAATGTTCCCAAGGACTTTCAACGACCCCAGCGATGACGACCTTGTTGCGCTGGTCAAAATCGGAGAGAGAGCGATCACACTTCAGACACGTCGCGTTAAAGGGAGAATAGTCGCTGTTGAAGTCCGTGGAGTTGTCCACAGCTCTGCTATAGGTGTAATTCGCCATCACGGTGAAATGATTCGAGAAGCGTTTTTTGAGTTCGAGAATGCCGCCCTGATAGAGCGCGGCCGCCGCCGAACTGTAGACGTTGTTCTGCAGAATCGTGTGAGTGGGATCGGCAAAGCACAAGCCGGGATTGGCTGCGCACGCCCGCGCTCCCCAATCCTGGAACGGCAGACCATTGGTTGGAAGGTTGTTTGCGCCATTGCCTGGTTGACCGCAGGCCGCGACGCCAGCAGTCGGGCAGATGGGCGCGCCCGGCAACAGGTTGGTGTCGAGCGCGACGGGAAGATGAGTGGTATGCACATAGATGTAGCTGGCGGACAGCGAAAACCCCGCGCCTAGCGCGCGCTCGACACCGAGCGAGGCTTGCTGCGACATCGGACTCGCATAACCCGGCTGGCCTGCGAACAGCACGGTTCCTGGCGGAAGGGGCCCGGTATTGGAAACAGTGAGCCCGAACTGCGCAATGTCTGCCGGAGTGAGGCAGGCAAATTGTCCCGCAGGCGGCGTGCCGCAGCCGATGATGCTGTTCTGAACGGGATTTGTTGTAAGCCCTTCAGCAAAGAGCGTCCGGAAAATTTCAGGCGAGCTTGTTACTGGGTGCGCCGGATTGCCGGTAGCCGCGCCGAGGATCGAAACAAGAGTGTTGGCGATAATGCGTTTGCCGTTTACGTTGCCGAGCACTTGGACGACCCCGGGAATTTGCGCGTAAATCGGCGAATAGAAAATACCGTAGCCCCCACGGATGACCGTTTTGTGATCGTTGAAGGGATCCCAGGAAAAGGAAACGCGGGGGCCAAAATTTTTCTTGGGAGTATGCAAAGGCCCGTACTGCGAATCCAGTTCGTAACGCAGGCCGTAGTTCACTGTGAAGTTGGGGCGGACCTGCCAGGTGTCCTGCAGATAAAGCGCCGTGAAGGGACGAGTCTGCACATATTTCGGATTCCCAAAACCCTGTTCATAGAACGCCGGCAACCCGAGACTCCACGACTGCAGTGTGCTTATGCTCGATTCCGCGGAATTGACGCCGCACGCCGCCGGGGCTTCCAGACACAGACTGACCAACGCGCCTGGAAGTTCGAGGAACTCAAAACGGCCGGCGAAGAAGGTCTGCGAAGTGGTGTTGTTGCCGCGAATCAGTTCCTCGAATCCCGTCTTAATCGTATGGTGCCCGCGAATGACGCTGAAGTTGTCGCCGAATTCATAACGGCGGCCAGTGGTGCGGCTCGGAAGAAAAATGCCGCGGCCGAAGAAACCGAAGCCCTCGACGTCGAGGCCCGGGCCGCCGAGGTCATTGGTGTCAACATTGAATTGGTACAAGTTCCACTGCAAGCGAACCTCGTTTTGCGTTGTGGGGCTGAATTGATGAAACCAGGAGCCTTGCACGGTGCTATCCCAAGCGAGTTCGGAAGTACCGCGGGAAAAGGCCGTCAAAGCCTGTACATCCGGATCTTTTTCTGTGAGGTGCGCGAAGTTGTAGCGGAGAAAAGCCTGATCGCTGTCGCTGAAGCGGTGATCGAGACGGGCGGAAAAATTGTTCGCGCGGGTCGGAAACGGAAACAATCCCCCATTCGTCTCGAATTGATTGACGATATAGGGATCCAATGCTCTTTTAATCCCGGGAATAAAAGGGTTGGGACCAGGCGATGGATTCACCGTAAGGAGGCTCTGCAGCGCAAAAGCGCATGTTGGCGCGGGCAGAATAAGAGGATTTGACAGAGGATTCGCCGGATTCGTCGTGAGGCACGGAACCTGATTCGTGGCTGGCTGCGCTGCCAGATTCGCGATAATCCCCTGCTGTATCTTGGTAGGAGCAAAAATACTGCTGCTCGTCAGCAAGGGAACCGACTTCTGCGCATCGGCTCGCAAACCTTCATAGGCTACAAACAGGAACGTCTTATCTTTCTTGATTGGGAATCCTACATTGCCGCCGAATTGCTGCCGGTTGAGGGAATTCTTGATCGGCGAGCCCTGGGCGGTGAGAGAGAATGCACCGCCGGGTTGCAATGCCTGGGTGAAAGCAAACGGGTCGCGAGCATCCATGGCGTCGTTGCGGAAGAAGCCGAAGAGACCGCCGTGCAGTTCGTTGGTGCCCGACTTGGAAACGATATTGATAGTGGCGCCGCTCGCACCGCCCAGTTCCGCGGTGTAGTTGCTCCGGTTGATCTGGAATTCCTGGACGGCGTCCTGCCCCAGGTTCAGGCGCACGCCCCCGGCATCGTCGTTCGCTTCTCCTCCGTCCACTGTGACGCTGTTGCCCCGGCCATTGCTTCCATAAAACGAAAGCCCGCTCTGCGGCGTTTGCTTGACGCGGAAGTCCGCATTATCCGCAATCGTGTTTGAATTGCTCACTCCCGGCACCAACAAAGTAAATGTCAGGTAGTCGCGGCGGCTGATGGGCAGGTCCGCGATATATTGCTGCACCAGGGTGTCCGCCTGGCTCCCTCTCGAAGTCTCCACGACCGGCAATTCACCCGTTACTTCCACCTGCGCGGTGGCCGTCGCCACTTGCAGGCGGAAATCCAGAATCAGCGTCTGCCCAACGTTGAGGACCACGCCTTTACGGACCTCCGTCTGGAATCCGGATGTCTGCACGGTCACGTTGTAAGAGGATGGCGGTAGCCCTGTCAGGCG
>Ga0137360_10000165_pt1 | contig 37053 bp, 28 predicted proteins | sample Mad1_60_16metaG_FD_104924 | JGI IMG/M metagenome (GOLD analysis project Ga0137360, IMG submission 104924) | Vadose zone soil microbial communities from Angelo Coast Range Reserve, California, USA - Mad1_60_16 metaG | ecosystem: Environmental > Terrestrial > Soil > Vadose zone | place: USA... | reverse complement strand
GGTTTAGGACAGCACAGGCACAACCTGAACGGCCAAACACACACGACGCACCCAAAAACCCAATCTTTTCGACTCCACCATGGTCCAACCTTGTCTAATTTGGACAGCCTTGCGGCGTGCCGTGCCCCTACGAGATTTTTGAGCGCGCATGTTTGCGAGAAATGCGGGCTAGGCTATGGCGCCGTATGCGCCTGCGGATGCTCTGAAAAATATTGATCGAGGCTGGCGCGAAATTCGGCTATGCCTTGCTGGACGTTTTTGTTGAGGGCCGCGACAACCGAACCAACGTCTTTGCCGCTGGCGGGCTCGTCATGTGTATAAAAGTGCGTCCATACCACAGTGCCCGATTTGATATCGCGAAGCTCCAATTCCATGGTGACGCGGCCAACAAGCGGGCTTCCCGCGACTTCCTTGAAGTCATAGAGATGTCCGTGCAAAAGAAAATCTCCGCGAATGTCGCTTCGCAAAGTGTAGACGCCGTGATAACGGCCGGAGGCGCGGAATTGCCGCAGCATCACTTCCGCGATCATCTCGGTGGGCGGCTCGGACCATTTTTGATACTCGTAAGTGCCCATGTTCTCGCCGCCGGAGCTGTAAACGATTTGGTCTTCGCGATAGAGTGCGGGAGCCGTAAGGCGGCCAATCAGCAGCGTGATGGGCAGAGGATTGGAGTTCGCTGCGGGAGCTGCGTCTACGGGAACAGTGAGCTGGTAATACTTACTGGGGCGAGCGGCGCCGCAACCGGTGCCCAAGCCCACGGCCAGCGCTAGCATCGAGAGAGCCATTTTCGCGGTCATTTTCATCAGCAGCCTGGCAAGTCTGTGGCCGGCGTGCGGCAGCTCAGTCGGTCTTGTCATAGGTTCGCGATTCCCTCGCTTCATTGCTGCTGACCCGTTTTGTGTTCACGCGGATTCGTCGCGCGAATGAGAGTGTAAGGACGCTTCTTGATGGTGTCAGTGAATTCCTTGAGATTCTGGGAGACGCGGCGGAAATTTTCGAGAAGCTCGTCGATATTTTCGGTGTTGACATCGAGCGTTTGGTCTATCCGCGCGGTAATGTCGGTGAAGTTCGTCAAGGACTTGCGAGCCTCGACGACGGCCTTGTGCACGTCGTCCTGGTTCTCGCCGAGAACTTCGTCGATATGAGCTAGGGCTTTGTTGGCTTCAGCGGAAGCCTTGCGCACATCCTCGAGAAGCGGTTCCAGCTTTTGGCTCACGGTGTCCAAGTGCTGAATTGTGGATTTAATCTGCGGACGATTTTCTTCGATCAGACTGCGCGTATTTGCGAGCGTAGCGGAGAGATTTGCGCGGTTCTCGGCGTTCAAGACGTCATTCACGCGTTCGACGGTCACTTTCAATTCCACAGAGCGATCGTTGAGTGATTGGATGAGTTGCTTCGCTTGCGGCGCGATGTCATTCAGCTCCGCCGTCAGCGCATTGAAATCCACGTAAGAGTCCGAGGGCAACAAGGAGCCAGGAGGCGCGAGCGCAGTCTGCGCGCCACCTGGGAGAATTTCCAGGTGATTGTCACCCAAAGGGCTCATGCTCATGATTTTGGCGTGGCTGTCCGTCTTGACGGGCACATCGGTTTGCACGCTGAAAACTACGTCGATTTGCGCGGGGTTTTTTGGGTCAATGGAGAGCTTTTCCACGCGCCCAACTTTGGGGCCACCTGCGTAACGAACGCTCGCGCCTTGTTCGATTCCGCCAGCGAACGGAAAATAAGCATGATAAGTTTTCGTCACACGGCCGAAGGCCCCGGAGATGGCAAACACCATGCCTATTAGTACTGCCGCAGCGACGATAACGAAAAGTCCCACGAAAACAGATTCGCGCTTCCCTGCCATCACGTCCTCTTTCCTCTGCTAGCGCTCGTCACAAGCGGCGGTCTTGCGTGAGCATTTGCAGATAATCCATTTCGCGCGCCACTTCCGGCTCGGGCACACGGTCCAAGAATTGCCGCACACGCGGCTGCGTGCTCGCGCGCATTTCAGCAGTCGTGCCGATGGCAACGAGGTGGCCTTTGTCGATGAGCACCATGCGGTCGGCGATCAAGTAGGCGCTGGCCAGTTCGTGCGTGACCACGATGATGGTCATGCGGAAAGCTTGCTTCAGTTCCAGGATCAACTGGTCGATGCCCGCAGCGATGATCGGGTCCAATCCTGCCGATGGTTCATCGAAGAAGAGAATTTCCGGGTCCATGGCCAGAGCGCGAGCGACAGCCGCGCGCTTCTTCATGCCGCCGCTGAGTTGCGAGGGCATATAATACTCAAATCCTGCGAGACCCACTTGCTCGAGCTTGAGCCGTAGCATGATTTCAATCGTCGAGTCTTCGAGCTTGGTGTGCTCGCGCAGCGGCAGCGCCACGTTTTCGCCGACGGTCATCGAGCCAAACAACGCACCGCCCTGAAACGACATGCCAATTTTTTTGCGAATCTCGTCCATTTCCGAATCGGGAATCGCGGCGATGTTCTTGCCTTTAATCCAAATTTCTCCCGAGCTCGCTTTTTCAAGGCCCACCAGCGTGCGCAACAGCGTGCTCTTGCCGGAGCCGGAGCCTCCGAGAATCACCAACGTTTCGCCGCGCTTCACTTCAAACGTAATGCCATGCAGAATCTCGACCTCGCCATAACTGACACGCACATCGCGCAGAGAGATCATCACGCGCGAATCGAGCAAATCGGTGGTTTCCATTTCCGTTGGCAAAGTCACACGTTCCTAACTGCCGCTTATGAAAAAGAACAGGCCAGTAAAAACCAGATCCACCAACACGACGAGAAAAATCGACACTACAACAGCCCTTGTCGTTGAGCGGCCGACCTGCTCCGCACCCGCTCCTGTCGCTAATCCTTCTTGGCATCCCACGGCGGTGATGGTGATGCCAAACATCACGCTCTTGACGAGGCCGGTCATGATGTCGCGCAAAAACAGCGAATCCAGCGAGGCCTGAATATAACGGCGAAACGTAAAGTCGGCTTGAGCTACACCGAACAACGATCCGCCGAGAATGCCCATGGCATTGGCCCAGATCGTGAGACAGGGCAGCATCACAATCATGGCTAGAAATTTCGGGGTGACCAAAAAACGGATCGGGCTGATGGCCATCGTTTCCAGGGCGTCGATCTCCTCGGTGACTTTCATGGTGCCGATTTCCGCGGCGAACGCCGAGCCCGACCGGCCGATCACCACGATGGCCGTGATGAGGGGCCCGAGTTCGCGCGACATCGAAACCGCGACGGCGGTGGCGACATAGTTCATCGCGCCAAACCGCCGCAATTCATAGGCCGCCTGGAGCGCCAGAATTAATCCAATAAAAAATGTAATCAGAGAAAGAATCGGCAAGGCGCGGACGCCAACGTCCATGGCCTGCGAGACGGCGCGCTGCAAACGCAGCGGCTTACCCTGGAACGGCCCGATAAACGTGTAATAGGCCGCGCGGCCTCCCAGCGTAGCAAGGGAACCGACATAGGCAAGGCTGTTCATCACGCCGTCGCCGATTTGTGACACGAATTGCATCGCTATTCCGCGGGACTCCATTTCCTGTAACGCAATTCAATGAAACTCGGGAAAACCTGTCGCCCTGAAAAAAATTCTCAGCCCGCGAGCGCTTGCTCTTCGTTGTCATAAACTTCAAAAATCTTCAGCAAGCGCGAGAGCTGCAAGACTTCGCGCGCGGAGGTACTCAATCCAAAAAGGATGAAGCGCGAGCCGACGTCGCGCGACGCTTTAAGCCCTTCGACCAAGGAAGCCACGCCGGAGCTGTCGATGTAACGGACCTTGCTGAGGTTCATCACGACGCGAGGCGTGCGGTTGTCACGCATTTCGCGCAGGAGCGCTTTACGAACGGCTGGTGAATTCGCCAGGTCGATGTCTCCGGACACATCGAAAATAGTGGTCTTATCGAGTTGCCGGCTAGAAATCTGCACAGTATTTTCTCCTTCAGGCTCTTACGAGTTCACATTCTGCTTCGGCGCGCGAACGAATTTGACCAAGCGGAGACAGTTGGTCCCCTTCGCGCGCTTGTATTCGACGATGTCCATGCTCTGCTTAATAAAATGCAGCCCAAGCCCGCCCGGCTTTACTTCTTCGAGCGCTCGCATGCAGAGATCTGCCTGCTCGATGGACGGCCCTTGATCACACAGCAGTATCTCGAGCCCTTCGGAAGCCTTGGCATTGGCTTGTTCGCGGACGGAGCGGAGGAGCATCTCAATAGGCTGGTCTGGCCGCCCATTGTACGAATGCCGGATTATATTCGTCAGCGCTTCGTCGACAGCACGAGTGACGGCCCTGCACTCTGGCTCGGAAAATCCGAACGATTCCGTCAAGCGTTCCATGGCTCCGCGCACCGCGCAGAGCAAACTGGGATCGCTCCGAAACTCCAGCCTCAAGAGCAGACCGCGGCCCGAATTCCCGCCAGGCTCCATAGCTTCGCCACGCCACGCTAGATGATCGATACTCATTTGAATCTCAATCTCGCCGCCAGCTGTGCTGCTTGCAAAAGCTCGAACTGCTCCAGCAAAAGCAATACTCGCGGAAGGCCGCTCCTAGCAGCCGCGGAGAACAGAAGCGGAACAGCGGGTCCTCAGGACTGGGCTGCGTTTTGCATAGCGTACTGTAAGCGTTTGGACCCGCTTCTTGCAATCCCTGCAATAAGATTTGGATGCTCCGAGCTGGCGCTTTGATTCACGGAAAGCGGCAGCAATGGGCTGGACCAGGTCATTCGCAAATTGGTCACAGAAGCCACGCTTGCCGGCTGCTGTTCATCGCCGGTGTTCTCGTTCAGAATGATTGGTGACACTCGGTAGACTGTCAGGATGAGACTAATCAGTTGGGATGAGCTTCCCGTGGACGGCGGAATTGGCCGAACGCGTTGTCTCGCTACGCCAGCAGTATCCGCGCTGGGACAGAGATAAGCTGGTGCTGCGGCGGCGGAGAGAAGAGTGTATAGCTTACACTTTGATGGTGGGGGCATCCCGGTGGATCTCAAGCGGCGCGGGGCGCTTCACCAGCCATCGAAACCAGCCGCGCTACGGCGGGGCGGAAATTGCGAAATCGCCCATGGGCCATTCGCAAGCCTAAACACTGGTGAGCGAGTCGATGCCTCAAACGCTAAGGTTGTAGGGAAGGTCGAGCAGCCCCGCTTGGCGGATCTGCATAGTCAGGCTGCGTCCGGGCGCGCGGGAGGACGGCTTGCGTTTAACCGCCGAGAAGATGGTTTCGATCTGGGCACGTTGGCAGTGTGGGTTTTTCCGGAGAAGCTCGGTACATCTGGTTGCGAATGGCGCCATTTATGACACGCCGACGCCTCGCCGGAATGATACTCTGGCTCCCACCCGTTGCCGAAATGTGTTCGTGATTGGCTTCGGAGTCAAACTCCTCGTCCGCAAGCACCACGCGAGCTTCCGTCGGCGTGTCGTTCCAGGCGTCGTATAAAGAAAGTGCTGACGGAATTGTCGGAGACCCCCGTACCGTCTATGGCTGCAGAAATGGGGCGGCGCTTGCTTCGACGCAGCCGACGCACGGTTTCGCTCAGCCCGAGCCCGACGGCGCCGTCCTACAACCGCCGCAGAAAACGATACTGCGTGGTGTAGTCGGGCAGGGCTGGCAGTTGCAATACGGCGCGCAACTCTTGGTGCTCCTTCAAACGTACTTCGGCTTCGCGAAAGCTTCAGTCTCTGTAGCGCATCAGGCAAAGCACCACGAGCAACCGCGGCTATCTCACCCCGCTGGAATTTATCACCCGCTGGAAACAAGGCCTTAGAAAGGCAAAGTGCCACTAATCTACCGGCCGAGTACAGCCCTTGTGCACCATCGCGGCTGTCAGTAAAATGTCCCGGCTTCCAGTCGCATCGCATCTTCTTTTCAGTGCGCATCTTTAACGGGGTCATTCTGCATGGCACAGCATTACGACGTTATTGTCATCGGCGGCGGCCACAACGGCCTCGTGAACGCTGCCTACCTTGCCAAAGCAGGAAAGAAGGTGCTCGCCCTCGAACGCCGTCATGTTTTAGGTGGCGCTGCCGTCACCGAAGAAATCTTTCCCGGCTTCCTCTTCTCGGAGTGTTCTTACGTCGTTTCGCTTCTTCGTCCGGAGATTATTCGTGAGTTGGATCTTCCGCGCCACGGCCTTGAAATACTTCCGCTCGACGGCACCTTCACGCCAATGGCCAATGGTAATTTTCTTTGGCGCATGAACGATCACGCCCGCACGCAGCGCGAAATTCGCCGTCACTCACGCGTCGACGCCGAAGCCTACGACGAATTCTCGAAGATGATGACGCCGATCTGCCGCTTCGTGAAGCCGCTGCTCTCGATGATTCCGCCCGACCCCACCACTCTGAAGCCCGGCGATCTCAAGCAGCTTCACTTTCTGATGCAGCGTTTCCGCAGCCTTTCTTCCGACGAGCGCTACACTCTCGTCCAGCTCATGACTATGAGTGCCGCCGATTTTCTCGACCAGTGGTTTGAGACCGACGTCCTCAAGGCCACGATGTCCGCCTCGGGGATCATCGGCACGTTTCTCGGCATTCGCTCGCCGGGTACGGCTTATGTTTTGCTCCATCACTACATGGGGGAAATCGATGGCGCGTTTCGCTCGTGGGGCTTCAGCCGCGGCGGCACGGGAGCCATTTCTAGTGCTATCGCCGACGCCGCTCGCGAAGCCGGCGCGGAGATTCGCACGCAAGCGGGCGTCGCGAAAATCATCGTCAAAAACGGCCGCGCCTGCGGCGTTGTCCTGCAAACCGGCGAAGAGGTCTCCGCCAAAGTCGTCTCTTCCAGCGTCGATCCGCATCTCACTTTTGAAAAATTTCTCGACGCCAGTGAACTCCCGAGCGATTTTCTCGAAAGCGTCCGGCGCTACAAGTTCCGAGGTTCTTCTGGCAAAGTGAATCTCGCGCTTGACGCGCTTCCCGATTTCAAGTGCTTGCCCGGCCCCGGCGCGCATCTCCGCGGTGCGATTTCCATTTCTCCCAGCATCGAATACATGGAGCGCGCCTATGACGACGCGAAGTACGGCCATTTTTCGCGCAAGCCGTACATTGATATCGTCATTCCCAGCCTGACCGATCCAAGCGTCGCTCCACCTGGCAAGCACGTTATGTCGTGCTTCGTTCAGTACGCGCCTTACAAGCTCGCCAGAGGGACGTGGGACGAACAACGCGAAGCCTTCGGCGACGCTGTCGTCAACACCATCGCCGAACATGCCCCCAACATCAAAAAGATTATCGTCGGGCGCCAAATTCTCACGCCGCTCGATCTCGAGCGCGAGTTCGGCCTCACGCAAGGAAATATTTTCCAGGGCGAACTCTCTCTCGAGCAGCTCTTTTTCCTTCGTCCGGTCCCCGGTTGGGCGTACTACCGCACTCCCATCGACAAGCTTTATATGTGCGGCTCTGCCACGCATCCCGGCGGTGGCATCATGGGCGCTCCGGGCCGCATCGCCAGTCAGGTCATCCTCAAGGATTGGGGAAAATCGAAAGCTGCCCGTTCGAGCGGGAGCAAGAACTAATCATGCCCATCGGACAGCGTGTAGCTCTTATCGGCGGCGGCCACAACGCTCTCATTACCGCGTTCTATCTCGCAAAGGGCGGATTCAAGCCGCTCGTTCTCGAACGCCGCGAAATGGTCGGCGGTGGAGCCATCACCGAGGAATTTTATTCCGGTTTCCGCGCTTCAACACTCTCTCATACCGTCGGCCCGCTTCGTGCCGACATTGCCCGTGACCTCGAATTCCACAAACTCGATTGCGAAATTCTCCGCCCCGATCCGCGCGTCTTCGCCCCCACGCCTGATGGCAGGTCGCTTCTCTTTTATAACGACCACGCCAAAACTGCCGTCGAAATTGCTCGGCACTCCGAAAAAGACGCGGCGAAATACACGCAATTCGCTGAAACGCTCGATCATCTTTTCTCTGTTCTTGGTGAACTCGTTCCCATCACTCCGCCGGCTATTGACACCCCGTCGCCCGAAGATTTCTGGAATCTTTTCAAGGCCGGTCGCAGCGTTCGCAGCCTCGGGAAGCAAGGTATCTTCGATCTGCTCCGCTGGGGCCCCATGGCCGTCGCCGATTTCGTCGGCGAATTTTTCGAGACGGATCTGCTCCGGGCTGTCATCGCAGCCCGCGGCATCTTCGGCGGCGCGCTCGGTCCCTGGTCCGCCGGCTCCACGGCCGTTCTTTTGCTTCGCGCCGCCGCAGACTCGCATCCGGTCGGCTCTGCCGCTTTCCCGCGAGGCGGACTTGGCTCACTCACGCGCGCCATTGCCGATGCTGCTCGCAAAGCCGGCGCGGAAATCCGCACTAACGCCGAAGTTCAACACATTCGCGTGAAAGACGGCACAGTCATCGGACTCGTCCTCGCCGACGGCGAAGAAATCTCCGTTGGAGCCGTTGTCTCCGGCGTCGATCCCAAGCGCACTTTTTTCAAGCTCTTCGATCCCACGCAGCTCGATCCCACTTTCGCTCTGCGCATTCGCAACGTTCGGGCCGCAGGCACAGTCGCCAAAGTTCATCTCGCTCTTGGCGGTCTGCCCGCTTTCACCGCCCTCGATCCCGCGGAAGGCTTTCTTAATTCGCTCTCCGGCCGGATCCACATCGGTCCCGAAATCGAATATCTCGAGCGCGCCTTCGATGCCTCCAAGTACGGCGAATTCTCCACTTCGCCGTATCTCGATGTCACGATTCCCACAATACTCGATCCGTCGCTGGCGCCAGAAGGCAAGCACGTCCTGTCTGCCTACGTGCAGTTCGCTCCATTCCATCTGAAATACGGCCATTGGGACACATGCCGTAGAGACCTCGGGGTCACCGTCCTCAAAACTCTCGCGGAATACGCTCCCAATCTCCCAAGCCTCGTCGAACACATGCAAGTCATTACTCCCCTGGATCTCGAGACCATTTATGGCTTTACAGGAGGCCACGTGTTCCACGGCGAACTCGCGCTCGATCAACTCTTCACCATGCGCCCAGTCCTGGACTGGGCTCGCTACAAAACGCCCATCCGCGGCCTCTATCTCTGCGGCTCTGGCACGCATCCCGGCAACGGCCTAACCGGCATATCCGGCGCCAACGCCGCCCGCGAAATCATCCGCGACTTGCGCTAACTTTTTTTCACGGGCCACGAAGGACGGATCACGAATCTCCACCGCACCTTGTAGCCAATTCAGCCGTCGCAGTACAATTGCTGCTTACCCATCGAGGAGGAAAACCGCCATGGCCACCGCCGAAGCAAAAATCCACATTTCTGAGTTCACCAACGAGCCTTTTATCGATTTCTCTAAGCCGGAAAACCGCAAAGCTATGGAAGACGCGCTGAAAAAAGTCGCCTCCGAATTCGGGCGCGAATATCCCATGTACATCGGCGGCCAGAGGGTCATCACCGCCGAGAAACGCACCTCGACCAACCCTTCGCATCCGTCCCAGGTCATTGGTGTTTTCCAAACCGCGACTGCGGAGATGGCCGCGCAAGCCGTGGAAGCTGCCAACAAAGCGTTTGAATCCTGGAAGCGCGTGCCAGCCGCACAGCGCGTCGAATGCGTCTTTCGCGCGGCGAAGATTCTTCGTGAACGCAAATTTGAAATGAATGCGTTGATTTGCTACGAAGCAGGCAAAACCTGGCCCGAAGCTGACGCGGACACTGCTGAGACCATCGATTTTCTCGAGTTCTATGGCCGCGAAATGCTCCGATTGGCAGGCCCGCAAGATGTCGTGCCCATGAAGGGCGAAAAAAACTATCTCGTGTACATCCCGCTGGGCGTCGGTGTAGTGATTCCGCCGTGGAATTTTCCCGCTGCCATCGCGGCAGGCATGACCATGGCCTCGCTCGTCACCGGAAACACCGTCGTCCTCAAACCTGCGGGCGATACGCCAACGGTGGCCGCAAAATTTGTCGAGATTGCTTATGAAGCCGGCATTCCAAAGGACGCGCTCAACTTCCTGACAGGTCCCGGAGCTGAGGTCGGTGACGTCCTGGTGAAGCACCCCAAGACGCGATACATCGCCTTCACCGGCTCAAAGGAAGTCGGACTCCGCATCAGCGAACTTGCCGGTAAAACCGTCCCAGGCCAAATCTGGATCAAGCGCACCGTGCTCGAGATGGGCGGCAAGGATTCCATCATCGTTGATGAAGAAGGCGACGTGGACGCCGCCGTCGAAGGCGTTGCGCAAGCGGCCTTTGGTTATCAGGGACAGAAGTGCTCGGCGTGTTCCCGCGCCATCGTTTCTGAAAAAGTCTACGACACGTTCGTTGAAAAGCTTGTCGAGCGCACTAAAAAAATCGCCGTCGGCCCCAGCGAGGATCCCAACAATTACATGGGTCCGGTCGTAAGCAAGTCCGCCATGAACACGATTTTGAATTACATCGAAGTCGGCAAGAAGGAAGGGAAGTTGGTTCACGGTGGCGGACGCGCTCAGGGCGATGGCTATTTCATTCAGCCGACGATCATTGCCGACGTCGATCCCCGAGCACGAATCTCGCAGGAAGAAATCTTCGGCCCCGTGCTGGCTGTGATCAAAGCGCGCGATTTCGATCAGGCTCTTGAGATTGCCAACAACACCGAGTTCGGCCTCACCGGCGGAGTCTACTCGAAAAATCCCGCGAAGCTCGAAAAAGCCCAAGAAGCCTTCCACGTTGGCAATCTTTATCTGAATCGCAAATGTACCGGCGCCATGGTCGGCGCGCATCCCTTCGGGGGCTTCAATATGTCCGGCACCGATTCCAAAGCAGGCGGGAGAGACTACTTGCTCCTTTTCCTGCAAGCAAAAACCGTCGCCGAAAAAATACAGAACTAGGAGAGACGTTCCGAGGGAAGGAATTAGGCTGGCGGCGGCGATTAAGTCGAAGAGTGAGTCAAAGTTTTATCTTTCCTCACCCATTTTAGTACACGAAACACTGGGTAGCTGAGGACAAGCACCGCGAGCGCCAGGACCGCCGGGCTTGGTGGCCAAAACTTACCCGACGCCACCGAGCCCTGCAAGTCCGTAGCAATCGAGGCGACCAAAAATACGACCGAAGCGGTCAGCGCGATTCCCGTCGTCCACGGGTAACCCCACGCGCGATACGGCCGCACCATCTGCGGCTCGCGCTTGCGAAGCAGGAAGAGCGACGAGTACGACAGTGTGTAATTCGCAACAAAGAAAAACGAAAGCATGTCGATGACACGCTCGAATGTTCCCGTAAGTAAGAAAAGCACACCGGCCACGGTGCTGAGAAAAAGCGCGAGGACCGGAGTGCCGCCCTTATTCACGCGAGAAGCCTGGCCAAAAAACAATCCGTCGCAGCTCATCGCGTGCAATGTCCGCGTGCAAAAAATCTGATTGGCGTTGAGCGAACTCAAGATGGAAACGATCATGATGGAACGGATGACCGGGTCGCCATACTTTCCAAAAATGCGCCCGGCCGCAGCGCCTAGCGCAAAGTCGTTTCCGGCAATTTCGTTCATGGGGAGCACATAAAGCACCGCGAAGTTCAGCAGCAGATAAATTCCCATCACGGAGAAAACGCTGCCAAAAATCGCGCGAGGAACGTCGCGTCCCGGATTGCGCACTTCTCCTCCGACGTAAACAATACCGTCCCAGCCGTCGATGGTGTAAACAACGGCTTGCAAGCTGAGAATGATGGCGATGATAAATGGCCGACCGGTTGGAATCGCCGGCAGCGGATGAGCAGTCGCAGAAGCAGCGGCACGGGCATGGCCGCCCAACGCGAAGCAAGCCGCAACGAGCACCAAAAAGGAGGCGGTCTTGATTGCAGAAGTAGCCAGCTGTGTGCCGCTGCCCCATCGGATTCCGCGCCATTGCAAGAGAAAAAACACGCAGATTATACTGACGGCAATCATCGGTTCATGGCCCGCGAGGGCAGGAAAAAAATCGCGGCTGTACTCTGCAATGACGATGGAGACCGCAGCGGCAGTGCCGCACGTCGAGAGCCAGTCACTCCATCCGACGATAAAGCCGGCGTACTCGCCGATGGCGCGTCGCGAAAAATTGTACTGCCCGCCGCTGCGGGGAATGGAAGCGCCAAGCTCAGCGAGCGAAGAAGCGCCGAAGAACGCATACCATCCGCCTACAACCCAAACGCCGATGAAAAGCCACGCATTGGGCAGGACTCTCGCGATCTCGCCGGGCGTGCGCACGATGCCCGCACCGATGGCGTTTCCAACGGCAACCGCGATGCCGAACCACACGCCAAGGACTTGCAGCAGCTTGCCGGAGCCGCGAGTTTGCGGGCCAGCCTCGCCAATGGTGCTGGTGGAAGACTCGTCCGATGTGTTAGACAATGTGAAGTCTCAGGAGAGCATGCAAAACCCCGTCATCATAATGGCGGTGCGGGAAAATGCAAGCTGAAACCGCGCGTTCCACGCGGCGCCGAATTATTCCACCCTAAGAAGCGTGCGCACAAATTGCTAAGAGCCTTGGCGCGAACTCTTGTTATCCTCTTGGGTGCAGAAAATGACAAAAACTCTTTCCGAGGCAGAGACATCTACTCTCTCGGCTGTTTCCAGAGTGGCTGCGGTGATCGATAAATGGTTTTCCCGCTTGATGCTTTCTCCCGAGAGCACCTGGAATCTCAGGACGCGCGCCGCGCTTTTGTCGCTGGCTGTGCTGTGGGCTGTGAAACTGGTGACAACGTGGGCGGCCTGGGGAAATCTCACGGTCGACTCAGGCCATGAAATGTATGTTCCCGCAGTGCTCTCTGAAGGGAAGATGCTCTACCGGGACGTGTGGTTCATGTATTTTCCGGCCGCTCCATACTTCAACAGTTATTTGTTCCGGCTGTTTGGCATTCATTTGAACGTGCTCTATCTTGCGGGATCGTTATCAGCACTGGCCTCGGCAGCATTTCTCTTCTTCACCGGAATGCGCCTCGGATCGTGGGTGGCCGGCTGGACGGCGGGAGCGGTGGTATTGCTGCAAGCATTCCAGCCAACGTTGTTCTGCTTTCCGTTGCCGTATGCGTTTAGCGCGGTATACGGGTGCCTGGCAGCATGCTGCTTCCTTTGGATGATCGTGCAAGCCTGCGGTTCGAATGGACAAGCGTGGGTGTTCGGAGCGGGAACCGTGGCGGCGGTGGCACTGCTTCTCAAGATGGAATTTGGGGTGGCTTGCTATGTGGCGCTCGGGATATTGATCGCGGTCCGCGGCATCCGACAGAATTCCTGGAAAATAATGCTGAAAGACTTAGGCGCGATTCTTCCTGGTGTGCTGCTGTGCGCGGGAGTCATACGCTGGATGGTGTCCATTGCGGGCGCTGGCTTCATAACGCAGGAAAACTTTATGTCCTGGCCGACATCGTACTTCATCAGAGTTTACGGCAAGTTCTGGCTTCAGTCGACGGGGTTCAGCTTGACAGCCGCAACGTTTGCCGAGAGCGCGTATCGCACGCTCATTTTCCTGGGTGTCTGGCAGGGAATTGAGCTGGGGGTGCGGTGGAAGCGGCAGCTAAATCGCCGGACGATTCTGAGGTTCGTGCTGTTCCTACTCGCTGGCGCGCAAATGGTGATTAACTTGACGTGGCGCGATGTCTTGCTCGCGGTGTTTTTTCCTCAGGACATGGTTTTCTATGTGACGATCGCGGCGATCGTATTCTGGGCTTACTTTTTTCGGCATCCGGAGCTTGACCGAGCGTTTGCGGTCGCGCTATTGCTGAGTTTCTCGAGTCTCTTGGCATTTCGAATTCTGCTAAAAACACTTCCTTCGGGGTACTCAATCTATTACAACGGACCAGCCGTTCTTTCTATTTTCTTGATAGGCCTTCCCTTGCTTCCGGCGCCGGAAACTCCGCGGCGCTTCGCGTTCGTGGCGGAGGCTCTCGTTTGCGCTTTGTGCCTGGTGTCGGTGGGGTTCTATTTACATGAAGAAGGAAGCTTCGTGAAAGACTACGCTCCTTGGGTGACCGCGCGCGGGATGATTCGCACGTGGCCGGAGATGGCCGAGCACTATCAGAAAGCAATAAACTTCATGCAAGAGAAGAACGCGCAGGGCGAATCTGTCCTCTTGATACCGGAAGACACCAGTTTGTATTTTCTTTCCAAGACGCATTGCCCGACACGGCTGTATCTATTCACGCCCGGCGCCTTGGTCCCTGGCAAGATGACGAACGAATTGATCGATGAAATTGAGCGAAAGCACGTGCGTTATCTGCTGTGGTCGAACCGCACATTCCCAGAGTATGGTGTGCCGCGATTCGGGGAGGATTTTGACCAGACTTTCGGCAACTATCTGGTGGCGCATTATCGGCCCACCGGATCTGTGGTTGAAGAAGAAGTGTCGGCGGAAGAGTGGACGGCAGCTATCTGGGAACGCAAACCGGAGAGCGGATTACGCTGACCGCTGCTCGTGGCATTGAAGAGGAAGTGTGTCTGCTGCGGCGGAATTACTGCGCACCAGAGGATTACATTGGCCTGTTGCGTATGAAACGGGGGGCCGAGTTAGATTATGTCGCCGCGCCGGCGTTTTGCGGTGTGGCGCAATCAGATTGACGGCGTTAGCGCTCGATTTCCGTCTCGATTTTTTCGGCAGGCGTTTCGGATTTCTTCGCGCTTGCTAATCCTTCGTTGAAATCCGCAAGTTCCAGCCGCAGATTGCCGGCGTTGGAAGAAAAAGCAAGACCCGTCTCCATGCTTACAACGCCAGAGCGGATCATTTTCTCGATTTCCCCATCGAAATGCTGCATGCCTTCGGTGTCGCCGTCGCGCATGGCGTCCAGCAGGGACTTGCCCTCGGTTTCGCCCTTCTCCACATATTCGCGAGTGCGCATTGTGGAGGTGAGAATCTCGATCACGGCGACCCTGCCCTTACCGTCTTTGCGTGGCAAGAGTCGCTGGGAAACGATGTACCGGAAAGCCTTGGAGAGCCGATTGCGTATGCCTTGTTGATCACTCATGGGAAACGCACCGACAATGCGCTCGACGGTTTTCGCGGCGTCAATGGTGTGCAGCGTGGAAAGGACGAGGTGCCCGGTTTCCGATGCTTCCAGTGCAATCTCAATCGTCTCGCGGTCGCGCATCTCTCCGACGAGAATCACTTTGGGAGCCTGGCGCAGGGCCGCACGAAGAGCGAGAGCGAAAGTCGGCGTGTCGCTGTGGAGTTCGCGCTGGTGAATCGTAGCTTTCTTGTGTTTGTGAAGAAACTCAATGGGATCCTCGATCGTCAGGATGTGATACGCTTTTTCCGTGTTCATCATGTCGATGACAGCCGCCAGTGTCGATGACTTTCCCGAACCGGTCGGCCCTGTGACGAGGACGATCCCGTTTCTCAGTTGCACCACGTCCCTCAGCTTTGCTGGCAGATTCAGTTCTTCAAAACCAGGAATACGGTCCGGTATCACGCGCATAACCACAGCGCAGCTTCCGCGCTGACGGAAAATATTGACGCGGAATCTTCCTACACCCGCAACGCCGTAGGAAAGATCGGCCGAACCTTCTTGCTCGAGCTTGCGGATGGGATGTTCGTTTTTGCCCATCAAGTCGCGCGCGATGTTGTCCGTGTCTTGCGCGCTGAGGCATTCGAGCCCTTTGAACTTCAGCTCTACGAGCTGACCGCTGACTTCAATTTGCGGGGCGCGGCCCGGCGAAAAAATCAGATCGCTCACATGCCCATGAGATTTGAGCATCGCGGTGATGAGCTGCGGCGTGTCAAATTTGCGTTGCGCCAGTGGTGTCTGTGCTGCTGCGGCTTGCGCTGGTGCCACCTGTGTTGGGGTTCCCATTGTTTCGTAAACTAATCACCTAAGGGATACAACTGGGTAGAATAAGTAACGACAGAGACGATTGTAGACGAAGGAACGGGCGCGCGGGATATAACTCTCAGCAGACGTGCTCAAAAGTTACTCGCAGGATTGAGAACGACTTAGCCTACTAGATCGCAGCCATAAGCGAGCCGCGCGGCTCGGTTCAGAACTGACGCGGCTCGTTCGTTCGCGAATGGCACGCCTGCGACAATTTCCATGTGCAGGAATGCGGATATTAAATCGTGAATGGTGCTATTTCGAAGCGGCATCAATGAAGCTGGCAATGTTGGTTTTGAGCTTGGCTAGGTCCTCGTCGCGCAGATACATCATGTGTCCCGCGTCGTAATACTGCAGGTGGATATTCTTCTGCAGCTTTTCAGGCAGACCCAAATGCTCCATCGTGAATTCCGTAGCGGAGAAGGGAGTGGCCAGATCGTACAAGCCATTTTCGACTTCGATTTGCAGATGCGGATTCGTGAGCATTGCCTGGATCAAATCGCCTTCGACGTTCGGCGAACCAGGAAAACCAAAGTTTTCACCGCTGCGATGCTTCCAGTCCCAATTATTCCCCGCTTCGTTGGAGCCGGTGTGATAGACCCTGTCCTGCCCGAACTTCAGCTCCTCGCGAACGTAAGTATTGAAAGCCGCAGTAAAAGGCCCGGTGATCGAAGTGTCCTGCGGATCGTATTCAGCGAACTCCCCGAGCAAATCGTAGCTGTAGCCTGAGAAGCGCGCGTCAAGGCGGCCGGTCGTCAAGCCGCGGCTGCGCTGCAGCTCTTTCATGAATTGTGGGAGGTTCACGCGCAAGTCGGCTTTGATCAAATAATCTTCGCTCAAGCCCGTGTAGCGCGAGAGCTGTTTCGCGACTTCGGCTTTTTCTGAAGCGCCGAGTTTTGAGCCTTTCACCAACGCGTCAAGGTAGCTCGTTTGGGAGAAATGGCGGGCTTCTTCAAGGAATCCGGTCAAGTTGTCGGGGCGATCCTTGAGCACCCTGTGATACCACGCCGTCGCCGCATAGCTCGGCAGATAGAACACGTAGGGCATGTCCTCGCCGGGATTGAAAGAAATCGTTCCGAGATCGAGTACCGAAGAAATCAGGACGATGCCGTTGAAATCCATTCCATCGTGCGACTGCAGATAGTTCGAGAGAGCGGCGGAACGAAAAGTGCCATAACTTTCGCCGATCAAGAACTTCGGCGAGTTCCAGCGATTGTTGCGGCTCACATAGGTGTTGACGAATTGCGCGAGCGATTTCACATCCTGGTCGACGCCCCAGAAATCCTTGTCTTGCGACTTGCCCACGGCGTGGCTGAAACCCGTTCCGACCGGATCGACGAACACCAAATCCGTCTTGTCGAGAAGGCAGTTTGCGTTGTCGGTCAGCTTGTAAGGAGCGGGCGGTGTGGCGTCGGCGTTCACGGTCACGACGCGCTTTGGCGAGAAGGAACCCATGTGCAGCCACACGGAGGCAGAGCCTGGGCCGCCGTTATAGACAAACGCGATGGGGCGCTGGCTCGGATCTTTCACGTCGCTCCGCGTGTAAGCAGTTGAGTAGAGCAGCGCGATAGGTTCGTCCTTTTCATTCTTCAAAAGAATTGTTGCCGCGGTCGCTTTGTACGGAATCGTCTGGGAGCCGATCTTGATCGAGTGGTCCGTGACGGATGATTCTTCCTTTGGCGTCGGAGGTGCTGCTGCGTCGGCTGGCTTATCAGCAGGTTTTGCGTCCTTATCCTGAGCCAGCGGGCTGAGAGGCCACGCTGTCAAAAACAAAGCCAACGCCAAGAGAAACTTGCAGTGCTTCGAGATGCTCATCGCGACTTTCCCCTATCCAAATTGAATTTGTCCAATAGCCGAAACGGAGAATTGTAGCGCTTTTTCCGGCGCGTTCGCTTTACTTCTTCTCACTGAGGAGAAACGCGAGCCCCGTGGTTTTTACCTCTGGCGCGAGAGTCAACGCGCTCAGATCGTCTGCGATCCAATCCGCTCCGGCGGACAAGAGTTCATCCTCTGTCGACGTAGTGAGCAGTGCAAGCACCCGAGCGCCCGCCGCTTTGCCAGACTGAACTCCCGAGGCCGCATCTTCAGCAACAACGCACTCTGCCGCGACTATTCCAAGAATCTCCGCGCCTTTCAGGTACGGATCAGGGAAGGGCTTGCCGCACTGGAGATCGCTTGCCGTGACCAGATGTCTCGGGATCGGCAATCCTGCCGCGCGCAAACGCACCTCCGCCAACGCCCGAGTCGCCGATGTCACAACCGCCCACCGATGTTGGGGAATCGCCTGCAAGAGAGTTAGCGCTCCGGGAAGTGCTACAACATCGGCGATGTCCTCGATTTCGCGGCGCTCGACTTCGCGATTCTCCGCGTGGTGATCGCCTTTGGGGAGCAATTCGATGATCGTCGCGAGGCTGGGGCGGCCGTGGGCTTTGCGCACGACCTCGTTTGGGTCAAACCCATGTTTCAGCGCCCAGTCGGTCCAGACACGTGCAACCGCAGGCGTGGAATCAACAAGCACGCCGTCCATGTCGAAGAGTACGGCACGGCACTGAATCAGAGTCATCGGTGGAGTAGTTTTCCCTCGGTCAAACTGTCAGCACGAAGGGCTTCTAGACTACCGGAGTCCCGAAAGACAAGAAAGGTTGAGCCACCATCCTCACCATTCTAGTTCTTCCAAAGCCGCCCTCGCAGTTTGTTCCCAATGCCATCGCATCATTGGCCATCCGATCCTTGGATATCACGCATTTCCGTTCTTTGATGGCAGGCGAACTCCCGCCTCATCACCGCGACCCATTCGACCGAATGCTCATCGCCCAGGCCCGCTTGGAAAACATGACGCCGCTTACAGCGGATCGCGCCTTCTCCAAATACGAAGTGAAGCTCATGTTTTGCGGGATCTAGAAAAATGAATTGTTGGGATTGGGGTGGGAGACGGGATTTGAACCCGCGACTTTCGGTGCCACAGACCGACGCTCTACCAGCTGAGCTACTCCCACCACCCTGCTATTGACCCAGTTTACGCTACTTTCTCGCCGTGGAAAAGCGGGGCTTGGGGATGAGTTAAGAAAGCAGGGATGACGCGGCTTACCAGTTTGGGACGCTGAGCTCCTCGATTTCCAACATGGGACAGGAAAATCGGCAATCGCAAGGCAAGTCGAATGGTGTTGTGTCCAATTTAAATACTCTATTCATTGGATTCTTCGAAGATTAGATTGAACACGCTTCTCAGTCAGAATTTCTTTCATCACTGGCAGAACGCTTGCGCTACGCGCCGATCGTCGAAACCTGCATCCAGACAGAGAAATCGGCCCCTTTGATGGCAACAGTTCCGAAGAGCGATCTCATTTTACTGGCAGGCGCGATGAGGCAAAAGGGGACCTCGCGTTGATGGATCGACTCCGGAACGGGATGCGTTCGCGGAAAACTGTTTCAGCATGGGAATTCTTAGTGACTTTTTGACCCAAGCGTTTAGTTAGTTCGAGATCCTGCTCATTTCAATAGACTTCCGCAAAGGCTAATCTCCGGATACTCACGGCCCCTACTTGCTATCCATCTCGGCGAGTCGCTTGAATGCGGAACTGCTTCGGAACGGCTCGGAATCCGAGAATTCATGAAATAGATTCTGGTAGTTCTAACGGTAACCTATTTCTCCGCGCTGATGGCGCAGGCCTAATCGGAATTGACTTCAAACCTCAACACACGAGTCCTTCTTTTCGGAAACCCGGCTGGATGCCATCTGTTTCTCCATTATTTATTTAAACTTCGGTTATACATTATAATTTTTATAAATAAGCTATGCGAGACAAGGTAAAATACTGTCAAGCAACAAATAGTCGTATGCATATTTACAGACATAATAAATCTGGCCAACATGGGAAGGCGGAGCTCCAAAGCGGAACGAACCTCCATCTGAAGTGTTATTTGCTTGGCGGCGGATACGGCGGAGGAATCTCGGCGTAGCCGGGTGCCGCGGTCTTTAGATTGGGTGTGGTCGAAGCCTTGGAGTCACCGATAGCCCAGCGAATTCCACCTGCGAGCAAGTTCAAGTGAAATTGGTTCTGCCAGTTTTCTGGACGATCGCCGATGGCATTGTAGAAGACTCTGCCCCGACCCTGCATACGCGCCCAGACGACGGGATATGGCGCGCGCTTGTACGCCAGTCCGTTCATCGTCGAAGTATCCAGCGTGCAAATTACGTGAAGGTCGGGGGCAAAGTCCTTCATGGAATACCATTCTTCCATCAAGCTCACAGGAGACTGCACTCCGTCCAGCCCAGGAAACTTTGGATCGTTGATGACGACGTTGGCAGTCTGCAGCCGAGGATCCTTGGCTTGACCGTGGATGATGAACTCGCCGCCGATCATCCGAAGATACGGATCGGACTGTTCGCCATGGGCAACGTAGCGATTGGAAAGATCTTGTGGATCGGGTTGAGTATGGAATGTGTCGCTGGCGGCGTGAATTCCGACAAACCCGAGGCCATTGTGAATGGCATCAAGAAAAGCCTGCTTGCCCTGCGGAGACATGGGCGGATTCTTGTCATTGCCTTCCTGTGTGAGATCGCCGGTCGTGAAAAACACAACAGCGGCATACTCATGAAATGCCTTGGAGTCGAAAATACGGCCGTCTTTCGAAGCGGTGAGATCGAATTTATTTTGAGCGGAAAATCCGCGTATTGCAGTTTCGGCAATGCTGGGATTGCCGTTCGTGACTTTGATTACGGCGTGCTCAAACCCCGACGATTTCGTGAATAGTAGGACAGACTTGTTTTTCGCGGCGCTGGCTGGATGCGAAAGCAGAAGTGCGGCGCCCGTTGCCGCCGTGGTACGAAGAAAGTCGCGTCGAGTCGAGAGTGAGTTCATTTTTTGCCCTTAGAATTCAACGATTCTGGCCTTCATTGTCAGACCAGCTTGAATGGAAGACGGCGTAGTCTACTGCGAGCGGCAGAAGCAGGGCAAGTCCACAAACAAAGTTCAGACCCATTGAACGGAGGCACACTGCCGGACTCGTTCTAAGGTCCGCCCTATCCTCGCAACGAGCGAAAGGAAATCACCATTTCTCTATTCTTATGGGATACTCTGCGCGTCGAAATAACGCGACTGCGCAGCTAAAGTTTAATGAGTGACCGATCGAGAAAACATCGCGATGCCGCCTACGCTTGACCAGACATTTCCTGAATCGGATCGTGTCCCTCGTCGCAGATGGGCGATCGCCTGTCTCCTCGGCTTCGGAGTGCTCGTCAATTATTTTGATCGGGTGAACCTTTCTGTCTCGAAAGATGCGCTTAACGCTGCCTTTGGAATTTCCGCGGTTACCTTCGGCTATCTATCGAGCGCCTACAACTGGACGTACGTGGCGCTCCAGCTCCCTTCCGGATTGTTGTTGGACAAGTTCGGCGTTCGCCGCGTCGGCCGCATCAGCACGATTCTCTGGGCCGTGGCTTCCTTCGCCGCAGCGGTCTCCACCGGGATTGGCGGCTTTATCGCAGCACGGCTGCTTCTGGGAATCGGTGAGGCGCCCACGTTCCCGGCCAATTCCAAAGCCGTCGGTTATTGGTTTCCGAAACAAGAACGCAGCCTCGCGACGGCGATTTTCGACTCAATGGCAAAACTTTCTTCCGCCATTGGAGTGCCACTGCTCGGCATCCTGCTTCTCCATTTCGGATGGCGGTGGAGCTTTGCCGCGACAGGATTCATCAGCGTTTTGTTCTTCATTCTGTTTTACGCGTTCTACCGAAACCCGAGCGAAGACAAACGACTCTCGGATGCAGAGCGGCAATACATCGCCAAAGGCGGCGCGCAGCCAGAGGACCAGGCAAGAGCCGCGAAAGGAGCGCCTCTCTGGTACCTGCTTTGGCAAAAGAGAGTGTGTGGCTTGGCGCTGGGGTTTTTCGGCTACAATTATACGTTCTATCTGCTTTTGACATGGCTGCCGTCTTATTTCTTGGCGGCCCATCATGTGGATTTGCTGCACTCCGTTGTGTACACCAGTGTGCCGTGGCTGTTCGCGACGTTCACTGACCTCATCGTTGGCGGTTGGCTCGTCGATGACTTGATCCAACGCGGATGGAACGCCGTTCGCGTCCGTCAGGCCGTTCTCATCGGGGGAACGAGTCTTGGCCTCGGCATCCTCGGCACTGCGTACGCTCAGAGCGCCGCTGGAGCGGTTTTCTGGATCAGCATTTCTATCGGCGGATTGTCCGCTGCGTCGCCGGTCGGGTGGTCGATCCCTTCGCTGATTGCACCGAAAGAAAGCGTCGGCACCGTAGGCGGAATCTTGAATTTCAGCAATCAGCTTGCGGCAATCGCCGCACCGATCGTCACAGGCTACGTCGTACATGCCACCAATTCTTATGCGTGGGCATTCGTAACGGCGACGGCGATTCTTCTCATCAGCATTACGGCTTATGTTTTCCTGCTGCGAGGCATGGAACCTGTACCGGAGCCTGGGTGATTCGCGAGAACTCTAGAACCTCATCGGCTAGAGGAGCGCGCTGCGCAGTGCAGGCCTTTAAACGAGAGTGCTGCGCACGCCGCGAACACCTAGACTGATTCGCGTGGCTGCGGTGGCACGGTCTTTGCGGGCTCAACCAATGCGCGGGTTGCACCTGTCGAAATACCGCCGTCCACCAGCAGCGTTTGTCCCGTGATGTACCGGCTGGACTCTGCCGCGAGGAATACCACCGCGGCATCCAGATCCTGAGGTTGGCCTGGACGTTTCAATGGAATGCGATCGCAAAGGTACTCGATCCATTCTTTGTTTTCGTAGAGAACCTTGTTCTGTTCGGTGCGAAACCATCCCGGCGCAAGACAGTTCACCGTCACGCCGTATTTGCCCCAATCATCAGCCAGACTCATCGTCAATTGCTTTATGCCGCCGCGGCTGGCTCCGTAAGGTGCGAGACCGGCGTAACCGGCAACGGTCGTAACGGAGCCGATGTTGATGATTCGTCCATAGCGCCGCGCGAGCATCCCGCGAGCCACAGCCTGAGCAACAAAGAAGCTGCCGCGAAGATTAGTTTCGAGAATCAGGTTCCAATCTTCCCAAGTTACGTCAAGCGCCGGCTTCCGGACGTTGCACCCGGCATTGTTCACGAGAATATCCACATGACCAAACGCAGCTTCCGCTGCGACGGCCATTTTCTCGATGCTCTCCTGGCTGCGGACGTCGAGTTCCACGCAAAGCGTTCGGCGACCGAGTCCTGTTATTTCTGTTTCGAAAGGTGCCAGTCGTTTAACGTCTCGGCTTGTAAGCACAAGATCCGCGCCAGCCTTCGCGAGCGCCCGCGCCATATATTGACCGAGTCCACGGCTGGTGCCCGTCACAAGCGCGACGCGGCCGCTCAAATCGAAGAGGCCATCGCTCACGAACCAGCCTCCGGCGCGAGAATCACCTTCATCAAATTAGGTTCGCGCGCATAGAGTCTTTCAAACCAGCGCGGACCATCTTCCAGAGGAGCAACAGCCGTGATAAATGGCTTCACCTGAATCGCGCCACTCGCCAAAAGCTCGATCGCGCGCGGATATTCCCCGGCTGAAGCGCAAGACCCCTGGAGCCGAATTTGGCGCGTGACCACTTTCTGCAGCGGCAGCGTCACTTCCGCCGAAATGTTGCCCACCAATACGACGGTGCCTCCCTTGCGGACACTTTCTATGCTCGCCTTGACGGTCTCGTTTCTGCCTACAGCTTCGATTGCTAGGTCTACGCCAGCTCCTCCAGTGAGTTGCATCACTTGCTCGACGAAATCTGCGTCCGGAGACAAAACGGCAGTGGCTCCGACATCTTGAGCCAATTGGAGCCGCGTCTTATCCAAATCGGCGACAAAAACTCGTGAGCAGCCCGTCGCGCGCAACGCTTGCAGAGTGAGCAGGCCGATCATCCCCGCTCCGAGCACCAAAGCACTGCAGTCCGCAGAAACTTGCGCAAGGGAAACTCCGTGTAGCGCGACGGACACCGCCTCGAGCATCGCTGCTTCATCGAACGAAAGTCTATCCGGCAGTCGATATAGGATGCGCGAAGGAACAGCAACATATTCGGCGAAAGCTCCCGCGCGTCGAAACTCGGCGCAAGAAACGCCCAAGACCTCTCGGTGGTCGCAAAGATTCACGTCGCCGCGACGGCAATGGTTGCAAGAACCGCAAAAAATAGTCGAATCGAATGTGACTCGGTCGCCTTCCGCGAATCCACTCACGCCATCGCCAAGCCCCGCAATGGTTCCGGCGGCTTCGTGCCCCATTACAATGGGCGGAATGCGCCGCCCGGAGGAGCCATCGTAACCGTGGACGTCGCTCCCGCAGATTCCGCATGCGGCCACACTCACCAGAACCTCGCCGTGGCCCGGCGTCGGATCGGGAAAATCGGCAATTTCCAGATGTCTGTATTGCGAAAGCAGAAGAGCTTTCATCAAAGCGCCCGATCCATTTTCACAGAGAAACTCCGCGTTTCCAGGGAATAAAATCGTCTTGAGAAAGCAACTCCGCTTTTGTGCGCGCTTCTCCGCTCGCGACCTGAATCACGTGCTCCAAAATTGTTTCGCCCATTTTCTCGATGTTGGTTTCGCCCGAAATGATGCCCCCCGTGTCGATGTCGATGATGTCGGCCATGCGCTGCGCGAGACTCGAATTCGTCGAGATTTTCAGCACTGGTGCAATCGGATTCCCCGTTGGCGTACCGAGTCCCGTCGTGAAGAGAATCACATTTGCGCCGGCCCCCACCTGTGCCGAGACGGATTCCACGTCGCTCCCCGGCGTGCATTGCAGGTTCAATCCCGGCTCCGTGCAGTATTCCGGATAGTCCACTGCGGCGGTGACGGGCGAGGTGCCGCCTTTCTTCGCCGCTCCCGCGGACTTCATTGCATCGGTCAGCAATCCGTCGCGGATATTGCCCGGAGAAGGATTCATTTCGAATCCCGCACGCACCGCCTTGGCGCGCGCTGCATAATCTCTCATAAGGTTCGCAAAACGATCCGCAACTTCTTTCCGGACGCAACGATCGATAAGCTGCTGTTCGACGCCGCAAAGCTCCGGAAACTCCGAAAGGATTCCGATCCCGCCAAGCGCGGCGACGATATCCGCAGTGTGCCCGATGGCGGGATTCGCGGATAACCCGGAAAAGCCGTCCGATCCGCCGCATTGAAGTCCGACCGTGAGTTTTGATAGGGGCGCTGGTTGACGGGTGATTTTGTCCGCCTCCACCATACCCAAAAAAGTTTCGCGAATTGCTTTGCTCAACATCGCAGCTTCCGAAGCGCTTTTCTGCTGCTCATAAATCAAGACGGTCTTTTTGAAATTCGGGTCGCGCCGCTTGATCTCTTCGAGCAGCATAGGAACTTGCGCGTGCTGGCAGCCGAGGCTCAGAACGGTGGCGCCGGCAACATTCGGATGGTGAATGTACCCAGCCAGCAGCCCGCAGAGGTTCCTGGCATCCTCATGCGTACAGCCGCAGCCGGCCTCATGCAATAAAAACTTGATGCCATCGATATTTTGAAACACTCTAGGAGAAGCGCTGGCGCGCTGCGTTTCACCGAACGCGATTTTCTTAAGTTCGTCGGATTTTCCTTCGCGATAGAGACGCGCCAACTCCGCCACTTGACTACGGTAAATCTGAGGCGCCGCAAAACCCAGTTCTTCCTCGAACGCTTGTTTCAAGACGGCCAGATTGCGGTTTTCGCAGAACACGAGCGGCAGAACCAGCCAGTAATTTCGCGAACCCACTTGACCATCGTCTCTGCGATATCCAAGAAATGTTCTACGCGCCCATGCGGATACATCAGGCGCAGTCCAGTGCGGGGCAAAGTCTCCCGTGTCGCGAAAAGCCGCAGCGGCATGCCGGATATTGCGCGTGGAAAGCAATTCGCCTCGCCGAAGATTCTCGAAGGCGCGGCCCACCAATACACCATACATAATAATGTCGCCGCCGGCGCTCACGTCTTGCGTAAGGAACTTGTGTTTGGCAGGCACATCGAACAACAAAGAGTAGTCCTTTCCCAAATAGCTTACGCTCTCACCTTTTCGCAAATCGCTCAGCGCTACAAGGACGTTGTCCCGCGCATCGATCCTGAGAACTCTCGCCTGTGTTGAGCCATTATTTGACATCTGAGTTACGCCTTTCTTTGCCTTTCTGTTCCTCATTCTATCTGGGTCGTTTGCCACACGCTAGCGCGGCACGGCCAAGGCTTCACCCGGCTGCGGAAAATTGTCAGGCCGCCAACCCATACCAATTAAACTTTGGCTTTTGATCGTACATGTCCTGTACGCAACAGCTTGCTAGGGCGCAAAGTTCGCACCTATAATCCGTTTCGTCCTTGCGGCTCACCGCGCGGAAGAAGCTCGGAGGAATCGTGCCCGTTGGAACTGCTTTTCATGAAAAAACACTGGCGCTGTGTGAGAGCCTGAACTACCGCGAGTGGTCAGGCTACTACGCGGTCAGCGTCTACGAGATGCACCACGAGCACGAATACAACGCCATCCGCAATTCCGCCGCGCTCATCGATATCTCGCCGCTATTCAAGTACCACATTACGGGAAACGACGCGACGCGTTTCGTGAACCGCGTAATCTCGCGCGACATCAACAAAGTGGCCATCGATCAGGTGATTTACTGCTGCTGGTGCGATTCAGCAGGAAAAGTGATCGACGATGGCACCATCACTCGGCTTGGCGAAAGCGAGTACCGCTGGACCGCCGCTGACCCGAGTTTGCGCTGGTTCCGGCAGAATGCGCTCGCGCTGGACGTGAACATCGAGGACATCTCCGAGCAGCTTGCGGCATTGGCGCTGCAAGGGCCTACGTCAGGAAAGCTGCTGCATGCCGTAACGGACGCCGACGTGGCCAATCTGAAATATTTTCGCGTGACGCGCGGAGAAATCGCAGGGGTGCCTGTGGACATTTCGCGCACGGGATACACGGGAGATCTGGGATTTGAAATTTGGATGCCATGGACAAACGCCGGGAAAGTGTGGGATGAACTAATCAAAAAAGGAAAAGCATTCGACATTCACCCAGCAGGAATGATCGCGATGGATGTCGCCAGGATTGAAGCCGGGCTGATTCTGATTGAAGTGGATTATACATCCAGTAAAAAAGCGCTGATCGCATCGCAAAAGTATTCGCCTGCTGAGATTGGGCTCAGAAAACTTGTGGATTTGAAGAAGGACAATTTCGTCGGACGCGAAGCGCTCGCGCGCGAAAAGAAGAAGGGCGGCCCGGAGCGGGCGCTGGTAGGGCTGGAAATCAACTGGAACGAGGTCGAGGCGCTGTACGACAAAATGGGCATGCCGCCGCAAGTGCCGAGCGTGGCGTCCCGCGTCGCGGTTCCCGTTTATTACAACGGGAAACAAGTCGGTAAAGCAACGTCTACGACGTGGTCGCCCACGCTGAAGAAGATGATCGCACTAGCGTGTGTGAATCGCGATCAATCGTCAGTCGGTGGCACGATCAAGATCGAGATGACTGTCGAAGCGGTGCGTCATACAGTTTCGGCGAAGGTGGTAGCGCTGCCCTTTTTCAATCCTGCAAGGAAGACCGCTGTGCCGGTCATTTAAGCGTTTGTGCAAGCAAGACCGCGGGAAGAAAAACAGGAATGACCCTCCAGCACTCCAGAGTTGGCAGCTCAATGAGCCTTTGCGAAATCCTCTTCTTAGGTCAAAAGCTCATCTAAAACAGTTCTGTCGAGAAGTTTGCCGCGAAGAATCACCGCCCGGATTTTCTGCGTGTTGTGAATGTCGTCGAGGGGGTTGGCGTCGAGTAGGACAAGATCGGCGAACTTGCCTTGCTCGATGGTGCCCTATGTTTGGAGCTTGCCTAAAAATTCCGCAGGGAGTTTCATCGCGGCTTGCAGCGCCTGCATGGGCGAGAGCGCTGCCTGAACCAATAGCGCCAATTCTTCATGCACGCTGGACCCGGGCCGATGCCCGCGATTCGTTCATTGGCAAGCAAAACTGTCATGTCTGTCTGCGGAGCCGCGCCGGTAGCATCGATGGGTGTGACATGAGTGATGGCGAGAGATGGTGGCGGGTGCGACGAGCACGAGCAACTCAAAATGAAAAAGGCAAGAGTGAGGAAGCCTAGCGCAGGATGTCGTCCGCTACGATGCGCAGCAGTCGATTCGCCATGCGCGTCCCGCCGGAAGAGATGGTGGCGGAGCTTCATTGCGAGAGGCGGTTGTATTTTTTTAGGACTTCGCGCAAGCGGTCGTGCGGCAGCGCAATGACTTTGTGATTCTCAATTCCGGTCATGGTTTCCGCGGCAACCATGGCGTTGATTACGGCTTCTTCGGTGGCCTGGACAGTGGAGGCGAACACCGGCTCGATCAGATCGTTGGGAAGCATTTTCAGGTCGACGACGTGATCGGCACCGGCCGCACCGGAGTTTGCTGTGGAAAAGGCGATGAAAATATCGCCGGAGCCGTTGCCGGAGATACTCCCGTTGCGGCCGAGACCGAGAGAAACACGTCGCGCCAAGCGCTTCAGTTGATGGGAAACCAGCGGCGCATCGGTCGCGACGACGACGATGATCGAGCCGCGATCAACTTCGCCAAAAGAAGCCGAGCTGTACGCAGCGTTCTCAGGAATTTCTCTGCCCACGGGAACACCCGCGATGCGCAAGTTCCGCCGGACGCCGTAATTGCACTGAACCAGAACGCCGACTGTATAACTGGCGCCTTTAATATCGAACTTGCGCGAAGAAGTTCCGATGCCACCCTTGAATTCATTGCAAATCATCCCCGTGCCGCCGCCCACACTGCCCTCTTCGACGGGGCCGCCGTGCGCGGAGTCAATCGCGTGAAACGCATCTTCCGCCTTGACGTGAAAACCGTTGATGTCGTTCAGCCAGCCGTCCCACGTTTCCGCAACCACGGGCAGCGACCACCAGTAACCAGTAGGATCAGGCTGCCCATGATTGACGCGCCATTGGATGACGGCGTCGCGCACAACGCCCACGCTGTGAGTGTTAGTGATCATCACCGGCCCTTCGAGAAAGCCGGATTCCTCCACCCAAGTCGTACCGGTCATTTCGCCATTGCCGTTTAGCGACCACCAGCCCGCGAAAACGGGATTGGACATCGTGTCTTTTCCGCTAGGAAGAATCGCAGTCACTCCCGTGCGCACAGGTCCTTTGCCGATCTGAAGTTTTCCCTCGCCGGAGATGAGTGTGGTGTGGCCGACAGTAACTCCAGCAACGTCCGTGATGGCGTTGAGCTGACCAGGCACGCCATCAAATGGAACGCCGAGATCGCGTGCGCGCGGCTTGGCGGAAGGTTTGTCTTGGGCCGGCAGCAAAAATGCGATTAGGAGGGTTACGCACAGCAGGATTGCAAACTTGAAAGAAAGATGGCGCACTTTAGATCTATCTCCTCCACGGAATAAACGAACGGGCCTCGACAAAAATAGAAATGCCGGGCATATCAAGTGGGAAACACTTTCGCCAGCCCCGATGAGAGCGCCTTTGCGATGAGCGCCGACTCCCCGGGTGTGATGATGAATGGCGGCGCAAGAAGAGTGTGATCGCCGCTCGCGCCGTCAACGCAGCCTTGTGCCGGATAAGTCAGAACTCCCTCGTCCATTGCTGCCGCGCGAACTTTTTCGGCAATCCCTTGCGATGGATCGAACGGTGCGCGCGTTAACTTGTCGCGCACGAACTCGATCCCGAAAAAGAGACCGAGGCCGCGGATGTCGCCCACATGGGGATGGGACCGAAGCGGATCGAGAGCCGTGCGCAGCGCCTCAGCCGCAGGAGCGACGCGCGCAAGAAGATTGTGTGATTCGATGAAATCGAGAACGGCGTTGCCCGCAGCGGTCGCGACAGGATGGCCCTGGTAAGTAAATCCGTGCTTGAACGCGCCAGAGCCATTTTCAAAAGCCTCGACGACATTCGGCGCGACGAGAACAGCGCCGAGTGGAGCGTAGCCGCTGGCAATTCCCTTCCCTGTCAGAATGATGTCCGGCGCAACGCCCCAATGCTGCACCGCGAACGGTTTGCCGGTGCGGCCCATGCCGGTCATAACCTCGTCGGCGATAAGCAAGATGCCGCGCTTGCGGCAGATCTCGGCAATGCGCGCGGCATAGCCTTCCGGCGGCACCGCAGCACCCAGAGTTGCACCAACTACTGGCTCGAAAATAAAAGCAGCAGCGGACTCTGCGTCGTTTCCACCGAGAAAAGAATCCAAATCATCGGCGCACGCAAGATGGCACTGTGGAAATGTCTTCTCGAACGGGCAGTGATAGCAAAAGCAAGGTGCGATGTGGCCCCACTCCGCGAGCATAGGATGATAGGGCGAACGGCGAGCGACATTTCCGCTGACGGTCATCGCGCCAAGCGTGCTGCCGTGATAGCTCTGGCGGCGCGAAAGAACGCGGTAACGGCCGGGCTGAGCTTTTTCAAGATGATATTGGCGAACAAGCTTGATGGCCATTTCCGCTGCCTCGGAACCTCCGGAGGTAAAATAGACGCGGCCACCATTTCGAAAATTTGGCGGAGCGAGTGAAAGGAGGCGAGCCGCTAGCTTTTCTGCCGGCGCAGAATGGAATTGCGAAGTGTGGGCGAAAGCGAGTTGTGACGATTGCTCGGCCATCGCGCGACCGATTTCCGGAACACCGTGGCCAATGTTAACCACCGCCGCTTGCCCAGAGGCGTCTAGAAATTTGCGTCCGTCTTCAGAAAAAAGCCAGCAGCCTTCGCCGCGAATAGCGACGGGAAATTTCCTGTGAAAATTGCGCGGAAAGAGAGCGGGGTTATTTGACATGCGTACTCGTTGAGCGATTGTAGCAGACTCGCGCAGACTGTCTGTGCGGGAGCAACTTCTAGCCGAAGATTGGCAACTCGCGCCGGATGCGGAATCCGTGTGTAACAATTATGTTAGGCTGACGCCTCTTTTAGGGAGAACCCATTCATGCGCAACCGCATTTCTTGCTGGATTTTACTGACGATCGTTCCAACCCTCTGCTCCGCGCTTCCAGCAAATGCGCAGGATGCGCGAAAGCCAGTGCGTCTCAACGTGGATTTGCGCGAGGCCACGAAACATATTTTCCACGCAAGGTTGACGTTCCCTGTGACAGCAGGCCTGCTCACACTTGTCTACCCAAAATGGATTCCCGGTGAACACTCTCCCGTCGGGCCGATCGTCAACTTGACAGGCTTGATCCTTCGAGCGGGCGGCAAAGAAATCGCATGGCGGCGCGACGATGTGGACGTGTTCGCTTTTCACTGCCAAGTACCCACAGGCGCAAGCGAACTTGAAGTTTCGCTGGACTACGTCTCTCCATCAGGGCCTAGCGCGGGACGGGAAAATCCGTCGGCAACGGCGCAGCTGGCGATTCTGAACTGGTACACCGTGCTCCTTTATCCGCAAGGAGCGAAGAGCGACGATCTAACTTACGTCGCCAGTTTGCGGGTCCCGGCAGGATGGAAATACGGAACCGCGCTGGCCGTGGCAAACGAAACCAGCGGAGCGATTGAGTTTCAACCAGCAAGCTTGACGACGCTGGTCGATTCGCCGGTATTGACCGGCGCGCGCATGCGCGTGATCGATCTGTCTCCAGGACAGAAACCCGAGCATCACATACACATCGCCGCGGAAACTGAATCTGGACTGGAGATCACTCAAGAAACAGTGCAGCAGTGGCGGCAGTTGGTTGCGGAAACGGGAGCGCTCTTTGGAGCCCGTCATTACCGCCATTACGATTTCCTGCTGACGGAAAGCGATAACGTAGAAACGGATGGTGTCGAGCATCACGAATCAAGCGACAACCGGGTGCCGGGGCGGACATTCCAAGACCCCAACATTTCCGACGCGATGACGGATCTTTTGCCGCACGAATTCACCCATTCGTGGAACGGAAAATATCGGAGACCGGCGGGGCTGGCTACTCCGAATTATCAGGAGCCGATGAAAGGCGGATTGCTTTGGGTTTACGAGGGCATGACGCAGTATTACGGGACCGTGCTCTCGGCGCGCATCGGTAGCTGGACGCCGGAGAGGCTGCGGGAAAATCTGGCCTGGGTTGCGGCGTATCTCGATCAGCGAAAAGGGCGAACGTGGCGCGACCTGGAAGACACAGCAGTCACAGCGCAACTGTTGTACGGATCGCCGGAAGAATACCGGACATGGCGGAGAGATACGGACTACTACGATGAGGGCACGCTAATTTGGCTCGAGGCAGACACAATCATCCGGCAGGAGACGAAAGGGAAAAAATCCCTGGATGATTTTTGCCGAAAGTTTGAGGGCGGAGAAAATACCGGGCCGAAAATCGTGCCCTACACGTTTGACGATGTCGTCGCGGCGATGCAGGAAGTCTCGCCGTATGATTGGCGAGCCTTCTTCACGCAGCGGGTGAAGACTCATGGGCCCGGTGCGCCGCTGGGTGGACTGGAGAATAGCGGATGGAAATTGGTGTTTAGCGAAACGCCCAACGACAGCCGGGCAGCGGGCGAAATCGCGCTACATCTGACGGATGTGCAGTTTTCACTAGGGTTTTTGGTGCGCGACCCCGGCGGCGAAAACAGCGACGAAGTGGTTGACGTGGTTCCCGGGTCGCCCGCGGCGCAAGCGGGAATCGCTCCGGGGATGAAGCTGGTAGCGGTGAATGGGCGGAAGTGGAATCCCGACGATCTTCACGCAGCGATCCAGCGAGCGAAGACCGCGCACGAGCCGATTGAGTTGCTCATCGAGAATGAAGATTTCTTCCAAACTTCCCACGTCGACTATCACGGCGGCGAGCGTTATCCACACCTGGAACGAATCGCCGGGAAGCCTGACCTGCTCGGAGAAATTGCAAAAATGAAAGGGCCGCCCGTGCCTGCGGTGAAAGAGTGATTCTGGGCGAGAGGCCACGCGGTGCCGCGCGCTTGGAATCGCCACGGAATCGTGACATCATCCGAAGTTCCGCGCAGAGAAAATGCAACTCGCCATACTCCATCGGGAGGAAATGCAATGCAACGAGCCATTCTGACGTGCAGTTTGTTTATTGTAGTGCTGCTACCGAGACAATGCCGCATCGAGGCGCAAGAAGCTGCGAAGCATGCCATCACCTTTGACGACATGATCCAAATGCACCGCGTGGGAGAAGCACAGGTGTCGCCAGATGGCAAATGGGCGGCCTATACGGTGTCGACGCCGGACATGGACGCCAATCGCAGCTCGAGTAATATCTGGATTGTTCCGACGACGGGCGGAGCATCGCTGCAACTGACGCAGAGCGGGCACGACTCGTCGCCAGTGTGGGCGCCGGGCGGAAAGATGATTGCGTTTTTGTCGTCGCGAAGCGGGGATTCGCAGGTGTATTTGCTGTCGATGGATGGAGGCGAAGCGAAACCGTTGACGCATCTTTCGACCGGCGCGGACATCGTGAAGTGGTCGCCGGATGGAAAGACGATTGCGTTCACATCGGGAGTTTACCCGGACTGCAAAGACGATGCATGCAATAGCGCGCGGGACGCGCAAAAAGAAAAGAATAAAGTGAAGGCGCACGTGGCGGAGCATCTTCTGTATCGGCACTGGACGCACTGGAATGAAGGCAAGCGTAGCCATTTGTTTGTGGTTCCAGCCGATGGGAACACGACACCGCGCGATCTGACGGCCGGCGCGAATTACGACGTGCCTCCGGATGAGCGGGGCGGGCCTAGCGATTTGAATTTTTCGCCTGACTCGAAAGAAATCTGTTTTACGGCCGTGACTGATCCCATCGAAGCGATCAGCACCAACGGAGATTTGTTCGTGGTCCCCGTGGCGGGCGGTGAGCTGAAACGAATCACGGCGCAAGCGGCTTTCGATGGCGGGCCGGCGTATTCGCCGGATGGAAAGTACATTGCGTATCACGCGCAACTGACGCCGGAATATGAGTCTGACCGCTGGCGCGTGATGCTCTACGATCGGACGACGCACAAGATTGAGAACTTGTCCGAAGGATTCGACCGCAGCGCAAATGAGCTGGCTTGGTCACCAGACAGCAAAACGATTTGCTTCACCGCGGAAGACGAAACGCTGCAGCCGATTTATGCGATGGAGGCACGCGCGAGCGCAGAGCCAAAGAAACTGATTGCAAATAGTTACAACCTGGGAGCGTCGTGGAGCAGCGACGGCAGGACGTTCGTGTTCGAGCGCACCAGCCTGACGATGCCGGCGGAGATTTTTGCTGCGTCGAGCGATGGAAGCGGCGTGCGGCAGCTTACACATCACAACGATGGGATTCTGGCTTCGCTGAAAATGAATGAGCCGGAAACATTCTGGTTCGAAGGTGCAGGCGGAACCAAAGTTCAAGCAATGATGATCCGTCCGCCGGATTTTGATGCGACGAAGAAATATCCACTGCTGGTGGTGCTGCATGGCGGGCCGCAGACGATGTTCTCGAATGCGTGGGGCTATCGTTGGAATACGCAAGTTTTTTCCGCGGCTGGATATGTATCGCTGATGATCAACCGACGCGGCTCGACGGGCTACGGGCAAAAATTCACCGAGGAGATCACCAATGACTGGGGTGGCAAGGCTTACGTCGACGTGATGAATGGTGTGGATTTTGCGCTGAAGAAATATCCGTACATCGACGGATCGCGCATGGCGGCCGCGGGCGGATCGTACGGCGGCTACATGGCGGACTGGATTGCAACGCATACTGGACGCTTCAAGGCGATCATTAGCCACGCTGGGATTTACGATAAAAATGCGATGTACGCCACGGAGGAGCTATGGTTTGAAGAGCACGACATGCAGGGCATGCCGTGGACGAATCCCGAGAGTTACCATAAATGGGCGCCGCTGACGTACGCGAGCGACTTGGCGAAATTCAAAACGCCGACGCTGGTGATTGCGGGCGAGCGGGACTATCGAGTGCCATACACACAGTCGCTGGAATTCTTCAATACGTTGCAGAGGCAAGGCGTGCCGTCAAAACTGATTGTTTTTCCGGATGAAGGGCATTGGATTTTGAAGCCACAAAACAGCCGGTTCTGGTACAACACGTTTCTGGATTGGCTGGCGACGTATTTGAAATAGGCGCCGACTCAGACTGCAAACAACCGCTGAAGCGCTCGGCGCGCAAAGCGGAAAAGATGAAAGAGCAGGAACACGGAGAGCGCAAGAAGTACAACGACGATGACCGTCGTTGCGACGGGATGCACTGCGGCCATCCAGGTTAGCCAAACGGCTAAGACGTCTTCTCCGAAGCTCAACGCCCAATTGCTAAATGGCTCCGGCACGGTATTGACCGCAGCGCGAGCGCTGGCTTTCGTTCCATGCGATGTCAGCGCGACTCCGCCGGCGAGGAGCGCGGCAGCCCAGCGCCACTCAGCGGGGGCGGCGCCTGCCGCGCTAAACGCGAGCAGGGCGGCAGCGGGCGGACGAATGAACGTGTGGATCGCGTCCCAAACCGTATCTACGTAGGGGATCTTGTCTGCGAAGAACTCGAGTAAATAGAGAACCAGAGCAATCGCGAGAATGGCCGGATGAGAAAGGGCGTGCAGCGCCGGAGGAAGATGGATGACTCCGAACCGCTCTAGAAACCCGAGCGTGGCGACGGTAGCATAGAGATTCAGGCCCGAAGAAAATCCCGCGCCGAGAGCGAGCCCCAGTGTTTCGATGGGATTCATTCCGCCTATCATAGCAAAGCAAGATAGGCTGCGTGGACGGTTACTTCTGCTCATACTGGCAAGAGGTTCCGTTTGACCAATTCGCTCAGGCCAGAGATCCTGTCCAAAGGACGGTCGTCCATGTTCGGCTTAAGCCACCTCTTCTATCCTTGGGGATTTATCCTGCAAGGCCTTTCGATCCTGCACTTTGTGCGGCGGCGGCCGGAGAATTACTGGTTTTACGTTATTTTCTTCGGCGGCTTTCTCGGTGCGGGCGTGTACATCATCGTCGAGGTCCTGCCTGATCTCGGCCTTTTGCGTGGGGTGTTTCAAGGATTTGGAAGAAGATCCCGCATTCAGATCGTCGAAACGCAAATCCTGGACAATCCTTCCGCCGCGAACTACGAAGAGGTTGGCGAGCTGTACAAGGACCAGAAGCAATTTGAAAAAGCGCGTGAGGCGTTTACGAACGCGATCGCGGCGCGCAGCGATTCCGTGTACACGTTTTATTACCGCGCGCAGGCGTCGCTGGGATTGGGCGATTTCGCTGCGGCGATTCCCGATCTGGAGCGTGTGATCGGCAGCGACCGAAAGTTTGATTACTACCGGGCTGCGGGACTTTTGGCCGATGCCCACGCGCAGACCGGGCAATTGGAGCGCGCCGAGCAACTCTACGTCGACGTAGCGCAATTCTCGACAACTACGGAGACGCTGTACAACTACGCTTACTTTCTGAAGCTCGCGGGCCGACGGGAAGAGGCGCGCGAGTGGGCGGAGAAACTGCTCGCGAAGAAACGGACTCTCCCACGCTACATGCAACGGTATGAACGCCCGTGGTTCCGTAAGGGCAAAGCCCTGTTGAAGGAATTGGCGGCGGCGAAGGTGCCGGCCGAAGTGCAGCCGGGGGCGCAAACCTGACCTGCCAGCGAGTCCTCCCCCAAGCAACGTTACAGTGGATTGCCTGGGCCTATGCTCTCAGGAATGCGCCCGATCCGTGCCGTGCCGCTACCCTACCCCTTTTTCGTAAATGCAGATTCTAAACGACTTAGACTCTATGTAAGTTGATTAGAATCAACACTTGTGGACGTTTCTCGGAAGTGTTGATTCTAAAAGGGCGTGCAGGTAAACATAACTCGGCTCCGGAGTTAGCCATTTCGAGGTTTGTAAGCAACGCGATGGACGTTCTACTGCTCACTCTCACTGTTTGGGCCTTCCTCACTTCCGCGAGTGTCTGGCTGCACGGGCTTGGTAGTTCGAGAAACAGCTCAGAAGAGCACGGCCAAGATTGGCTAGGCCACTGTACCGATTCTCCCAAATAAAAATGCGGCAGTACTGCTGCCGCGCTGAGGAATCATAGAAATGCCTAGCCTGTGTATAGCAGATGGAAGCGTAGGGTCAAGGAGCAAGAAGCAGAGCCAGCGATTCCGCATCGAGCCCGGGATGAAGGTGAGAATAGGTAGGTTGGTGAAGGTTTTGAGCATTTTTGGGCATGCGACAGAAGGGACGGCTAATTCGCGCGGCTTTTTCGAGGGCGGAATTGAGTTAGCAACACCATTCGAAGTTGCACAAGCAGGAAGATCGCTATGAAGATCCCCGGGGCGAGCAGAAGTATCGGACGAGGGGAGCGAAAAACCTCAGGGCGATATGCCGGCGGGGACCACCTCACTGTAGAGTTCCGCAGCGATGAGCCTGGCCCAGAAGATTTCCGCCTTGCCCCGACGCACGGCTGGCTTCACATTGCGTGCCAGGAAGACATGAAAAATGTTG
>Ga0137360_10000152_pt1 | contig 38949 bp, 34 predicted proteins | sample Mad1_60_16metaG_FD_104924 | JGI IMG/M metagenome (GOLD analysis project Ga0137360, IMG submission 104924) | Vadose zone soil microbial communities from Angelo Coast Range Reserve, California, USA - Mad1_60_16 metaG | ecosystem: Environmental > Terrestrial > Soil > Vadose zone | place: USA... | reverse complement strand
CCAGAGCGAAGGTTGTCTTCGATGTGGAGTTGGAGATGGCTTTCCAATTCGGCGGCGAGCTCACGTTCCCGGCGGGGCTTGCGGAAGAGCTCGGAAAATCGGATGAATAACGCGCGTAGTTGCCTCATAGATGCTCCTGTTTCACCAACACCAAGAGTCTGTATCCGAGGTTGCGAAATTTGGGATGTCACTCATAACGTAGCGCAACCATCGGATCGACGCGCATGGCACGGCGGGCCGGAAACCAGCAGGCCATGCAGCCGATGAACAACATCAAAGCGATGGCGGCCAGGAAGGTGCGTGCGTCTGTGGGAGTTACGCCATACAATTCGCTGGCGAGCACGCGAGTGGCTCCAAGAGCGCCAACCGTTCCGATGGCCGCGCCCAGGGAGACCAGAGTGAGACCCTGCCGCAGAACCATGCGCAGAACATCGCCGCGCGCGGCGCCCAACGCCATGCGTACGCCGATCTCTTGCGTGCGACGTGCGACGGAGTACGACACGACGCCGTAAACTCCCAAGAGCGCTACCGCCAAACCCAAAAACGCAAAGATTCCGAGCAGGGCCGAGTGCATGCGCTGTTCGCCCACGGTGTCCGCGATAGTCCTCGTTAGTGTCGTCACGTGAGTCAAAGGCTGATCTGGAAAACTTGCTGAGATTTGCCGCGAAATGGTGTCGGCGAGATCCTCAGGATTCGTGCGCGTACGGACGACGAGGTGATGTGAACCGACGCCCCATTGGAAGAGCGCGAGAAAGTATTCCGGTTGCGCTTCATCTTGAATGCTCAGATCGCGCACGTTGGCGACTACGCCCACGATTTCATTCCATTGAGGATTTCCTTTAGCGTCCGTAGAAACGCTGATTCGTTTTCCTACGACGTCCAGCGTGCCCCAGTACTTCTGGGCCAGCGCTTCATTCACAAGAGCGACCCTGTTGGATGTGCGCGTGTCGTGTTCTTCAAATTCGCGGCCGCGAACGAGCGAAACTCCGAGCATTTGGAAATAGCCGGGCGAGAGGTAGCGAGAGACGATCCCTTCCGAGGCGCTGCTCTTTTCTGGAATCACGCCTTCGAGCTTGATGCCGGCATTCGAGAAATACATGCCGCTGAGCACGCCATGGTCGGAAGCGGCAACATCCTGAACGCCCGGCAAGTGTCGCACGTCTGCCATGATCTGCTTCATCCGAACAATTTGATTTGTGGTCCGCGCCTCCGCCACTCTTTCATCCCACTTTGGTGGCTGCGGCAAATCAAAAGTCAGCAAATGGTCGGTGCGGAAGCCGGGATCTTGGTAGAGCAAATGAGCGAGCGTTTGCACCATGAGCGTCGAGCCAGCCAGCAGGACAAAAGCCAGAGCGACTTCTACAACGACCAGCGGGTTGCCGAAACGCGAGGGGCGTGCACCGCTTCCTCTTGTTCCTTGCTTGAGCAGTTCATTGGGCGACATTCGCGCGGCGCGGGGGGCAGGCGCCAAACCGACGATCAGGCCCGAAAGTAGGGAGCTGCCGAGTGCGAACCAGAGCAGCGTCCAATCCATGGACACCTCGCTCAAGCGCGCGGTGTCTGGAGGTGCGACGGCGCGAAAGATTAATATGCCGATGGCAGCCAAGCCGATTCCGGCAAATCCTCCGAGCACGGCCAACGAACAGGTTTCCACTAAGACTTGGCGCCGAAGTCTTCCCGGCGATGCGCCCAGCGCGACACGCATGGCCATCTCGCGGCGTCGAGTCAAGCCGCGCGCCAGCAAAAGGCTTGTCAAGTTGGCGCATGTGATGAGAAGCACGAGGGTGGCTGCCGCCCACAAAACCAGGTAACCCTGCCGCGCATCTTGCACGCGGTTGTCGAGGAGTGTTACCGCGGAGAGCTTGTAGCTTCCTTGAAGACTCGGTTTTTGTTTCTGTAGTTCTTTCTCGAGCTGCTGCGCGATGACCGCGAGTTCGGCTTGCAACGATTCGAGCCTCGCGCCCTTGCGCAATTTTCCCAGAACGTCGAAAGTAAAAAACGCGGGGTTCTGTGCGATTTCGGAACTCAGGGAGATCGGCACCCAAACTTCGGCTCGTTCCGGATACGCGAATCCTTCGGCGGCCACACCGACAACGGTGTAGACCTGATTGTCGAGTATCAGCTGTTGCCCGATAGCTGAGGGGGAGCTTGCGAAGCGAGCGCGCCATAAAGAGTGACTGATTACCGCCTCGCGATCCTGCCTGGAGTTCTGGTCCTGGTCGGTTAACAGGCGGCCTTGTGCCGGACGAGCCCCCAAGTTTTCAAAAAACCCGCTAGAGATGCCGGCGACATCCAGTACCGCAGGCTGTTTGGTTCCTGTCAGCGTGCGATCCGTTTCCCAACAGGCGATCGCCTGTTCCACCGAGCCAGCCTCCGTGCGAATCGCCTGAAAAGCAGGCCACGATGGGCGCAGAGTAAAGGCGGGAAACATGGACGTCTTTACGTGGAAGGTGACGATGCGCGAGGAATCTTTGTAGGGAAGCGGCCTCAGAATCACGGCGTTCACGATACTGAAGATGGCTGTGTTGACGCCGATACCGAGAGCCAGCGTGAGAACAGCTGTTGTCGTAAAGCCCGGATTTTTCCAGAGCATGCGCAGGCCATAGCGCAAATCCTGAAAAAAGGTTTCGAGGATGGGCAGGCTGCGGCGGTCGCGGTAGTTTTCCTTGGTTTGTTCGATGCCGCCAAGCTTCATGGTGGCCTCCCGCCGGGCTTGAGCCGGCGACATGCCTCGGCGCAAATTGTCTTCGATGTGAAGCCGAAGATGGCTCTCCATCTCGGCAGACAGCTCTCGCTCGCGAAGCTCTTTGTTAAATAAGCCGCCCAATCGGATGAGCAAGGCACGTAGGCGCCTCATGAACACACATCTTCCGGCAATAACAAACGCCTTTTCTCGAAGCTCCGAGCGTTATTCATAACGTAGCGCCACCATGGGATCGACGCGCATGGCGCGCCTCGCGGGAATCCAGCAGGCCAGCAGCGTGATGAAAGAGAGCAGAGCAGCTACGGACATGTACGTGAGCGGATCGCTCGGGCTGACGCCGACTAACATGCTGGACATTGCCCGTGTTAGCGCCCAAGCCCCGGCCAGGCCAAAGAGCAATCCGGCGGCAACTAATCGCACGCCTTGTTTGAGAAGAAGGGCAAGAATTTGCCTGGGGCTGGCGCCGAGTGCCATACGGATGCCGAGTTCTTGTGTGCGTTGCGTTGCGGCGTAGGAAACTACGCCATAGACGCCCACGACTGCTAGGAGCAGGCCCAACAAACCCATGGCGCTCGCGAGCGAAGCTCCGACGCGAAAGATGAAATATCCCAGAGTGCCGCCGAGCGATTCCTTCATGGTTTGGATCTCTTCGATGGGGTCATTGGCATCGAGCGCCTGTATTTCGTGTTGGACTATGGGGGCAAGCGATTGGGGAGGCATCGAAGAACGAATCTGCAGGGTACGCTGCGAAGTGTAGTGCTGCGTGAGAGGGACATAAAAGTAAGGCTGTGGATCTTCAGCGAGAACGCGGTACTTGCCGTCGCGCGCGACACCGACGATCTCGACGAAGGGGCCGGCATCGCTGGTAAGACTAAAGCGTTTGCCGATGGGGTCTTCCCTGGGCCAAAAATGCCTGGCCATCGTTTCGTTGACGATCGCGACGCGCGGAGACGTTTCGCCGTCGGCGTTCGTGAACGCGCGGCCGAGGAGGACACGAATGCGGAGGGTGTCGAAATAGGGAGCATCGACGCAGTTGAACAACATATCGGGAGCCTTTTGGCCGGGCGGCACGGGTCGCCCTTCGACATAAACCGATTGCCTGCCGAGCGTATATTCGATCGGTACCGCTGAGGCCAGACTCGCGGACTGCACACCAGGAACCGCTCGGATTTTTGTTTCGAGCGACCGATAGAATTCTTTGGCCTGCGTTTCGCTGAAATTATTGACGGAAGGATCGAGGCGAACGTTCAAAAGCTGATTTGGATCGAAGCCTATGTCCATGTGCTCGACGGCGCTCAGGCTGCGGACGAAAAGCCCGGCAACGATCAACAGCATTAACGATCCCGCGACTTGTGCCGCCATAAGGTCGCCGCGCACCTTGTGCCTGGCTTTGCCGCCGGCGTCCGCGTGGCCACCCTGATGCAATACAGTGTTCACATCAGCGCGAGTGGCGCGAAGAGCAGGGGACAGGCCGGCGGAAACCGCGGTGAAGAGCACCGCTGCCAGCGCGTAGACAAAAACTCTCCAATCAAAACCGAAACCGAGCCGAACTGGAATGTTGGACAGATGGGTGGAGCTGGCCAAATGGCTCAGGCCCGCGCCAAGCGTTACTCCGGCAATTCCACCGAGCAGGGCCGTGAGCAGCGTCTCCGTAAGCATCTGGCGCAGGAGGCGGGAGCGTGCGCCACCGAGAGCTGCACGAATGGCCATTTCGCGCTGCCGGACGGAAGCGCGCGCCATGAGAATGTTTGCGATGTTCGTGCAAGCCAACAGTAAAACGAAGACGCCGAGGATCAGAAACAATCCGGAAAACACAATGAACGCATTGTTGGCGTAGGGAATGGGACGGGATAACCGCTCGTCCATCACGCGCACGCTCAAATCCTTGTCTGTCACAGGGTACTGCGCGGCGAGCCGCCGCGAGATTACCTCGAATCTGCTCTGTGCCTGGGCGAGAGTTACGCCCGGCTTCAGCCGGCCGAGAACCAGCATTAAGTGGATGTCGCGGCTATTCCAAAAATTGCTGGCCGAAGATTGGTCGAACACTGTGCTGAGCGGTGCGTACGCATCCATCTCGAAGACGGTAAACTGACCACGGAATTCTTTTTCCATGACGCCGACAATCGTTGCCGGTTTGACGCCCACGCGCACTTGCTTGCCGATCACCTGCGGATCACCGCCGAACCTTCTCTGCCAGAAGGTATAACTGAGGACGAGGATAGCGGGTTCGCCGGGGTGCTCGCCTTCGCCGGAAAGGACGAGCCGGCCGAGAGCGGGCTTCACTCCGAGCGCGGAAAAATAGTTGGTGCTGACGCCGCCGATGGTAAGAGTATCGCTATGGCCTTCGGCGGTGAAGTTCAAACGCCACGCTGTGGCCGAGCCGAAGACTTCACAGATCGGCGTTGTTTGCTCGCGGAATTCCACGAATTGCGGATAGGAAAAACCGAGGGCTCCGAGAGACGAATCACCAGACTGAATCACGAGAGCAGCGATTTGTTCGGCCGCGGGCACCGGCAGACGCTGCAGCAGGAGGCCATTCACCAAGCCGAAGACGGCGGTATTGGCGCCAACTCCCAAGGCGAGCGTGAGCACCACAATTGCAGTGATGCCGGCATTCTTGCGCAACATGCGAGCAGCGAAGCGGAGATCCTCGAGAAAGGTCTCAAGCATCGGCAACCCCCCGCGATCTCGATACGCCTCTTTGGTTTGCTCGAAGCCGCCGAGTTTCATGATCGCCTCCCGGCGCGCTTGCGCCGGCGACATGCCCGCTCGCAAGTTGTCCTCGATGTGCAGGTGAAGGTGACTTTCGATCTCGGCGGCGAGCTCCTGCTCGCGTCGTTGCTTGGCGAATAACTCGCCCAGCCTGGAGAACCACGCCCGCAGTCGCCTCATAAAGATCCTCCGCAAGACCAACTAGGAGCGCTCCTCGCCAGGCGCCAGAAAGCGCGCAAGAATCGCCGTTGTCTGCTCCCACTCGCGCTCTTCCTTATTCAATTGCTTGCGTCCCGCGCGGGTAAGCTTGTAATACTTCGCCTTACGATTGTTGTCCGAGAAGCCCCATTCGGAGCTGATGTAGCCCTCCTGCTCGAGCTTCAGCAGCGCCGGGTACAGAGTTCCGTAATTCACGGCAAGCAGATCCCCGCTTGTCTGCTCGATGCGACGCGCAATGCCGTAGCCATGCAACGGCCCCATCGCTTGCAGCGTCTTCAGCACCATCAGCGCCAGCGTCCCTTGCCACACATCTTTTTTGGCCTTATCGCCCATCGTTCTCCTCGCGGCTCCCCGCGGTTCCTATGGGGAACCCATACCGAAGATGCCATAAGCCCTATGGGAAGGCAATAGAAGAACGTGGTTGACCGCATTTTGTTTCAAGATTTTTTGGGCCTCCTCGGAAAGCGGCAATAGCCTCTTCACGTCCTTTTTTCCTAAGTCCTTACCCGCCTTGACTCTTCCGCAACTTCTGTCTAGCCTCATGCGTCTAGTGAACAGACGGTCTGGGGATCGGGGTTCTGAACAATTCCCAAAAAGGAGCTTGCATGCATTCTGTCCTCGCGCGCCGGTGCCTCTCGGCACTCGCTTTTGCTCTGACTCTCCTCATTCTTCTTGCTGTCGCGCCCCAAATGCGTGCGCAGGGCGGCGAGCCGCAGTACTTCGCGATTCGCGGAGCAAAAGTAGTTCCGGTATCGGGGCCGCCTGTGGAAAACGCCACCGTGGTGATGGCACACGGGGTTATCACCGCGATCGGCAAAGACGTCACCATCCCGCCGGACGCTTGGATTATCGAAGGCAAAGGCCTGACTGTTTACCCCGGACTTTTCGATTCTTTCACGGACCTGGGATTGCCGTCTGCCGCGCCCGCTCCAGGCGGCGCTGCCGAAGGTGGAGGCGGAGGTCGCCGCGCAGCTCCGACAGGCGAAGTTTCGCGCGGCCCCGAAGACCGCCCGGGCACTACGCCTTGGCGCAGCGCTGCAGATGACTTGAGCTTGAGCGATAAGCGCATCGAATCCTGGCGCAGCGGCGGCTTCACCACGGTGGTCTCCGCTCCAAAAGGAGGAATGCTTCCCGGTCAAGCCGCCGTGCTGGATCTCGCGGGCGACCGCGCCGGTGAAATGGTCGTAAAAACGCCGGTGGCTTTTCCCGTGTCCTTGCAACCCAGTGGCGGCTTCGGAAATTTCCCTGGCTCGCTGATGGGCGCTCTCGCGTACGTTCACCAGGTTTGGATTGACACGTATTGGAGCGCCGTGGCCCAGGCGATGTACGAAAAAAATCCGCGAGCCGTCGCCCGGCCACGATACGACCGCACGGAGGCCGTGCTCGGCGAGGCGGTTGAGGAGCACATGCTGGTGCTGATTCCTGCGAATAATTCCGTGCAACTTCGCCGCGCTCTAGAGCTTGTGGATAAGTGGCAGTTGGATCACGGAGACCATGTGGACGGAGTTATTTATGGCGGGCAAATGGGATATGAAGTCGCTGGTGAAATCGGCGCGCGGAGACAGAAAATACCTGTGCTTGTAAATCTAAAATGGCCGGAAGCGGAAAAAGATGCGGACCCGGACGAGAAGCCATCGCTCCGCACCCTCCGTTTCCGCGACAAGGCGTCCTCTTCACCTGTTGCGCTGGCCAAAGCCGGTGTTCCGTTTGCGTTTTACTCGGGCGGGATTACAGCGCCCAAAGACATTCTCAAGGCGGCGAAGCAATCCATTGATGCAGGTCTTGCGCCCGATGCAGCCTTGCGTGCGCTCACGCTGACGCCCGCGGAAATCTATCGAGTTGAGGATAGACTCGGCTCGATCGAAAACGGGAAAATCGCAAACCTCGTTGTAACGGATGGCGATCTTTTTGACGAAAAGACAAAAATCAAATTGGTTTTTGTGGATGGGAAAAGATTCGAACCGCGGGAGCCGCAAAAGCCGAAAGAGCCCCCCAAGGGAAACATAAGTGGCAAATGGAAGCTCACCTACACGACGCCCGAAGGCCCGGAAGAGTCCACGGCGGATCTGGAAATGGCGAGCGATGGCACGCTCTCCGGAACTCTGACGAGCAAGCGAGGCACGGGTAACATCATCAGCGGGTACCTCAGCGCCGACAAATTCAGCTTTACCATCAATATCCCAATCGAAGGGAATCCTACCGACGTCGTGTTCACGGGGACGTATGACGGCAGCGCGCTGAAGGGCTCCATCGATGCCATGGGGTACACCATAGAATTCACCGGCACCAAGCCCACGACGCGAGCCGCCACAGCAGCTGCGACTTCCGCTTTTCAGAATCGAAAGAGCAATGATTCATCCCTCAACGGGGGTGCACTGTGAGGATTCCATCCCTGCCGATTGAAAAGCGTTCGCGCGCTGCAATCGTTTGCCTGCTGTGCTTCTTCGGGCTTCCTTTTTGGACGCGCGCCAATCCGCCCGATGCGGCACCTGTGATTCTCATTCAGAACGCCACGATCCTCACCGTTTCACATGGCACCATCGAGCACGGCTCCATCCTTATTAAGGACGGCAAAATCGCCGAAGTGGGGGCCTCCATTAAGGCGCCCAAAGATGCGCAGGTCATCGACGCCTCCGGCCAGTTCGTCATTCCCGGCATCATCGATTGCCACTCACACATCGCCGTCGACGGCAGCGTGAACGAAGGCAGCGTCTCCGTCTCGTCGATGGTGAATATTGCGGATGTCCTGAATCCCGACGACATTGACATCTATCGCGACCTCGCTGGCGGTGTGACCGTCGCAAACGTTTTGCATGGTTCGGCAAACTCCATCGGCGGCCAAACCGTCGTCATCAAGCTCCGCTGGGGCCTGCCCGCCTCGAAGCTCCCGTTTGAAGGCGCGGTCCCCGGCATCAAGTTTGCGCTCGGCGAGAATCCCAAGCGCTCCAACTTCAGCATTCCCGGCTCGACCCCCCGCTACCCCACGACGCGCATGGGCGTCGAAGAAACGATTCGAACTGCGTTTGCCGAAGCCCGCGACTACAAGAAAACCTGGGACGACTACGACAAGAAGGTGGCCGCCGGTCTCAAGAATGCGATTCCACCGCGCCGCGATCTTCGTCTCGACCCACTCGTCGAAGTTCTTGAGGGCAAGCGCTACGTCCATGCGCATTGCTACCGCGAAGACGAAATTTTGATGCTGCTTCGCGTGGCCAAGGAGTTTGGCTTCAAAGTCCGCACCCTCCAACACGTACTGGAAGGCTACAAAGTGGCCGACGAAATTGCAGCAGCAGGAACCGGAGCATCGACGTTCAGCGATTGGTGGGCCTATAAAGTGGAAGCGTATGACGCAATTCCTTACAATGCGGCCCTGATGACGCGCCGCGGCGTGCTCGTTTCCGTCAACTCCGATGACGCGGAAGAAGCCACCCACCTCAATCAGGAAGCCGCGAAGTCCATGAAGTACGGCGGCCTCACGCATGATGAAGCGCTCAAACTCGTCACGATCAATCCCGCGATACAGCTTGGCATCGATCAGCGCGTAGGCTCCATCGACGTCGGCAAGGATGCCGACTTGGTCATCTACAACCACGACCCGCTCAGCGCTTACGCCGTCGTCCAACAAACGCTGATCGATGGCCGCGTGTACTTCGGCCGCAAGCGCGACATCGCCGAACGCGATGCCCGCGAAAAGGAAAAGAAAGCCTTGATGGAAAAGGAAAAGAAGGCCGAAGAGAAAAAATCCGGCGACAAGAAGCCGGGCGAAGGCAAGCCGGGCGCAGGAAAGCCAGAGGACAAGCCCAAGCCGCCGCAAGCCGTCTCCGGAGGTGCTCTGTGAAGAGCATCAACATTAAAATGATTCTGCGTTTCGCGCCGATCGTCGCAGCTGCCTGCTGCTTCAGTCCGAATGCGCCGGCGCAATCGCAGCCGCCTTCCAGCTTCGCCCTCAGCCACGCAAAAATCTTCACCCTGGCCGGCGCGCCCATTGAGGACGGCACGCTAGTCATTCGCGACGGTAAAATCGCCGCCATCGGCGCAAACGTAGAGGTTCCCGCGGGAGCGCAGGTCATCGACGCCAAAGGCTTGCAGATTTATCCCGGCCTCTTCGATCCCATCACGCAGATGGGCCTAAGCGAAATTTCCGCAGTGAACGCTACCGCCGATTCCACCGAAACCGGAGCCTATAACCCGGACGTGGTCGCAGCGACAGCGGTTTCGCCGTCCAGCGAACACATTCCTGTGACGCGTGCCTCGGGTATCACCGAAGTTCTCACCGTGCCGGACAGCGGCGGCTTCGATTCTGGCGGCTCGCGAGGCGTTATCGGTGGCCAGGCCTCCGCGATTCATCTTTCCGGGTGGACGATCAACGACATGCTCATCAAGAAGAGCGTCGCCATGGTGATCTCCTGGCCCGAAATTCAAACCCGGACCTTCGATTTCGCCACGTTCTCGCGAAAAGAAAAACCCTTCACCGAAGCCAAACAGGACTATGAAAAGCAAGTCAACGAGTTGACGGACTACCTCGATCGCGCTCGCCACTACGCGCAGGCCATGGGCCACGGTGGCCCATCGGATTTTCAGCGCGATCTAAAGCTGGAAGCGCTCGCCCCGGTCGTGCGCGGCCAGTTGCCGGTGCTCGTGTTCGCAAATCGCGCACGCGATATCCGAAACGCAGTCGAATTTTGCGACAAGCAAAAACTGAAGATGATTCTCGCGGGTGGCCAGGAAGCTTACAAGGTGAAGGACCTGCTGCGCTCCAAGGGAATTCCCGTGATCCTGCGTCCTACGCTAAGCCTGCCTCCTGAGGAGGACGACGCCTACGACCGTTTGCTCTCGCAACCCGCCGAACTGGCTGCCGCGGGCATAAAGTTTGCTTTCGGCAGCTTTGACAATTCTTTCGCGCGGCGCCTCGGCCAGCAAGCTGCGAACGCCGTCGCCTACGGCCTGCCGTACGACGAAGCTCTGAAGGCCGTCACGGTGTATCCGGCGGAAATTTTTGGCGTCGCCGATCAAGTCGGCACCCTCGAAACCGGGAAAATAGCCAATATCATCGTCACGAACGGCGACCCGCTCGAAGTAACGACCGAAGTGAAGTACCTCTTCATCAAGGGCCAGCGCACTTCTTTGGATAACAAGCACCTGACGCTTTACGAGAAGTATTTGAACCGGCCAAAAGCCGCGAACTAATCCCTCTACCGTCTTGCAGGGGCACAGCACGCTGCGCCCCTGCGCTAGAGTTTATTGGCGACGCAGCTGAAGCCCTGATGCGAAACGATCGGGCGGGCCATGCGTCAGAGCAGATAGTGCATTTTCACCCCGGGGGGACTCATGTTCAGACTGCTGCAAGACGTTCGCTATGCTGTACGGCTGCTGGCCAAAAGTCCCGGTTTCACGGTGATTGCTGTCCTCACGCTGGGGCTTGGCATAGGCGCAAACACCGCCATATTCAGCGTCGTCAATGGCGTGCTACTTCGCCCGCTTCCTTTTCGCGACCCATCCCGGCTCGTCCTGATCGCGGAAAAAAGTTCTTTCCCGGTCATAAGCACTTCTTACCAGAATTATCTGGATTGGCGCGACCAGAGCCACTCTTTTGAATCGATGGAGGCCACCCGCGGTGGCGCCATCACTCTGACCGGCGCGGGGGAACCGGAACGCCTCAGTGTTCGGATGGCCACAGCGGGTCTTTTTTCCATGCTCGGAATTAACGCGCAAATGGGCCGGACTTTTCTGCCAGAAGAAGACCGCGCGGGCGGAACGCCTGTTGCCTTACTGACCTATGGCTTGTGGCAGCGGCGCTTCGGCGCCTCTCCGGATATCGTCGGCAAGGCCATTAACCTCGATTCGCGGCCCTACACTGTCGTTGGCGTCCTGCCGAGCGGCTTCCAGATTCTCCAGCCTGCCGACGTGTTTTTGCCTTTCATGCCGTGGGCGAAAACGCTCCCCGATGATCGTAATTGGCATCCAGGTATCATCCCACTTGCTCGGCTGAAGCCGGGGGTGACCAAAGAACAAGCCCGGGTCGAAATGGTGGGAATCACCAAGCGGCTTGAGCAGCAGTATCCGGTTTACAACACCGGAACCAGCGCGGATGTGGTTGGGTTGCAGGATCAGATCGTACAAAATTCTCGCCCCGCGCTCCTGCTTCTTCTTGGCGCAGTGAGCTTCGTTCTGCTGATCGCCTGTGTCAACGTCGCGAACCTTTTGCTGGCCCGAGCAGCTTCCCGCGGCAGGGAAATTGCTATCCGTACGGCGATGGGTGCGGGTCGTTGGCGCGTTATCGGACAACTCTTGACCGAGAGCGTTCTTCTTTCTCTTGCCGGAGGACTCTTTGGAGTGCTCGTGGCTTCGTCCGCGCTTGGACCTTTGCTCAAGATTGCCGCCGGCAGCGTCCCACAGGGCGCACCGATTGGGCTCGATCCATGGGTCCTTGCCTTCACTGGTTGCGTTTCTTTATTAACCGGCTTGCTCTTTGGAATTGTGCCTGCCATGCGCACCGCCAAGCTCGATTTGCGCGAAGCCCTCAACGAAGGTTCGCGTGGTTCGACCGCCGGACCCGGCCAGCATCGTCTTCGCGGTGCGCTGGTCGCCATGGAAATCGCTCTCGCGATGCTGCTACTCGTCGGGTCCGGGCTGCTTCTCCGCAGCTTTTCCCGCTTGCAGGAAGTTCCGCCTGGCTTTCAACCGGATCATCTCCTGGTCGCCGACATTCCGCTGTCGCTTACGGCTTATGCCAAGCCGGAAGATCGCTACCAATTTTTCGACCGCCTGGTTGACCGTGCCAAGGTGCTTCCTGGCGTTCGCTCAGCCGCGGCCGCTTCGTTTCTTCCCGTGAGCGGCGGTGGTTCCGTGATCCACTTCAATATCACCGGCCGCCCTCCGAAGTCGCCACATGAATTTGTCGCTGCTGGCTATCGTACTATCACGCCAAATTACCTCGAGACATTAGGTGTGCCGCTTTTACAAGGCAGACTCTTTAGCCACGCCGACAACGAAAAATCGCCGGCAGTCGTGGTCATCAACGCAACGATGGTCCGCACCTTTTTTCCCAACGAGAATCCACTCGGCCGGCGCCTGCAACTTGGCGCGCTCCCCGAACAAGAGGTTCCGACCATGGAAATCGTGGGCGTAGTCGGCGATGTTCGCCCCGGCCTCGGCATCGACCCGCAAGCGGAAATGTACTTGCCCTATCGGCAGGCTGATTTGCTCTTGCCGGTCTTCCAACTTTCCGTGGTCATACGCACGGCTGGGGATCCTGCGCTCGAGACTTCAGCGCTGCGCAGCGCTCTCGCTGAAATCGACGCCGATCAGCCACTCGTACGAGTCCGCACCATGGAAGAAAACATGGCCGCGACGGTGGCCGAGCCGCGTTTTCGTGCCTGGCTCATCGGAATCTTTGCCATGCTCGCGCTGGTGCTCGCCGCCGTGGGCGTGTATGGCGTGATGTCTTTCACCGTGACGCAGCGCACAAGCGAAATCGGCGTTCGCGTTACCATGGGCGCGCAACCGCAAGACGTATTCCGCATAATCGTCGGCGAAGGATTGCGACTTGCCCTTCTCGGCGTGGGAATCGGTCTTGTGACCGCTCTTGCACTGACGCGCCTTCTGAGAAGCTTTCTATTCGGCATCAGCGCCTACGACCCCCTCACATTTATTGGAGTCTCGGTCATCCTCACCGTGGTTGCCGTCGCGGCATCTTATTTCCCGGCGCGCCGCGCAACCCTTGTCGACCCGCTGGTCGCGCTGCGCTATGAATAACGTGCGCTTCTTCTAAACCTGTTCCTGCTTTTCACAAGTGATGGTCAGGGATTCGATGGCCACCTCATTGCTCATGGCGTTCAGCGTCGGCCCGTCCCATTTGCTCGGCCATGCATTGCTGAAATGCCATCTCACCGCTTCCGTTCCATCCGCCGCCAGCAAAACGACAGAACCATTTTTTCTCTGCAACTGACCGTTTATAACGGCAAGGTGCCAGCTATAAAGGTCTCGCGACTTTGTGACTCCCCATTTCAGCACGATATCGGGGTAGGTCACCTTACCTGGGATTTTCCGCACCGTTCCTGGTTCTGAGCCTCTCGATAATCCACAACCTCGATATGTGAACCCAGTCCGGTGCATTCCATGAAGGCCGCCTGCTGAATTCCATCGATCTCCACGAGAAACCGGAAATTTGTCAGCGGATCCGCTCGTTGCGAGCCAGCCATAACTCCTCGCTCTATTACTTCCATTTCGACCTATTGAGCCCCGCATGATATTGCGAATAAGCAATTTGGAGTGCGGCAGCCCTGCTGCCGCTTTTCTCAGCGACTCACACGACGCAATATTTGGCGAGGCTCAAAAGGTGGGCTGAGAATACTCCACTTTTGCTTCTAAACTCCCCAGGGCTTGCCTCACCCCCGTGAATCTCAAGTTTCCTCCATCTCCCTGTAATTTTTGGCCCCGTGCACCGTCTAGAAGTAAGAGAGAGGCCCCCTATGCGACCACTCACGTATACAAGCCTGTTGGCCCTATCCCTAGCCTGCCCCTCGGCTTTTGCCCAACCACAGGAGCCTGCCAAGATCGCCGACCAATATGTGAAGGCGGCTGGTGGAAGCAAAACCCTGTCCAAAATTCAAACCATGACGCTCGAAGGCACCTTCACGAACACCGCCGACGGAAAATCGGGCGCGTACACCTTCGATACGAAGTTGCCCAACCGCTACTACTCGGAGCTGGTGGTCGGCGACAAAAACGTGATTGAGGCTTACAACGGCAAGTCGGCGTGGCACCAGACCGCGGCTGGTGAACTCGGCACACTTCTTGGGCAAGAAGGACTGCAGCTCGAAGCCGCTTCAAGCTATTACAACTCGCGATTTCTGAATCTCAAGAAAAACAAGTTGGCGCTGGCGTTTGTCGGACATGCGCAAGTGCACGGAAAAGATGCGCTGCAAGTAGAAGTAACCGCACCAACTGGCGTGAAACGGGAAGTGTTTTTCGATCCGCAAACGCATCTGATCGTGAAAGAAAGCGGCGGTCTTGGGGGCGTGAACGAAGAAATCTTATACGACGATTACCGAGCCGTTGATGGCGTAAAGATGCCCTACAAGATCGAGTTGCATCGCGGAAGCGATATCTACTCCATCGATGTCACACGGGCCGCTATCAACGGCACAGTCGGCGAACGCGTTTTTGACTTCCCCATAAAATCGCAGGTCAAGCTGCCGGACCTCAAAGCGCTCTTCAAGGAGATCGACGACAACCAAAAGGCCATCGACAAGCTGAAAGAAAACTACGCCGGCACGCGCGTCGAAGAAGAAACGGATTTTGAAAAAGACGGCAGAGTCAAAAAGACCGACTTGAAGGAATACGCGTTCTTTTATTTGAATGGCCAGGAGATTTCCACCCTGGTTAAGAAGGACGGCAAACCGCTGAGCGATGAGGAGTTAAAGAAAGAAAACGACAAAACTCAGAAGGAAATTCAGGATATCCAGAAGCGCGAAGCCAAGAAGGAAGCCAAAGACGAAAAAGCCAAGGAAGCAGGAAAGAAAGAAAAGGATGATGACGACGTCGGCATCGAAACCTTCTTGCGCGCGTGCCAATTCGTGAACCCGCGGCGCGAGCGCTTCCACGGGCAAGACGTCTTGGTCTTTGATTTCGAGCCCAACCCGGAGTACAAACCGCGCAATTTGGTCGAAAAAATCGTCTCTAAGCTGGCAGGAGTGATTTGGGTCGACGAACAAGCCCACGACGTGGCGCGCCTTGAAGCCTATTTCGTTGGCGATTTCCGGTTTGCCGGCGGCCTCCTCGCCAATTTGCAGAAAGGCACAAGTTTCATTTTCGAGCAGTCCTACCTCAACAACGAAATCTGGCTCCCGACCTACATGGAAGCGCACGTCGGCGTCCGGTTGTTGCTCCTAAAAGGGTTCAAGGTCAACGCCGTGACCCGCTATTCCGATTACAAACGCTTCAACGTCGAGACTCTCTCCACTATTGCGAAACCAAAAAATGCCTCGGAGGATCTCGTAGAGAAGCCAAACGACTAGCGGTCTGTCCGCCGCTGCAAAAATCCGTCCCTTGGGCTCGACAACCTGCGATCCCGGTCCTTAGCCCATCAGGCCAGTTGGCACTGCTGCGCATGGTATAATCGCAGTAGGTCGTTCTTCTGGCGTTTGGATGGCGGCAGACTTTCTGCCGCTTTTTTTGTCTTTCCAGGCGAGATATGACATTGCGGACAAGCCCGGTCGCATTCCGTTTCCCGCTTTCGAGTGACCAAGAGAGTCGCCCGCCCAAATGCACAAGAATGCTTAGCTGTAGCCCTCGATGGTAGGATGTCTCCGCATTTCGGGAGCAACCATGCGCCACACTTTCTTGACCAGCCTCTTCCTGATTACCGGCCTCGCCGCTTTCTCAGCCTCAACCGTTTCAGCGCAGCAATCCTCAGTATCCGGAACGGCCACGTCTGCGCCACTCCGCGTCTCTATCGCCGGACTCGTCCACGGACATGTTCGCGGATTTCTCCAACAGAATCTGCACCGCGGGGACATCCAAATCGTCGGAGTCGCCGAGGCCGACAACAAACTCGCTGAGTTTTATGAATCGAAGTTTGGCCTGTCGCACGACATCTTTTTTGTCAGTGTCGATGAAATGATCGAGAAGACCAAGCCGCAAGCCGTGCTCATCTACACTAACACCTTCGACCATCGCAGCGTGGTCGAGACCTGCGCGCGTCATGGCATCCCGGTCATGATGGAAAAGCCCCTTGCCGTGAGCCTCGAGGATGCCCGCGCGATGCAAGCCGCCGCGCAGCGGGGGAAGATCCAAGTCCTCGTAAATTACGAAACAACGTGGTACCGCAGCAATCGCGCCGCGTACGACCTCGTCCACGAAAACGCCATCGGCGAAATACGAAAAGTCGTCGTCCACGACGGGCATTCCGGACCCAAAGAAATCAATGTGGAACCCTGGTTCCTCGCCTGGCTCACCGATCCGAAACTTAACGGCGCGGGCGCCCTCTTCGATTTCGGATGTTATGGCGCTGATCTCATGACCTGGCTCATGGATAACCGCCGGCCGGACACCGTCACCGCAATCACGCAGCGCATCAAGCCGGATATTTATCCCCACGTAGATGACGAGGCCACAGTTTTGCTAACCTATCCCAAGGCCCAGGCGATTCTCCAAGCTTCCTGGAACTGGCCGTTCTCTCGAAAAGACATGGAAGTCTACGGACAGACTGGCTATGCGATCACCGTGGAACGAGATGCGCTACGCGTGCGGCGGGCCAAGCAGGAAGAAAAACTGCAAGACACCAAGCCTCTGGATCCCCGCGAAAGCGATTCAGTGAATTATCTCAGAGCCGTCGTTCTGGATGGAATGCCGCCAAAAGGGCTCTCTTCCTTCGAAACCAACTTGATCGTCACCGAGATTTTAGATGCGGCGCGGCAATCCGCTGCGACTGGCAAGACAATTCATCTTGCTGATGCGCATTGAACGAACCTGGAAGAGATCACGACGTCGGCTGCCGCGCCGCAGTCGAGTCAAGGCGTGTCAAAGGAAGTCAATCCGTCCCGATGCTCGTACTATTTTGCGTGGACAGGACTGTCGAGAACGTCGCGCACTTTTTGGACAAGCGCACTCGGCGTAAACGGCTTTTGCAGAAAAGATAAACCTGCCTCAAGCACGCCGCCCTGCGCCAGCACGTTGTCCGTGTACCCTGACATATAAAGCACGCGCGTTCTCGGATGGCGTCCCGTAATCCGCCGAGCCAGCTCCCGCCCGCTCGTTACCGGCATAATAATATCCGTCAACAAGAGATGAATTTCCCCAGCATGCTTTTCCGAAAACTGTTCGGCTTCCTTCGTACTCTTTGCGGCCACGACGGAATAACCTTTCGCAGAAAGGATCCTGCTGGCCAGTTCGCGCACAGCTTCTTCGTCTTCGACCAGCAAAATGGTCTCAGTGCCTCTGCCCGCGGCGGGAATTTCCACAGCACCCGGCTTGGAATCCACCTGTCCCCTGACACGCGGCAGATATACCTTGAAAGTGGTTCCTTTGCCGGGCTCGCTATACACCCAGATGTACCCGCCGCTCTGCTTCACGATGCCATAAACCGTGGACAATCCCAGGCCAGTTCCTTGCCCACTCCCCTTCGTACTGTAGAAAGGCTCAAAAATATGCGCGACGGTCTCTGGACTCATCCCGATCCCACTGTCCGAGACCGCCAGCATGACATAAGGCCCCGGCTTGACGGTGACGTGATCGCGCGCATACGTGGAGTCCAAGTCCACGTTCACCGTTTCCACAGTCAGCCGCCCGCCCTTCGGCATGGCATCGCGTGCGTTCACGACCAGATTCATGATGACTTGTTCGATTTGTGCCGGGTCAGCCTTCACGTGTCCCACGTTTGCGCCACACCGCGTCGTCATCTCGATGTGTTCGCCCATCAGCCGGCCCAATAGTTTATCTAGTCCCAGCACGATGGCGTTCAGGTCCAGAATCTTGGGCTGCAGAACCTGTCTGCGGCTGAAAGCCAGCAATTGGCGGATCAGTGTGGAAGCGCGTTCCGCAGCATTCTCAATCTGCTGAACATCGGCGCGCAACTCCGGCTGAATCCCGTTGCGCTGCAGCGCCAGTTCTGCATACCCCTTGATGATCGTCAAAAGATTGTTGAAGTCATGCGCGATACCGCCCGCGAGCCTCCCAACGGCCTCCATCCTTCGCGACTGCTGCAATTGGTTCTCCAGCATCTTGCGATCCGTGATGTCGACGATGATTCCTTCCATCACCGGACGCGTATAGCTTCCTGAAACCACCACCGCTGTGTCGCTCACCCAAATCACCGCGCCGTCCTTGCGTACAATCCGGTACTCCGCCTGAAAACGCTCTCCGCGCAAACTCGCCGCCTCGGCCGCCTCAATGACGGCGTGATCTTCCGCCGGAATGTGACGCGTCCAATCTCGAGAATTGGCCAGCCATTCGTCCTGCGAGTAGCCCGTTATTGACTCGATTTGGGGGCTGACGTAGTGCCATTGGCCCTGGATGCCGAGTTCCGCGATGTAGCTGATCGCCGCCACCTGTTCAACAAGCGTGCGATACTTAGTTTCAGCGTCAACCCGCGCCTTCTCTGCTTCTCTTCGCGCGCTAATATCGTGCCCAATACACGCCGTAACCCCGTTGGCCAAAGACGTTATCGCCATTTCGACTGGGATAACCGTTCCGTCGCGTCGTCGCAAGGTGATTTGGCCGGACCACTTGCCCCCCGCCGCGAGAGACTCGCGAATCTGCAGCTGGACTAACTGGACATCCCCGGCGTGATAAATTTTCTGCCAATGCACGCCCAGCATGGACTCCGGACCTTCGTAACCCATCATCCGTGCGAAGGCTGCGTTCACGTAAATGTGTTCACCATTCTCTCCGATGATGGAGATTCCATCGGCCGCGGAGTCCATGGCCAGAGCCTGCCGGCGCACCGTCTCGGCGGTATTGGCCTCGCGGTATCCGCTGATCCCCAAACGCACGGCAAAGCAGAGAATGGACACGCCGAGGAGGGAAAATCGCAAGATCCGCCATTCAGAAGGAAACTGCGCCACTTGCACAAGAACGATCAGCGGAGCCACCGCGAACATTGCATTGTTTAGCGCGACTCCGCTCAAAGTCAGCTCTCGTTCGCCGCCCACCGCTTGCGGCGCGGGCGAAGGCTGCCAACGCGCTGCCCAGAACGCCGCCCAGAGAAACGGGGCGGTCCAGCCGACATCGAAAAGCGTTCCGGTGGGTGTCCCGTGAACCGCTTGCCCATATTCCGCCACGGCCATGCCCGCAATGAACAGGGAGAGATAAATCGCAAAGCCGGAGTACAGCTGACGGATACGCGCCGACCGAGCGCGGATCATCTGGAAGCACGCGAGCGCTAGGATCGCGCTCACTTCTCCAAACTCCACCCAAAGCCGCCGCGCCGTGACGCTCTTTTCCTGGACCTCCTGCGCAGACAGGTGATAAAGGCCGAGAAAGAGAAAGAAAAAAACAATCGCGATCTGAGTGAAATCGAGGAGAATTTCAGGCTCGAACTCTGAGGAGTCTTCTTCTTGGTCGAGGAAAAGCACCATGGCGAAGAAGATGCCCTGCACATTGAACAGGAATCGCACTGGCGAACCAGGAGCCGGCGTCGTGTGCAGGAGGAGTTCGTGGAGCGTCCATCCAATATTCGCCACCCCCCAAATGGCCATTCCGCAGGCCACAAGAGCCCAGAACGGCCGGGCCATTCCGCGCGCCCGCCGCGACGCCCCAAAACACATGACCGCCGCCAGAGCGCTGGCCGACACTTCCAGGAGGTTCGCGATGAATGTAGCGGCAGGGGACACCCCGAGAATCAACGCCTGTACAAGATGAGCGCCGACAAGGGTGGCCGCAAGAATGAGGAGCTTTCGGGGCATTCCTGCCTGTTCCTTAAGATTGGAGACGGGTGATCCCTAAAACTCTAGCTTAACCGAATTAATACACGGGATCTGCGTCCTTGCGGGGCACGTGCCTTGGCATGCAACGGGTCAGGCCGGCCCGGAGATGGAAAGGTGTGCTGAGGAGGAAAGAGAGTCTAGGTCTGCGAAAATTGCTGACAATTTCTAGCAGTCCGCTTATTGTTTCTTTTGAAACCTATGAATTTTTCACCAGAACTCCACTTAAAAAAATGAGGCAGCCTCGATCAACTCTCGGGCATCCTAAATGTATGACCACGTCCCAACTAAAACCAAGTATTAGACCGCGCGAGATTCTGAGCGCCTGGGGAAAAATTCTAACCGGCAAAGCGCCCATGCTCTCCATCGAGATCACGCGCGAATGCCCCCTCAGTTGTCCCGGCTGTTACGCCTACGGCGATGCCCACCTTGGCGGCGGTAAACTCCTTACCGACCTAAACGATTTTCGCGGCGACGCGCTCGTCCAAGGAGTCCTCGAATTAGTGCGGGAAAACCGGCCTATGCACGTTTCTCTAGTTGGCGGCGAGCCGCTTGTTCGCCATCGTGAATTAAGCGCCATTCTCCCCGCCCTCAGCGCCATGAACGTTTTCTCGCTGGTCGTCACCAGCGGCGTTATTCCAATCCCGCCCGAATGGATGAATCTGCGCCGCGTTCGAGTGGCCATCTCGGTCGACGGCCTGCCGGAACACCACGATGTCCGTCGCAAGCCCGCGACCTACGACCGCATCCTAACAAATATCAATGGTCGCAAAGTGAACGTCCACTGGGTCATCACGCGCCCGATGTTGCAGCGGCCCGGCTACTTGGAAGAATACGTTTCGTTTTGGAATGCCCGCTCTGAGGTCGACCACATTTGGGTGAGTCTGTACACGCCTCAGATCGGGGAAGAGAGTGCGGAAAAGTTGACTCCCGAAGACCGGCACGAAGTCGCTCGCGTTTTGCCAGCCCTGGCGAGGAGATATCCGAAATTCCTGATGAACGAGGGCATCGCACGGGCCTTCGTCGATCCCCCGCGCAATCCCTCCGATTGCCTCTTTGCGAAAATGTCCGCGAACTATTCCGCGGATTTACAGACACGCGTCGAGCCTTGTGTCTTCGGCGGCTCTCCCAACTGCGCTGAGTGCGGATGCGCGGCCAGCAGCGGCTTGCACTGGATTCGCACCGTCAAGGTTGCGGGTCCGTTGAAAGTTGGACATTTTGTGAGTGGGTCGGTGGGCGTCGGCTCGCTCGTCAACCGTCTGCGTCGTTGTGGAGTTCGGCCCTCACGCTGGGGCCCCAATGGTCCTCAGACGGGCAAAAAGCCCGAACTCGTTCAAATCGCGAGCTAGTCCGGCTTGGCCTCGATTGATGCCTTCAGCGCTTTTGTTACTTCGCCGGCGATGTCGTCCTGGACCATCAAGATGTCGTCGAATGGCCGGTCGTAGGTTTCAGACCAGATAACATACCCGCTGTCCGCACGAATCAACCGCGCATCGACCCGCACCCTTGCGCCCGACTTGCGTACGCTCCCATCGAGTACATAAGCGACACCCAGCGTCCTGGCGATATCGGCGATCCTTATTTGCGGAGTCCCATCTGAACGCGGCCATAGTTTGCCTTTGAAATAGAACGACGACGTCGGAGGCGGTACGCGAAGGCCTGGGATTTTGCTGAGTTTGTCGATCAGCTCCTCGGTCATGCCGTCGGCGAAGGGCTCCTGGTTCATTTCGTCGGTCAGGTCGAGAAACGGCAGCACGGCGATGGATTTCTGAGGCTGCGAAGTAACGTCGGGTGAGGCGGAGGGATTGTTGCTCGCGAGCTTGCCGTGGAACAGGAAAGCCCCGTAGAACAGGAATGCAACGATGATGCCAAGCGCCGCGCCAGCGGCCCACAGGAAGCCGGCCCTGACGCGCAGGCCGGATTCTTTCGGCGCATCGGTGGTCGCCATGGCGGGAGGTTCGCTATCCGAAGTCTCCGAGGAGGCAGTCCGTACGCTTGCCTGTGCGCCTACCTGGGCGACGGACTGATCCGTCCAAGGACTGACCCTCGCCACCATCCGATACCCTAGTCGCGGCACCGTCTCGATGTACTTGGGCTGCTTGGGGTCGTCACCGAGCAGACGGCGGAGCGATGTCACAGCTTGATAGACGGAGTCCGGCGCGACAGTGACGTCAGACCAGACGCGACTCAGTAAGTCATCGATGCTGACAACCTCGCCGGGGTGCTCCGCGAGGCACACCAACAGTCGCATCGTCCGCACCTCTACCCGCGCGGTCTCTCCATTTCGAGAAATCTGGCCGGACGCCGGATTGACGCACCAAGCGCCGATGCGAAGCAGTGTCGTGGTTGAGCGTTCCATGCCGGATCGCTTCTTGCCGTCTGTTTCTGAATAGAAGGCGGCGCTGGCCGAGTATACCAACACCGTATAGAAATGCCGACTGCGTTCCCGGCAATCTTCCGCTTAGCACTGCTACCCAACCGCTCCACCGCCGATGCAGCGTGAAATTCACAAGTATTCAGAGCGTTTCAGACCCCGGCCGGGGACTTCCTGCGTCTCAACTGAATATCGTGGAGTTGCGGATTGCAAAAAAATCAGAGGTGAAAGAGAGGATATCGGATGACTGAAGATTCTGCACCTGGGTTAACAGGGAGAAGGAGCGCTCTATTAGCAATTGGAGTGGGCGGTGGGATTGCCGGGACTCTGGACCTTTTACAAGCTTGCATTCTGTTTGGATGGGACATTCCGCTGGTGATTGCCGGCGGGCTACTGGGGCGGGACGCTTTTCATGGAGGCGCCGGGACTTATGTCTTGGGTGTCGTGTTGCACTTCTTTATTGCTTGCTCAGCAGCAGCCATTTATTACGGGGCAAGCCGCAAGCTGGATTTTATGACCGAGCACCCGCTGGTGTGCGGCTTGTTCTTTGGCGCAGCGGTGGAAGACGTAATGAGGCTTATCGTTTTGCCGCTCTCCGCGCTTCACTCAAGAGGTCCTTACAAACTTCATGACCTGATTCTCGGGCTGCTTGTGCACATGGTCGTCGTCGGCTTGCCGATTTCCTTCAGCGTTCGACGGTTCTCGAAATAGACGCACGCAATCAGCGATCAAGCTTGCGTGAATGAGGCGGCAGATTATTTGGAGGGGATGAGTGTGCTGTGGCTGGCCACGCAGAGCCAGGCATCGTTGCGTTTGATCCAGGTGTCTGTGAAACGCGAACGGACGACGTAGGCTTTTCCTTTGTTCGTGCCCGTTTCGCGATAAATACCGGTGGCCACGGCGGCATCGCCGTATACCTGAACATTCAGGCCTTCATCGTAAATGTGGTCGGCCTTTTGTTGCGGCGCAGCTACCCATTTCATGTATTCCGACTTATTCATGACCGAGCCATCGTAATCGGTATAAACGAGGGTGTCTGCGAGCAGGGACGAGACTTCTTTGACTTCCTGCTTGGCCTCGGCTTGATTCCAGGCGCGCTCCAGTTGCTTGATTCGAATTTCCTCCGCGCCCGCGGATTTATCTTGGGGAAATGGGGCGCTGGAAAACAGCATGGCGGCCAGCGTTGCGAGCGCAAGACGTTTCATGGCGTGTCCCTTTTTACTGATGGAAGTTAGTGAGTTTCAGCAAAACCGCATTAGGCCTGATAAACGTTAGCAAGAATGCGGGGCCCGGAAACGGGGAGATTTGGGTCTTGTATACTAAGAGGCAGGGCAAATCTGGGGTTTCAGCGCGGAAAAAACAAAACTTTACCAATGCGAGCGCGGGATGAGCCCGCACCCACGTTTCGGGTACCGTTCCGAACTTTGTTATTGCGTACTCAGCGGCCGCGCCGGTTCTTTAGCGGCTTTCGAATGGATAACGGTCCTGCGATTGGACAGCGGCAGCAACGCGCCGGCGCAGAGCAATCGTATCCACCGACGCCCTCTTGCCGAAGCGCTTGAAAACCGCCATCTGCGTGGTAAGCATATCGCCTTCATGAACCGCCGCGATGGCGCGTTTGGCTTCGTGCTCGACTCGTTCCGCCGCATCAGCGATAAACACGCGCGTCGCGTCGATCATGGTCTGCGTCACCGCCTCGCCTTTGGCGGCCGCCGCTTTTTGCGTGCGCAGCAGGCAAGACTCCATGGCGTACACTTCCATCACTATATTCGAAAGCGCGCCGACAAGTTCCTGCTCCTCGGCCAGTTTTTCCCGGAACTTTTGGACCGCGCCGCCTGCCGCTTGTAAAAACATTTTCTTGACGTTGGCCACCACGCGGGCTTCTTCGGCCAGCACACCTTCCGGCGCTTCCTCGAACGAAGGCCCAGCGAGAATTTCATCCGCCAGCTTCATCGCCGCGGGGATGAGCGCCAGCTGCCCGGCCATCGCGCGCTTCATCAGCATCTGGATAATCAGCATGCGGTTGATTTCGTTGGTGCCTTCAAAGATCCGGTTGATGCGCGAATCCCGGTACGCGCGGCACACCGGATAGTCTTCGTGAAAACCGTAGCCGCCGAACATCTGCACGCCTTCGTCGACCACGTAGTCCAGCATTTCGCTTCCATACACCTTGGCGATCGAGCTCTCGATGGCGTACTCCTCCAGCACTTTCATCGTGTTCTGGATTTTGTCCCCGGACCCTGACGCCGCAACCATCGCCGCCTCGATGTTTCCAGCCGAGCGATAAACCATCGATTCCACCCCGAAAATCTGTATGGCCATTTCCGCTAGTTTTTCCTTCATCAGCCCGAAATCGCCGATCTGCTTGCCGAAAGCCTTCCTCTCCTTCGAATATTTCGAAGAATTTTGCAGCACATGTTTTGAACCGCCAACGCATGACGCCCCCAGCGTGAACCGCCCCGCATTCAAAATGTTGAACGCCACGATGTGCCCGCGGCCAATGTCATGCAGTACATTTTCCTTGGGCACCTTGCAGTTCTCAAGGAATATGGGCGTGGTCGAGCTTCCGTGAATCCCCATCTTGTGCTCTTCGTTCCCCGGCTTGAATCCAGGGAAGGTCCGCTCGACGATGAACGCCGTAAATTTTTCCCCGTTAATCTTTGCAAACACGATGTAAACATCCGCGAACCCGCCGTTCGTTATCCACATTTTCTGGCCGTTCAAAGTGTAGTGCGTGCCTTGCGCATTCAATTCCGCACGCGTCAGCGAGTTTTGCGAGTCCGAACCAGCCTGCGGCTCGGAAAGGCAATAGGCACCGATCCATTCGCCAGTCGCCAATTTGGGCAAGTACTTTTTTTTCTGCTCCTCGTTTCCGAAATACACGATCGGGAGCGTTCCAATACCGGCGTGCGCGCCGTGCGTAACCGCGAATCCTCCATAAATAGAAAGCTTTTCCGTGAGCACCGTCGCAGCGATCTTGTCGAGCCCAGCGCCGCCATACTGCTCCGGGATTCCACCGCTCAACAAGCCAAGCTCCCCAGCCTTTTTCACAAGCGCTGGCATAAGCCCGGGCTTCTTGTTCTCCAACTCCTTCACCAGCGGAAGCACTTCCTTGATCACAAATTCCTCCGCGGTCTGGCCGATCAGCTTTTGGTCGTCAGTGAGATCGGCAGGAGTGAAAACCTCCTGGGGAAGGGGAGTCTCTAGGAGAAAACTGCCGCCCTTGGCGGCTGGTTTCGTAATCGTTGCCGTGGCCATCATGGTCTCCTTGTCGCGCTGCTAGGTGGGACAGACTGCAGCCTGTCTCCCCTTGAATCTCAACAGAATTGCTCATGCCCGCGTGTCTACCCCGAATCTAAGCACAGGTCCTTCTGCAGGCGTCTCAAATACCAATGGATAATGTCCGGAAACGTGTGGAACGGCCTATTTTACTACTCCCCGGGGAGTAGGTAAACAGCGTTAACCGAGAGAGTTCCGGTAGCCAGAAAGACGCTCAAGAGGCCTACGACTCCCCCAGGCAACAGACCTAAAAAGAGGTCTTGACAAAATAATTGGTCTATTAGAGACTGCGCCTGCCTTTTACCGGAGATGCTGGTAAGCACGATGCGCATCACCCGCAGCGGCGATTGGAAAATCCCCAGCACTCGCCCTCCGCAAGCGTCCGGGGCCGTTGCGAGCTCTGCTCTCGACCTCGTGCGCGAGCCTGCCCAGGCCGCCATCTTGCTCCATCACCCACTCCGGCTAAAGATTCTCGCCGCCCTGCTTGAGCCCGACTCTGCAACCGGCGTCGCAAGGCGTATGAAGCTCCCCAGACAGACGGTGAACTATCATGTCCGCGAACTCGCTCGAGCTCGCTTCTTGGCCCGCGCTGGCCGCCGTCGTCGCCGCCATCTGTACGAGCAATGCTACGTAGCCACGGCGCGCGGCTATGTTTTGTCTCCCGAGTTGCTAGGCAAACTCGCAGCCGACCCCGCCCAAGTTCCAGACACCTTTTCAGCCGAGTACCTTCTCGGGCTCGCATGCAAGCTGCAATCAGAACTCGCAAGTTCCGTGGAACTGGCCGCGGCAGCAGGGAAGCGCCTCGCCACTCTCTCGATCAACACCGAGCTCCGCTTCACCTCGCCCGAGCAGCGCGCCACCTTCACCGAAGAACTGCAACGTGCCATCGTCGAGGTCGCCGCCCGCCATAGTTCGCCCTTTACCAAGACCGGCGGCTCGGCTGCGGGCGGCCGGCCGTTCCGTCTCGTCGTGGGTTGCTATCCGATTCCACCAGCGAAGGATCCAGAATCTCAGCCGCAGACCGCAAAAAACGAAGGGAGCGCGTCATGACCGAGCCGAGACAAGCCGAAGAGCCAAAAAAAGAACGCCGCATCGAGAGAGAAATCGAAGTCGCCGCGCCCATCGAGGAAGTCTGGAAGGCGCTTACGGACGGCAAGGAACTGGCCAGATGGTATCCCCTCGAATCTCGCGTGACGCCCGGACCCAAAGGAAAAATCTTCATCTCTTGGGGACCGGGTTGCGAAGGCGAAGCAGAAATCGTCGCCTGGCAACCCGGGCAAAAGATTGCCTGGAAAGATCCGATGGCCCTGGTGGAATGGACTTTAGAGGCGCGCGGCGGAAAAACTATCGTCCGGCTGCTGCAAAGTGGATTCCTCGGCAGTGCCGACGGGGAAAACGAATGGTTCGATTCCACCAGTTTCGCCTGGAGCTTCATGCTGCGCAGCTTGCAGGTTGCTCTCGAACGCCATCGGGGAACCCCGGCAAAAAATGGCAGCAAAGCTTGCAAGAAATCTTTCAAAACTGATAAGAATGGGGCGCAGCTCTTCCCAGCCTGTTCCCAGCTATACGAGGCTCGCTCAGCAAAGTAGTGAAGAAAACAGACAGGTGGGAATGCCTGTCAAACCGGAGGGCACATGGGACGTCCAGTCGTTCATTTTGAAATCGGCTGCAGGGACAAAACGAAAACCGCGGGATTTTACGCCCAGCTCTTCGATTGGAAAATCACCGACCAGGGTCTGGCGGCAATGATCGCTGCCGGCCCAACGGTATGACCGGCCACATCACCTCTCTCGGCCACGAGCCGCATCACTACGCCATTTTCTACATCGACGTGGACGACGTGGCCGCCTATCTGCCAGCTCGCTCCGGAGCCAAAACGCTGCTCCCTCCCATCGATATTCCCACAGGAACATTCGCGTGGATGAGATCCCGAAGGCAACACCGTCGGCCTTTGGAAACCGAAGGAATAGATATCATCCTTGGTGCTTCGTGCACTCAACGAATTTAGATTCAGTTACGCCGCTCAAATAGGAGGAATCAGTCGTGAAAACAAATTGGAAACTGGCTGTTGCCGCTGGAACCTTGACAATCATGTTTTGCACCGTTGCTTGGTCAGCCCGCCAGCAAAAGAACGCAGAAGCCCCTCAACCTGCTCCAAAATCTACTCCCGAAATGGATCGCTTGAAATTTTATCTCGGCGAATGGGATTACACCGAAACCTACCCGAAATCCGCCACCTATCCCAACGGCGCCAAAAACACCGGCCTCTATACGAGCAAAGTCGGCCCCGGTGGGAATTCGCTAATAAACAGTTTTCATTCAAAAGGCGCCGTCGGCGATTTCGAAGGACTGCTCGTGATGACCTGGGACCCCAAAGAAAACGCCTACAAAACCTATGTGTTCGGCGATTCCTTCCCCGGCGCCATCCTGGAGACGGGCCAGTTCGCAGGTGACGCCCTCGTCTTCCGCTGGGAATTCTCCGCTGGCGGTTCCATCATAAAGCTGCGAAACGTTACCCACCTCGTCAGCCCAGGAAAAATTGTGAGCGAGCAGTATTTCACTGCAAAGGATGCGCCGGAAGCGCTGTTCGTAACTGTCGAAGCAAAAAAACGTTAGCCGCCAAAGCACGCCAGCATAGCCCGCGCCGTTATTTCGCGGCAGCCATGCCAGAATCTTTAAACGAGATCACCAGGAATTGTGACTTGGTGCCCAGAAAATCCACCACCTTGCGCGCGGTCACCGTCGGCAGCCAGAGCACATCGCCTACATGCAAAAATGCCGTGTGCTGCCCTCCCAGCGAAACATCCAGGTTCGCATCGCTCATGGCAATCAAGAGTGCCGCCGTGTCCGGCGAAACCTGCTTGAAGTCTTTTCCGCCCTCGACCTCTACCAGTTCCATGCGAACCTCGCTGGTCTCAAAGCAGGGAACTATCTGCTCAAACGGAATCTGGTTGCTTTGTTTTGGATCCGCATTGCTTTGCGGGCACGAGCCTAGCGGCCGCCCAGTCGCTTGATCCCCAAGATCGTGCGGCGATTCTTGCGCGTGCACCAGCTCCACCGTTATGTTGTGGAACGGAAGCCCCGCGTCCGTGCGCGCGATATGCGCAAAGCCCCCCAGCGTGTAGTGCGTCTCCCCGTCCTCAAACGTCAGGCGAACCTCGGGCTTCCCCGCCACCGCATTTACGACCTCGCTTCTTCCCAGCGTAAGGTAGATGTACGGCAAGTCGTGTTGATGAAGTAGTGTGGCATCCAGTGGCGGCACGGTCACGTTGAACACGTGAACGTAATCGTTTTGAAACACGAGCAGATGATGCGGCTCAGCCCTCACCGGAACGGCGCCTTCCGGCTTGATGGGACTCTGAACGTCTATCTCAATGTGCTTTTTTATGTCCGCAGGAGTCGGATTAGTGGTTTGTGCCGCCATAATCGGAGCAAACAACACAGCAAGAGTTGGCAATAACTGAATCTTCATCGCGATGCATCCTAGGATCACACGCAGAGTACTGGCAAGTTAAACGCCTCCCGGGACGGAAGCGTTACAGTCGGGACGAAGATTGTAGCAAAGCGGCGTCCTAAAGCCGCTCCAAGATTCCCGCGGCTCCCATACCCCCGCCGATGCACATGGTCACCATGCCGTAACGAGCGTTGCGCCGCTGCAATTCGCGCAAAATAGTCGCTGTAAGTTTCGCACCGGTGCACCCCAACGGATGGCCCAGCGCGATCGCTCCCCCATTCGGATTCACGCGCGAAGGATCAAGCCCCGCTTGCTGAATCACGGCCAGCGATTGCGCCGCGAACGCTTCGTTCAATTCGAACACCGCGATATCATTCAACGTCAGCCCCGCCAGCTTCAACGCTTTAGGAATTGCCGCCACCGGCCCAATCCCAAACTCCTCCGGCAAAACCCCAGCCGTGGCATACGCCACAAATCGCGCCAGCGGTTTCAGCCCCAACGCTTTCGCACGCTCATCGCTCATCACCACTGCCGCCGCCGCTCCATCGCTCATCTGCGAACTATTCCCCGCGGTCACCGTTCCCTTAACGTGAAACGCCGGCTTAAGCTTTGCCAGCGCTTCCAGCGAAGTATCCGCTCTCGGCCCTTCGTCAGTTTCAAACGTGAAAGTCTGCGTCGCCGCTTTTGTCACTGCCTTGGCCTTCGCACTTCCCGCAGCAGATCCGGAAGAAGCACCATTTCCGATCGCCACCGCCGTAATCTTCACTTCCACCGGCACCGTCTCTTCCTTGAAGCGCCCCGCCGCAATAGCCGCCAGCGCCTTCTTGTGCGACTCGACGGAAAACTGGTCCGCCTGCTCCCGCGTAATCCCAAACTTCCGCGCGATATTCTCCGTCCCCAACCCCATATTGATATACGCATCGGGGTTGTGATCCACCAGCCACGGATTCGGAGATACTTTATTCCCCCCCATCGGCACCATGGTCATCGACTCCGTCCCACCCGCCACGATCGCCTGCGCCGATCCCCCGCGAATCCGCTCCGCCGCAATCGCAATCGCTTGCAACCCTGAAGAACAAAATCGGTTAACAGTCATCGCCGAAGTCTCGATCGGCAACCCCGCCCGCAGCGCCGCAATCCGCGCCACATTCATCCCCTGCTCCCCCTCCGGCATCGCACACCCAAGAATCACGTCATCGATTTCCTTGGCGTCCAAGCCAGGCACTCGCGCCAGCGCTTCCCGAATAGCCAGCGCCGCCAAATCATCGGGCCGCGTCGCCCGCAGCGACCCCTTAAATGCCTTTCCCACAGGTGTTCTAACCGACGAAACGATCACAGCTTCAGGCATGGCAACCTCGCAATCCGCACCTCGTCTTTATTGTTGGCCTAGCAGCCAAGAAAAGCAAATTACCCAAAAAGTGGGTCCGGGGTCCGTTTGCAAGGCCAATCTTGAATCACTTACGGATTGCCGACCATTCCTCCGCAACACGAGCATACGGAAAGGGTCAGGAGACTGCTAACGCGTCAAAAATTCTTGCCCAATAAAATACTGAGCATGTCGATTTCCTCGCCCCCCGTTCGACGTCCAAGTAGAGCCAAGAAAGAGCGTGGCGCAGGAGGCGGAAATGGCGGGACAGTACATATACTCTCGGCGGCGCAAGCCCATCGTGGGAGTGGCTATCGTCGGGTTCGGGCTTGCCACTTTTTGTAAGTTCGGCGGGGCAGCTACACAAGGGTGCAACCTTCCGAGCAACACTGCATGGGCGGCGTTGGAGGTATTGCGCTCGGTCATCATGCTGGCGAGTTGGCACGCCGCGTCGGCGTATCTTTGTGAAGATTCAGGGCCTCTCGAGCATCTAGTACAAATTGTGGCGTCCATCTGGCCGCTGCTTCACTTCATGGCTAGCTGGACAAAGTAAGGAGATCTACCGATGCCGAATGTGGCTCGCGAACTCTCAGCAAATACGTCCAAAAAAGATACCGTACTTGTCGATCTCGCTGCCCCTGGTTCGACGCGTAAGTAGAGCTAGAGTTTAGCCGGTCGAGACTGATCGGCGCCCAGCTCCCAAACTAGACCCACAGGAGAATCCTACGATGCGAGTTATGGTGATAGTGAAAGCCAGCAAGGACTCTGAGGCGGGCGTCATGCCCAGTCAGAAACTCCTCGCCGAGATGGGCAAATTCAACCAGGAATTGATGAAGGCGGGCGTGTTTCTTGGAGGCGATGGACTGCGTCCCAGCTCGAAGGGCAAGCGCGTCAGGTTTTCGGGACAGCAGCGCACAGTGATCGACGGCCCCTTCAGCGAGAGCAAAGAGCTCGTGGGCGGCTACTGGTTGTGGCAGGTGAAGTCCATTGAGGAGGCCGTTGAATGGCTCAAGCGCGCTCCGTTCGACTTTGAAACCGAAGTCGAAATTCGGCCCGTGCAAGAAGCGGCGGATTTCGCCCGGTAATCTGGTCATAACTATGCAACGCTTTCGATATATGGTCGGCAGGATCGGGGAACTGTCGAATAGCTGCCGCCTAAAAAAATCTACTCGGCCGTGTCGATTCTGCGGGCCCACGTTCGACGTAGAAGTAGAACGAGAATTCAACCGTTCCTGAGCACCGGCAATGGACCGCCGAACTCAACAATAGGAGTAAACGAACACAAGGAGAGGTGACCATGAAATTCCTAAGTCTCTATAAGTCTGCGGAAAAAGGCGTTCCCCCTTCACAAGAGGAAATGACCAGAATGGGCAAGTTGGTCGAGGACGGCATGAAAGCCGGCTGGTTGCTTGGCACGGAAGGCTGCCTGCCCAGCGCGTTGGGGGCACGCGTTCGCTTTTCCAACGACAAGCATACCGTAACCGACGGCCCGTTCACCGAGGCCAAGGAGGTCGTCGGCGGCTTCGCTATCCTCCAGGTAAGCTCCAAGGAAGAAGCTATCAAATTGGCCAAGGATTTTCTCAAGGTAGTCGGGGACGGTGAATGCGAGCTTCGCCAAATATACGAAGCGGGTACCTGCACCGACGCGGCCGCACAATCCTAGTACCGCATGCCCTTGCCCTTGCACGGGCGGATTGAAGATGGTGTGATGGGTAGCCGTGACGGCTACGGATACCCATCGCGCGATCGAAGCAGTCTGGAGAATCGAGTCCGCCAGGATCATTGCCGGTCTCGCGCGCATCGTGCGCGATGTCGGTCTCGCCGAAGAATTCGCCCAGGACGCTCTCGTCGCCGCGCTCCAGCAGTGGCCGGAGTCGGGCATCCCGGACAATCCGGGCGCCTGGCTCATGGCCACCGCGAAGCACCGTGCCATCGACCACTTCCGTCGAAACAAGCGCCTCGAGCGCAAGCACGAAGAGCTTGGTCGCGAGCTCCAGGCCCAGCAGGAGATGGCTGTGCCGGATTTCAACGCCGCGCTTGACGACAATGTTGGCGACGACCTCCTTCGCCTCGTGTTCATCTCTTGTCACCCGGTGCTCTCGACCGAGGCGCGCGTCGCGCTCACGCTGCGCTTGCTTGGAGGTCTGACGACGGACGAGATTGCACGCGCGTTTCTCGCTTCGGAACCGACGGTCGCCCAGAGGATTGTCCGCGCCAAGCGAACTCTTTCCGAGGCAGGAGTCCCCTTCGAGGTCCCTCGCGGCGACGAACTCGCCGCCCGTCTGTCCTCGGTGCTTGAGGTCATCTACCTCATCTTCAACGAAGGTTACTCGGCCACAGCAGGTGACGATTGGATGCGGCCTGCGCTTTGCGAAGACGCTCTCCGCCTCGGTCGCATCTTGGCCGAGCTTGCTCCGAAGGAGCCCGAGGTTCACGGCCTCGTTGCGCTGATGGAAATTCAGTCGTCGCGATCGAGGGCGCGCGTGAGCTCGTCGGGAGAGCCCATCCTGTTGCTCGACCAAAACCGCGCGCTTTGGGATCAGCTTCTCGTCCGTCGTGGTCTCGCAGCGATCGAGCGTGCTGAAAAGCTCGGCGGCGCGCTCGGCCTGTATACACTGCAGGCTGCGATTGCCGCTTGTCACGCGCGAGCGCGCACACCTGAGGAGACAGACTGGGCACGCATCGTGGCGCTCTACGATACGCTCGCCCAACTCACGCCATCTCCCGTCGTGGAGCTGAATCGCGCGGTCGCTGTCGCAATGGCCTTCGGTCCTGCAGCCGGTCTCGAGCTCGTAGACGCGCTGATCGCGGAGCCCTCACTCGGCGGTTATCACCTCTTGCCCAGCGTGCGCGGCGACCTCCTGAAAAAGCTCGGCCGCTTCGACGAGGCCCACTCTGAGTTCAAGCGCGCCGCGTCGCTCACGCGCAACTCCCGTGAACGCGAGCTGCTGCTTGATCGCGCTGCCGCGTGCGCAGGAGGGTCACCGCCACAGTGAAGAGGGCTGTTCGAACCCGGCAAAGAATTGGCGCTGGTGCCAGGGAGACAGTTAATTTTTAATGGAAGCGCGGGGCGACTGTTCCGCGTGGCAACCGGATGGGTCACATGGCTGCCGTGAGCTTGATTGGCTCATACAACTACGCACTCGTGGCACTTTCGGTGTTGATCGCCATCTTTGCGTCCTACGCTGTTCTGGATCTCGCAGGTCGCGTAACGGCCGCGGGCGGTTGGACTCGCGCTGTTTGGCTGCTGGGCGGGGCCGGTGCGTTGGGGACTGGCATTTGGTCCATGCACTACATTGGGATGCTGGCGCTCATCCTGCCGATTCCCGTGTCCTACCATTGGCCGACCGTTCTGTTGTCACTGCTTGCGGCCATTCTCGCTTCGGTCGTTGCCCTGCGCGTGGTGAGCCGACGGAAAATGGGTGCGCTCCGAGCGCTCGCCGGAAGTGTCCTGATGGGTGCGGGTATTTCGAGCATGCATTACATCGGCATGGCCGCCATGCGTTTATCGGCTATATGCCAGTTTAATTCCTTTCTCGTCGTCTTGTCCGTCGTGTTCGCGATTCTGATTTCTCTCGCCGCGCTTTGGATTGCCTTTCACTTCCGAGATGAGAAAAGGGGGATCGGCTGGGAAAAGTTAGCCGGAGCCGTAGTGATGGGCGCCGCGATCCCTGTCATGCATTACACTGGCATGGCCGCTGCCAATTTCACGCCCTCCGGCATGCCGGCGAACCTCTCTTATGCAGTAAGCATCTCCACGCTTGGCACGGCTGGAATTGCCGCGGTCACCTTTATGGTCATCGGGCTGGCTCTGCTGACGTCCTGGATGGATAGGCGATTCGCCGCTCAGACCTTGGAACTGCAGGAAGAGAAGCTGCGGCAAAGCGAGAGTTATCTGGCGGAGGCGCAACGCCTCACGCATACGGGGAGTTGGATTTGGCGGGTAGCGGGAAGAGAGGCCCTGCACCTGTCCGAGGAATGGTATCGCCTATATGGCTTCGATCCAGAAAAGGGCCCGCCGGCTTGGGAAGAACGGCTGCAGCGCGTTCATCCGGAGGATCGCGCCAAGTGGCAAGGGGCAATCGATCGAGCGATCGGTGAAAAGTCGGATTACGAAGTGGAATTCCGAATCCTGCTTCCGGGCGGCACGGTCAAATACATCCACACCATCGGCCATCCTGTTTTAAACGCATCCGGGGATTTGGTGCAATTCGTGGGTAACTCGATGGACATCAGCGCCGGTAAGCGGGCCGAAGAAGCGCTGCGTCAGGCGCAGGCGGATCTCGCACGCGTCAACCGGGTGACCACCATGGGAGAGCTGACTGCCTCCCTGGCGCACGAATTGAATCAACCGATTGCCGCCGCCATCACTAACGCCAATACTTGCTTGCGCTGGCTTACGCGCGATCACCCCGATGTGGAAGAGGCACGCGCGGCGGTCATGAGAATTGCGAAAGATGGAACGCGCGCGGCCGAGATCATCAGCCGCATCCGCCTGCTCTTTAAGAAGGGTACCCCGCAACGGGAACTGGTAGATGTAAACGAGGTTATTCGAGAGATGATCGTCCTACTGGGCGGCGAGACAACACGATACTCCATATCAGCCCGGACGGAGCTGGCGGCAGATCTTCCGCAAGTCATGGGAGATCGTGTACAGCTCCAACAGGTGCTGATGAACCTCATGATCAATGGCATCGATGCAATGAAGGACGTGGATGGGACCCGGGAACTCTCTATTAAGTCGCAGCCAGCGGAAAACGAGCAACTTCTGGTCTCCGTTAGCGATACTGGCGTAGGGCTGCCCCCGCAACAGGCGGACCAGATCTTCAATGCGTTTTTTACTACCAAACCTCACGGCACCGGCATGGGCCTTCGAATCAGCCGGTCGATCGTGGAATCGCACGGCGGCCGCTTGTGGGCTGCAGACAACCTTCCCCGCGGCGCACGTTTTTATTTCACGCTACCCACGAAAGTCGAGGCAGATGGATGACGCCCCTCCTCGTGGGCCCCGATGCTAGTCACTGCGCGAACTTTACCGCCCTCTTGATAGATATGAATGGTTCGTGCCTTCTGGGAAACCAACGTCATCCAATAGGACTCACCTGAGCTGTCTTTACGCATCGTGAACCCGTAAACGTGGCTCTTTTCCAGCCTGCTGAGTTCTTGTCGCCCGCCTCCCACGGCAACCATGACCCAATAAGCAACCATGGGCTCCTTGAGATCAAGGGTCCCATCCTTACGAATCTTTGCGTCATAGTGGACCACGTTGGCGTTCGTGCTCCTCTCGATGATTAAGATGGACTGATAGGAGTCCTTGGGTAATCCGGGCGTGCAAGTAGCTATGAGGAGAAGGATGAGCCGACTCTTCATTGGGGCATAATAGCGCGGCCCATGGCACACTCCAGCTTGGAATCTGCCAAAGAGTGCGACAGGCATTCTTGCCCGTCTCTCCGTCTTTGTCGTTTCACCCGGACCGCCGCCGTAGTCCACATCACTTCTTGATCGCCGCTCCCTTTCGCGGAATAAACAACGTCCCCGGCGGCGTAACCTTGTTCACCTGTGAAAAATTCCGCTGATTCAGCGCCAAACCGAGCCTCCCCCGCGAATCGATATACAAAAGCGCTTCTCCCACCGGCACATCCATAAATGTCTTCACATAGGGCACGCTCAAGGCCTTTTTGTTCAACTGCACAATGATCTTGTCCCCTAGCGCGTAACCCAGCTTCTTAAAGTCCTCGCCCGTTATATCGCTGATCAGCGATCCGTAAGGGTCATCCAGCCCAATAATGTCGCCCTCGATCCCGTTCTCCGACGTGCTCGCCACTTTCGGCGTCAATTGCACGAGCTGCGGCACAACCGGCCCGGCCAGCGTGAAGTCCCACCCTTCCGCAAGATGCGCCGCCGCTGGCGAAAAAATGTCCCGTCCATGAAACGTCGAAGAAACCTGCGGCAGCAACATCCACCCTGTGTTCGTAATCTCTCGCGCGGAGTCCAGTCCATCCCGCTCGATCACCTGCGTAATCAGTCCGTTGTCCGGCAGCACAAAATACTGCCCCTTCTTCGATTTCACGATCACCGCCTTCCGCGACGTCCCCACTCCCGGATCCACTACCACTAGAAAAATCGTCCCCGAAGGATAATAGGGCGTCACGCCCTCCAGAAATCGCGCTGCCTCTTCAATCTGGAACGGCGTCACCTGATGTGTGATATCCATTAACCGCGCGTCCGGCGCGATCCCCACAATCACTGCCTTGCACACCGCCACTGCGTCATTGGCCGCCCCAAAGTCCGTCATAAACACAATCGTCGGCCGCGCACCCGCCGCACCTGTCCCCTTGTCAGCGGGTGTTTTGCCGCATGCAGAGCAAAAACCAGCCCCCGCAACAACCAAAAGTGCCAAAAGTCGAGCGCGCAAAGCCATCGAGTCTCCCAAGTTCATTGAGTATTTGTAAATTCAGTGAGAGCCGTGCAGGTCTCACCTTGTTGGAAATCGGAACCCAAGCACTGGAAGCGCCACCCTGCCTGGACTCCTCAGGGCCATAGCAATTCGTCCATCCCCTCGAACGCGATGAATTATACAGGAAGCCCGAAATCAGTGTCCCCCGCATTCGCCTTCAGCCCTGATTTTTTCGCCGCCCACAATTTCATTGGGATTCTTTCCTACCTCAATTACAATATCGGAACTTCGCTAGAGAAGTTACGCAAGACAAAGCAGCCCTCGCACGCCCAGAGAAGGACCAGCCGCATTGCGTACGTGAACTCAACCGTGAATTGAAAATGAGGAGAACCATCGTGCTTCGAAGTTTTCTCTCAGGTGTGTTTTTGTGTGTCTGCGCTTCCGCTGCTCTAGCCGATCAGGTAACCCTAAAAAATGGCGACCGCCTGACCGGAACCATCGTCAAGTCCGACGCCAAAACCCTTTTGCTCAAAACCGATTTTGCCGGCGATGTCAATCTTCAATGGGACGCCGTCACCTCCATCGTTTCCACGCAACCGCTTCATCTCGCTCTCAAGGATGGCCAGACCATCGTCGGCATCGTCACCACCAGCGAGAGCAAGTTTGAAGTCGCCACCCAGGATACCGGCTCTGTCACGGCTTCCAAGGACATCGTTGTCGGCGTCCGCGACGAAGCTGAGCAAAAAGCATACGACGATCAAATCGAGCGCCTCCGCCATCCGCACCTCACCGATTTCTGGAGCGGCCTCTTGGACACTGGTCTCAGCGTTACCAGAGGCAATTCGCAGTCGCTCACTTATACGCTGTCCGGCAAGGCTGCCCGTGTTACTGAGCGTGACAAAATCTCCGTCTATTCCACCGCCATTTACAGCAATAGCACCGTCAACGGCGTCAACTCCACCACCGCCCACGCCATTCGCGGCGGAATTCGCGGCGACCTGAACGTCAGCAATCACCTTTTCGTCTTCGGCTTCACCGACTTCGAATACGACCAATTCCAGGACCTCAATCTGCGCAACGTCCTCGGCGGCGGCTTCGGCTATCACGTCATCAATACCAAGGCCATGACGTTCGATGTCTTTGGAGGCGGCAGCTACAACCAGGCGTTCTATGGAGCGGTTGCGGCCACCGCAAGCGAGCCGGCCATGCCCGCCGTCACTCGCAAGACCGGCGAAATCGTCCTCGGCGAAACCTTCAATGCCAGGCTCAACAGTCGCACCACCGTTACCGAGCAGTTCAGCATCTACCCCAACATCTCGGAGACAGGCACCTACCGGTTCCAGTTCGACGCCACTGCTGCAACTAGGCTGAAAAACTGGCTCAGTTGGCAAGTCACTTACAGTGATCGCTACCTAAGCAATCCGCTCCCCGGCTTCAAGTCGAATGACCTGATTCTTTCGACCGGTGTGCGCTTGACATTCGGCAAGGGCGCGCTCTAAATGGGTCGCACACTCCCCCGGTATATCTGCAAGGAGACAAAGGAGGCAGCACCATGATCTATTGGCTTGTTGTCGGTCTTATCGCCGGCTGGCTAGCGGGGCTCGTCATGAAGGGTGGCGGCTACGGCATTCTCGTGGACATCATACTCGGCATCCTTGGTGGCCTCGTTGGTGGCTGGCTTTTCGGCCGTTTGGGCATTTGGCCAGCCGGAGGTATACTCGGCTCAATCATCGTAGCCTTCGTCGGGGCTGTCATTCTTGTCTGGATCACGCGCCTTCTGAAAAAAGCCTAGCGCGGCGTTTCCAGCGCAATCCGAGGCAGATTCCAAGCAAAAAAAATCATGCTGCCAAGGGCAAACCGCCCCCGCCAGCGCGATTTCATCTTCTTGGCTGCTCCTCTAGTCGTACACGAGCTCCTTCTTGGTTCTTGACTCCTACCTGTCCTCCCAGTTTTGATACAAATCCGGCTCATGCATCACAATCGTAAAAGGCAAAAACACCTGTCCGTAGGGTCAGGTTTTG
>Ga0137360_10000151_pt1 | contig 39623 bp, 60 predicted proteins | sample Mad1_60_16metaG_FD_104924 | JGI IMG/M metagenome (GOLD analysis project Ga0137360, IMG submission 104924) | Vadose zone soil microbial communities from Angelo Coast Range Reserve, California, USA - Mad1_60_16 metaG | ecosystem: Environmental > Terrestrial > Soil > Vadose zone | place: USA... | reverse complement strand
CTGAGTCCACCGCTGAGCGCACCGCTGAGCCCACCGCTGAGTCCACCGCTGAGTCCACCGCTGAGCGCACCGCTGAGCGCACCGCTGAGTCCACCGCTGAGCCCACCGCTGAGTCCACTTCAGACCGAGTATTCATCAGCTTGGCATAGACGACCGCAGACAATGCCGCTGACAGCGGACATGGAAGCCAGATCACCCGTGGCTCCTTGAGTTTCGCCAACCGATATAGCCCAGCAATCGCTCGTTCTGATCGAGTGCGATCAGCAGGCTTTGTGCATAACCCGATGTCAGTCCATTTTCGGACAAACTCTGGAAACCGCGATTCCTGCGCCTTCGTTAGTGAAGTGATCATGTCAGTCCGCCACAATGCGCGGCTCCAGCGCATCGGTCCATTCAACCTGCTTGGGCAGCGCATAATCGCCAGGTGCGACCATAGGAGCGGTGTGTTCTTCATGCCGTAGCAATGCTTCAGTCTTCACCACACGCAGATGCCGTGCCTTCGGCGTCTTGATGATCTGCACATGCGGTTCAGCAAACCGATGTGCATGGCCGGTGACCTCACCATAAGCAAGTACCGTCCCGCGTGCAGGATCACGCTTCTCAGCTTCACCTTCCGGCGCGCTGTTAATGCGAACCAGCAGCACATCACCTTGCCGAATCTGCCCCTTGTCTAACTTTTCGAACATCGTCCTTCTCCTTATGCTGTAGCAACCCTCAATCGTTTCGTCGCAGCCATTGGCGACACCTGCGTTCGACATGGCCCGTGGCTGACCAATCCAAGATGCAGCCCATCGTGCCAAGCGTTCTGATCAGCGTGCGTGATGGCCAGCCAGTAACCGTCACTGCCATAATCGGTGGCGCATCGACCAGGCAGATTCCCCCAGTCCATTGGAGCGAAGCGAAGCGTGCCCTGGTAGGCGTGTTCCAAGTTCGTGTCATCTTCGAACTTCAACCCCCGATCCTCGTTGGGCAAGTCCCCAGCACCATGACGGGTCAGGTAAGTGCGCGTGACGTAGTAGGTTTCGATGTCCGTGATGCCGGCTGCGGCACAGAGTTTCCGGACGTTCTTCATCCCGGTGCTGGATCGGGTGACGTGGGGGAAGAACTGCTTGTTGTCCTGGTCCAATAGCAGGCCCTGTGCGCCTTCGAACACTGGGTCGCGGCATTGCTCTATCCCTAAGGGATGGACCACTTCAGCGAAGCGCCAGCAGCCCTTGATGAACCATTCGGGAAATTCGGGCCGATCCACCGTCTTGCCGGTGCGGAATCTGGAATACTTGTCGCAGATTTCTTCCAACTTCCGTTCGATGGACCCGGCGCGGTTCCACAGATCCGACATCGTGATGCTGAGTCCCGGAAGCGCACTGCGCTTGACGGTTTCATTGACCCCCACGCCACAACTGCCGTGCCGATTCGCCCCCCGCTGATCTTCCAGGGCCTGGTTGATCATCATGTCGGCGTAGGTCGTGATCAGGCAGTCCGGATGGGCGTACACCGTAGGGTTCAACCCCAGCTTGTGCAGGGCATCCAGTTCTTCGAAGAACAGCAGCGGGTTGCAGATGAAGTATTTCGACAGGTAGGTCGGCACCCCACAGAATGAGCCGGCCCCGAAGTGGTGGAAAACGTGCCGCTGGCCATCAGGGGTGACCACCGTATGGCCGGCCTGAGCGCCGCCATTGAAGCGAACCACCATTCCTGCGTCCCCCTTTGAACACAGGTAATCGACGATCAGGCCCTTGCCCTCATCCCCGAAGTTCGCCCCAATGACGGCCGTTGCCTTCACGCAGCCGGACCTTCCAGCAACCCACTGGGCCGCCCTTTGGGCAGGCTCTTGATCGCTTCGTGGACCACTGCGCTGGCTGCCCCCCAACCGGCCGCAGAGGCCGCTGCGTCCCTTCCCTCTGCCACTTCGATGGCACTCACGATGGTTTCGGCCAGCTTGGTGTGATCATCCAGCAGGATCAGATGCTGGCCGATCAGATCGGACCAGCTACGCGTCACGTTGCCCAGGTGGATCCGCGCATGATTGCCTTCTTTGATCACCACATGGAAGACATCGTATTTGCGCTGCGCCAGTTCCAGCACGTCACGGGTCGATAGGTTCCCTTCCACATCGTCCCCAATGAAGTGCTTGATCTGCTCCTTAGTCAGCGGCTCCGGGGCTTGCTCATCCCCCACCGTGAACAGGTACCCGCGCTTGCCACGCTTTTCGATGCTGTCGTGGGCCGTGTGAAAGGCGGCGAAGTACCAGGGCAGGTTGTAGGATTCGAAGTTGTTCCCACCCCCACCATGTTCCAGGTAGATCTTCGTCAACTGTTCGATGATGCGCTTATCCGCTTCGAACTGGCTGACTTGCAACGGGGCGTGATCACAGTTCGCATCCCCGATGCCCATGAACATCACATGCGGATCGCTGATGGGCTTCCGATCATAGATCGCTTCGAACAGCGTTCCTAACCCTGTGCGGGCGATGGTGTCGGCCAGGATCCCCATGCTCCCCGTGACATCCAGCCCCACGATGATGGGGGTGGACTTCGGGTTGTCCACGCTGTCGCGGGACTCGCGGATCTTGACGCCCAGGGGGTCCAAGGACTTGTCCATGCCCCGCGACGTATAGATATCGTGGGTCGCCTTGCCGACCGTCGAAGCAGTGAATGCGCCATACGCGGCGCGGGTGCTGCTGCTGTTGAATGTACCGCTGCCCATAGTGTTCCCCTTACTTTGAAGCCATGTTGATGAAAGGTGTCGCCCCGCCCAGCATGTACTGGGGCAGAATCCCGTTCCACTTCTGGACCGCTTCCCACTCCACCAGCTTCGGATTCTGGCTGAGCGCATTGGCGCGGATCGTCATAGACTCCGCATTGGCCTTGGCACTGATCACGGTCTGATTCGCCTGCTGCTGGATCTGGACCGTGCGATTCTGTTCCTCAATCGCCTTTTGTTGCGCCACCACCTTGGCTTCGACCGCGTCTTCGAACTCCTTGGTGTAGTCGATGTTCGTCAAGCGGAAGCCCGATACCAGGATGTGCTTGGCCGCCAGGTTCTGGGTGACCAGCCGTTCAATCTCACGCGCAATAGTGTCGCGCTGTGCTATGAGGCCAACTGCTTCCACCTGACCGATCTGGCGCTTCACTTCTTCGTTGATGACCTGTGGGATAAGCACGTTCGCCCATTCCTCTCCCACCGTGCGGTACATTTCTGCCGAATAGGCGGGGTCCAGACTGTAATTGATAGCGAAGTGGATGGTCGATTTCTGCACGTCCTTGGTGTACGCCTCACTGTTGGCATCCCATTTCACCGTCTGGATATTCAGTTGCGCCATGTGGGTCGTGAACGGGTTGATGAAATACAGCCCTTCACTCAGCGGCAGAGGATCGACGTGCCCGAAGGTGACCTTGATCCCACGATACCCGGTCTTCACCGTCTGCATCCCCTCGCATCCTGTGATCAGCAGGAACAGCGCAACGACTGCCCCCACCACGATCTTCGCAATCTGTGAACCGTTCATAACCCTCTCCATTGTTTGAATAATAGATCCCGACCCCTGTTACTTAAGGCCACCACGGGCCACAGGAAGCAAAGTGCCAATCGAATGAAAAGCTGTTTGGGCTTGCCCGGCCCCATGAAGAAATCATCCACCACCATCAACACCAGCATCACGGTGGCGGTGGCGTAGAGGGCAAAGAGGGTCCAGCGCATCATGGAGCGGGCAACGGGAATCGAACCCGCTTGTTCTGGTTGGAAGCCAGATGCCTGACCACTCGGCCATACCCGCTCATCGTAGGTGTGGCCCCTTGATGTACACCGTCAACCACCCTGGCACCTTCCGATCCCCTCTGAGCCACCGCTGCACGGTGCGGACGTTGACGCTGAAGTACAGGGCCGCCGCACGCGGCCCCATACCCTTTCCCTTCATCCAAGCCTTGAGGTCAGTCCGTGACGGCAACCTCAGTCTCCTGGATGTACGCCAACAGGGCTTCGCTAAACCCGTCCAAGCGCGTCCACGGGCCATACCCGACCCCGTTCTTGTAGCTGGCGACATTCACCATGTATCCCTTGCCGGTGGGCGATCCCACCGGGGACATGCTCTGTTCATCGGTGATGACGATCAGCCGGTCATACTGCGTGTGCAGATTGATCCAGCCCACCGCACCACCCAGGTCCGTCCCACCGTGGGGCATCGACTTCTGGATGGCATCGGCCAGCGCCATGCCGTGCCGGGCAGGGATTTCGGCAATAACGGTGCTGAAGGCGAACACCCGGCAGTCCTGGCACAGTTCGCGGGCCATGATCGCCAGTCCACAAGCCGCGTCCATGCGCTTCAGTTCGCTCTTGCCGGACAGTTGGGCATCCATCGACCCGCTCACGTCCACCAGCACGACCGTCTTTCCGGGGAGCTTTGGCAAGCCCGCCACGGCAACCTGCATGGCAGCATCCAGTTGCGGTTCGTACCGGGGTGCCGCGCGGGCGGCAGCAATAAACCGGAAGGGCAGAGCCTTAGAGCCTTGCGCGCCGGCCGACAATGCACTGCGGACCAGCACTTCGTCCACATTGGCTTGCTCCATGTTCCGCAAGTTCCGCAGCAACGCCAGGTAACCCAGCTTGCCTTCCCGGATCAGGCGTTCGAAGGCTTCCTTCTTGTCCGCTCCACCGCTCAAGGCGACTTCCCAGGTGTCCGGGACGGGAAGCGTACCGTCCACCAACTGCTTCCACAGCGCCGCCTGGGCCTCATCCTTGGGCTTCGCGTGGCACATGAACAGCACGTCCCGGAGCTTGACCGCCTTGTCATCGCCACGGTACTTGCCCAACTGGTAGGCGTCGAACTTGGTGAAGGCGTGGGCCAGGCCCAGCTTCACCTGCTTGCTTAAGGGCTGCTTCTTGTCCTTCCAGTAGATGCTGACGAACTCGGCAAGCTCATCGGCCCGCTGGATGACTTCCGAAAGGGTACGACCGACGATGTTTCCCTTGGCATGACGCGCCAGTTCGCGCACAAGCAGTAAAGGGGCGTGCCGAAGTTTGAATTTGGTGCGAGCTTCGATGGCCAGAGCCGCCACTTGTTCCGGTAGCACTTTGGACACAAGCGCAGCCATACGGGCCGCAATATCTTCGCCTGACTCATAGAATTGGCCTTCCCACAACATGCAGGCGAGTACCGCCCGGCGCAGTTCACGGATGGGGGTGGAAGGAATGGCCGGCGCACCCTCATGGGTGACCGTGTAGTTCTTGATCTTGATGTTCGTTTTCATGGTCAAACCCTCTTGAGGGAACAATCAGTCTTAGCAGAAAAGCCGGCAGAGGGATTTGAACCCCCGACCTTCGGGGTATGAACCCGACGAGCTACCACACTGCTCCATGCCGAAGTATCTAAGACTTACGCCACTCAAACTCAAAGGGGGAACAGTCAGTCACGGTGAGGGATTTGAACCCACTAATCCCCGAAGGGATTACTAACCGAAGTATCCGTAACCTGCGCCACCCAAACCTTCAAAACCAGAGCGGGAACAGACGAAGACGGTGACAGACTAGGTCCACACCCACCGCCCTTTCGAGCGATGCCCAGGGTCGAACTGGGATCGTCAGCGTACAAGGCTGAAGTAACCGTTTTCTACGCCACGCAAACTGTAGGTGGGAACAAACGATTGCGGTGTTTTCATTAACAGTGAAGTAACCGCGATCTACACCACACCTTGCGCGGGAAGCTACGACCATTGGCCACACTTGTCAAGCCCTGGGAAACATTTTTTTGAATGCGTCCAAGGAATCCCGCGTGTCCCGATATGGTTTCTCCAAAATCACGTTGCGCCGGGTCGGCATCCGGAACCTGGTGCAAAGCCAATGGATGGCATTCGCCAGCACGATCCCACCGATCACAATCCACCAGAAGTAGCGCACGACCCACTCGGTCATATGGCCAGCTTGTTAGCCACTTCAGGGCCATCGTGTTCGCGCATCAGGCCGCCCAGCGCCAGGCCGATCCCGATGCCGGCACGAATCCCGTTCGCCACCAGATCGTTCAGTTCATCGCGGTCGCGGGGCATATCAGACACATCAATCAGAATGCTGGCCGTCAACAGTCCGATGCGCCGTTCCATGCCCGCTTCGAACTTCAATTGTTCGGGGCTTTTTCGTTCCTCAGTCATTGGCAACCTCACTGGTGATGACGCGCCGCGCTTCCCTGGCGGCGTGCTTGGCCCGTGTGACCGCGTAGTCCCAGCACGCTTCGGCCTTGTACTTTTCCGTGTCCCGCGTGAACTCCACCCCTTCCAGAGAATCGATCTGTTCGATCAATTGTTCCAGCGCGAACAATAACTGTTCAATCTTCGTAGGCATAGATCACCGCATGTGTGGGGCCAAAACGTTCCACCCGGCTGCCGTGATACTCACTGCCACCGGCCCACATCAGCAGGTCGTGGTCAGAGTATTCGCCAACCGGACCTTCGATTTCCAGAATCTTCCAGAAACGATTCCCCCGTTCCTCAAGGATCTTGAACGTCCCGTAGAGGATCACCTTGCTATTGACCAGATGCAGTTCTGGCAACGGTTCCCACGCGCTCATGGTGGCGCTGCCAGCCCGCAGTAACCCTTGCGGCGTGCGTCATTCTCGGCCTGAGACTCCATCCAGCAGGGCGGATCCCCATCGCTGGGTTGTTGCCACGTCCAGGTGGCCGGCACATGCTCAGGTCGCGGCGGCTCCGGGGACACGCCATCGACCGCCGTCCAAGTGTCCGGGATGTAGGTTTTGAAGTTCGGTTGATGGAGCCACTGCCACATCATGCACTCTGCCCCGATGCAGTGGGCATAAGGTTCAGCAGTGCTTCCGCGAGCCGATAGCCACGGGCACCAGAGCTTGACCGCTTCCGCTTCGGTTAGCATTCTCATGGCTGTACCTCAACGCTGTGCGCCTTGCCAACAATCGCCCCGTTCATATAACGGGATTTCCGCCCCTTACTTTCGAAAGCACGGTCGGCCAGTTGGCGTGCCACGCTGTCCAGATCAATGGTGATTTCGATCACGCCCTTGACAGAACCGGGGCCACGTCGCATCCGCACCGTTACCACCCGTGTCGTCGTGAAGGCGCTCATACAACCGCCTTCGCGAGCGCTGCGCTCGCAACCTTGCCGGCTTGCTCAATGATGGTGTCAGACGGACCCACGTTGTAGCGCACCGCGAGCAAGCGCAGGTCTTCACGGGCGAGCGGATCATTCCATTCCGGCTTGCCGAACCTGTTGAAGCTGGCGGACATCAGCAAGCGGCAGATGACGTGCAGTGCTTCGCTTGTCGTGGTGCGGTAGATTTCCGCACGCTCCTGCCAATAAAGAGCCTTGGTACCAATGCGCTCGCGATCAGCCAGCAATTCGGTGATCCGATCATCTTTCGCTGTCTTGTTCATCTGTCTACTCCTGCGGGGAACTCCCACCGCTTGAGTGATACACTACACACAACACTACACCATGTCAACAACTATCTACAGCAGCATCGTATTGGTGAGGCTCAGAAGTTCGGTGTCACTGCCATATGTCAACCTGAATGCCTTGCCGTGCAGGGCAAGGGATGGGCCATAGAGGGCGCGCATGTAGGTCTTGGTACGCCCTTCCAGGGGTTCCCCCCGGTGGTGCCAGCGCCCCAGGGGGATAGTGAACATATGCCCACGGCGCTTATTGCCCCGCAGCAGATGGTGGATTTCCAGAGGCCCACAACCGACGCGGTAGCTGACCCGGCAGGCCACGCACCCCAGGGCCGCCAGTTGGTCCAGGCGGCGCTTCTCATCCTTGGTGGGTGCCCCGGTGCTGTGCTTCATCGGTTCACCTTCATATCGATGAGAATCAGCGCCAGACAGACCAAAGCGGCCATCCAATGGCCGAAGGCGAATAGGATGATCCCTGCCAAGAGCGATGCGCCGGACATGGTCATACGTTGCCCACCCTGCGATTGGCCCCGACGGAGCGCCACACTTCGACCACCAGCACTTCTAGCGCCCGCTTGTTGGCAATGGCGCTATAGGCACGGATCGCCTTGAAGTGGTCTTCATAAGCCGCTTGGACCTCAGGCAGTTGCAAGCTGCCCGCATCCCGATCCGCCACGGTCCCCTCAAGGTGTAGGAAGCCGGCACCCTTCAAGCTCTTGGCCTTGAACTCACTTCGATCCACATCCGCCTTCAGTTCGGCGGCCTGTTCGTCCGATGTGGCCAAGTAGCGCAGCGCCTTCTCGCACCGCTCATCGGAAATCACTACGGGATGACTTCCAGGCAGTAGTGGGACCACAGGTTCGCCACCGTGGCGTGCGGCTCAAGCTCCATCTGTTCGGCCATGTCGATGAGGGATTCATACCCCACCGAATCCTGGTTGTGCTTGGTCAGCACCGCCCAGATCTTGCCGATCTTCGATGAAGACCGCTTCGGGGCCATCGGGCTGTCGCGCACGATCTTGTATCGACGCCCAGCCTTGGACAACTTCCCGCCATTGCCATCCTTGCCCCAGTGGCGAAGACGCTGGGCGTAGGACTTCTGCCCACGCTTCAAGCGCCTGCGGCCTCTCTTTACGACGACCGCTTCTTCGGGCTTGTCGTGACCGTTACGCTGCCGGCTGGTGCTGAGCAACGTCACGGCTTCCAGCAACAGCGTGTCCTTCAGTTCCTTCTTGAACCTGGGGAACAGTTCATTCCAATCAATATGTGATTTCACGCCCTCACTCCTTCCTTTGTTAAAACGGGATCCTTTCTTCCTCACCCCTCGCCAAAACCGTTTGCGCCGCGCTCAGTGCCGCACCCGCCCATTCCTGGATACGTGCAGGGGAATCGACCTTCCCGCACTCAATGGCATGTCCCACCAGATTGCTGACGAAGCGCAACACCATATCGTCCTGAACGGTTTGTTCGCGGGTGAGGGCTTCCTTGGCAGAAGCCTTCTGGGTCGCTGCAATGGCGGCAGGTTCAGGCTGCTTCTCAGCCAAGCGCCAGTCATCCAGGAACCAGATTTCATTCTTCCCATCAGGTGGTCGCCAACTATGGGTTTTCACTTCGATCACCGAACCCAAGGGCGGTTGATCGCAATCCTTCAAGCAATAGGCATCTTGCCAGTGGTGCTTGTTGTCGAAATACACGCGGGGCGTCCCGCGCTGTGATCGATCAGCGTGGGTGACGGTGTGGGTTGCCATTGAGTGCTTCCATGTGGCGATGAAATGTGGCGTCTCGATCCGCCTGTTCCTTAATCAGTTGACGAAGTTCAGCAGTAAGCCGGCAATGGCGTTCAACGGTGCGGAGCCATTCGGCATTTTCCTCTACCCAACGGCGGTGTTCCAGGTTGTCATCCAACCCATCGGGCAAACCCTCATCTTCCTGGCCCATTTGCTCAGCCCTTGCATTTCAGACAGCTACAGACTACATTACACCAATAGGGAATGCAAGGGGCAGCCATGACAAGACGGGAACGCCATGCAGCACTGCGAAGATTGCTACGAGAAAAGGGCTGGAACTGCGCCGAAGTGGCGCGGATGCTGGATGTCCATCCGGTCACCGTGAGGCTGTGGCACTGCGGCCGGGATCCGGTGCCCCCAAGGCGCTTGGAGCAATTGCGGGACTGGAAGCGGTAGGACAGCAGGCTTTGAACCTGTGAATACTGGTTCGAATCCAGTTCCCTGAGCCCATTGAATGATGGGGTGGGACTTAGGTGGCCTAACCCGTCCCACCCCATCGGAATCAAGCTCCTGCGCGGGGAACCTTAGACTAAGTCTAATTAAAGGGGGTCATTCAGGTCAAATTCACACGACATAAGTGTTGTGATCGGACTCACAGATGGGGTAAAACACGGACGCCCCGGTGAAGGGGCGTCGGTGGCGGGGTTAGCAGCCCCTCGCCGGACTAAGGGAAGGATTGTGGGATGAACCTGTTCGGCTGGTGCGATCATAGCCGAACAGCGCCGAAAGTCCACGATCTTCCTCTATCGTCCGGAGTCACCCGCCTGTGGCGCGAAAGTTCGTGGGCCGAAGCCGGCCTGACCCGCAAGAAACGGCTAAGCCTGGCAACGCGCCCCCCTGCGACCAGGTCCAGAATGGAATCATCCTGCGCTGGGATGGACCGGGCAAACCCCCGGAGGGCACCCGAGTACCCGCAGCCCTGCCTGCGACTGGGAAAGGGGTTGGCCTATGCCCAGACTGAAATCCCACTGCATTGTCTGTGGGGCTGAAACGCTGAAGCAGCGTAAGTATTGTCCCGATCATCAAGCAGAAAGTACCCGCGCTCGGGCTAAGCCTTGGCGACGCAAGTTCGGTGATTTCAACTGCGCTCATTGCGGGAAATTGGTACAGGTGCCGCCGAATGAACGCAGGCGATACTGTAGTTATGCCTGCCACATCGCATCGGGCGGTGCAATCAGGGCCGGTTTGGCGGCAAGGCAGGCAAAAATGCGCTATGGCGCGAAAAAGGACGCCAATCACCAAGCGATCTGCACCTGCTTGGATCAAATGAAGGTCGGTTACTGGGATCTGTCCGACGTTGGCCGTGGGATCCCCGATTTACTGGTCTACTGCGGTGGGCAATACCACCCTTGGGAAATTAAGAACCCGCGTACTACGTATGGTCGGCGTGGGCTGAACAAGAACCAGAAGGCGCTGGAAGCCCGTACTGCGCCCATCAATATCATCAGAACCATCGATGAAGCGATTGCCTTCATCAATTTACATCGTCGGCCGGATGATCTGGGGCAACGCCCAGTCAAGGTGTGGCGCAGCGAACAGGATGTCCTTGACTACGTCGCCGGGCTGCCAGCGCGATGATTCGCGATTGGGTCAAGCTACGCCTGGCCCAGTGGGGCCGTTGGGCCAGAGGCGGACTCCCATCGCTTCCCAGAGCATCGCCGCTGTGGAACATCCCTGGTGGTCGGGCCGGGGGATTCAACACATCGATGCCCCCTGACATTGCGGAAGTTGATCACTTGGTCTGCGCTGCACCACTGGAACAGAAGCGCGTGTTGATCGTGATCTACGCGCAGGATGGTTCGATGAGGGATAAAGCGGTGCGTTTGGAAATGGATCGGCACCGATTTCGGCGCATGAGGGAGCGAGCGGAATCCTACATTGCCGCGAACTTGTGATCGAAGTCTTGCTATTTGCGCGCAGATTTCATATAAATCAGCGCACAGTGGTTCTTCCCACCCCGAAGCATCTGAAGGCTCGCACATCGCGGGCCTTTTTCACAATTGGAGTAGCGTATGGCTGTTGAAGTGCATCCTTCCCGCCGACCTTCACCGCCCAAGAAGCCCCCCGCCACATCGACCACGGACGGTCAGCCCAACACGGTGGCGAAGACCATGCAGGGCTGGGGCAAGATGGAATACGGTTCGCGCAACGGCAAGGACGTGCGGATCGTGGCAGACGGTGGTGGTGAAATGGGCCATCACTTCCGCGACTTCACCAACAAGGGCAGCATCAAGGACGCTTCATCCCCAGGAGCGGAAGCCGCTGATGAGCCACCGGGCCGCAAAGCGGGCAAGGTGAGTCGGCCGGGCGATGAGAAAGGGAACGATGAGCCAGGCTGATGGCTAAGAAGGAGTCATAATGTTCAACCAAGGCTTTTCGATGCGTGGGGAGGAACCGCGTGACCCCAGGCAGGCGCGGATGCCCATGAGCGGTGCTGGCCCGCTGGGTCAACCTACGTTGCTCACGCAGCGCCCTGGGATGCCAGTGATGGGCGGTCCGACTTCTGCCGGGATGCAGCTTCAGCCGCAGTCCAATCCTGGCTTGCCGATACCAATGCCTTGGAAAATGGGGATCTGACATGGCACTGAAACACGATGGGAAGCTGATGGATGTTCGCAAAGGCCACGGCTCAGAGCGAGCGCATGACTTCCACGCCCACAACCCGCAGAACAAGTTCGATGTCGAACCCATTGAGCCGCGCTCCGCTGATCAGGTGCGCCGGGTGCGAATGATGGATGATGGAACGGAACTGCGTAGTGGCAAGCTCACAGAGCCACGCAAGCCCCCAGTACAATCGGGTGCCGCGAATCCTGGACCGCAGCGCCGTCGAGTACACTGATGCCCAATCCGCGTCGCAATGAAGCGGCGCAGGCGTTCATCGGTCGGTTTATGGGAAGCTCCGAAGCGCAAGGTTCGTTCCCAAAGCAGAAACAACGACTTGCGGTAGCTTATTCGAAACTACGGCAACGGAAGAAGAAGCGCAGAGGATAGGGGTATGAACAGACGTCAGTTCCTGAAGCTGACTGGTGCCATCGCCGCGATCAGTACGGGTGGTATTGCGCTGCTCCGGGAAGAAGAATTGTGGCAGCCTTCGAAGCTCATTATGCTGCCCCCACCAGGGGGTTGGCTGGGGAAAGGCGATGCCTTCCTGAACTTTTATGGCACCGTCAATTCGCACTTTCAACTGGTGAAGTGGACTCGCCTTGGCGCTCCCCGCACCCGTGACTATCACTTCCAGCGGACTTTCATTGAGGAAGCGGTGCGTGGATTGAACGAACGACGTTACGTGTTGGCCACTGAGAGTTTTCACTGATGCAGCAATCGGGCATAGAGCTTCATCCTCGCAGCCTGGACATGGTCACTGGCACACTCAGGCCGCTGGGTGATCGGCTGTTGATCAAACCATTGGATCTGAAGCTGTCCACTATGATCGAAGCCACCTGGCACGGTAAGACGCTCAGAGGGCAAGTGCTTGCCGCTGGTCCTGGGGAATACCCCAATTGTTACAACACAACTCGCACCAAGTCCTGGTCCAGCAAAGCGTTTAGGAAGACTGAAGTGAAAGTGGGCGACATCGTGGAACTCGGTGGGATGGATTTCGGTGGGTACACCTTCCCGGAACTTTATGTCAATGGTGAGCGGTGCCTGCTGGTCAGCGAAAAGGATATTTGCGGAGTGCATCTTGCTGCGATGCAGAATGATTCAGCATCAGTGAATGGCCAACCCGAACGGCAACCCGCAGAACCTGATCCCGCTGGCTAAAGGGGTCAGTGGCAATCCCGGTGGACGGCCTGTGGCCGCCCGAACGCGCTTGACCGCGCACTTCCTCAACGCCCTGGCCGATGATTTCGCGAAGGAAGGCCGCAAGGCCATTGAAGCCTGTCGCGCCAAGCGCCCCGACAAATATCTGGGGGTGATCGCCGCGTTGATGCCCAAACAGATTGAGGTCACCCGCCCGCTTGATGGACTCAGTGACGACGAACTCATCGCCATCGCAGACCAGCTTCGATCCCAGATTGGTATTGCGGAAGATCGAGCAAGAAATAGCAACGCGCTCATCGGAGAAGCAGCTATTGAGATACCAGCCGTATCCGAAGCAACTGGTCTTCCACGAAGCGGGCCTGACATTCCGGGAACGGCTGCTGATGGCAGCGAACCAGGTGGGGAAGACCCTGGCGGCTGGGAACGAGACAGCGATGCACCTGACGGGTCGATACCCGCCCTGGTGGCCGGGGAGGCGCTTTGAGCGGGCGACGAATTTCTGGGCATCTGGGAAGTCGGGAACGGACACCCGTGACAACCCTCAGCGTATCCTCGTCGGGCGGCCGGGTGCGTGGGGAACAGGGTCGATTCCTAAAGACGCCATTGTCAGCACTTCTGCCGGGCGGGGTGTGGCAGACGCCATCGACACAATCCGCGTTCGACATTCAGACGGAACCATCAGCACCTGCACCTTCAAGACCTACGATCAAGGGCGAGAACGGTGGCAAGGTGAAACCCTAGATGGGGTGTGGTTCGATGAAGAACCGCCCGAAGACATCTACATCGAAGGACTGACGCGCACCAACGCGACAGGTGGGATCGCCTACATCACCTTCACGCCCTTGCTGGGCATCAGCAATGTGGTGCGCCGCTTCTACATCGACCACGCCCCTGGAACTCACATCACGCAGATGACCATTGACGATGCGGGACATTATTCACCTGAACAGAAAGCCAAGATCATTGCCAGCTACCCGGAGTTCGAACGTAAGGCTAGAACTCAGGGGATCCCACAACTCGGCAGTGGTCGTGTCTTTCCGGTCGATGAAGGGCAGATCGCTTGTGCATCCATTGAAATCCCCCGTCACTGGCCCCGGATCAACGGAATAGATTTCGGGTATGACCACCCCTCTGCCGGCGTGCAGTTGGTGTGGGACCGAGACAGCGACGTCCTGTATGTGACCTGCGCCTACCGGCAGCGTCAGCAGACCCCAGCCATGTTCGCTCCTGCCGTGCGTCCTTGGGGTGAGTACCCCTGGGCCTGGCCGCATGATGGCTTGCAGCACGACAAGGGATCGGGCCTGCAACTGGCCGCGCAGTACCGGAAGGAAGGACTGCGAATGCTCGCCATCCACTCCCAGTACGAAGACGGCACCTGGGGTGTGGAAGCCGGGATCATGGAAATGCTGGATCGGATGCAGACCGGCCGGTTCAAGGTGTTCGCGCACCTTCGGGAATGGTTTGAGGAATTTAGCCTGTATCACCGCAAGGACGGCCAGATCGTGAAGGAAGCTGAGGATCTGATGAGCGCCACACGCTATGCCGTGATGATGAAGCGCCTGGCGGCAATCAAAGCCGCTCCGCGCCAGCCATACGTGCCGACGCACGCACCACAACCACAGGGATGGATGGGATAATGCCAGCAGTCAACCCAGGGCCGGTGGTCGTTCAAACGACCAACACCCAGTCCACGCAAGCGGTCCCCTCACTTGCCCAGGCGCTGCAAAGCACCTACGTGATTGCCCAAACCGGGCTTCCGGTCATCCTTCCCGGCTCCATGTTCTTCGCCAACAATGGCGTGATGGTGATCGGCCAGGCCCCCTCAGCGGCAGCCACAGCGACATTCAGCGCCACCAGCGGTGCTGGTGTGACCATGACGATGTCGGCAGCCACGCTCTTGGGCACGGCTGCGGATGTGGGTCGGGTGCTGACCATTCTGGATCAGGGGATCTACAAGTACGCCACGATCACCGCGCAATCCAGCACCACGGTCGCCACGGTCACGCTCACAGGTGTCGCACTCTCTGGTGTGGGACCGTTCGCCAACAACACGATCTGGCTCACCGGCACCATTCCAGGCACCGGCAATACGGTGGCCTTCTCCCCGCCCACGCGGGTGATCTACGCCAACTGCTACTTCTACCTGCCGGCCAGTGCGATCTTCTCGGGCAGCACGGCTGGGGTCTACTTCGCGCAAGGGTCGAACACCACGGTCTATGTGGTCTATGACAACATCCTGTTGTCGGGCGTCCCTACCATTCCAGCCGTGCCCACGCCCTTCGTTTGTACAGGGGCAGGTGCGGTGGCGCAGACCACCGGATCGAACGTCACGGTGATGACCATTCCGATCCCGGCCAATGCGATGGGGCCAAGTGGTCGGGTGCGGGTCACATCGCTATTCAGCAACAACAACAGTGGCAATACCAAGGTGGGGCAGTACAACTTCGGCTCCACGGGCATTGCGGCGGCTTCGAACACCGCCAACCAGACGCAGCCGGTGCTGCATGACATCACCAATCGTGGGGTGACTAATGCCCAGGTGACCTATGGCAGCACAGGCTTTGCTGCCACCGCTGCTGCGCCTCTGGAACCTATCGGTGGCAATGACACCACGCAGATCGTGAATATCCTGTGCTTCTTGCAATTAGTCACCACGGCCACAGATTTCTGCCAGTGGGACCAGATGCTGGTGGAAATCACACCCGGTAGCTGATGGCCGAACCGCTTGACAAGCTGGCCACCACCGATAATGACATCCTGCTGGAAGCGCGTGACCGACTAAAGCTCGCCTCTGACGCCGAAAGCGGCAATCGCACTGAAGCCCTGACGGACTTGGAGTTCGTCAACGGGAACCAGTGGAATGCGGACATCTTCCGTGGCCGTGAAGCCGACGGCCGGCCGTGTCTGACGATCAACCTGACCGACAGCATGGTGCGTCGGGTCACCAATGCGCTCCGTGAGAACCGGCCCCGAATCAAGTGCCATCCCGTTGGATCGGGCGCAGACGTCCAAACTGCCAAGGTCGTGGATGGGCTGATCCGCCATATCGAAGCGGCATCCTCTGCCGACCTCGCGTATGACACCGCAGTCGAATCCGCTGTCCGTGGCGGATGGGGATACTGGCAGGTTCGCTCCAAGTACGTTGAAGACGACAGTTTCGAGCAAGACCTGACTATTGAGCGGGTGCGGAACCCGTTCACGGTCTACATGGACCCCGCCGCTGAAATGCCCGATGGGTCGGACATGAACTGGTGCCTGGTATCGAAGATGATCCCGCGCACCGAGTATCGGGATCAGTACGGGGAATTGGATCCCAACGGCTGGCAGTTCGTAGGGGCTGGGGATCAGATCGCGGACTGGTCGAACAGGGAACAGATCCGGATCGCGGAATACTGGCGCGTCGTTCGCAAGATGGGGACGCTGTACCTGCTGAGCGATGGCAGCAAAGCCATGCAGATGCCCCCGAAGGATTCCCCCATCCAGGCGATCAAGAAGCGCCCGATGTACCAGCGCAAGATCGAATGGCATCTGATCAGCGCCACGAAGATCCTGGACCAGCGGGATTGGCCGGGCAAGTGGATCCCGGTGATCCCCTGCTACGGGCGCGAAGTGGATGTGAACGGGAAGATCCACCGCAAGGGCATGGTCCGGGATCTACGTGACCCGGCGCGCATGTTCAACTTCGCTGAGACAGCCAAGACTGAAACCTACGGTCTGCAACCCAAAGCCCCCTGGCTGATGGCTGAAGGGCAGATGGAAGGGCATGAGGCGGAATGGCGTGATGCCAACCGCAAGCCTACCGTGGCCTTGGCATACAAGCCCATGCAAGGACCGGATGGGGCAGTCCTTCCGCCCCCAGCGCGGCAGATGCCCCCGGAACCGGCCTCAGGTTTTACCGAGTGGTCGGAGTCATCGAAGAACAACTTCCTGGCGATTGCCGGGATGCCCAACGATCCAGGGCAGGACAGCAAGGGCGAAGTGGTGTCCGGAATTGCCCTTCGACGCCGGCAGGGGTTGTCGGATATTTCGCACTTCGACTTCTATGACAACCAGACGCGCTCCATGCGGCATACGGGCACGATCATCCTGGACCTGGTGCCGCACTTCTATGACACGCAGCGAATGCAGCGGATTATCGCGCCGGATGGAACGCCGGACACCACAACGATCAATGAAAAGGTCCGTGATCCACTGACCAACGCGGTACTGAAGGTCAAGAACGACATGACCGTGGGCCGCTATGACGTCGTGATGGACACCGGGCCTGGTTATCAGACCGCACGGGAAGAAGGGTCGGAAGCCATGCTGGAACTGCTGGGCACTCCGCTGGGCGAAATGGTGGCCCAGGGAGCCGGTGATGTCGTGGTCCGCAGCATGAACTTCCCAGATGCCGACACGATTGCGGATCGGATCGCAGCGAACATCCCAGGGGCGCAGATCGACAAGCAGAGCGATATTCCACCCAAAGCCCAGATGATGATCCAGAGCCTTCAGGCGCAACTGAAGAACGCCAACCAGGCTCGCCTGGCGCTCGAAATGGAACTGCACTCCAAGCACCAGCTTGAACACATCCGTCAGACGGGTGAGACAGAGCGCACCCACATCAAGGTCGGCGCGCAGGTCCATGACACCCAGATCAGGGCGGAAACGGCCGTGCATGACACGACGATCAAGGCGATCACCGCCCACGACGTCGCTGAAATCAAGGCCGGGGCCACGCTCTTGAACACGAATTTGGAAGCGACGCATGAACGCGCCGCCGCAAAGGAATTGCTGAAGCACGCAGATGAAGCGGCCGAAAGCAAGGAGTGAAGCGGGTATGCGGTCCCCTTACCGCAGGACAGTAGGAGTGAAGTGATGGCAATTCAGACGGTAACGAATGCAAACGTGGGGGAGTTCGTGGCAGCACGACAGGTCAAGACCGGCAAGATCCAGACGGATGCCCAGATGGCTGAGGCAACGGCAAAGGTCGCGGCGGTCAAGGCCGATGATGCCAAGAAGGACACCAAGGATGGCGTGACGCTCACGGCTGGTGAGGAAACGACATCGAAGGCACCGAAGCCGACTGAAGGTGAGACAACCGCGCAATCTCAGGCCAACGTTGAGAAGGCCAAAGCGGGCACAGATCCAGCATTGCAGAAGGTCATCGACCGGTTCACGTTCGAAAAGAAGGAATTGGAAGAAGCGTTCGAAGCTGAATACAACCTTCGGATCGAAGCGGAACGGCAGTTGAAGGCCGGCAAGGATGCTGGAACGGTTGAAGCGATCAAGGTAGAGGAACTGAAGCGGCCACGGCTGGCGGATTTCAAGACGCCAGAGGAATTTGACGTGGCGATGGATGCGTATGAGGCGAAGCAGCGCGATCAGATCAGGGCCGAAGCAGAAGGTGCCGCACGGGCACAGGCCGCGTTCGAACGAGCGCAGGAAGAACTGACGCGTCGGTACGCTCAGGCAGAAAAGGACATCGGGGGTGACTTCAGGGAAGTCATCGCCGCTGCCAATGCCGGCAAGCTCGCCCCGCCCCCGTACATCCAGGCCGCCCTTCGCGAAGGCGAATATGGCGTCCACGTTGCCTACTACCTGGCCAAGAACCCGGACGAATTGAAGCGCCTTGAGGAGCTGTCACAGGTTCGGGCCGTCGCTGAAATCGGCAAGCTCGAAATGCGCTTCGCCAAGGGCAAGGAAGATCCGAAGCCCGATGCGAAAACCACCACTACTGTTGAAACCACCCGCGCCCCTGAGCCGTTGGCGAGCGTCAAGGCTGATGCTGGGATCGTCACAACCGATCTGAGCAAGCCGATGGATTTCAAGGACTACCGCACGCAGCGGCTCCAAGAAATCCGACGCAAGCGACACTGAAGGGCGCTCCGAAGGAGCATTTGAATGGCTAACAACCTGCTGACGATCAGCCAGATCACCAATGAGGGCCTGATGGTCCTTGAGAATGATCTGTGCTTCGCTGATCACGTCAACCGGCAGTATGCCGATCAGTTCGCGCTGTCAGGGGCGAAGATCGGTTACACGGTGAACGTGCGAAAGCCCCCACGCTATGTGGGTACCACAGGCCCGGCGTTGAACATTGAGGACACCAACGAAACGTATATCCCGGTGACCCTCACCACCCAGTTCCATGTGGACGTGCAGTTCACCACAGCGGATCTGGCCACGTCGGTCGATATGTTCAAGGAACGCATCATCAACCCCGCCGTCGCTGCGGTGGCCAACAAGATCGACCGCGATGGGGCGGTGTTCGCCTACCAGAACATCCCCAACGCGGTTGGAGTACCGGGCACCCCCCCGGCTTCCTTTCTATCCTTCACACTCGCAGGGGCTGTCCTGGATGCAGAGTCTGCACCCCGCGATGGTTACCGGGTCGTGATCCTGGATAGCTTCTCAATGGCCTACGCCCAGGATGCCGTGAAGGGCCTGTTCAACCCGCAAGCGGTGATTTCCGAACAGGTCGAGAAGGGCCTGGTCGCGAAGAACTTTGCCGGCGCGGACTGGTACATGGACCAGAACGTCGTATCCTACACCGTCGGTGCAGGGGGTGGCTCCCCGGCGCTGTCCAACAACACGTCAGGGGCGTGGCTGAGTGCGGGCTGGGCTGCGGCAGGGTACATGGAAACGTCCGGTTGGACGGCCTCAGCGAATCCTCGCGTGACGGTCGGGGACATCATCACGGTCACGGGCGTATTCAGTGCGAACCCGCAGAATCGTGGTGCCTACGGCTCCAACCGGCTGCGTCAGTTCGTCGTGATCCCCCCAGTGGGCGCACAGACCAGCGGCACCTACAACACGGCAACGGGCGTATATTCGTCCACGGCCGGTGGTGCGCTTTCGATCTACGTGAAGAACGTCGGGGTCTACGGCGGACAATTCCAGAACATCACCGCGCAGCCCTCAAGCTCTGCGGCGATCCAGGTCTGGGGATCGACGCCAACGAGCTTCCCGGTGGCAGGACTCGTTAGCCCGCAGTCGGTGTTCATGCACCGGGACTGCCTGGCGCTCGCGTTCGCTGACCTGGATCTGCCCGGTGGGGTGGACATGGCGGCAAGGGCCGTGGATGAGGAAGCCGGAATCAACTTCCGGGTCGTTCGTCAGTACACGATCAACAACGATGCGCTGCCCACACGTTTCGACGTGTTGTATGGGTGGGCGGGTCTGTATCCGGAACTCGGCGTCCGGATCGCAGGCTGAACCCAAGGAGTAATGCAACATGGCGAATCCTGGCCCAGCAACCATTGTCACCGTCAACACGCAGAGCCCACGTTCTGCCGAAATCTTCGTTCAGACGATTGCGGTGTCCCTCACACCGCTGATCGTGGCGACGATCACCACGGCCGAACAGTCCTTCGGCCTGAACGGTGTCTCACAGGTCACAGCCGCGACCGGCATTTTGGCCGGCGATGTGATCCTGGCGATCAATTCCCCGTCCCTGGTGGCGGGTGTGGCGATTGCCAACTTCCGGGTGGATACGGCGGTGAATGACAAGTTCTACATCACCTTCGTCAATCCCACGGCCGCAGGCGTGACACCGGTATCAGGCACCTATCTGGTCACCGTGGCACGCTTCAGTCTGTCGGCATCCACGACACCGGGCACGCTTAGCAGCTTGCCTGCCACGATTACGCTCAACTAGTAACCCTCACTGGCTGGATTGTGAGTCCCGCCTTTTTTTAGGAGTGAATGTCTATGCCCGGTGCATCCGATATTGCCTATGGCAATGAAAAGCTGGATATGGTGCTGTACTTGCCATCGGTCACCTTCCCGACGCTGGCGGGCAACGCCAGTTCAACCAACACCGTCACGGTCCCAGGACTCTTGCCACTGGACTTTGTCAGTTGGTCGATGCAAGCACCGCCAGCGCACATCGCCATCGACAACATGTATGTGTCTTCGGCCAACACCATCACCATCCTGTGGGGTACCGATAGCACGGGTATTGCCACCGCAACGGTGGCGATCCTGCTGGAAGTGGTGCGTGCGACGAATGCCAACTTAGGGTCTTCCGCACTACCCACCGCATTGGTGTAGCGTGTGGCATACGCCAGTACCACCGCGCTGGATCTGATCACTGGCGCGCTGAGGAAGATCAATGCCCTGGCAGCGGGTGAAACCCCCAATGCTCAGGACAGTGCCGATGCCCAGCAAGTCTTAAACGACATGTTGGAACTGTGGTCGATTGACCACCTGATGATCTATGCCAGCGTGGAAAACCTGCTGAACTTCACGCCGGGGCAGTATCAGTACACGATTGGCACACCCATCGGCGGGACACTCACCGGCACGTTCACGAACGCTTCCTTCAGCATCACCGGGGTCACCATCCCCGCTAATGTCGCCATTGGATCCTTCATTGTGGATAGCGCCGGGTGCGTGCCGGCTGGTGCCACCGTTTCAGCCCTCCCCGGTGGTGGTGTCATCACCATGAGCGCAGCGGCGCTATTCACGCCATCCCCGAACCCGCAAACCTTCACCTATACGGTGAATGGCAACTTCGCGATCCCCCGTCCGTTGGCGATCACCAATGCCTTCACTCGCATCACTGCGAGCGGGCAGACGGGCCTGGACTACCAGATCGACATCGTCAATCGGGACAAGTACGCGGCCATCGGACTGAAGGGGTTGAACGGCCCCTGGCCTATCCTGCTCTACTACGATCCCACCTTCCCGTTGGGGAACATCTACTTCTACCCCAACCCTTCCCAGGTCGGCGTCCTGCATCTGTGGACCGACACGATCCTGACCGACTTCGCCACCCTCACCCAACCCATCAATCTTCCCCAAGGCTATGCCCAGGCCATTAAATGCAATTTGGCGTTATGGCTGGCCCCTGAGTATGGCAAGACCGCTGGGTCGTTGCTGGTCAGTCAGGCGAAGGAATCGAAGAACTCCATCCGCTCATTGAATGCGATGCCTGCCGTGCAGGCGTTCTATGACGCGGACATCGTGCGTCGCACCCGGACGGACGCGGGCTGGATCATGCACGGTGGGTTCAATTGAGCAATGATGGCGCAGACTTTGGCTTCGTGGGCGGTGCCTATGAAGCCCCCGATCTGGTGCAGAACGCCCAACGGCTGATCAACTGGTACGTGGAAGTCGGCGGTGAGGAACCGAAGGAACCGCTGGCGCTTTTAGGGTGCCCCGGACTCAATCCCATTCTGGGTACCCAAGCCGGTCCTGTGCGGGGCTTCTGGGTTCTGCCTGGGAACGCCACGGCGTTGGTGGTCACCAGCAACACGGTCTATCTGATGAGCGTGACGGTGCCGGCGACGCAGAACGCCATTGCGCAATTCGCGATTGCTTCGGTGGGGACATTGCTCACCAACAGCGGGTATGTCTGCATCAGAGACAACGGCGTGCTGTTCGGTGGCTTGGGGGGCTATGCGGTGCTGGTCGATGGCACCTATGGATACTTGTATCGGATTGCAGGGGCAGGAACGGTCACGATGCAGGGGAGCGTGACGAACGGGTCTTTCACCCTGACACCCACGGGGAATCTGAATTACGCCTTCATTGTCGGTGCGACATTAAGCGATGCAGCCGTTGCCATACCGCCTGGAACGACCGTGGCGTCGATCAGTTTCAATTCCGTCACCATCACCATGAGCGCAGCGGCCACCGCCTCACCCGGCGCTGAAACGATTACCGCAACGTTGCCGGCGTTTCAGCAGATCATGGACCCCGCCTTTCTGGGGGCTGATCGGGTGGCCTTTATCGAAGGGTGGTTGATCTTCAATCAACCTGGGACGCGGACCTTCTACACCACGGCTCCCGTACCCTATACGGTGGACTTCGCCGGCTCCTTCTATGCGCTGAAGGATTCCAGTACCGACAATCTGGTCACGTTGATGGAGAACAACCGCGAACTGTGGTTGGTCGGGGAGCGAACGACTGAAGTGTGGTTCAACAGCGGTGGGGCCAATTTCGCCTTCTCGCGCATCCCTGGGGTGGGACCGCAGATCGGGTGTTCTGCCAAGCACTCCATAGTGCGATTGGGCACCGCGTTGGGATGGTTGGCGCGGAACGAACAGGGCGAAAACATGGTGGTCGTGACCGACCAGTATAGCTGGCGTCGTGTCAGTCATCATGGTGTCGATCACGCGATTGCCAGTTACCCGCTGGTGTCCGATGCCATTGCCTACGCCTACCAGGAAGAAGGGCATCTGTTCTTCATGCTCACCTTCCCCACGGCGGATGTGACCTGGTGCTTCGATGCCAACAGCGAACGCTGGCATCAGCGCCTGAGCTACGATCCGAACGCGGGGGTTTTCCACCGGCATCGATCCAATTGCTTTGCGGACTTCGCAGACGTCCGGCTGGTGGGCGATTACACCACCGGTCAGATTCATCAGATGTCACGATCCTTCTACACGGATGCGGGAAACCCGCTGCTGTGCGTACGACGGTGTTCCCACATTTGGTCCAGGCAGAACCGGGAGCGTATTTTCTACAGTTCGTTGCAGATTGAGTTCACCCCCGGTGTGGGATTGAACACGGGGCAGGGTTCGAACCCACAAGCCATGCTCCGTTGGCAGGATGAATACGGTCAGTGGAGCAATCAGCACTTGGCCACCATCGGTGCGATTGGAGCCACACGGAATCGGGCCATCTGGCGTCGCTTGGCCGAAGCGCGGGATCGGATCTATGAATGCACCTTCAGCGATCCGGTGCAGCGGGACATTGTGGGCGCGACCTTGTTTGCCCAGCCGGAAGCCAGTGGTGAGGAAGCCGCGTAGTGCAATTTCGCACTCCACCGACCTATGACACGCCGCTGCTGGTCAAGGAAAACATCACCACGTCCTGGTGGCGCTTCTTCCAGGACATCCAGGAAGGAACACCGCCCAGTCCTGAAATGGGGATCGCCCTCACCGGATCCCCATTCCTCTATCACGCAGCCAGTGGTGGGTTCTTGATCGTCAAGGGCGCGGGCGTGACGAAGGTGGAGTTCACCCGCGATCAGGCCACGTTCTATGACGTGGGAGTGACCCAAGGGACGTTCCCGCTATCGAATCGCGACAGTTACCGCATCACCTACGGGGCAGCCCCGACGCTGACCTTCGTTCAACAGTAGAGGAATCTATGGCCGCAGTACCGTTTAAATTTACGACAGCCGCTTCCACAAACTTGCAACCAGTGCGCGCAGCGCAGACCGCTAACTTTAAAGGTTTTAGCGCCGTGGTGAGTGCGGCCTATGCTGTGTTTCTGAAGCTCTACTGGTTCACACCCACCACCGCCGCCAATGGCCCCACAGTTGGCACCACAGTTCCAAACGCCACCTTCATGCTAGGCGTGACCGCAGGCGCGTCGAGTACGAGCCTATCGATTCCAGATGGACTCACCGGGAATGGGGAACTATGGGTCGCGGTGACCAAGCTCGTCGGTGATGCCGATTCCACAGTGACTGTGGCTAACGATGCTGTAGTGACGATTTTTGTAGAGTGAGGTTGCCATGATAAATCAAGCAGTAGCATTTTCCATACACAATCTGGTATTGCACCAGCGTTCGACATCTTGAAAACGCCACCTGCTGGCGTTGTCAATTCGTCTGGGTCTGCTGTCACGATGACCCTCACTGGCAGGATAGTGACGGTGACATTTTCGTCAGCCCCTGCAACTGGCGTTGGCAGTGTGAGTGGATTCTTTACGTTTTAGATGAATCAGCTTGCTGAACGCTCTTATCTGCAACATGCAGTGCAACGATTGGAAGATCGTCTATTGACGATGCCGCAAGCTGCGATTGAAACGACCCACACCTTCCTGCCTGGCAAGTACGAACGAGCGATTCGCATCCCGCCCTGGACGGTATTGACCGGGGCAGAGCATCGCACGGCCTACCGCGTCCGGGTGGAAGAAGGGACGATTGCGGTCAACACGGATGATGGAATCAAGATGCTTTCCGCTCCGTGTGAGTTTGAAGCCACAGCGGGCGTGAAGCGCGTGGGCAGGGTGTTTGGTGAGCCGGTGACTTGGGTCGATGTCTATGACAACCCAGATGATTGTCGCGACCTCACCATACTGGAAGAACGGCTGTATGTCGTTCCTGAATGCGGGCTGGGGGAAAACCGCAGGGCACAAGAACTTGATCGGGTGCGTGCGGACTATCACCTGTTCCTTGAACAACTGGGGATCAGCCAGGCGTCGATGGACATGGTGGTGAGTGATGAAGCGGATTTGATGCCGATGCCCCCAGGGTATGACGTCGAAGTCCGTCCTTCACAGGTTCATGGAAAGGGACTGTTTGCACTGCGGGTGTTCGAAGCCGGGGACACGATCTGCCCAGGGCGATTGGATGGTAAACGCACACCTGCGGGACGTTTCATCAATCACTCGCCTGAACCTAATGTGATACCGCTTTTGGTGGGAGCCAACATTTATGCCGTGGCGGCGCGTGGGATCCAGGTGAATGAAGAATTGCTGACCGATTACCGAGTGTCGATGCGCGTGAATTTCGGCATCCGCTTTCAAGGAGTTCCGCCATGTCAGGCTGGGTAGCAGGTGCCGTAGTCGTCGCAGGAGTTGGCGGCGCGCTGATTGCCTCATCCGGCGCTAGAAGTGCAGCGGACACGCAGGCTGCCGCTGCCAACCGTTCCGCTGACATCAGCCAGAATGAGTTCAACACCATGACGGCGCAGCAGCAGCCGTTCATGCAATCTGGCTATGGCGCACAGGGGCAGTTGAACTACCTGATGGGCATTGGCCCGAATCCCAATGCGCCGGTCACAATGGGCCGTGGTGGCGGGTACTTCCCAGGAACCGGTGGCAACACCTGGACTGGGGATCTGGGCGGTCCCAGTGCATCGGGGCCAGGTGCAAGGCTTCAGACGGGCGGGGGCGATACCTTCGGTGGTATGCCCTATGGCGGGCGCGTGAATAGCACCTACGGGCAAGGCGGCAACCAATATGGCGCTGGACCTGGGGGCGGGGCACCTTCATCGGGCGGTTCACCGGCCGGCGCGTATGGCTCACTCCTATCGCCCTTCACAGTGGACATGTTCCATCAGATGTCCCCGGCCTACAAATTCCAGCTTCAGCAAGGCCAGCAAGGCGTGCTGAATGCGGACGCTTCGAACGCAGGTGCCATGTCCGGTGCCGCGCAGAAAGACCTGATGGGTTACAACCAGAGCATGGCAGACACCGCGTTCAACACGGCGTTCAACCAGTACCAGACTCAGCAAGGAAATATCTATTCACGCCTTGCCGGGATCGCAACGCTGGGCCAGAACGCAGCGGCGAACACGGGTGCGCAGGGGGCCAACCTCGCAGGCCAAGTGGCTCAGAGTGTCAGCAATGCGGGCAGTGCCCAAGCAGCAGGCCAGGTCGGTGCGGCTAACGCATGGAGCGGAGCGGTGGGAAATATGGGCATGTTGCCGTGGCTGATGAAAGGTTCGCCCAGCAGCACTTTCACGCCGCAGACTCTTTCGGCCGATGCCGCAGCCGCCCCGAATATTGGCGGCTTGTTCGGGGGACCATAGATGCCCACCATGACCCCTGTCGCCCAGGACATCAACCCACCAGACGTTGGGAAAGGCATCGCCAATCTTTCAGGAATCCTCGGCATCAAGCAGCAGCAGCAGAACCTTCAGACTGGGCTATACGCCCAACGTCGTGCCGCTGCATTGGCGCAGGAAGAAGGCATCAACGCGCAGGCCCAACAGGAAGTCAACGACTACTTCAGTCAGTTGGATCCGGATAAGTGGCACGACGAACATGGGGTGCTGGACCCATCCAAGATCATCGCCAACGACCCGAACTATAAAAAGCTCAGTGGCCAGGCAAAAATGCAGGCGACTGAGAAGATGCTGAATATGCAGCAGGGCCAGACGAAGAACGTCACCGATCTGGCCAGCTTGGATTCTGATTCCCTGGGCCGCTTCCAACAAGGTGCTGGCGCGTTTGCCACCAATGACATCGTGCTTCACCAAGATGAGAAAGATCCCAAGACTGGTGTGAATCCCGCCCATGCGCTGGTGCGGGACTGGGTGACGAACTGGGGCAAGATCAATCCGGCGAACCAAGCGATTGCAAACAAGTGGCTTCCGGTGCTGGATCAGACGCCCGATGGGCAAATGTCCGGATCGCTCCGTCGTTTGGAACTTCAAGCCCAGACCGGCGCACAGCAGATGCAGACCACCAAGCCCGGTGGGGGAGCGATCCAGACCAAGAAGGGCATCCAGGAGTTCAACGTCAATCCCTATGCGCCCCAGCCGGTGGGGAGCAATGTGGGTGGGCCGACAGAAGAAAATGTCACACCGCCTGCGTATGTCACCGCTCCCAATCAAGCCCCAGCGGTTGTGGGGCCGGGTGGAAGTAACCCGGAAGTCCTTCAGCCAGGAGCGGGCACTGCACCACCACGAACTGCGCCAGCAGCAAGGGCTGCCGGACCAGCGACGCCAGCCACGGCGCTCCGCAACCCCAATGGACATGCGTGGACCTCTGATGATGGTGCACCTGGAGCCTTTGCGGCCCCTCGGGATCAAGCCAGTTGGAATGAGGCCACAGCGGCTGCCAAGCAGCACATCACCGAAATCCGCACCCAAGATGCGAACTATGGGCAGAACATTGCCCTAGCTTCCAACATCCGTCGCCTGGCGGATGCGGGTGGTCCGTGGAGCGCCGCATGGCAGAACACGGTGACCGGTGCGGGGTTGAGTCCGGACATCACCAACTTCAACTTGCTGGGGGCGTACCTGGAAAACCAGGCGATCCAGTTGCAGCATTCAATGGGGATGCCTGGGACCAATGCGGGCATGGAACAGGCCGGGGGTATCGCAAGCAAGCAGACCTACAGCCCAGAAGCGATCAAGCAGAAGACGGACTACCTGTTGGCCCTCGTTGAAGGGCAACACCGGTATCGACAGGCGCTGGATCGCGTCGAAGGGTTCACGAACAACCCGAATCCATCGACCGTGGCGATGTTCAATTCGCAGTGGAAGAACAACTTCGACCCCCGGATCATGGAAGGGCAGGCCGCCTACGCTCGCGGCCAGAAGGAAGGGGATGCGTTCATGGCACGGCTTCAGGCGTCCATGCCTTCGAAAGCGGCTTGGAATCAGTTCATCCAGAAGCGCAGCAACCTGATGAAGCTCGAAAACGGTGAACTGCCACAATGAGTTCGCCCGATCCGTTTGGTGACGCCCTGGCACGAAGCCGGGCGAATGCTCCCCCTGACCCTAGCGATCAAGACCCCTTCGGCACCGCGTTGAGCGATGCAGCGGGTGGACGTAGTTTCACTACAGAGGAAACCGATTACCCACGGGAAGGCTTCGTGGCCTATGCCGATCCGAAGACGGGCAAGGTCACCTATCGACGGCCGAAATCCGACCAGGTGGCCTCAGCCGCCGCCCAGCGTCGGGATCTGGCCGGTTCGGCGGATGTGGTCGCCACCCTTGCCGGGGGCATCGTGAGTGGCACTGTAGGCGGTGCCGGTGACATCCTTGAGCGGGCGGCAGGGAACAATCGGGGCACCATCAAGGGCTGGATACAGCGCCACGCCACCTACACGCCGCAGACCCCTGAAGGGCAGCAGGCATTCCGTGAACTCGCGGCCACCCGACCGGTGCAGGCCGTCCATAAGGGTCTTCAGGCCCTGGATACCGCTTTGGGGAAGATCGGCCCACGAACGCAGCAGTTCGGCCGCGATGTCGGCAATATCGCGGGCGATGTGCTTTCTGTGGCCCCCGCCGCAGGGATGCTCCGCAGCGTCGGTACAGCGGCCAAGGTAGGGGAAGTGGCCGCTGAAGCCGCCCCTGAAGCCGCCGCTTCAATGGAAGTCCCTGGCACATTGAGCGCCGCCAGGGCCACCACGGACTTAGGTGGCACCACCCCTGAGTTACAGGCGGCGGTGAGCGATGCCAAGACGGCCGGGAAGCCCATCAACCAGGAAGCCCTGGATCGTCATGTTGAGGCTGAAACGCTGCCGATGCCGGATGGGGAAACCCCGCTTCGGCTCCGCAAGGGCCAAGCCACGGCGAATGAACAGCAGATTTCAGATGAGAAGAACCTGCGGGCCGATCCAGACACGCAGGGGATCCTGACCGATTCGATCAGCGAACAGAACCGCAAGCTCGGGGCGAGTATGGGGGAGATTCGCCGCCGTGCCACCCCGGAAATCGTTCAGCGCAACAACCTGGAACACGGCCAAGCAGGCGTTGATGCGATCAAGGCCGTGGACAACTCCCTGGTCCTAGATACTCGGGCGAAGTACAAGGCGCTCACGGACGCCAATGGTGGTGTGGTGCCGCTGGACACCGGCATGGCAGCAGCGAACATCGACGCGCAGTTGGCCAAGGGGTATCTGACCAAAGTTGCGGCTTCGGATCCGGCGATTTCAGAAATCATGGAAGCCCTGCGTTCAGGCAAGCCCATCAGCTTCGAACAGTTCGAAAATGCCCGTACCGGTCTTGCTGAAGTCCAGCGGGGTCGTGGATCGGCGGGCACGGCGGCGGGGATCGTGCGGAAGGAACTGGAGAGTATGCCCCTCACCCCAGAAGCCCAAGGGCTGAAGGGTTTGGCGGATACCGCACGCGCTGCGGCGAAGCGGCGGTTCGACCTCATTGAAGAAAACCCTGCATATAAGGCCGCCATTGAAGACAACGTTCCGAAGGATGAGCGCGGGTTACATAAAATCGGTGCGCCATCCCCGTTGGCTGACACATTCATGGATCGGTACTTCACCGGGAATGGGGTCAATGCGTCGCGGGCCTATATTGAGCGCATGAAGGGGCTGATGGCCTCTGACCCGGCCTTCGCCCAATCGGTGGAAGCCGCCACGCTCAATAAGCTCCGGGACGCCGCTGGCATTGATGCCAATGGCGCTGGGGGATTCAACTACGCATCCTATCGCAACATGCGAAACGGCCTGGACAAGAAGGCCGATGTGCTGATGAGTCCGCAAAGCGCCGCCCACACGCAGCAACTGTCGAACGTCGCTGGCGTGGTGAACTTCGAAGGCAAAGCCTCATCCATCAACCGATCCAATACCGCGCTCACGCTGCAACGCTATGGGGCGAAGTTTGAGAAGCCCCCCACGGTAGCGGGTGAAGTGGTCAGTCGCGCTGGCGATGTCGCTGCCGCTCACGTTGCAGGCGGTCCAGGGATCGTGGCCAAGAGCATCGGGGAACGATTCTTCAAGGGCAAGAAAGCCGAAGCAGCCGCCCAGTCGATGCGGGATGCGAAGCTGAAGTTCGCCACGGATGCGGTGGCCCCCGGAGCCGGGATTACCGACTGATGGCCACAGAAACCTTAAGTCCCACCCCGATCTTCAAGGGCTGGGACAGCAACGGCGTGGCCTTGATCAACGGCCAGTTGTTCACCTACCAAGCCGGAACTACCACCAAGCTCAATGCTTTCCTGGACAGCGTGGGCACCCCGGCCGCGAATCCCATCCGACTCAACGGTCGTGGGGAAACCCCGCTGTGGATCCCACCGAATGTCGGATACAAGTACGTGTTGGCTCCTGCCACGGATACCGATCCACCGACGAACCCGCTGTGGACGGTGGACAACGTGGTCAACGCTCAACTGTTGACTTTGTACGGGGGCGTGTCGGGGGGCGTGGTCAATGCGTACACGCTGACCTTCAACGCGCAGTTCACCAGCTACACCGATGGGATCGCGATCTATTGGATCCCGAACATCACCAACACTGGCCCATCCACGATCAACATCAACGGGATCGGTGTGGCGAACATCGTGAACCAGGATCTGAGTGCGCTCAGTGCCGGTGAACTGATCGCCAACCAGGTGTCATTCATACTGTGCAAGGGCGGCCAGTTCCTGCTGTCATCCATCGTCGGTGCAGGCGGCATCCTGACCGTTGCGGGCGTCAACGTCACTGGTGGGACGATCCCCGCTAATGGGATGTACCTTGCTGGGCTTAATGCCTTGGGATTTTCCAGCAACAGCACCTTTCGGCTCATCATTAGTTCAGCAGGGGCCATCGTAACCGCCGCGCCTACCAGTGGCGTGGGGCTTACCGTCAATGGATTCTCAGGCACTCATTCGACGCAGATCGCTGACAGCGGCACGACGTTGCGCAATGCGGGTTTCCTTGAATTGCCGCCCAATGTGCACAACGCCAACTACACGGCCGTCCTATCGGACTCGGGACAGTCGTTCTATCACACGGATGGCGTGGCCTATACCTGGACGATCCCGTCAAACGCTGCGGTCCCATATCCCCTGGGCACCACGCTGACTTTCACCAATGACAGCAGTGGAGCCTTCGCCATCACGATTGCGATCAATGCCGACACGCTAGTCCTATCCCCCAGCGGGGCCACAGGTTCGCGCACGCTGGGTCAATTCGGCCGCGCCACGGCCCATAAGGTCGCCGCCACGCGCTGGTACATCAGCGGAAGCAATCTCACATGAGTGGGAATCTCAACGTGATGATGGCTGAATCCTTGGGGGTAAGTCCGAACTATGTTGGGGCCACGGCTTATAGGATGCACTCAGGCACAGGCAGTGCCACGCATTTGCTATTCAACTCTGACGGAACGGTCAGCAGTTCAGGGGCTGGCACCAACTTGGATGTTGGACTTCCAAGCAATTGGTATCTGCCGACGACCGCAGCCATAGGGGCAAGTTACTGGGTCAAGGCGGTGTATTTCGCAGGCGATGCGTTGACCACTGATCCAAGTCTGGGGGCTTGGGTGTCACTGACGGCTGGACAGGATTTTGCCCGCAACTGCGGGAACGGGCAATTCAAGAGCAACATCACAACCTACTCCATTTCAAGTTCCGCAGGCGGTGTACCAGTCCTTGCCACCGGAAATTGCACTCTCACTGGTGATGGCACATGACCACGGAGATACTTGCACCTGTTCCAGTCCAGAAGTTCTTCGATGGCAACGGTGCGCCGCTTTCAGGCGGGAAGCTGTTCACCTACATCGCTGGAACGACGACGAAGCAAGGGACATTCTCAGATTCAGTCGGTACACCCAACACCAACCCGGTCATCCTCAATGCGCGAGGTGAAGCCCCGGTCTGGTTGGATCCAACGCTGATTTATAAGTGGGTACTCTCCCCAGCGAACGATACCGATCCGCCCACGAACCCGATTTGGACGTCGGACAACATCAATTCGCTGATGACATCCAGCACCATCGGTCAATTGATCTGGCCACAGAGTCCTGCCGAAGCTATCGCTGGGGTCACGCCGACCTTCTACAACTACCCGTGGGGTGACATCCGCCGCTATGGGGCAGTCATCAACGTTGATTGCACTGCAATCCTGAACACCGCAGCCACCTGCAACGCAGAAGTGGTATTCCCTGCCGCGCCAGCCTCATGGCTGATCAGCACCTTCCCCAGTATCCCGAACAATGTGGTGTTGACTGCTGCCCCTGGTGCGCTGTTCAGCGGAACGGGTGCCACGCAACTGGGGTTCTACACCGCTTCCGCAGGGTTCAATGGGATCTTCTATGAGCGAATGAAAGTGGGTGGAGTGGCCACCACGGCAGGAAGCGGTGCCACTGGTCCCATTGTCTACAACATCACATCCGACACGGTGGACACGACCACCAGCAGCAACGGCAACTTCAGATTACTGAACCTGATTCATGGCGTGTCGGCAGGGCATACCGGGGGACGCAGTGGAATTTATTCGCTGGTCAGCATTGTCGGTACTCCGGGATTGTCCCCAGCGGGGCAACCCGGCTATGTGTCCTTCGAAGGCTTGACCCAGTGCAGCGTGAATCTGACAGGCACGGCAGGGGCCTACGCAAACTATCAGGGTGGCATCTACGGGGCGAACCCGTGGGCGCGCACCGTCAATGGCGCGACGTTCCTTCACAACGTCACCAGTCAGGAATGCGACATCAGTGTGGCTTACGGGTCAAGCACGGCCCGCAAGAACATAATGACGTTCAACAAGACCGTCGCGGATTACCTGAAGGGGGACTACGACGACACCTGTGTCGTCTTCGCTGACCAAGGGGGCCTCAGTAACGCAGCGGCTGCCATCCCGGTCACGGCTTTCATTGCCGGCCGGGCATTCAAGATCCAGACCGTCGGAACGACAGACTTCACGCTGATCGGTTCCCCGAACAACACGGTGGGCACGATCTTCGCCTGCACCGGACCAGGAGTGGGCACAGGGACCGGTGTTCCCGATGTGCCGCCGTGGACCTATGGCATAGGGTTTGGCTCCTATGCGGATGGGCAGTGGGTCTTCGATGCGACCAGTTCGATTATCTATGGGCAGCCACGGGTTCAGGGAATCCCAGGGGCTCTGAATGTGGTCTGCATCGAACAGAACCGGGCCTACAAGATCGCTGCGGTAGGTTCAACCGACCTGGCCCACTGGCAGGCCCTTGGGTCACCGAACAACACCGTTGGCACCATTTTCATTGCCGCACGCGCCGGCCAATCCACCGATGGCAGTGGGACAGTCACTCGCGGTTACCCGGTGGCCAACATCGGCGTGGACTTCACGGCCGTCTTGTTCAAGACCGGGGCGTTCGCCTCTCCTGGCTTCAATGTCAGCCCCGTGGGGGATATCACCACCCCTGCGGTGTTGCTCACCGGCAAGGTGGTGGTGAACAACAATGCCGTCACTCCCTATGTGATCCCGGCCAACACGACCTATGTGGGATTCACCGGCACCCAACTGGCCACCTTGCAGTTCACCTTCCCGGCAGGCGGGGCGTCCATTGACGGCTACAAGATCACGATCTTCACCGCTGCTGCGGTCGGCACCGCTGCCACCTGGGTTTCAGCGGGCGCGACGTTCGTGGGGGCACCAGCAACGCTTGCAGCCAACAGTGTTACGGCCTTCATCTACGATCAGGGTTCGACCCAGTGGCTACGCACATGACCCCTGAAGACCAGGCCAATTTGCTCGCCCAGCTTCGGGTCGATGAAGGCTGCAAGCTCTATGCCTACGCCGACACGCTGGGGTTTCTGACCATCGGATATGGCCGGCTCATTGATCGGAAGAAGGGTGGGCAGATCAGCCAGGCGGAAGCGGAGTTCTTGTTGGGCAACGACATCAACCGCACTGAACAGGAACTGAGCCAATACGCCTGGTTTTCAGCCCAGGACTCGGTGCGCCAGGCGGCAATCACCAACATGGCCTTCAATCTTGGGGTTGCAGGGCTGCTGCACTTCCCGCACTTCCTCGGCTACATGCAGGTGAAGGATTACTCGAACGCGATCAAACAGATCGCGAATACGCCCTGGCATCAGGAGGCCGGAGTGCGCGCCGATCGGATCATCAAGTTGATTGAAACAGGAGCATGGCCATGAAAGCGTTTGTATTGATGCTGATCGCGGTTGGAGTCGCGCAGGCGACGAACCTACCGCTCCCGCCGGGGTACCCGGCTCTCTTGGGCGTGAGCTGCGGAGGGGTGCATACCGCGAGCTACGTCACGGGCTTTGATGTGAATGGGAACATCACAGGAGAAGTCTATGCCTGGACGCGCTGCGGCGCCTCGGGGCGCGGTGGCGGTTACCACAGCCACGTCTATGAGCGTTGGACCAGTATCACCTGGGGCATCGACGCCGGCTGGTATGCGCTCGCTACTGTCTATGACGGCAACGTCCCCGATCCAACCTGGGTCGAGACTGATGCCTTCGGGCACACGATCAGTGATTACTGCTTGGGAACGACAAACGGCCAACCGGCCTGCATTGCGCAGGTTACGGGGCCTTGAAGGAGCATCTATGACACATCTCATCATTCCCGGTATCTGCCTCGTTGTGGGCTTTCTTGCTGGTCTTTTGGTAGGCCGCAAGAATCCCAAGGTTGCAAATGCCGCCGCTGAGTTTTCGGCCTCGGTCCAAGCGGCGGCTGAGAAGAAGCCGTGACCTGGTTGCAGTATCTGCTTGGCCTACCAGCGCAGTTTCCAGATGCCTGGGCGGTAATCGTTGGCCTCGCTCTCAGCTGGGCGCCCGGGCTGCTGCTTGAGCAATTCTTGCCGAAGGCCATGACGCCAGAAAAGATCAAACGGTTGACACTGGCGGTTTCCGTGCTCTCTGCGTTCATCGTGACGACTGTCGTGTGGCGATCGCAGGATAAAGCCGATTCCCGGAGCCTAGTCGGTGTCGTGTCCTTCTTCTCGGCCATGTGCGCTCCAAAGGTTCATGTGGTGGCCGCAAAGATTCTGGACAAGTACGTGCCTTTCATTTCCTCCGTGTTTACCTGGGATAAGCCCCAGGGACCATGAATGGATCCAAAGTTTCAGCCGACCGAGCCGACGTTCGAAACGACTCTCACGGATGTCAGCGAGCTGCGGCGGGGTGCCAGGCTATGGCAGATTGCGGTGATCTTAATTACGGTCTATGTCACGCATAGGTGGGGCTGATGGATGAAACCATCGAAGGAGTGCTCATTATCACCGCGGTGGTGGTGGCAAGTATTGGCGTGTCCTTCATGGCGACCAACCGAAAGCTCGATGACCAGCATGGCCGGACCCAAGAGAAGCTCAACGATCTCCGCGAGAATGTGAACATGGGCCAGAAGGCTCTCCACGATCGTTTGGATCGAGAGGGGAAGGAAGCCTTGCACGGGGTTACCCAGCTTCGGGTTCGGTTTGCCGAGCTATGGAATGACCGAGTGGAAGCCTTCAAGCAATGGTGGGAGCGGCAGTGAACTACATAGCTGGAGCCTTGGCCATCATCATCCTGGGGCTCGGTATCGCCCTATATCAGCAGCACAGCTCTCTAGAGCAATGCAATAGTGATTTCACCGCCTACAAGGCAGCCCAGGCCCAGGCGGTGAAAGACCAGAGCGATAAGGTCAAGGAAGCCCAGAGACTTCAGGCAGCGGCCGAAGCCGCAGCAAAGGTGGCCCGTGAACAAGGTCTTAAAGATGCTCAGCCTCTCGTTGACTCTCTCACTGCTCGGGTGCGCCAGCTCCAAGCCGCTATTCACAACAGCGCCATGCCAGGAGCAGTGGCACATTCCAGTGGAGGACAAGGTGGATCAGCAGGTGCCGGAGAAGCTCAAGGAAGTGGACCGGCAGATGGAGATCTTGCTGCGGCAGTTAAAGCCGCCACCAGCGCCTGCCTCAGAACTTACGCCGACTGGCAAGCCATAGTCAGTCTGGAACCGAAGCCTTAGAACTCGGTCGGGCCGTTAGCGAAGGTTCATGCCAGCGCGGATCATTTGGTAGGTCGGTGGTGATGGCGTCCTGCCCTGGGCGCTTGTCCTGCATGAACAGTTCAATGCCCGTGAACTGGATACTTGGCGCAGGGACTCTGAGTTCTGGTTCGGTCCAATAAAGTGCGTGGCACCGTTCGCACATGTGGATAGAACGCGCTCGCCTTGTGCCCGTGGCTTCGTCCCGCTGTTCAACTTCCATGAACAGAAATGGTGACATGCCATCCAGCATCGTAGGCCACGAACGCTTGTGACCGAATAGCCAACACCTGATTGTCATGGTGCCACCGGCAGGAGTCGAACCTGCGACCAGCGCCTTACGAGAGCGCAGCTCTGACCGACTGAGCTACAGTGGCATGGGATCATTTTACGCCGCTTCCTGCTTCGTCAGCAGCGCCACAGGTGGGAGCTTGGGCACATCGGCCGGTGGAATATCCCCGTCCTTCTCAGCCGCCTTGTGGATCAGCCAATTGATGAAGTGTTCGATTTCAAGCTGTAGCACTTCGTCCTGCCGCACGCCCAGGGGCTTCAGTTCCGTGATGTACTGTTCCAGCAGGTCACTGGCGTTCAGGAACGGGTTGAAGTCCCGGATCTTCGTCGCCTTGTAGGTGACCTTCCCCTGATCGTCATTCACCACGTAGTTGCCATTGTGGTCGATTTCCAGGCATGACCCGTCCGGCAGCACGTAGGCCCCAGCCTCATCCAACTTGAAGCCATGGACCACCCTGACATCCAGCGGCTTCATCGGATCGCTGAAGTTCGCAGGGGCGCACAGGCGCGGCATACAAGCGTGCCGAAGCCTGGGGATGACCTTCATCTGGCCGTGGCTCTTGTGATCAATCAGACGCTTCAGATCATCAACCGTCAACGCATCAATCTGGTTGATGTCATTCTGCTGTGACTGAAATGGCTGCCCGTAGAGCGTGACCGTGGAAGCCGTCGTCCCAGTGTTGACATAGGTTCCAATCGTGTTGGTGGCAGTGCTGTTGTTGATGAAGCAGACCGACTGCTGCGCCACGGCTCCCCCCAATCCTTGGTTGGCATGTTGCTGGGCTTGTTGTGCGCCTTGATAGCCCTGAACAACGGCTGTGGCAAATGCGGCGAAGCTCATGCCTTGAGAAACCTTTCTCTGATGTGCTGGGCCACGCTTGTAGTAGTGGCCTGAAGCTGATCGTCTTTCCAGGAACGCTCCGTGCTGACGTTGACGAATGCCGCTTCGGACGGCGGCCGACTCTCCCAACGAGTCTCTGACACGACGCCCTTGTTGATAACGCGATAGTGGATATGCCCGCAGTACGGGCAGATGATCCGGTGTTCGCCATCTAAATCGTAGTCCAGTTTTGCGATGAACTTGTGGTGACATTCTGTGCAATCACAGTCCGTGCGGACTATGCCTTCATGGTAGTCAACCCGATCAAACTTGTTGGGATCTAGCGCCACGCTGCTGTTCCTTGCCCTGTATCAGCCCGTCCACGTATCGGTTCAGTTCCCGGAGTGACCACAGGTAGTCTTCATCCTTCAGCGGCAGCAGCGTTTGATCTATTCGGGCCGCTGCCGTTTCAATGATGTCCTTCACCGTCTGGTCCATACCTCAGCCCCCTTCCAAAGCCTTCACCACCCACTTTCGCATCCTGATGAAGCGTTGTGCAGGGGTTTCAGCCGTGCGCGTGCGCCAGTCATAGGAATACTCACTGAAATCGTCATCGTTCTGGTATTCGATTTCCTGCACCATCGCGGGTGCAATGTTGAAGATCTTCCCAAGCTGTTGGTGATTCTCAGGATCTAAGACGCCCATATCCAGACCGTGCAACTTCCCCACCGCTCCCAGGGCACAGACTTCCCCGGTGGCCGTTTGAAGTTCTTCCGGGATCAGTATCTTCTGCGGCAGTGAGTCCAGAGCCTTCAGCATTTCCTGAAGGAACGCCTGCCCCCGCGTCCCATGCAGTGCCCGCTTGACCGCTCCCTGCCACAGAGCATAGTTGCCATCATCGCTATATCCTGAGCGTGCCATGTCACTTCCCCGGTGATAGATCGTCGATGGCCTTCTGAAGCGCCTTCCGCACCCTGGCCGCCACCCCACCTGCCGGCAATACCTTGTCCACTCGCTTGGCGATGTCCGCGTGCAGGACTGGCTCAGCCTTCAGCTTCCGTGCAGCCGCTGCCGCTTTGGCCGCTGATGTCTTGCGCCGGATCCCACGCGGGGCGTCATCGTCATCATCCCCGCTGATGCGCTCACGGGATTGGTGGACCGCCAGGGCATCTTCGATGAACTGTTGGGCGCTCACCGGCTTCACCCCTTCCTTGAAGTGCTTCAGGATCCGATCCCAGGGGAAGGGGGTCTTGTCATGCCAGGTCCACTTCACCGAAGCACTGTTCTTCGGATCCCAACTGAACTTCTGTTCGAACAGCTTCTTGGGCATCGCATCCCGGTATTCCACCGGGCGGTCATCATCGCTTAAGTCGAAGATTTCGAAGATGACCCGGCCGTTCTCGGTGCCGGCGACGTAGATCAGGGAACCGTCATCGTGTTCGGCCCAGCAGCCTGAACCGAGTTCATCGTGGTTGCCGGCCTTCGCGCCGGGGACGTCATTGGTGGACATAACATTCTCCTAGCTTTCAAATCCTGGCCTATAGTCCTGCGGCTTCTTGAAGAACAGGCTGTTATCCAGATTGCGCCACGTTGAGGCAATCGCCGCATGACAATCCTTGCTTGCCAAACCAGCATAGGCATCTGGCTGGATTCTGAGCATGTACCGTTTCGTTGTCCCATCAGGTTCCGGCGTTGAATTCAGCACGTCCAGCATTACGATGGGCGTGTCATCCTTACGATCCTTGATCAGTAAACGAGCGGTCTGCAACCCCTTGACGTAGTAGTTGGCAGGTAATTCCTGCACGACTTTAGCGCCCCCTCTTAAATAACGAGCCGTGCCGAAACGCTCAATCATCACGCGACGTTGCTCTGCGTTGCCACAGGCATCAATCTGCTGCACGGTGATACTTCCAGGGGTTTCAATGATCGCACGATCTACACTAACGCCGTGCCAGTGCCATAGTCCCCAGCCTGATGGGTAACTGATCGACATTCCACGCTCAGCGTGCAATCGACCGCGCTCATCAAGATTGATGGTGCTGGGCCGCTCTGAGGCGAAGCAGATGCCATCTAACAGCCAGTAATAGCCGCAGGATTCGACAAGATCGAGATAATTGCGGTCGATGGAAATGGAGAGGACTTCATTAAAATAATCGGCCCATGCAGCATATCCTGCCCATAGAGAGCCACCCCAGAATGAATTACCCGCTGAGCCCACCGCTGAGCGCACCGCTGAGTCCACCGCTGAGCGCACCGCTGAGTCCACCGCTGAGCGCACCGCTGAGCCCACCGCTGAGCGCACCGCTGAGTCCACCGCTGAGCGCACCGCTGAGCCCACCGCTGAGTCCACCGCTGAGCGCACCGCTGAGCCCACCGCTGAGCCCACCGCTGAGTCCACCGCTGAGCCCACCGCTGAGTCCACCGCTGAGCCCACCGCTGAGCGCACCGCTGAGCCCACCGCTGAGCGCACCGCT
>Ga0137360_10000144_pt1 | contig 40129 bp, 33 predicted proteins | sample Mad1_60_16metaG_FD_104924 | JGI IMG/M metagenome (GOLD analysis project Ga0137360, IMG submission 104924) | Vadose zone soil microbial communities from Angelo Coast Range Reserve, California, USA - Mad1_60_16 metaG | ecosystem: Environmental > Terrestrial > Soil > Vadose zone | place: USA... | reverse complement strand
GGGGCGGCCCCTCCCGCTGAATCCCGATGTCCACGGCCAGCCGAACGTAGTCCGCCACCGTGTGGCGATCCACGCGCACCCCGCGGGCGATGGCCCGCAGGCCGTCACCGACCTGCCACCGGCGCAGCATCTCCCGGACTTCGATCATCCCCACCTCCCGATAGGCCATGTGCCCTCCTTTCGGAGGGCAGCATGGCCCTGCTCAGGCCGCGGCCGCGGGTGGCGGGATGTTTCTGATTAGCTGGCGGATAGTTTCTGAAAAACTCGACCCCTACTGGCGGGATGATTCAGAAAAACGACACTTGTCCTTCCGGATCTCGGAGGACAACCCATCCGCCGCTGGCGGGTTCTCGGGGAGCGTAGTGAAGCGCTGCCTGCCAGAACTCCATCATTTTCTCGAATTCGTGGCAATGCATGACGATTGAGCCAATTCTCATGGGACCATCACCTCGCCAGTGGGCCGCCTAACGCCCGGTATCAGCCGCGGCCGAAGGCCGCCGGCTGCATGCCGAAGTTAGAAGCCTCATTGCAGGCCACGGAGGCCACGGAGGCGAACAAGGTCAACCCCTCCAACGTTGCTCAGCATGTCTATTGCCGCGCGCCTGAGGCCTTTACTTCGGTCGCCGCAGTTTAGAAGCTGTACCAGCCCGGCGCCACACACTCCAATTGCTCCCGCCACCTCGTTTAACGCCGCTAGCAATCCGGCGTCCTGCGGAACGGAGCCCAGCGTCGGTACGCCAAGGGGATTGTGAGCTTGCGGCGTTGATGCTGGCGTCAAGTGGACGGCAACCTCGCACAAGCCGCCATACCTAGTCTCGTCAATGGGAATCGGCTGGCCGAGCTGCTCGAGTTTCAGCCTTACCTTGATGGGGCTGAACTCGCGCTTCCGCCAAGCTTCATCGGCGATTCGCCATTCCGTCAGCAGATCCGGTTGAAAGACGAAGAGGAACAACAGATTCGCGGCCTCGCCAAGGTTTCTGGTTAAGGCAAACGACTCGTCGTAGTAACCTCCGCAAAGCAAGCGGTAGGAGGCAAGGGCATGGTTGACTACTCGCCCGGCGATCCGTTGGCCAAGATGATCGCCGCCCGGGCAGCCGAACGCACAGCAGGCTTCACGGTAGAGAAGGGACAGCAGGTCACCGAAACGACGGTGCGTTTCTGGTGCCTGGCGACCGAGTTGGCCGATCCGCGCCAGCGTCGCGCGGGCACATGAATCCTCGGTTCCCGCAACGATCTCGAGGAAGCGCTCACCCTCAGGGAAAGGCTGCTCTGTTGTCACGTACTGCTCCTCGGTGCGTCTAACGCTGCGCTGAGCGGCCGCGGCGAGCGCATGCGAGCCAGCGGTCCGCTCTAGCCGATGTTCGCCGTATGGAGGTCTGCGTATCCGCCAGGATTAGGCACCTGACTTGTCGGCCACCAGCACCGCGACAGGATAGGCGTATCGGATGCGCTCGCCGTCGCGCGACATGGGGATGCCCAGGCGATCGTCGGCGAGGGAGGCGGCGAAGATCTCGCGGATCTTGTCCGCGTCACCCGGCAGCGGGAAGGAGCGCCCGAGCAGGCTCTCCAGCTCGCCCTCGAGGCGATAGCCGTTCCGGCGCGGCGCGGGCAGTCCGGCGGCGGCGAACAGGCCGGTGAGCTCCGCGAGCGGCAAGGCGCGCACGTGCGAGGGATCGCGCAGCTTCTCCATGCGGTTGAACTCGGCGGCTTTGGCGGGATCGACCGAGGCCTCGCTGTCGATGACGGCCACCCGATCGCCCGGCGCGCAGACGCGCTTCATCTCGGCGAGCACGGCCTTGGGATCGAGGAAGTGGTGGAAGGCGAAGCGGGAGGTCACGAGGGAGAAGCTGCCGTCGGGATACGGCAGCGGCAGGACGTCGCCCTGCTTCCAGCTCACGTTGGTGAGCCCCTGCTCGGCCGCATAGGCCCGCGCCCGCTCGAGCATGGCGGGCGTGAGATCGATGCCCGTCGCGTGCTTGACCACGCGCGCGAAGGCGCACACCACGATGCCGCCCCCGCACGCGACGTCGAGCACGGTGTCCTCCGGCCGCGCGCCGGTGGCCTCGACGATGAGGCGCAGCGCCTGCTCGTCCTTGATGCCGGGCGCCGTCGAGAACGGGACGGCCTGCCGGCTGAACTGGTCGAGGATCAGATCACGATGGCTCGGGCTCGACATTGGACCCTCCGATGGACGGCGCTAGCGCTTGGCGGCGCGGGCGATGGCGGCGATCTTGTCGGCGAAGTTGGCCTGGCTGTCGTCCTCGGGCTCGTAGCCGATCTTCGCGCGCGCGTTGGCAATGCTCCAGAAGCGATGCGTGTTGCCGCTGATGCCGTAGACGATGAGGAAGGGCACCCCGTGCTCGTCGGAAATGTTCTCCGCCTCGACCATGCGAATGGCCTCCTGCACCTGGTCGCGCTTCGAGAAATAGGCGCCGAGGCCCCGGTGCATCACCTTGAGGTCTCCCGGTTTGACCTGGCCGAGGTCGGCGTCGTCGCGCGGCCCGCCGATGCGCCACTCGACCACTTCCTGCTTCTTGCCATCCACCTTGCCGGTGGCGAAGACGAAGCCCAGCAGCTCGTAGGCCGCCTTGGCCCACCCGTACCAGTTGTCCGACCGGGGCGGCATATCGGGCGTGACCATTTCCATCTTGCCCGCCCAGATGAGCCGCTCGTAGTAGTCGGCGGCGTGGTTGGAGCTGCACACCACCACGCGGCGCACGCCTTCCTCGAGCGCCGTGCGGTGCACGTTGTAGGCGAGGGCGATGTTCTTGTGCTCCGCCCAGAACTTGGCGTCGTTGTTCTCCTGCCAGGTGGTGGCGTCGAGATTGGGCGCGCTCACGAAGCCGCAGTGGATGATGGCGTCGGCGCCCTTGAAGTGCTGCCGGTAGGCATTGCGATCCGGATTGGTGAGGTCGACGACGATGATGCCCGGCACCGGCTTGCCGTCGCGCGTCGTGGGACGCACATCGATGGGCACGAGGTCCCACCGCTCGGACAGCTCGGGGAACATGCGCTGGGCGACATAGCCCGAGGCGCCAGTGATGACCACGCGACGCTTGGCCACGGTTTGTCTCCTAGAGGTGGACGGCTTTCATCTGAGCTTCGGGATAGCGCGATCCCTTGGCCGCGCCGGGGGGCAAGGCTTCGTCGAGTCGCGCGAGCTCGTCAGGGGTCAGGGTCACGGCGAGCGCGCCCAGGTTCTCCGCCAGATACTCGAGGCGCTTGGTGCCGGGGATGGGCACCACGTCCTCGCCCTGGGCCAGTACCCAGGCCAGGGCGAGCTGCGATGGCGTGCAGCCTTTCTTCTCCGCCATCTCGGCCACCTGATGGACCAGGGCCACGTTGTGGTCGAGGTTGGCGTCCTGGAAGCGGGGATGCTGCCGGCGGCGATCGTCCTCGGGAATGTCGGCGGCGGCCTTGATGGTGGCGGAGAGGAGGCCGCGCCCGAGCGGCGAGTAGGCGACGTAGGAGATCCCGAGGGCACGGCAGGCGACGATGGTGTCCTCGGCCGGCTGCCGGTAGAGCAGCGAGTACTCGCTCTGCACGGCGGTGATCCGGTGCACGGCATGGCCTCGTCGGATCGTCTCCGGGGCCGCCTCGGAGAGTCCGAGGTAGCGGACTTTCCCACGCTCGACGAGCCGCCCCATCGCCCCCACCGTCTCCTCGATGGGCACCTTGGGGTCGACACGGTGCTGGTAGTAGAGATCGATCACGTCGACGCCGAGACGGAGGAGGCTCGCGTCACACGCCTGGGCCACGTAGGCCGGCCGCCCGTCCACGAAGGCACCCTTGCCGTCGGCAGTCTGGACATTGCCGAACTTGGTGGCGAGAACCACGCCCTTGCGCCGCCCGTGGAGGGCGCGCTTGAGGAGCTGCTCGTTGTGTCCCCAGCCGTAGAGATCGGACGAGTCGAGGAAATTCACCCCGCGATCGAGGGCGGCGTGGATCACGCGGATGGATTGCTCGTCATCGCTCTTGCCGTAGGTGCCGGACATGGACATCAGCCCCAATCCTATGGCCGAGACATGGAGGTCGCTCTTGCCGAGCGTGCGGTGTTCCATGGGAATCTCTCTCCTTATGCGTAGGCGGGCGGAGGCACGAAGCCCTGGTACTCGCGCTCGAGCAGCCTCGCCAGTTGTATGCAGGTGCGATCACCATACTGGGGGCCGACGATCTGAACACCCACGGGCAACCCCGATCTGGTCTGGCCGGCCGGCGCCACCGTGCCCGGAAGATACGCCATACCCGAGTAGCCCGCCCAGAACAGCTGGTCGGTGGTGGGAACGCGCCGACCGTTGATGTCGATGGTGCGCTCGTGACGCTCGCCCGCGTGATCGTGAGGAAAGGCGGCCGACGCCGCGGCAGGGCAGAGGAGCAGGTCGTACTCCTTGAAGAACTCGGCCCAGCGGTAACGCATCCTCTGCCGCGCCTCGTTGGCGGCGAGCCAGTCGCGATGCGAGGTGGTGGTGCCGCGGAGCATGCGCCCGTAGTAGCTCTCGTCGCCCGCGGGAAGCCCGCGCCTAGCCGCCACGTTCCCGTCGAATTCCTCCTGCGTCTGACGCCCGGAGGTGGCGGCGCGAAGCAGGTGGATGTAGACGCGCGCCGCCTCGTTCGTGTCGATGTCGGGACGGGCGCGGTCGCTGACTTTGGCGCGCTTCCCCGCGAGGAAGTCCGCCACCGCCTGGATCTTCGCCTGCACCTCGGCGTCGACCTCGGAGTTGGGATCCGTGAGCATGGCGGCGATCTTGAAGTCGCGCGGCGTCTTTTGCCTGGGCGCGGGCAGCCGCAGCGTGTACCCGGCGGCGTCGATGTCATCCGGCCCCGCCATGACCCCGAGACCGATCTCCAGATCCTCCGCGCTCCGCGCCATGGGACCGATCACGGAGATGTCGGCTTGGGCCACGCGCCCGGGCAGCGCCTGGCCACGCGGGGGCACGATGCCCCAGGTCGGCTTGTGTCCGTAGACGCCGCAGTAGTGGGTGGGATTGCGAATGGACGAGCCGATGTCGCTGCCCGCCTCGATGCCCGTGAGCCCCGCGGCCAGCGCGGCGGCCGAGCCGCCCGAAGAGCCACCCGGGCTGCGGGCGAGGTCCCACGGATTGTTGGTCGTACCGTAGATGGCGTTGTAGCTCTGATAATCGGCAAGGTAGATGGGCACATTGGTCTTGCCGAAGAGCACCACGCCGGCCCCGAGAAGGCGGTCCACTGCGAGGGCATTGCGCGGCGGCAGGTTGTCTTTGAGATCCGGCACGCCCCACGTGGTCGGCATGCCGACCACGTCGTAGGACTCCTTGATGGTCATGGGCACCCCGTGCAGCGGCCCCCACACCTGCTCGCGCGCGAGCGCCCGATCCGCCGCGCGCGCCCGCTTGCGCGCGCCCTCGACATCCATGGCGATGATCGCGTTGATTCCGGGATTGTGCTTGTCGACGCGCGCGAGATAAAGATCCAGCAGCTCCAGGCAGCCGATCTTCTTCTTGCGCACGGCGGCGGCCAGGTCCTTGGCCGAACGGAACGGTGTATCGAGCATCGGCCCCTCCCTATTTGCCTGCGCGCGTGTAGATGACGGCGGTCATCTGCAGCATCGATCGCGACATCCCATCTCCTTTGGTCAAAGGCTGGAGCCGTGCGGAGCAGGACGCATTGTAGCCCATCCGCGCCCGGCGTGCCTACTCGACGGCCACGCGGCCCACGCGCGGATCGAGCGCATCGCGAAGCCCGTCGCCGAGGCAGTTGAAGCCCATGACCGCCACGAAGATGGCGAGTCCCGGGAAGAGCGATACGTGGGGCGCTTCCATCAGGTAGGCGCGCCCATCGCTGACCATCTTGCCCCATTCAGGCGTGGGCGGCTGGACGCCGAGGCCGAGAAAGGACAGGATCGCGGCGAGGAGGATGGCCGTGGCCACCTGCATGGAGGAGAAGACGAGGAGGGGCGACACGCTGTTGGGCAGGATGTGGCGGAAAAGCACGCGCCCGTGCGAAGCGCCGAGGGCCGTCGCACCCTGGACGAACTCGAGCTCCTTGAGCGAGAGCACCATGGAGCGGGAGAGCCGCGCGAAGCTCGGAATGGACCGCACGCCCACCGCGATCATCACGTTCACGAGGCTCGGGCCGAGGGCGGCCACCACCGCGATGGCGAGAAGAATGCTCGGGAAGGCCAGCAGCACGTCCATGGCCCGCATCACGGGAGCGTCGAGCCGGGGGAAGTAGCCGGCGGCGAGCCCGGAGACAATGCCGACGGCGGCACCGATGGCGGTGGCGATGACGCCGACGAGGAGGGAGAGGCGCGCCCCGAAGAGAATGCGCGAGAGGATGCAGCGACCGAACTCGTCCGTGCCGAGGGGGAACTCGGCCGACGGCCCGGCCAGCGCATGGGGCAGATCCTGGCGGATGGGATCGTGCGGCGCCACGTGGCGCGCGGCGAGGGCGAGCACGATCAAGGCCAGGATGAGACCGAGGCCGGCCACGGCGAGGCGATGTCTCGAGAAGCGTCGCCACACGTCACTCATAGCGGATCCGTGGATCGAGCCAGCCGTAGAGGAGATCCACGGCGAGATTCACGAGCACGAACACCACGGCCACCAGGAGCACGCACCCCTGCACCACCGGATAGTCGCGCTGGAGAATGGCCGTCATGGCGAGGCGACCCACGCCCGGCCAGGCGAAGATGGTCTCCGTCACCACCGCGCCGCCCAGGAGGAAGCCGTACTGGAGCCCGACCACGGTGACCACGGGAATGAGGGCATTGGTGAGCGCGTGCTTGCCTACTACGCCCACGGGCGGCACGCCTTTGGCACGCGCGGTGGTGACGTACTCGCGCCCGAGCACGTCGAGCATTCCCGAGCGCGTCAGGCGACTGATGATGGCGATGGAGGTAGTGGCGAGCGTCGCGGCCGGAAGCACGATGTGACGCAGTCCTTCCCACTCCCAGAACGGACCGGCGCGGCCGGAGACGGGCAGCCAGCCCAGCTGAAGGCTGAAGAGCCAGATGGCCACGATGGCGACCCAGAAGATCGGCATGGAGAGCGACGAGAGCGAAGCGCCCGTGGCGAGATAGTCGAGCCAGGACGAGCGCCGCACGGCGGCCACGAGCCCCAGCGGGATACCGACGAGGACGGCCAGGATCATGCTGACGGTGGTCAGCTCGAGGGTGGCGGGAAAGCGGCTCAGGATCTCCCCGGCCACGGGCGAGCGTGAACGGAGGGAGCGGCCGAGGTCGCCCTGGAGCGCGCGGGAGAGGAAGGACCAGTACTGGACGTACAGCGGCCGCTCGAGACCCAGCTCCGTGCGCACCCGCGCCACCACGGATTCCGGCGCGTCGGGCCCCGCGATCAGGCGCACGGGATCGCCGGGGACCACGTGCATGATGGCGAAAGCGAGGAGGGACACGCCGAACAGCACCGGCACCGTCTGGACCAGGCGCCGGAGAATGTAGCGCGTCATGGCGTCAACGCGGCTTTCTCGCTCTACGCCCCCTCACCCCTACCCTCTCCCCCTCCGGGGGCGAGGGGATCGAACTCCCTCTCCCTCACTGAGGGAGAGGGCCGGGGGTGAGGGTGAGGCCACCGGCATGGAACCTCCAGCAACTTCGAGCGCCCCTCACCCTGCCCTCTCCCCTTACGGGGGCGAGGGAATCAAGGCCCCTCTCCCTCACCGAGGGAGAGGGTAGGGTGAGGGTGGGGGTGGGGCGAGCATGGGCACACGCGCCGGCTAGTCTCCCCACTCGCGGTACGTCTGGGGGGAAAGCTGGTCGGCGCCGCGCCCCGCCCAGTCGTATTTGGTCATGCGCGGCCACATGCGCTCGCCGCCCGCCTGGAGAGCGCCGAGGATGGCCCCCTCGTCGGCGCCCTGCACGCGCCCGCTATCCACGACGAGCCGGCCGTTGACGTAGACGCGGTCCACGTCCTCGTCACTCGCGTTGTAGACGATGTTCTTGACGGGATCGCGGAGCGGCGTCATGCGCCACGACGAGGCCTTCCAGAGCACGAGATCGGCCTTGGCGCCGGGAGCGATGCGGCCGAGATCGTCGCGCAGGAGCGCCCGCGCCCCGCCGAGGGTGGCCGCGTCGAAGGCGTGGGCGGCGGTGGTCGCCTCCGTGTTCCGTTCCATCATCTTCGAGACCACGGCCGCCCAGCGCATGGCCTCGATCACGCTCTGCGGATTGGTGTCGGTGCCCAGCGACATGTTGACGCCGGCTTCACGATAGCGGCCGAAGGACTCCATGGCCACGCCGCGCCGTGCGAACACCCACACCGCGTGCGCCACCGAGCAGCCCGCCTCGGCCATGAGGCGGATGTCGCCGTCAGGATAGTTCGTCCACGAGGAGCCGCCGATGATGATGGCGTGGCCGAGGACGGTGTTCTGGCCGAGCACGCCCAGCTCCTTCATCCACGCGATCGGAGTCTTGCCGTGCCGCTGCACCATCTCGTTGAACTCGACCACGGACTGCGAGGTGTGCACCTGATAGGGCCGCTTCACCTCGTCGGCGAAGCGCTTGGCGTCCTTCAGAAGCTCGGGGGTGCAGGTATCGATCTGCGAGGGCGAGACGAAGCAGCGCACGAGGTCACCGTGGGCGCCGTCCCGGCGCTGGTGAAAATCCATGGCCCGCTTGAGCCCCTGCCGGCCCTGCTCCTCGTTCCATTCCCACACCACCCGCTTGCCGTCCCTCGTGAGCCACTTCCCGGAACGGAAGGCCTGGCCCATGTAGACGCGGAGACCGTAGTGCGGCGCCCGCTCGACCACGTAGTCGCCGAGGGTCCCGATCTCCATCACCGTGGTCACGCCCCCTCGCAGCAGCTCGGCCATGGAGAAGTCGACGCAGGCGCGCCCCGCCTCCTCGTCCTGCGCGTCGCTCCGGACGGGCAGCATCTCGAAGAGTCCCGAGAACCAGAACTGCGGATTGCCGCAGTCTTCGATGAAGGACCGGTCGAGGGGCGAGCCGCTGATATGCGCGTGGGTGGAGATGAGCCCGGGGGTGAGCACGCGATCCGGCGCGTCCACCGTATCGTCCACGCGGCCGTCGAAGCGCGGTCCCACATGCAAAATGTGGTCGCCCTCGATGACGACCACCCCGTCCCGGAGCAGCCGATGGCCCCGCCCATCGAACGCGATGACATACCCGGCCCGAATCGCAATACGTTTTCCCGCCGTCATAGATTCTCCCGGTCTCGCCTGGTTGGATCGACGCTTCGAGCGACGGCTTTGCCGGCGCAAGTTCTGGGGGAGGCTCGGAGGGGGCCGTCGAGGCCCCCTCCGACTAAACCCACACGTCCATGAGCTTGTAAATGCCGTGAATGGGATGGTACTTGAGCCCGTGGGCGCGCGGGCGGCTGCCGAAGATCCACCGGATGTGCTGGATGGGCACGACCACGGCCTCGCCCACCAGCCGTTGCTCGATGCCCTGGAAAGCCTTCACGCGCTCCGGCTCCTTCAACGTGGTCTGTGACTGCTGAAAGAGCGTGTCGGTACGGTCGTCGCGCCAGCGCACGGTGTTCGGGCTCGGGACGGCCGAGGAGACGAAGAAATAGAGGAAGTCGGGCGACGAGTAGATCATGGGCAGGAAGCGCGCGTCGTGCTCCCCCGCCCGTGTCGCGGTGTTGAAGGCCGCCGACTCGAGCCGCTTGATCTGGAGATCGAAGCCCACCTGCCGCAGCTGGGCCTGGACGGGCGTGACGATGCGCTCGTGCAGCTCCGTGAAGACGTAGAGCGACGCCTGGAGGGGCTTGCCGTCCTTCTGCCGCATGCCGTCGGCGCCCGGCGTCCATCCCGCCTCGGTGAGAAGCTTCTTGGACTTGTCCAGGCTGAAGTCCGCCATGACCGGGCGCATCTGCTCCTTGGACGAGGCGCCCACCGCGAGCGGGTGGAGAAACCCATACGACACGTCGGCCTGCCCCTTCATCACGAACTGCACGATTTCCTGCCGGTTCACGGCATGCGCCACCGCCTTACGCACGCGGACGTCCTTGAAGACGTCCTTCTCCATGTTGAAGCCGATATGGTTGGAGGAGAGCCGGGGAATCGACGTGACCTTCACCCCTTTGCCCTCGAGCCGCCCGATGTGCTGGGGAGAGACGTCGACGTCGAGATCGATGCCGCCCGTCTCCAATTCGGCCGCGCGCGCGGCATCCTCGGGCAGCGTGCGGAACACGATGCGGTCGACCCACGGCGCGCTCGTGTTCTCGTACGCGGGTGAACCCCACGAGTAGCCCTCGTGGCGGACCAGCTCCATGCGATCGTCCTTCGCCCATTCCTTCAGCTTGTAGGGTCCCGTCCCGCAGACGCTCGCCGGCACCACGCCATAGTCCTGCCCGTACTGGGCCACGTGCCTGGCGTGTGGAATGGACGCATAGGACCATTCCGTCTGGCTGATGTTGTTGAGGAAGACGAGGGTCGGATTTTTCAGCCTGCAGATCACGGTGTGGTCGTCCACCACCCGCGTCTCGGCCAGGCTCGTCACCTTGGCCCGCGTGGGGAAGGCTTCCTTGGGATCGATCCACCTGTCGAAGTGGTCCTTGACGTCCTGCGCGGTGAGCGGCGCCCCGCAGTGGAACTTCACGCCCTTCTTCAGATAGAAGGTCCAGGTCAGGCCGTCCGGCGAGACCTCCCAGCGCTCAGCGAGAGCGGGGCGGATCTTCATCTGGAAGTCGTGGAGGACCAAACCGTCGTAAACGAGGAGATTCGTCGCGATGGCGGAGAGCCCGGTCGACCGTCCCGGGTACAGGGTGTCCGCGTCGTGGTTGCGGCCGATGGTGAGGGTGCCGCCGCGCTTGGGCTTCTCCTGGGCCGACGCCAAGTCGATGCCCATACCGAGGGTGGCGGCGGCGGCAGCACCCAGCTTCAGCAGTGTCCGGCGTTCGAGCATGCTGTCCATAGTCTCCTCCGGGGAATGCACGCCCTCGTGCGGTGGGAACGTCGAGCCGCGGCTATTGTCGTCGCTACCGCGCTGCCGGTCAACCCGCCCCGCCGCGGCTAGTGGGGCGGGCAGATGAAGCCGGAGCCGCTCGGATTCGGGAAGCAGCCCACCGACGTGGGGATGACCAGACGCGGCAGCCACAGCACGACATTGGGGAAGAAGATGATGAGCGAAATGACGAGGAAGAAGATCCCGTAGAGCGGGACGGACTGGCGGAGGGCGCGGGTGAACGGCACCCCGGCCAGGGTGGAGGACAGGAGCAGGATGAGTCCGTAGGGCGGCGTGATCAGCCCGAAGGCCAGGCTGACGATGATGAGCACGCCCATGTGCACGGGGTTGATGTGCGCGAGGTTGGTGAGGGCCACGATGATCGGCATGAAGATGGCGATGGCCGGGACACCGTCGAGAAAGTCCCCCGCGATCGTCAGCACGATCACCATGAGGTACATGATGATGATGCGGTTGTCGCCCGCCACCGCCTCGATCCATCCCCTCACGATGTCCGGACCTCCGAGATAGGCGAGGAGCCAGCCCACGGCCGACGCGGCCGCCACCGCCGACATGGGCAGCGAGTAGAGAATGGCCGCCTCCATGAAATCGTGCGGCAAATGCTTGATGTGCCCACGATTCATGATGGGCAGGAGGACGACGAGGATGTAGACCACCGCGATCATGCCCGCCTCGGCAGGCGTCACCGTGCCGGTAACCACGCCGCCGACGATGATGATGGGAATCATCAGCGGCAGCAGCGCGGCGCGGGTGGCCACGGCCATCTCGCCGAAGGTGGCGCGTGACTTCTTGATGCCGGGTGGCCCGAAGAAGTAGCTGTACAGCATGAGCCCCACCCCGACCATCAGCCCGGGCGTGGCGCCGCCCAAGAAGAGCCCCGCGATGGAGACATTGCCGACGGCGCCATACACGATGGCCATGATGCTCGGCGGCACCATGGCCGCGATAGTCGAGGCGGCGGCAACGAGGGCGGCCGAGAACGCGGGATCGTATCCCTCGCGCTTCATGTACGGCATCACCACGGTGCTGATGGCCGCCACGTCGGCGGTCATGGAGCCCGAGATGCCCGCGAAGAGCATGCTCGAGAGGCTCACCACGTGCGCCAGCCCGCTCCGGAAGTGGCCCACGAACACCTGCGCCATCCGGATCAATCGCTCCGTGATATTGGCGGCGGTCATCATGTCGCCGGCGAGGAGGAAGAACGGGATGGCGAGGAACTCCAGGGTGTTGATGCCGTTGAACATCTGCCCGACCATGGAGGCGAGCGAGATCTTGGTGAAGAAGGCCGTGGTCACGAAAGCGCCGGCGGCGAGCGAGAAGGCCACCGGCACTCCCTGGTAGCCCAGGTAGAGAAAGGTCACTACCATGACGATGATCGCGACGGAATTGAGCTCCATCGTGAGCGGCTACGCGACGGGAGGCAGGACGGGCTCGGCGACCCTGCCGCGGGCCTGGAAGCCGTGCCGCCACCCGTTGACGAGCTCCTCAATGGTGAAGAGCGAGACTAGGAAGCCCGCCACGGGAATGGCGGCGTACAGCACGGCAATGGGAGTGACCGAGGGCATGAGAAAGCTGCCGAAACCGGTCAGGTAATTGCGATAGCCGAAGAAGATCATGCAGAGGCCGACACCCAGAATGACCAGCCGATTGAAGGACTCGACCACCATGCGCTTGCGGCCGGAGAGCGCCTCGCCCACCGCGGTCAGCCGAAAGTGCTGATCGCGCCGCACGGCCACGCCCATGCCGAGGAAGACGCCCCACACGAAGAGGCCGCCGGCGAACTCGTTGGCATTGAGCCACGGACGGCCCAGATTGCGACAGACGACGTCGGCCACCTCGCACACGGTGAAGCCCAGGAGCAGGAGGGCGCACAGCACCATGAGACCGCGCTCCAGGTAGTCGAAGGCCGGCCATTTGAGATGGCGGTGCGCGCGGACGGTGACGCGCTTCTCCGGCTGGTGGAGCGCCTCCGGAGCGTGTTCCCGGGCCACGCTACTTGACGCCGCGCACCAGGGCGAGGATCTGGACGGCGAACTTCCCGAGCTCCTGCGCCTGCGAGTCTTGGAGGGGCGCCGCGATCACGCTGAAGCTCTTCTTGTCCACCTGGTCGACATACTTGACGCCGACCTTCTTCAGCGACGCGATGGCCGCCGTGTTCAGCTCGAGCGCCTTCTTGCTCGCGATGGGGAGGGAGTTGTCGGCGGACTGCGCCACCCACTTCTGCTGCTCGGGAGTGAAGCTGTCCCACGTCTTCTGGCTGACCCAGAGGTGCGAGTTGTTCGCCTCGTGCTCGGTCTGGGAGACGACGGGCGCGGCTTCGTAGTGCTTGTTCTTGAGCACGACGTCGTTGCCGTTCTCGGCGATCTGGATCAGCCCGGTCTGGAGCGAGGTATAGACCTGGCCGAAGGGCATGTGGATGGGGAGGGCCTTGTACGCGGTGAAGAAAGCGTCCTCCGTCTTGGTTGCCTGCACGCGCACTTTCTTGCCCACCACGTCCGCCGCGCCCGAGACGGCGAACTTCGAGTACATGTTCCGGAAGCCCTGGGTGAAGAGGCCGAGCGAGCGGGCCCCCTGCACGTTCTCGGCGATCATCGCCTTGAAGGCGTCGTTGATGCCCTTGTCGTTCATGCACTTCTCGAGATGGGGCTCGTCGCGGAAGATGAAGTGGAGTGAGAACACGCCCGACTGCGGCACCACGGTCGCGGTGTTCGCCGTCGCGTTGATGACGAAGTCGATGTCACCGGCGCGCACCTTCTGGGCCGTCTCCGGCTCCGATCCGAGCGCCGCGCTGGGGAACTGCCGGATCTTGAACTTGCCGCCGGACAGCTCGCCGAGCTTCTTCTCGAAGGTGTCGGCCATGAAGCTGTAGGCCGTGTCCCGGGGCTGGTCGTAGGCGAAGGTGAAGCTGCGGGACTCCTGGGCGAAGGCCGGGCGCGGCCGCGATGCCGTCGCCGCTCCAGCTCCCAATGCTGCCGTGCGAAGCAGAAACGAGCGTCGGGTCAGCATGCCGGGCTCCTTGTCGACACGAATGGTTTGGTCACACGATCGCCAACCTTAGTCCTCCCGGAGCGGCGAGTCAACGTGTTTCCGGTGGACACGCGGGGCCGGCTTCGTCTAATCTCGGCGCCTCATGCCCGGACCGCTCGACGGCGTGCGGATCATCGACGTGACCACGGTGGTGCTCGGCCCCTGGGCGACCCAGACCCTGGGTGACCTGGGCGCCGACATCATCAAAGTAGAGCCGCCGGAGGGCGACACCACGCGCCGTCTGGGGCCCGCACGCCATCCGGGCATGGGCGCCTTCTTTCTCGCCTGCAACCGCAACAAGCGCAGCATCGTCCTCGATCTGAAGCAGGCCAGTGGGCGGGCGGCCCTCCTCAAGCTCACCTCCACGGCCGACGCCATGCTCCACAACTTCCGCCCCGCGCCGGCCGCCCGGCTCGGCCTCGACTACGAGGCCTTCCGCGCCGTCAATCCGCGGCTCGTCTACTGCGCGACCTACGGCTTTCGCGCGCGCGGGCCGTATGGGGAGAAGCCGGCGTACGACGACGTCATCCAGGCGGCGTCCGGGCTCGCGGCGCTGCAGGCCTCCATCGTGGGCGAGCCGCGCTATATGCCGACCATCGTCGCGGACAAGACCAGCTCGCTCACCGTGCTCTCGTCGGTGCTGGCCGCGCTCTTTCACCGCGAGCGCACGGGCGAGGGCCAGGCCGTCGAGATACCCATGATGGAGAGCGTGGTCGCCTACGTGATGGTGGAGCATCTCTACGGCGAGACCTTCATCCCGCCCCTCGAGAGCGCGGGATACAAGCGTATCCTCGCCCGGTGGCGGCGCCCCTTCCAGACCAAGGACGGCTATCTCGCGGTGGTGCCGTACACCGACACGCACTGGCGGACGTTCTTCGAGATCGCGGGTCGGCCGGATCTGCTCTCCGACCCGCGCTTCAAGTCGCTGGAGTCGCGGCTGGCCAACATCGAGATCCTCTACGAAGAGCTGGGCAAGATAGTGGCCACCCGCAACTCGGCCGAGTGGCTCGAAGCGCTCGAGCGCGCGAACGTGCCCGCCACCATCGTCAATACTCTCGAGTCGCTCCTCACCGATCCCCAGCTCGAGGCCACCGGTTTCTGGAAAACCGTGGAGCATCCGAGCGAGGGAACGCTGCGCATGCCGGACATGCCGACCACGTACAGCAAGACGCCCGGTGACATCCGGCGGCTCCAGCCGCGCCTGGGCGAGCACAGCGTGGAGGTGCTGCGGGAGGCCGGCTTCACCCAGTCGGAGGTGGACGCCATGCTCGCCTCGGGCGCCACCTTCCAGGCGTCGTGATGACCCTCGCCCTCTCGCGCGATATCGTCGGCGCCCGCGCGGGCCCGATCGTTCACGAGGTGGACGAGCGCTGGCTCATGGCCTATGCCGCCGGCCTCGGTGAAACCCACGCGCGCTACTACGACACGCTGGCGCCCGACGGGCCGGCCGCGCATCCGCTCTTCCCAGTGTGCTACGAGTGGCCGGCCCTTCTCGCCCTGCGCGCCGTCACCACCTCCGACGAGATGGCGCCTCGCAGCGTGCACGCCACCCACGATCTCGTGGTGCACCGACCCATCCGCGCCGGCGAGACGCTCCGTACCACCGCGCGCGTGACCGGCCTCGCGCACCGGCGCGCGGGCACCCTCCTCACCGCCCGCAACGAGACGGTCGACGCGCTCGGCCGGCCCGTCACTACCACCGACTACGGCAGCGTCTACCGCGGAGTCGCATTCGAGGGAGCGGACGCGGGCGACAAACCTGCGGGGGGAACCTTCGATATGCCGTCGGGGGCCACCCGCCTGCCCGTCCTGGCGCCCGCGTGGCTCGCGCACGTCTACACCGAGTGCGCGCGCATCTGGAACCCCATTCACACCGACGCGGCGGTGGCCCGTGCCGCCGGGTTACCCGCCATCATCCTGCACGGCACGGCCACGCTCGCCCTGGCTGTCTCGGAGGTCCTGCGTCATACGGACACGGACCCGTGCGCGGTGCGGCGCATCAGGGCGAGCTTCACGGGGATGGTGCCCCTCCCCTCGCGACTCACCGTGCGTGTGATCGAGGCGGTCGAGGGGAACGCATTCCTCTTCGACGTGCTGGGAGAAGACGACGCTCCCGTGCTGAGCCGGGGCGCCCTCCACGTCGTCTAAGCCGGTTCTCTCTCCCCTCGCCCGCGTCACCACATCACCGCCCCGCCGTCGATATTGATGGACTGGCCCGTCATGAAGGCCGCGGCGGGTGAGCAGAGGAAGGCGATGAGGCCGGCCACCTCTTCGTCCGAGGCGGCGCGGCCCATGGGGATGCGGTCGAGCTGACGCTGCCAGCCGTCACCCCGGCCGAGCACGTCCATGCGCGCGGTGTCGATGGTGCCGGGGCACACGCCATTCACGGTGACGCCGTGGCGCGCCACTTCCATGGCGAGCGATTGCGTGAGGCCCTGGATACCGAAGTTCGCCGCGTTGTAGGCAGCGGTGTTGGGGCTGCCGCGCTTGCCCGCGATGGATGAGAGGTTGATCACGCGTCCCCACTTCTGCTGCACCATGATTGGGAGGATGCGCTTGCAGAGGAGGAAGGCGCCGGTGAGCTTGATGTCGAGCACCTTGCGCCAGATCTTCTCGTCCAGCTCGGGCAGGGGGACGCGGTCGTTGCCCCGTGGGTAGGCGGCATTGTTCACGAGCACGTCGACGCGACCGAAGGTCTTCACGATGAGATCCACGAGATTGCCGACGGCGTCGGCCTCGCTCACGTCCCCCGCCCAGGTGAGCGCGCGCCGGCCCTTCGCGCGAATCTGCTCGGCCGTGCTCTCGATGTCGCGCCACCCGACTTGCTTCTCGTCGTCGGGATAGCTCGAGGGATCGCGCCCCGTGCCCGTCACCACCACGTCCGCGCCCTGCTCCGCGAGGGCCAGGGCGGTGGCCCGGCCGATGCCGCGCAACCGGCCCGCCCCCGTGACCAGCGCCACCTTCCCGTCGAGTGAGCCCATGTCCTCTCCTCTGTTCAGCTCGGGCGCCGCGAGTGCTCGCCGATGTCGCCGAACTTCTGGTCCCGCGTGGCGATGCGGTCCTTCACGCCCTTGGCCCGCGCCTCGGCGCCGTAGGTGCCGAGCGCCTGCCGGTGCGGGATGGTCAGCATGTAGTTCTTGAACGCCGACTCGGCGGCGCGACGATGACCCTGGATGTCCATGGTCTCGTTCACCGAGGCCTTGGCCAGCCTGAGCGCGTAGGGGTCTTGCAGCGCGATGCGCTGGGCCAGCTCGAGCGTCGCCCCGGCCAGCGCTTCACGCTTGACCACCCGGTTGACCAGTCCAAGCTCGAGGGCCGTCGGCGCGTCGATGTAGTCGCCGGTGAAGAGATACTCCTTGGCCTTTCGCGGGCCCAGATCCCACGGCATGGTGAAGTACTGCACGTGCGAGCCACCCCAGCGCACCGCTCGGTCCGCGAAGAGCGCGTCCTCGGCGGCGATGATGAGATCGCAGCAGGAGGCGAGCATGAGCCCGCCCATGATGCAGTAGCCCTGCACCTGGGCGATGGTCGGCTTCGGCACCTCGCGCCAGCGCAGGCACGTTTCGAGGTAGAGCTCGGAGAGACGCTCGAGGTTCTCGGCGATGCCGGGACCGATAGGGTGAGCCTTCTGGTCCTCCAGCTCCTCGCGACTGCCCAGGTCATGGCCGGCGGAAAAGTGCGGCCCCGCGCCAGCCACGATGATGACGCGCGTGTCCGCGTCCTCGGTGGCGGTGCGGAAGGCCTCGTCCAGCTCCACGATCATCACCCGGCTCTGGGCGTTGAGCACCTCGGGGCGATTCGCGGTGATGCGCAGGACGGCGCCGAGCTTCTCGTAGGTGATCGTGCGGAAGTTCATGGTGGGTCTCCTAGGCGGGGAAGGAGTAATACTCGCCCCCTCACCCTGCCCTCTTCCCCTCCGGGGCGAGGGTTCTTGCTCCCTCTCCCTCCCAGAGGGAGAGGGTCGGGGTGAGGGTGGCTCGTATACGCGATCGTCTAGCCCGCGAGCTCCTTGGCCACCGCCGCCTCCACCACCGTGCCCTTGAAGAAATCGGGATTCATCGTGGTGTGCAGACGGGCGGGATTGCTGAAGACGAACTCGCGCAGCTCGGCCTCGCTGATGAGGCCATGCTCGACCATCTCGTAGGCCTCCTCGAGCACCTCGGTCATGTCGACCACGTCGAAGTGACCCACGTCGGAGCTGAAGATGGGCCGCAGCCGATGATTGCCGTGCTTGTCGAAAGCCCAGGCGGTCATCACGTCGTCGGCCTCGCAGCCGAAGTAGAAGCGCTCGGAGAAATGCCGGCGCAGCTCCTCGGCGGAGGCGGCGGGCACCGCGGCAAAGTCGTCGACCTGTTCGCGGTAGGCGCGTTCCGTCATCTCCTCGACCGTCTTGAACGGCTCGACCAGACTGAGGCAGGCGAGCATCTCGTCCATCTTCTCCTCGTAGACGCGGCCGCCGTAGCGCGCGAAGAGGTCCTTCAGCGTCTGGAGGTCGAGGTTGGTCGGGCGCACCTGGCTCTCCACCGCCTCCTTGCGGCGGCGCTCCCAGTGCCCGATCAGATCGGCGACCAGGTTGCACCCCCAACCCACGCCGCCCTCGAGGAAGGCGAAGCGGAGCTGCGGGAAGCGATGGGTGACGCCACCGAGGACGAGCGCTTTGGCGAAGGCGTGGCTGGCATTGGCGAAATGGCCGATGTGGTTGTAGGTGAAGCTATTGATGGACTCGCGGCCATTCCATCCCATGCTCCCCGAGTGCGCGGTCACCGCCACCTTGAGCTCCGCGCACCGCGCCCAGAACGGATCGTAGTCGTAGGGGCTCTCCAGCCCGAGAGAATCGATGTACTGGCGCGCGTGAGCTCCGGGATCCTTGACCTCCCGCGCGGCGGCGGGCACGGGGCGGCGAACGTGATTGGCGATCATGACGACTTTGAGACCGAGCTCGCGCACCGCGTAGGTCGCCTCCTCGATGGCTTCCTGGGGCGTGTGCACGGGCACCACCGCGGCCGGGGTCATGCGGTGGGCGAAGGGGCGGAACATCTCGGCGTTCATCCGGTTCACCGCCCGCGCCACGGCGAGACGCAGGTCCTCGTCGGGATTCGAGACGTAGAAGAGACCGAGGGAGGTGTACACCAGCGCGAAATCGATCCCGAAGTCGTCGAGCCGCTCGTAGAAGAGCCGCGGCACCATGGCGGTGGCGCGGTCCAGCGAATTGCCGGGCTCACCCCACCAGGTGGGGCGGTGAGGGCGCCGCTCCATGCGCTCGGCCGGCGCCATCTCGTACCAGCTCGTGTCCTTGGCCTTCTTCATGAACTTGTCGACGATGGAGGGGCCGCCCACGTCACGGAGGAAGTCGAGGAAGATGGGAATGGGCTCGAGCCAATGGCCGTCACCATCGATCACGGGATGATCGAGCTTCGCGCGCACCGCCGCCGACTTGGAATTCTTGGAGTAGGCCATGAGAAACCTCCTGGGGCGGTTCTAGGGCAATCGTTCGGGCAAGTCAAGGGGCGCTCCGCGTTGACAGGGGCGATCGCCCTGGTGTGTAGTGAGGCGCGAGCCGCGAAGGTCCCGGCGGCGAATCCGGAGGGCCAGCGATGGGTACAGTGAAGCGGATCACGTCGTGGTGGCTGGTGAGCGGAATCATAGCGCTGGCCACGGCCACGAGCGCGGCGCAGACCCTCGACGGCGTGGCGATCGATCCGGACGCCGAACTGGTAGTAGCCGTGCCCGATGACACGACCAACATGGACCCGCGCCTCGGCATGGGCTCCACCCGGTCCAACTATATCCGCCAAGTCTACGAGAGCCTCGTCGATGTGGACGCCCAGGGCAAGCCGATGCCCGGCCTCGCCCTGTCCTGGAAGCCGGCGGGCGATCTCGCATGGGAGTTCACGCTTCGACGCGGCGTCACCTTCCACAACGGCGAGGCCTTCAACGCCGACACCGTGCTCTTCAACCTCGATCGGATGTTCCGGAAGAACCTCGACCGCTGGGGGGTCAAGGACGTCACCGCTTCCACCTCTTTCGAGAAGGTGTACCCGACCGTCACGCGCTGGGAGAAGGCGGGCGAGTACACCGTGCGCATCCATTCGAGCGAGCCGCTGCCGAATCTTTGGGACGTCATCGGCCGCGAGCCGCTGGTGCCGCGCGAGTACGCCATCAAGAACGGGGTGGAGGCGCTCAACGAGCGGCCGGTGGGCACCGGCCCGTGGAAGATGGTGGGCTGGAAGCGCAACGATGCGATGCGCTTCGAGCGCTACGAGGGCTACTGGGGCCCGCCCCCGCTCTTCAAGCGGCTGCGCTTCCAGGTCATCCCCGAGGCGGGCGGCCGCCTGGCCGCGCTCCGGGCAGGCCAGGTCGGCCTCGTCGACGCGGTGCCGCCGCTCGACGCCGGCGTGCTCGGTCGCGAGCCCGGCATCAAGGTGACGAGCAGCGCACAGAAGCTCTACTGCCGGATCTATCTCAATGCCCGGCCCAAGGACAAATTCGACTCGAACGGCCGGGATGGCCTCTTCATCGATCCGCGCGTGCGTCTCGCCTTCAACTTCGCCGTGAACAAGGAAGGCATCGTCCAGAAGATCTTTCACGGCTATGCGCAGGCCAATGCCTCCCCCGTGGCCACCGTCTCCTACGGCTACGCCGCGCAGGAGCCCTACGCCTACGACGCCAAGCGGGCGCGCGCCCTGCTCGCGGAAGCGGGATGGAAGGACGCGGGGGCGGACGGCGTGCTCAAGAAGGACGGCGAAACGCTGACCCTGCAGCTCCTGTTTCCCGCCAAGCACTACGGGCAGGGCTTCGACGAGACCACGCCGGCGGTGGGCGAGATGCTGAAGGCGGTCGGGGTGCAGGTGGTGATCAAGCCCGTCGACTACGGCATGCTCATCCAGACGGTGACGAAGGGCACCCTGCCTTACAACGGCGGCTTCACCGCCTGCCGCACCAGCAACAATCTCGACGCCGACGACTATCTCCGGGACTGGACGGCCATCACCCTCATCAACTGGGCGCCCTATCCGGCGGAGCTGGCCGATCTCTACCGCGCCACGCGACGCGAGGTGGATCCGCAGAAGCGTCTCAAGCTCATGGCCGATCTGCAGCGTCGCGTGCGCGACTGGGCGCCCGTGGTCTCCCTGTACCAGGAAGCGAAGATCTTCGCGGCGAGCGCCCGCGTGCTCCGCTTCGCGCCCCTGATGGACCTGCACATGGATTTCCGAGGCGTGGCGCTGCGAAAGTAATCGGCCCCGATGTCGAGCTTCCTCCTGCGGCGGCTGGTGCACGGCGTCTTCGTCATCTGGGGCGTGGTAACCGCCGTGTTCTTCCTCGTCCGCCTCACCGGCGATCCCAGCGCGTTTCTCGTGGACCAGAGCGCCACCCGGGAGGAGATCGCCCACGTCCGTCATCTCCTCGGCCTCGACCGGCCGCTCTACGAGCAGTACGCTGCGTTCCTCGTGGCCGCGCCGCGTGGCGACTTCGGCACCTCGATCCGGGACAAGCGTCCCGCCATGGCCCTCGTCCTCGAGCATCTCTGGCCGGCCACCGTCGAGCTCGCGCTGGCCGCCGCCCTTCTCTCCACGGTGCTCGTGGTACCGCTCGGCATCATCTCCGCGACGCACAAGGACCGGGCGGCCGACCACGTGAGCCGCCTCGCCTCCCTCCTCCTCCAGTCGATGCCGGGCTTCTGGCTGGGCCTGCTCCTGATCCTGCTCTTCGCCGTGGAGCTCCGCGGTTTCCTCCCCGCCTATGGCTGGGGAACGTGGCGCCATCTCATCCTGCCTGCCGTCGCCCTCGCCGCGGCGCCCCTCGCCCAGAATGCGCGGCTGGTGCGGGCGGGAATGCTCGAGGTGCTCCAGCAGGACTATGTCCGCACCGCCCGCGCCAAGGGTGTGCCCGAACGCAGCATCCTCTATCGCCACGCGTTCAAGAACGCGGCCATTCCCTTCATCACCGTCACCGGCTTGAGTCTTGGATTCATGCTGAGCGGCGCCATCATCATCGAGACGGTCTTCGCGTGGCCGGGGCTCGGCCGCCTCATCGTACAGGCCGTGCCGGGCCGCGACTTTCCCGTGATCCAGGCCGGCGTCTTCGTGTTCGCCCTCATCTTCGTCACGCTCAACCTGGCCGTCGATCTCCTCTACGCGGCCGTCGACCCGCGGGTGAGGCTCTCGTGACGCGCCGCCGCGACAAGGGCGCGGCGCTCGCCAGCCTCATCGTCCTCGCCGCGGTCACGGCCGCGGCCATCCTCGCGCCCACGCTCTCGCCCGCCGACCCCGTCAAGAACGATTTGCTGGAGCGCCTGACCCCGCCCATGTGGAATGCGGGAGGAAGCGCCGCCCATCCGCTCGGCACGGATACGCTCGGCCGCGACGTGCTGAGCCGCCTCCTCTACGGCGCGCGCGTGTCGCTGGTGGTCGGCTTCGTCACCGTGATCATCTCGGGCGCGGTCGGCGTCGCCCTCGGCATGCTCGGCGGCTTCTACGGGGGCTGGCTGGACGACGTGCTCATGCGCGCGGGCGACGTGCAGCTCGCGTTTCCCGTCCTCCTCCTCGGGGTCGCCCTGCTCTCGGTGCTCGGGCCGGGATTCGGCAACCTCATCCTCGTGCTCGTGGTGAGCGGCTGGATCACCTATGCGCGGATCGTCCGCGGCGAGACACTCTCGCTCAAGCATCGTGAGTTCGTCGAGGCGGCCCGCGCCCTGGGCGCGCTCGACGGGCGCCTGATCTGGTGCCACCTCCTCCCCAATGTGTGGGCGCCCATCGCGGTGGTGGCGACCTTTTCCGTGGCGCGCACGATCATCGCCGAGGCCTCCCTTTCCTTTCTGGGCCTGGGTGTCCCCGCGCCGACGCCGAGCTGGGGGGCCATGCTGGATGAAGGGCGCAACTACATCACCACCGGCTGGTGGCTGGCCCTCTTCCCGGGTACGGCCATTCTCGTCGTGGTGCTCGTCATCAACCTCATCGGGGATTGGCTGCGAGATGCGCTCGATCCGCGAGTCGAGCGCGGCATATGAGCCCCGGCCCAAAAGATACGGCCATGGCCGAGCGACATATCGTGATCGTGGGAGGCGGCTTCGGCGGCCTGGCGGCCGCGCGGGCGCTCGCCAAGGCGCCGGTGCAGGTCACCCTTCTCGATCGGCACAATCACCACCTCTTCCAGCCGCTGCTCTATCAGGTCGCCACCGCCGGCCTGTCGCCGGCAGAGATCGCCTCGCCCATTCGTCGCATCCTGAGCACCCAGCGCAATGTCACCGTGCTCTTGGCCGAGGCGACGGCGGTGGAGCCGGAGGCGAAGCGCATACGCCTGGCCGACGGCGATCTCTCTTACGATCAGCTCATCCTTGCCACCGGCGCCACCCATTCGTACTTCGGCCAGGACGACTGGGCCATTCACGCGCCCGGGCTCAAGACCCTCGACGACGCCCTCGAGATCCGCCGGCGCGTTCTCTTCGCCTTCGAGAAGGCCGAGCGCGAGGTGGACGCCGAGCGGCGCCGGCAGTGGCTGACATTGGTCGTGGTCGGCGGCGGTCCGACGGGAGTGGAAATGGCGGGAGCCCTCGCGGAGGTCGCGCGCCACACCTTGCCGGGGGACTTCCGGCACATCGACCCGAAGTCGGCGCGCGTGGTGCTCGTCGAGGCGGGACCGCGCGTCCTCCCCGCCTATCCGCCCGACCTCTCCGAGAGCGCGAGGCGCCAGCTCGAGGCACTGGGCGTCCACGTGTGGACGGGAGCCGCGGTCACGGGCGTGGACGCCGAGGGCGTGCAGATGGGAGCCGATCGACTGGCCGCCCGCACCGTGGTGTGGGCGGCGGGCGTGGAAGCGTCGCCGCTCGCCCGCTCGCTCGGCGTCCAGCTCGACCGGGCCGGGCGCGTGCAGGTGGAGCCGGACCTGAGCGTCCCGGGGCGGCCCGACATCTTCGTGATCGGCGACCTTGCCGCCGTCGAGTCAGACGGCCGAGCGGTGCCGGGCGTGGCGCCCGCGGCCATCCAGATGGGCAGGCATGCCGCGGCCAATGTGCTGCGCCGCCTTCGCGGCGAGCCGACGGCCGCGTTCCGTTATCGCGACAAGGGATCGCTCGCCACCGTCGGGCGCTCGCGGGGGGTAGCGGTGATCGGCCGCCTCAAGCTCTCCGGTTTCTTCGCGTGGGCGGCGTGGCTCTTCGTGCACATCGTCTTCCTGATCGGCTTTCGCAACCGCTTCGTGGTTCTCTTCACGTGGATGTGGGCCTACCTGACGTACGAAAGGAGCGCCCGGCTCATCGTGGGGAGCCGCGGGCCGCGCGAGCCTTGATCGCCGGAATGCGCGATCCGGCTACTCGACGCCCCCGTCCAGTGACGGGGGATACGGCGCGGTGGGCGCCGAGCGGAACTGCACGCTGATGCGAAGGTCGGCATAGGCCACCTTCGGCACGCCGTGCTCCCACGTGCGCTGGCAGTTGCCGCCCATCACGAGCAGGTCGCCGCCACCGAGGTCGAAGGCCAGCGAGCGGCCCCCGCCGGCCGGGCGCAACAGAAAACGCCGCCGCGCCCCCAAGCCTACGATGGCGACGATGGCGTCGTTGCGCGCGATGCCGAGCCGATCGCCGTGGAAGGCCACGCTGTCGCGGCCATCACGATAGGCGGCGAGCGACACTTGATCGAGCGGGCGACCGTAGCGGCCGGAGAGGGCGGCGGCCAAACCCGGGATGAGGGGATGGCCCGGCCCGTCGTCGGGCAGGCTGGCCACGAGGCGGGGCACGTCCACGATCCGGTCGTACATGCGCCGCCGATGGGCTTCCCAGCGTGTGGTCGTCCAGAGCACGTCCAGCACCGACTCGTGTCCGCGAACCCACTCCGGCAGGTGATCGATCCAGGCTCCGGCCCCGAGGTCGGTGCGCGCGAGACGACCTAGGGAGGCGTCGAAGGCCGCCTCCTCGGCGAAGAGCGTCCCCTGACGTATTAAAGGAGAGGGATAGACACTCATCAGGCGTATAGTATCACCAGCGTCAAGCCCTTCTTCGGCGAGTGGCAGGTGCGTATAATCCGACGGGACGATATCGTCGCGAATCAGGACAACCGACCAACAGCAAGGAGCCCCCGATGCGTTACTACTACGACATCAAGCTGGACGATCACTCCACCGCCAAGCGCGAGCTCGAAGGCGAGTCGATCGTCAAAGCGGGTCGCTATCTGATCGCGAAGACGCTGCTGGAGCTGGGCGCGGCCACCGTGGATCCCCTGTCCCCTGACAACCCACTCATCTTCTCGGCCGGTCCCTTCTCCGGCACGAGCTTTTCCAACGCGAATCGCACGAGCGTCGGCTGCAAGAGTCCCCTCACGGGCGGCGTCAAGGAGGCGAACGGCGGGGGCACGTTCAGCTATGGCCTCGGCCATCACAAGATCGCCGGCTTCACGCTCCACGGCGCCTCGCCGGACTGGGTGGTCATCCACTTCAAGAAGGACGGCACCATTCACTTCGACGACGCCAAGCCGTACATGGGCAAGGGCAACTTCGAGGCCCAGAGCATGCTGCACGCGCACTACGGCAAGAAAGTCACCATCGCGCTGTGCGGTCCCGTCGGCGAATACCAGGGCCTGCTCGCGGGCATCTCGTTCAGCGACAAGGACGGCCGGCCCGCCCGGCTCGCGGCCCGTGGCGGGGTGGGCGCGGTGATGGGATCGAAGAAGGTCAAGGCCATCGTGGTGGATCTCGACAAGATCCCATCCTTCCACGAGCCCAAGAAGGTCAATGCGAGCATCAAGGACTACGCCAAGATGCTGCAGGCCGACGGCATCGTGCAGAACTTCTACGCCAAGATCGGCACCATGGGCATGGCCGACGTGCAGAACCAGATGGGCGGCCTGCCCGTGCGGAACTTCAGCGCGGGCCGCCAGGCCGACGTGTCGGCCGGCGAGAAGTTCAAGATGGGCGGCGACTACATCGGCCAGCTCAATACGTCGCGCGGCGGCGAGCAGACGCACGCCTGCATGCCCGGCTGCGTGATCCAGTGCAGCAACGTCTACCACGACGCCGCGGGCAAGGAAGTGGTCTCGCCCGTCGAGTACGAGACGCTGGGGCTCCTCGGCACCAACTGCGGCATCAGCGATCCGGACGACCTCGCGCAGCTCAATCACGTGGCCAATGACCTGGGCGTGGACACCATCGAGCTGGGAGCCATGCTGGCCGTGCTCATGGAAGCCGGCCTCGGCGCCTTCGGCGACGTGAAGTTCATGACTGACTGCCTCGTCGAGATCCGCAAGGGCACGGAGAACGGACGCATCTGGGCGCAGGGCACGGCGCGCGTGGGCGAGCACTACAAGGTCCGCCGCGTGCCCGTCATCAAGAAGCAGGCCATCAGCGCCTATGATCCGCGCGTGGTCGAGGCCACCGGCATCTCCATGATGGCCACCGCGCAGGGCGCCGATCACACCGCGGGCAACCTGCCCCGCCTCAAGACGCGCGAGATGGACCTCGAGTCGCTGGTGACCCAGAGCCTGGCCCACCAGGCGAGAGTGGCCGCCAACGACTCCCTCGGCCTCTGCATCTTCGGCATGAGCGTCACCAATCCGAACACCGAGTGGCTGGCGAATGCCATCAACGCCGCGCACGGCACGTCGCTGACCGCGGACTTCTTCGAAGCCCTCGGCCGCGACGCGCTCCGGTTCGAGAAGGAGTTCAATGTGCGGGCGGGCTTCACCGAGAAGGACGACGAGCTGCCCGCGTTCTTCTACGAGGAGGCGCTGCCCCCCACGAATCACGTAGCGCGCTTCCACGCCGCCGACGTGCACGGGATGTACGAGCGCCTGCCTGCCTAGCAGGATGCTGAACGACTCGCAGGCCGCCCAAAAAGGTCCAGATGCGAGGCGGCGCCCGGCCAAGGGCGCCAACGAAGCAGATGGGCCTTTTTCAGCGGCCTGCTAGGGCGAGGAGCGGCGCCTCATGCTGACGGCCATGTGGGGGGCGGCGGCGCTCGCGGGGCTCGTCCATGTGCTGTTCTTTTGCATGGAAAGCCTGTGGTGGACGAAGCCGGCGGTGTACCGGCGCTTCCGCAGCACGGAGGCGGAAGCGCTCGTGACGAGGTCGCTGGCCTTCAACCAGGGCTTCTACAATCTGTTCCTCGCCGTCGGCGCTCTGGGTGGCCTCGGGCTGGTGGCCACCGGACACGGGGGCGCCGGGATGATCCTCGCCGCGTGGAGCTGTGCCTCCATGCTCGCCGCGGCGGTGGTGCTCGCCGCCTCGTCGCCGCAGATGCTGCGGGGCGCGGCCATCCAGGGCCTGCCGCCTCTCGTGTTTCTCGCGGGCGCCGCCTACCTGCGCTGGAGCTGAATCGACCTTTTCCTAGTCGCCAGCTTTCACTTCGGCAAAAGCCTTTTTCGCGGTGAGGAAAGCCTCGCGGACGAGGGGCGCGCCCACGTAACCTGAAAGATGCAGGAGGACTTCGGTCAGCTCGTCCTCGGTCCAGCCTTGGCGGAGCGCCATGCGCAGGTGAATGGCCAGCTCGGGCTCCTGCCCCGTCGCGGCATCTGACACCACGCAGACGAGGGTGCGTGTCTTGAGATCGAGGCCGGGCCGGGTCCACAGGGTGCCGAACACCGTCTCCGTCACCACGTCGATGAACTTCCTCGTCGTGGGATCGTTGTAGTTCTGCTTGTTGGCCTTCTCCACGTAGGCATCGCCCAACAGCTTGCGGCGCATCTCGCTGCCCTTCCGGTACGTCTCCGATTCCGCCATTGATCGGTCTCCTTGGTGGGTCAGTCGATGGGAACGAAGATGCAGTGCCGCAGCTTGCCGTCGATGGCCTTGGAGAGATGGCCCTTGCCCCACGTGTCTTCCACGAGCACGACCTCACCCGCCTTGATCCGCCGGCTTTCCCCGTCGCTCGCGGTGAGCTGGACGCCTGCGTCGAGGTTGATGATGTACTGGCGGCGCGGCGCGGGATGCCAGTCGAGATCGTAGTCGGGCGGTACCTCGCGGAAGATGATGCCGGTGGCCGCCTGCCGCGCCGACACCCGACCCGAGGGCGTGGGCGCCTCGAACTCCACCTCGATGTCCTGGAAGTGTGACTCGCCCTTCTCGTCCACGTAGAGCCGGATGATCTTCATCGCGCTCCTTCCGCTGCGTATCCCTGCCGGTGAAAGTAGTTGGCGTTGTAGAACTCGAGCACGAGGTCGCGGTACACCGCGGGCGGATAGCGCGGCGGATTGTCCGCCCCCGTGCAGCTCGGCAGGCACTCGATCACCGAGTCTGGATTCGGACTGTAGAAGAAGGCGATCGAGTAGCGGTCGGTTCCCGAGTCGTTCAGCACGCCGTGGGGAGTGGAGAGAAACCGATCGTTGGACCAGCGCTTCATGACATTGCCCAGATTGACGAGAAAGGTCCCCGGGATCACCGGCGGGGCGAGCCACTCGCCGCTCGGCAGCCGCACGGCGAGGCCGGGCACGTCCATCCGCGCGAGGATGGTGATGAACGAGTTGTCGGTGTGCGGCCCCTGGCCGAACTGCTCGGGATCGTCCGACTCCTGGGGCGGATAGTGCAGGAAGCGGAGGTTCACGTGGGCTTCCTTGTCGAAGAAAGGACGGAAATGACCGGGGGGCAGGTCGAGGGCGCGCGCGAGCACGGGGAGCATGCGCTCGCCCACGCTCTCGAGGGTCTTGAAGTAGGTGAGCATGGCCCCGCGCATCGGCTCGTGACCCTCTGGCCACTGGTTGCGCCCGCGCAGCGGCGTCCCCGCCACCACCGCGGGATGGTCGGCGGATCGCTCGTGACTGATGAAGAAGCTCTCGTTGTAGTTGGGCCGGGTGGCTTTGTGCACGGTGGAGGCGCGCTGCATGCTCTGGTTCGGGGCGAGATAGCCGATATTGTTCTCGTTGAGCTTGAGCCGCATCTTCTCGTCGAGGGGCATGGCGTGGAACTCGCGGGAGGCCGCGAAGGCGGCCTCGATGATCTCCGCGGGAACTCCGTGACCGTCCAGGTAGAAGAAGCCGACGTCCTCGCTCGCGTGGCGGACTTCTCGGGTCACGTCATCGAGACCCTCGGGGTCTCCGCGAAACGCCGGGGCGAAGTCGATGACTGGGATGGAGCGGGTGGCCTCCTCGAGGCTTCTCACGGCCATGGCCTTGAAAATGTTCATGGGGCGTCCTTCCTCATGCCCAGCGCCGGCCTCATGCCCAGCGCCCGCTCCGCCTCGGCGCGGAACTGGGTGGCCGGTGCCGCGGTCACCTCCGCAGTGAGCTTCGGATAGTACCGGTTGAAGATCTCGAGAATCTCGTCCACGGGAACATCGGTGGCGGGTCCCCGGTCGCGAATGTATTCCATGTGGCGGCGCCCCCCGACGTCATAGGGATGAAAGAGCGAATCTTCCCGTCCGTCGAACTCGAGGGGACGAACCCCGAACTTCTCGCACAGGCGCCGGTCGAAGGCCGGGGTCGCCTTGATCCACTTGCCCGCGAGATAGAGCTCGGTGTAGCCGTGATAGTAGAACGTGTCCGTGCCCATGAGCCGGCGCAGCTTGGGCGTGGTCAGGTGGTTGCGGACGTCGGCGAATCCCACCCGGGCCGGAATGCCCGCCGCGCGCGCCGCCCCGGCGAGCAGCGCGGCCTTGGCCACGCAGAAACCCGCGCCGCGGGACAGACAGGCGCTGGCCCGGAATGTCTCCCGGGAGCGAAAGTCGCAATAGGGCGTGTAGACGATATCGTCGCGCACGGCGTAGTAGAGGCGCACCGCCTTGCTGATGTCGTCCGCGGCGTCCCCGCAGGCCCGGCGCGCGAAGGCCACGATTTCCGGCGCGCCGCTGTCGACATATTCACCCGGATGGACACACGCGTCGGTGAGCTCAGGGTTCATGGAGGCCACAATATCAGAGTCGGCCGATCGGTGGGCGCCCACGACGGAAGCTCTTCCGCCGCCGTCTCCATGAAGAACGAATCCGACGGGCGAGGGCGGCATCGGGCACGACGTGAGCGTGACATTCGATGAGCGGCATGCCGCCCACTATACCGGAGCGGGCGCCGACCTCCGCGGCCATCGGCGTCCGGAGCGAAGAGCGTCGACTAGCGAGACCGAGGCGACGGGCGGGAGAAACGACGGCTCGCCATGACGAGTCCGAGCAGACTGACGCCGGCGAGGACGAGAGAGGCCGGCTGCGGAGTCACCACGCGAGCGCCGCCGCCGCATGTGCCCGATTCCGTGGTGGCGACGCAGACGTCGTCGAGCCACAGGAAGTCCGGATCGTTGCGTCCGTCGAACTGCAGCCGGGTGGTCCCCGCGGAGGCGGCGAAGGTACCCGTGAACTGGCGGAAGACACCGTCGGTCGGTTGGTTGGACAGGTCGAAGATCACGTTGCCGCCGAAACGCACCACGAGATCGTTGGCGAGCGGCGCCTGAGGCTTCGTGGTATTGGCGAGCCAGAAGCTGACCGTGTAGTCCGTGGCCGACGTGGCCAGGTTTCGTGAAGTTCCCATGGCGTGGCGCAATCGGAGTGCCAGATGCGCAAAGGCCTGAATTCCCTTTCCCGGGCACCGGCTGCGGTCGGCGGGAAAGGGCGAATCGATAAGCTTTCCGACGGCGCTAGGCGGGTGTGGTGGGCAGGCGGAAAGTGAACGTCGACCCGGACCCGAGCGCGCTCGTGACCCAGATCTTGCCGCCGTGCAGCTCCACGAACTTCCGGCAGAGGGCCAGCCCCAGTCCCGTTCCCTCCTGCTTCGCCGCGCTCGCCCCGACCTGACGGAACTCCTCGAAGGCCGCCTCCTGTTCCTCCGGCGCGATACCGACACCGGTGTCGCTGATCGACACGTCGACCGCTCCGGCCTCGGGGACGGCCTGCACTTCGATCCGGCCTCCTTCCGGTGTGAACTTGATCGCATTCGAGAGCAGGTTCAGCAGCACCTGCCGGATCTTTCGCTCGTCACCGCTGATCTCTCCGATGCCGTGGTGGATGGCGGCCCGCAGCGTGATGCCGCGTCGCATGGCCCGCTCGCGCACGAGGGTCAGCGCGCTGTCGATGGCCGAAGGCAGGCTGAAGTCCGACAGCTCCAGCTCCATCCGCCCTGCCTCGACCTTCGAGAGATCCAGAATGTCGTTGATCAGGGACAGCAGATGGGTGCCCGAGGCGTGGATATCCTTCAGGTACTCGGCCTGCTTGTCGTTGAGCTCGCCGAACATGCGCTCGTTCAGCACCTCGGAGAACCCGATGATCGCGTTGAGCGGCGTGCGCAGCTCGTGCGACATGTTGGCGAGGAACTCCGATTTGTGCCGGCTGGCCGCCTCGAGCTGCCGGCTCTTGTCCGCGATCTCCCAGAACAGGCGGGCGTTCTGGATGGCGAGAGCCGACTGGGTGGCGAACGTCTTGAGGACCTCGACCGCCTCTGGGGGAAACTCTCCGGGCGCGTGCCGGTTCAGCGACAGGCTGCCGATGATCTCGCCTTCGCGGAGCAGCGGCACCGAGAGGAGCGCCCGGTAGCCGGCGCCCAAGAGCGTGTCTCGGACATGGCTCTGGTAGGCACCCGGCGCCGCGATGTCTGCGACCTGGATCGGTTCGCGGGTCTCCGTCGCGCGGCCCATGGTCCCTTCGCCCTTACGGAGCGGCGATGCTCGCAACGTCCCGACAAGTACGGGGTCGAGGTTATGCGTGGCCCGGATGTGGAAGGCCTCCGTCGCGCCGTCATACTCGTAGATCGCGCAGCCATCCGCGCCCGCAAGCTGGCTCGCCCGAGAGACGATGGTCTGGAGCACCGTCTCGACATCGAGCGTCGAGCTCACCGCCTGGCTGATCTCGCCCAGCGCGGTGAGCTGGCTCACTGAGCGGGTAAGCTCGCTCGTCCGCGCTTGCAGCTCCTTGAAGAGGCGGGCATTCTCGATGGCGATGACGGCCTGATCGGCGAAGGTCTGGATCAAGGGAATGATCGCGTTGGAAAACGGGCGCACCTCGGTCCGGACGATCGAGATGGCGCCGATGCAGGTGCCCTGGCGGATCATCGGCACGACGAGCTGGCTCCGATAACCCAGCACCTGGGCGATCCGGACGACATAGGGGGGCATCGCTGGATCGTTGAGGGCGTCGGGAATGTGTAGCGTTGACCCGCTTTGAATCGCTCTCCCCACCGGACCGCTGGCCTCTGACAACCGCATCGGGTACACCAGAGAAAACTCCTCGAGGGCCCGCGGAGGAATCTGGTGGTGAGCCACCATGCGGATCAGGTCGCCGTCGCTCTGGTAGACGCCGCTGTAGAGCGCGTCGCACAGCCGGACGGCACTCGACGCGATCGTGTCGAACACCGGCTGGACGTCGGTGGGGGACTGGCTGATCACGCGCAGGATCTCGCTGGTGGCCGTCTGCTGCTCCAGCGCCTCGGTGAGATCGTGATTCCGCGCACCCAGCTCCGTGAACAGGCGCACGTTCTCGATGGCGATCATCGCCTGATCGGCGAAGGTGCGAAGGAGCTTGATCTGCCGCTCGCTGAACTCCCCGGCCTCGCTCCGGCCGATGCCGACCGAGCCGATCGCGCGGCCGTCGCGAATCATGGGCACGGCCAGCGCCGCGCGGAATCCACCGGCCACCGCCGCCTCCTGGATGCCGTACTCCTCGTCGACCAGGACATCCGGGATATGCGTGATGGCCCGGTCGCGAATGGCCCGCACGGCCGCCGCCACACCGGTGGCGCGCATCGGAAAGGCCCGCCGTAGCGCATCGGTCCCCGCTGAGCTCGAGCCATATGTCGCCTTGAGATCGACCCACTCGCCGTCGAAGCGCGTGACCACGCTCACCTCGGCGCCGCACAGCTTGGCCGCGCTCTCGGCGATGATGTCGAAGACGGGCTGGAGATCGGTGGGCGAGCTGCTGATCACCCGGAGGATCTCGCTCGTGGCCGTCTGCTGCTCCAGCGACTCGGTGAGGTCGTGGTTGCGCGCCTCCAGCTCCGCGAACAGCCGCACGTTCTCGATGGCGATGACGGCCTGATCCGCGAACGTGCCCAGCAGCTTGATCTGCCGCTCGCTGAACTCGCCGGCCTCGGCCCGGCCAATGGCGATCGAACCGATTGCGCGTCCCTCGCGAACCATGGGCACACCAAGTGTCGCGCGGAAGCCGGCCACCACTGCAGCCTCCTGGACGCTGTATCCTCTCTCGGCCATGACGTCCGGGATGTGGGCGATGGCGCAGTCACGAATGGCGCGTGCCCCGGCGGCCGCACCGGACGGGCGCATCGGATATACGCGCCGAATCGCGTCGAGTCCCGCCGCGCTCGTGCCGTACACCGCCTTGACCTCGACCCACTCGCCCTCCAGGCGGGTGACCAAACCCACCTCGGCGCCGCACAGCTTGACCGCGCTCTCGGCGATGATGTCGAAGACCGGCTGGAGATCGGTGGGCGAACTGCTGATGACCCGGAGGATCTCGCTCGTCGCCGTCTGTTGCTCCAGCGACTCGCTCAGATCGTGGTTGCGCGCCTCCAGCTCCGTGAATAGGCGCACGTTCTCGATAGCGATCACGGCCTGGTCGGCGAAGGTCTTGAGCAGCTCGACTTCGCTGTCGGAGAACCGGCCGGGGGTGGCGCGCGCCACCATGATGACGCCCACGGGAGTCCCCTCCCGCATCATGGGCACGTAAAGACCGCTGCGCAGTCCCACCGCCCGGCTCATTCCTTTGTGCAGATAGTCGGGATCGAGCTCGACATCGGGTATGTGGACGATGGCGCCCTCGAGGATCGCCCGGGCGGACCCATGGGCCCGGCTGGGGCGGGCCGGGTACACGCGGCGCACCTCCTCGAGCGCTTCCGGGGTGAAGTTGTGCTGGGCGACCTGATGGATCAGCTCGCCGTCGTACTGGAAGAGGGCGCTGAAGAGCCCATCGCACAGCTTCATTGCGCTTCTCACGATCGTGTCGAACACCGGCTGAGTGTCCGTCTGCGACCCGCTGATGACACGCAGGATCTCGCTGGTGGCCGTCTGCTGCTCCAGCGCCTCCGTCAGCTCGCCGTTGCGCGCCTGCAGCTCCGTGAACAGGCGCACGTTCTCGATGGCGATCACCGCCTGATCGGCGAAGGTCTGGAGCAGAGCGATCTGCCGATCGGTGAAGGGACCGACCTCCGCGCGCCACACGGTAATGGCGCCGATGGGATGGTCATCCCTGAGCATCGGTACCGAGAGCACGCTTCGGAAGCCAACTTCACTCGCGAAATCCTGCCCGGCAAATTCCGGGTCCCCCTGAACGTCGGGGACATGGATCACCGCCCGATCCAGGATAGCGCGGCCGGTGAAGAGCTGGCGATGAGGTGGAGTGGGGAAGAACTGACGCGACCGCGCCAAGGCCAAGGGAGGATAGTTGAATTGCGCCCTCATATCGATGAGCTCGCCGTCAAACAGGTACACCGACGAGAAGAGGGCGCCGCAGAGTCTGGCGGAGTTCTCGGCCACCGCGTCGAGCACCGGTTGGACGTCGGTAGGCGAGCTCGAGATCACCCCGAGGATTTCCGCGGTGGCCGTCTGCTGCTCCAGCGCCTCGGTTAGATCGCGGTTGCGTGACCCCAGCTCGGTGAAGAGCCGCACGTTCTCGATGGCGATCACGGCCTGGTCGGCGAAGGTCTGGAGCAAGGCGATCTGCCGGTCCGTGAAGGGCTCAGGCTCGAGCCGCCGGAGCAGGATCACTCCCGTGACCTCTCCCTCACGCAGAAGCGGGACACTCAGGGTGGCCCGGTGGCCCACGCTTCTGGCAAAGGCACTGCCTTCCGGAAACTCCTCTGTTTCCGTCTGCAGATCGGCGACCTGCACGGGCCGTCGCTCGAGCACACTGCGTCCACCCACGCTTCCCTGCACGATGGGAATCGAGATGACGGGGGCGGGGATCGGCCCATGGTGGGCGACCACCCGCAGGCCGTCGCCCTCCCGCAGGCCGATCGACGCGTCGTAGGCTCCGCAGAATCTGGCCGCGCTCGCGACCACGGCCGCCAGCACCGGCTGGATATCCGTGGGCGAGCTGCTGATCACGCTCAGGATTTCCCCCGTGGCCGTCTGCTGCTCGAGCGCCTCGCTCAGCTCGGAGTTGCGCGCCTCGAGTTCCCGGGACAGCCGCGCGTTCTCCAACGCGATGGCGGCCTGTTCGGCGAAGGTCTTGAGGAGGTCGATCTGGTGGGAGGTGAAGGGACGGACCGTCGTGCGCAGGACCACGAGGGCGCCGATGGCCCGTCCGTCCTCGACCAGGGGCGTGGCGAGCATCGTTCGAAGACCGGCGGCTCGGTGGAGGGCCGCCGCGTCCGGGTACTGGCTCTTTGCGGCCACCTTCAGGTCGCGGACGTGCACGGTGCGCCGCTCGACCACCGCGCGACCGGCGACCGATCCCCGCGTGAGGGGAAGGGATTCGCCGATAGAGAGCGTCCGGGGCAGCCTTCCGTGCTTGGCGGCGATGGAAAGGCGCGCACCATCGACGAGGTGAAGATGGGCATAGCTCGCGTCACAGAGACGAGCCGCCGTCCTGACAATGGCCTTCAGGATGGGCTCGACGTCAGTCTTCCCCCCACGCCGGGGAGGCTTCATTCGCGGTCTCGCAGGAACCTGGAACACATGGGATGGGTGCGGCGAGATTAGCCCGGGGGCTGTGAACGGGTCAAGAAGACACCAAGTCGTGCGCTAGTCGAAAGTCCCTACCCACGTGAGCTGTATCAAGCGCGCTGCGCACCATCTTTGCCGATCAAATGCACACGCCCCGCCACGGCCCGCACCTTGCGCGGGGCGGCCATCCAGATAGCCGCGGCCGACAGGAGGCTGCAGCCGATGGCGATCCAGAACAGGAGCCGGTAGCTTCCCGTGACGTCGTGCAGCGCGCCGGCGGCCCAGGGTCCCACGGCCCCTCCGCCGATGGCCGCCAGCATGAGCGTGCCGAAGATGCTGCCGAAATGGCGTCCCTGGAAAATCTCGGCGGGAATGGCGCTGACCACCGACGTGAGCCCATAGCCGAGCGCGCCCTGCGAGATCACCATGAGCCAGACCAGCGCGAGCGTCGGCGCGTGCTCCATGAGAATCAGCGCGAGATAGCAGATGGCGAAGCCGAGGCTGCCCACCGTCCAGATCCACTCGCGACCGATCCGGTCGGAGAGATGCCCGAGCGCGATCTGGCCGGGAATGGCCACGAGACTGACGAAGCCGAGCGCCCACGCGGCGTACGTCGGAGTGAAGCCGATCTCGATCAGGTACTTGGTCTGGTGCACCTGCACCGCATACCACGAGAAGAGACCGCCGAAGTAGCCGACGGCGATCCACCAAAAGCGCGACGTGCGCATGGCGCGGGCGAGCGTCCAGTCCACGGCCGCCCACGCCGCGTCCACCACATTGGCCGCCTGCGCCGCCGCGGTCTGGCGCGACGCAGGGTCGCCGTCGGGGGCCAAACCAATATCTTCGGGGCGGCGCCGGAGCAGGAGATTGAGCGGCGCGAGGAGGGCCAGCACGAGGATGGCCATGGCCCAGCAGGCGGTGCGCCAGCCCGCGCGGCCGATCAGCACCTGCATCCAGGGCAGCAGAATGATCGAGCCCACACCGACGCCGGAAAACGCCAGGCTCATGGCGAGGCCGCGACGGCGCACGAACCAGTTGGGCAGGAAGAGCCCCTGCCCCGTGTAGCCGAGGCAGACGCTGCCGCCGCCGACCAGCACGCCGAGCGTGAGATAGAGATGCCAGGGCTGGCGCACCAGCGTGGCCAGGAGCAAGCCGGCACCCATGAGGAGCACGCCGATCTCCATCACCACGCGCGGACCGCGGCGATCCATCAAGCGGCCGAGGGTCGGGCTGAGCACCGCCGAGATGAGGAAGCCGAAGGAGAAGGCGCCGGCCGTCACGCCCCGTTCCCAGCCGAACTCGGCGAGGATAGGCGGGAAGAGCAGCGAGAAGGCGGTGCGCGCGTTGACACCGATCCCCATGGTGACGAAGACGACGGCCACCACGACCCATCCGTAGAAGAAAGGCAGGCGCATAGGGTGCCCATTGCGGAGCGGGCCCGAAGAGAGTATCAAATGCCGAGGAGGTCATACCATGGGATACAGCCTCGAGCAGTTCGCCGACACGGTTCATCGCATCCTCGCGGAGGACTCAGGCCCGGAGGGGCGCCAGAAGGTCTGCGCGATCGTCCAGGAAGTCCTCGTCGACGAGCCCTTCATTGCCCAGCATCTCGGCGACGATGTCCCCGAGCGCAAGATCCTCTACGAAGACCCCAAGCTCGGCTTCTGCATCCTCGCCCATTCCTACAAGGGCGCCAAGGAGAGTCAGCCGCACGATCACGGCCCGTCCTGGGCGATCTACGGCCAGGCGAGCGGTGAGACGGTCATGAGCGACTGGACGGTGATCGAGCCTGCCTCGGAGACGAAGGCCGGCAAGGTGCGCCATGCCCACGCTTACCCGCTCAAGCCGGGCATGGCCAAGGTCTACAACGTGGGCGACGTCCACTCGCCGAAGCGCGAAGGGCCCACGCGCCTCATCCGCATCGAGGGCACCAACATGGACAAGGTGAAGCGCCTGTCGTTCGAGAAGGTGTAGAGAAGATCGCCCCCTCACCCTACCCTCTCCCCCTCCGGGGGCGAGGGATTCGACGCCCCTCTTCCCTCTGGGGAGAGGGCAGGGTGAGGGGGTGGTATCAGGGCGGTGCGTCGCGCACTGCGGGTTCAGTCGCCTTCAAAGCATCGATCGAGGCCTCCCACAGGAGCGTAAGATGAACCGTCTCAATCGCAGACAGGTCCTCGGCGGCGCGCCAGCGGTCCACGCTCAGAAGCGTGGTCGGACCCTCCGGTTCGTGGCGCAGGCCGACCTGAAGACCCTGGATCCCGTCTGGACGACCGCCTACATTACGCGCAACCACGGCTACCTTGTGTACGACACCCTTTTCGGCACGGACGAGCAGCAGCAGATAAAGCCCCAGATGATCGATCGCGTTGCGGTGTCGACGGACGGCATGAAGTACACGTTCACGCTGCGCGATGGCCTCCGATGGCACGACGGACAGCCGGTTCGATCGGAAGACTGTGTGGAGTCGCTCAAGCGCTGGGGCAAAAAAGACCGCTTCGGACAGCTCCTCATGGCCCACACGGGAACGATCGCACCCGTCGACCAGAAGACGTTCATCCTCGAGCTCGCCGAGCGCTTCGGGCCCGTCCTCGACGCTCTGGGAAAACCGTCCGGAAACGTGCCGTTCATGATGCCGGCGCGGATCGCGGCCACTTCTCCCGACGAGCCGATCAAGGAGATCGTGGGCTCGGGGCCGTTCAAGTTTGTCAGAGACGAGTGGCAGCCGGGGAGCCAACCAGGCAACCAGGTCGTGTACGTACGCAACGCCGACTACGTCCCGCGTGATGAGGCGCCGAGCGGATCGACGGGCGGCAAGAAGGCATACCTCGATAGAGTGATTTGGCGGTGCATGCCCGACCACGAGGCGGCCGCGGCCGCCCTCGCAGCGGGTGAGGTCGACTGGTGGGAGCTCCCGCCACTCGACTTCTTCCCCAAGATCGAACAGAACCCGGCCCTGAGGACATTGATATACGACCCTCTTGGGACGCAGGGCTGGCTCCGGCCCAACCACCTCCACCCGCCCTTCAACAACAAAAAGGCACGCGAGGCGTTGCTACACATGATGGACCAGGTGACCTCTCTCCACCTGTCCATCGGCCAGGCGAAGTATTACCGGCCCTGTTACTCCGTCTTCGCCTGCGGCGGCCCTTACGCAATTACCCGCACCTCGAACACGCGGCGCCAATCACACGTCAACGGCTCGAGGCCATCGGCTTCAATGTTGAGCTCAGGCCGATGGACTGGTCGACGAACCTCGTTGTCCGCGCCAGCAAAGAGCCGCCCAGCAAGGGCGGCTGGAACATCCTGCACAGCTGGTTCGTTGCGGCTGATGTGATGAATCCGGCTGTCCACTTCGCCATCTCGGGCGCCGGCCCGGGCGCGTGGTTCGGCTGGCCCGACATCCCCCAACTCGAGAAGCTCACCACCCGCTGGGTGCGCGCCTCCGATCAGACAAAGCGCAAGGAGCTCGCCATCGACATCCAGAAGATCGCACTCGGCGAGGTGGCGTACGTGCCGTGGGGAGAGTGGTTCCTTTTGACGGCCTTCCGGAAGAACGTCCAGGGCGTCCTCAAGTTCGCCGCGCCGGTTTTCTGGAACGTGAAGAACACGTGAGAACGAAGCGTTTGCTAGGCCCCTCACCCTACCCTCTCCCCAGAGGGGAGAGGGATTCATCTTGTCCCTCGCCCCCGGAGGGGGAGAGGGGTAGGGTGAGGGGGCGGCTCAAACTCGGCGGGTGTTGTCGTCGGGGAACGGATACTCCATGTTGCGCGCGGTGGCGCGTCCGACGGCCTCGCCGAAGTAGCGGATGACGATGCGGAGCGCCATGTCGATGCCGGCCGAGATGCCCGCCGACGTCACGACGTGGCCGTCCTCCACCACGTGGAGCTTCTCCTCGACCGTCACCGCCGGGAAAGAATCGCGCATCCAGGGCAGCGCGCGCCAGTGCGTGGTGGCGCGCCGGCCGTCCAGCAGCCCCGCCTTGCCGAGCAGCATGGAGCCCGTGCAGACGGAAGTGAGCGTCTCCACCTCCCGCCCGCGCTCGCCGATCCAGCTCACCAGGCGCTGATTGTTGATCTCGGTGCGCGTGCCCCAGCCGCCCGGCACCACCAGGATGTCGAGGGGCGGGCAGGTGTCGAGGGTGACGTCGGGGACGACCTTCAAGCCGCCCGTGGCCACCACGGTGTCCTCGCTCTCGGCCACGAGGAGAACCTCGAAGGGCGACGGTTCCTCGCGACGGGCCTCCTCGTTCAGGCGTGTCACGGAGAACACCTCGAAGGGTCCGCAGAAGTCGAGCACCTCCACGTTCGGAAAGACGAGAATGCCCACGCGCTTTCGGTCCATGGCTACCTCCGGGTTGGGGTCTAGAGAAAGGTGGTGTCGAGCTCGAGACCGAGGAGAAAGCGGCCCACCGTCTCGAAGTGCGCCTGGCGGCCCTGGAGCTGCTGGGTCACCGCGTGCATGTCGCGGAAGCCTCGGTCGAAGGCGTTCTCGATGAAGATGGAGGTCGCCCCGCCCGCATGATGCGTCATGTCCGCGACGGCTTTGACCTGGTGTATCGCGAACGTGGAGGCGAGCCGGATGAGCAGCCGGAACATGCCGGCGGCGAAGAGCGCGTTCAGCACGGGCTCGACGAGCCGGCGATCGTGCTCGATCTGATCCGCGCAGGCT